>Ga0114974_10000781_pt1 | contig 25905 bp, 9 predicted proteins | sample S_130206_EF_Meta_FD_87318 | JGI IMG/M metagenome (GOLD analysis project Ga0114974, IMG submission 87318) | Freshwater microbial communities from Lake Simoncouche, Canada to study carbon cycling - S_130206_EF_MetaG | ecosystem: Environmental > Aquatic > Freshwater > Lake | place: Lake... | reverse complement strand
TCTTTGAACATTTCGTAATGCCAGTAGATGCCATAAATGCCAAGAGTGACAATGGTCAATAAAATGACAACGATTGGATTACGGATTTTTCCAACAGGACGCATTGGATTCCCCCCCCTTTTGGGTTAGTGGAAACATCGACGATGCCTCTACAACAAGTCTAGAGGCTTTGGATCTGCTGAGACGGGAGTGTCTTAAACGTTCATTCTCCGGCCTTCATGAGTTCAACTCGAACGCCATCAGGGTCGGCGATAAAGACCAGTTCAACGGATTCTGCGCCCTCACCCATCTTGGTACGTGTTTTTTCGATGACCGTTCCGCCACATTCGACAAGGCGAGCAATCTCAGCGTCCATGTCGTCGACGTAGACCGCGAAGTGGGTGAAGCCGACCTGGTTGCGTGACATCGATGGGGCTCCGTGCGTGCCGGGAGTGCGGTAGTAGAGAAGCTCGAATTCGAATCCGTCGCGCTTAATGAAATGAGCGGTGAAGTCGACTTCGCCGCCGACCTCAAGTGAATCGGACCATTCGCCGCCAACGGGCGGGACCATCGTGGTCTCGAAACCCATCCCATCGCACCAAAATCGAAGTGACTTCTCGAGATCGGTAACGCAGATGCCAACGTGGTGTGGGTAGATAGCCATAGTTCCCCCTCTAACAGAACACCAGTGGTGGCGTCTGGTTGCAGTGTAGGACGTTGCGCGATCTTGATTCCGAGCGACTTTGAGCTTCGAGACGGCTAGGTTTCGACACTAGGGGGTAGCCATGACGTTTGATCCGTTGTCCGCTGCATTCGATGATCCTGGATTCGCTGAGTTGCGACAACAGTGTCCTGTTTCGAAAACAGAAATGGGCGCTTGGTATTTCGCGCGTTATGACGACACTGTTGACGGAGCAAAGAGCGTCGACCGTTTCATTGCAAGTTTCCGTGAACCGGGAGTTGTGGTTGCTCCTGAGGAGCAACTGATTAGCGAAATCCCTGAACCGCGGCATGGCCAGATTCGCCGAATTATTAATTCAGCAATTGCTGCACATCGCATTGGACGCGTTGAACCATTTTGTGTCGATCTTTGTCATTCGCTACTCGATGGCATTCTCCAAGCGGAGGGGCCGGTCGATCTGGTTTCGGATTACGTCATGCCAGTTCCGAACAACGTCATCGCCCATTTGCTTGGTGCGCCACCCGAGGATTTTTGGCAATGGGCGAACTGGTCAGACGAAGTTGTGCAGGGCACGTACCCAACAAAGAATCGCAATGATCGCGGCGAGGGGCTTGCCGGTGCTCATCCAGAGTTTGTGGCCTATGTCGACGGATTAATTGCTGACCGACGTCGTGAGCCCACCGACGATTTCATTACCCGGCTCATCAACACAGAGGTCGACGGGCGCAAACTCACCGAGATCGAAGCCAGAACGCAACTCGTTTTCCTTTTTGTCTCTGGAAATGAAACGACCCGTCACCTCATAGGAAATCTCCTGTGGCGCGTCTCGAGTGATCAAGAGTTGTTTGCCACGTTGCAGAGTGATCGCTCACTCATCCCGTTGGCGGTCGAAGAGTGTCTGCGTCTCGATCCTCCTGTGAAGTTTCTGATGCGTAACTGCATGATGGACAGCAACGTCGCTGATGTCGATATTCCTGCGGGAGCAAAGGTTGCGTTCGGTATTGGTTCGGGGAACCGCGATGACAATAAGTTCGAAGAAGGAAACAGATTCCGTCTTGATCGCTCCGACCCGCGGGCGCATTTGTCCTTCGGTGGGGGGCCTCATGTCTGTCCTGGAGCGACGCTTGCAAGACTCGAAGCACGAGTGGCGCTCGATGTATTTCTCGACCGTGTGAAGGAAGTTGCACTAGTCGACCCCGAGTTCAAGGGCGTTGAGGTGTTCTGGGCGCACGGTCCGGCGACGCTTCTGGCAAACATCGCTGGGAACTAGCGTCAGTGGCTTCACGGAACCAGGGGGAGTCATGGCCGGTCGGCTTGAGGGGAAAGTTGTCATCATCACCGGCGCTGCACGTGGGCAGGGCCAGGCCGAGGCGGAACGATTCGCGGCTGAAGGCGCTCATGTTATTGCTGGCGATGTACTTGATCACGATGGGATCCACCTTGACGTGACCTCGCCCGAGAGTTGGGCGTCGGCGGTGGCCGGGGCATTGAAAGACCATGGCCGGATTGATGTCCTGCTCAACAACGCTGGAATCCGCGCTGTTGGGCCGGTTCACGAAATGCCGATCTCTGACTTCCAGCACGTGATGGATATCAACTTGATGGGCCCACTTCTCGGAATTCAGGCGGTCGTGCCCCATATGCCAAAGGGGAGTTCCATCATCAACGTCTCTTCGCTGAACGGACTCGCGGCGAACATCAACACCTCTGCGTATACGACCTCAAAGTTCGCGTTGCGTGGTTTAACGAAAGCGGCCGCTCTCGACCTTGGGCCACTCGGTATTCGAGTGAACGCGATTCTCCCCGGAGTTATCCGTACGCCAATGATCTCCTACATCGTCGACGACCACGAAGAGCGACTGGCTGCCGGTCTTCCACTCGGCCGAATCGGAGAGCCGATGGACATAGCGTCGGCTGCTCTTTTCCTCGCGAGTGATGAGTCGGCGTGGATCAGTGGTCTCGACCTGACGGTCGACGGTGGCCAGATGGCAAGCACACCGAAACTCTAAGAGCGAGACGTGGACAAACTCGATCTTGTAAATCCTGATCTGTACCTGAACGGGGTGCCGCGCGACTACTTCAAGTGGTTGCGAGACAACGAACCGATCTCTTGGCATGAGGAAGTTGATGGCCCGGGGTACTGGGTGTTCACTCGCTTCGACGATGTTGTCGCGGCCAACAGAGATTGGGAGTTGTATTCGAACTCCCTGAAGGGTTCGTCGATCGAAGAAGCACGCTCGGAAGAGGAGTTGATCGCTCGTCGACGGATGTTCGTCAATCAAGATCCGCCCCAACACACGCGCTATCGCAAACTTGTGAGTGCGGCATTCACCCCAGGTCAGATCAGGCGGATGGTTCCTTTGATCGAGGAGACCTGCGCGCGTCTTGTCGACGGGCTGCTCGGTGGTGAAGTTCATGACTTTGTTTCAGTGGCCGAAGAACTCTCTTTCCAGATGGTGGCAACGCTCTTCGGGGTGCCCGAATCAGATTGGCCCGGGCTCATAGAGATCACTCGAGTCATGGCTGATTTTCAAGACCCCGAGGTGAACCCGGGTCTGGCCCCTAGGCCCGAGATGCAGCGCGATATCGCCGATTATGCGTTTTCACTCATTAAAGACGTGAGAGCGAATCCCGATCGGCATCTCGGAGTTGTTGCCGATCTGGCCAACGCTGAAATTGTTGATGATGACGGTGTCCATCGCTTGAGCGACGCGGAGATTGTCGGATTCTTTCCAGCCGTCCTCGTTGGTGGTTTGAGCACGACTGCCCATTCGATGACCGAGATGATTCATTCATGGGTTCAAACGCCAACACTGTTTGATCCGTGGCGAGGACAAGAATGCCCGCCGGCATTTGTCGAAGAGTTCTTAAGGTGGCGAGGGCCGGTGATGTCATTCCGGCGCACTGCGACTCGGGACCATGAACGATCTGGCGTGCACATCGCCGCTGGCGACAAAGTATTGCTGTCATATGCCTCAGCAAATCATGACGACCGCCACTTTCCTGAGCCCGAACATTTCGATCCATCTCGAGATCCGCTTGATCATGTTGCGTTCGGCGGAGGAGGCCCACACTTCTGTATCGGTGCACAACTCGCGCGCATGGATCTGAAAATCGTCTTCAGTGAACTTCTTCGCAAAATCAGGACCGTGGAGTTGGCGGGAGATCCTCAGCGATTGCGGGCAAACCAGTTCGCGGGCTGGCTCCACTATCCAATTCGCGCGACCGCGGTATGACCTCATTCGACCTGCCGGCCAGCAATCAATCGATCTGTATCGGATGTGGGCTTTGCTGTGATGGAACTGTCGTGACTCACCTAGCGGTCCGCGACGAAAGCGATTTGGGCGCTCCGCTGCGAGGGCTTGGGGTTGAGATCATTGCTGCAGCTGATCCTCCAGTCTTCGCTCTCCCTTGTCCGGCAGTGAACGAGGGGACCTGCACGATCCACGGGCTGCATCGTCCGTCGGCGTGTTCGCAGTTTGAGTGTTCACTCTCTCAAGGAGTGATCGACGAAACGGTCACAGTCGCTGAAGCTCGAATGTTGATCTCCGCGACGCTTGCACTTCGCGGCGCATATCGAGATGGATCGGTCAGCGCGGATGTGTTTAATGAACACATCGATTCAGTATTCCGGCGATAGACGACTGCGCTCTAGAGCTCGGAATCCTCCGGTGCTTTCCTGGAATCAAACTTCCCGGAATGACGGGGCAGGGCGAAGATGGCTACGACAGCAGCTGCTGCCAAAAGGCCGATCCCGCGGAAGACGATCTGGCATGTCGGCGTATTGAGCGACGCCTTATTGCAGCTTCTTCTGATGCCTGCGTTGAAGTATCCGCTGAGTTAGGGCACCGATGGGTTTACTTACGAAGAAGGCTCCGTACCAGAACCATGTCGCGACTCGAGTGTTGACCGCCGCAATCGGAATCGATGCGACAAAGACAATCGGTGTTGCAACCGATGAGGACACAGTCTTATCGATCAGTTCCTGAGTGACGGTTGGGTCCATCAGGTTGCCCCGCCACGCGATGACGATCGTTGCTGCTGCGGTAAATCCAGCGAGGGCAATTGTGGCTGCATACATGCCCATCGCTGGGAAGGTTTCTGTGTACTCCGACATGACCAGAGTCGGAAAGGGAAGAAAAACGATCGTTGCGAGATGGATGAAATTACTTGCGGTCAACGCTCCACTTGTGCGGTCAATCAGTGCAAACGTTTTACGGTTGACGGTCCAATAGATGCCGATCACAACAAAACTGATCGCGGCAGACAGGAACACGTCTTGTTGATCGGCGATGGCATCCCAGACCTGGTTCTCGCTGAGACCGGTTGGAATGTGAAAGTTCAAAATCAGAAGAGTTATTGCAATGGCAAAGACGGCGTCGCTGAATGCCTCAAGACGCGCTGTGCCTTCAGACTGGCGACGCAGAACTGGTTCCAACGAACTGCCCTGATTGCTATCCATTCCTGAGGGCGGTTCCATAGGTCGAGCGTACGCGCAACCTGACGAACAGAAGGTGACTGCCGATACTCCGGAATCTGCTTGGGTTCCAGTTGCGCTCGATGATCTTCAGAGGAAGACGCAGTGTTGCAGGAGATGCTGACTGCGTATTTCCGGATTGGCGACTGACTCTCAGTCGGCTTCGAGGCCTTGATCGGCGAATGATTCGTTGAAGGCGTGAATGCACCACATTGCGTGGAGGAGGTGCTCAACGTCGCGGTCGCTGAATGGAGCGGTGGCTTGGCGCTCGCGCAGTTGTCGGAAACCAGCGTCCATGGCGTCGATCGCTGGACGTAGTTGTGAGTGAATGCGCTGCGCCAGTGCAGGAGTATCAGACCAATGAGAAAAGTCGATGTCTGAGATCGCCTCATGAAGTGCTTGGATGACACCTCTAAATTCAGGTTCGAGGAGCCGTTGGGCGGAATCGGTTTGGCCTCGAGTCGCAACGATGACGAGGGAGCGCGTTACCCGACTGGTGCGTTTTGTGAGTTCCAGGGCGAGCGAAAGGCTGTCTGAGCGTCCTCCCATTCCGCCTGGTTCGTAGGTCGCCTCGGTGTATGTGGCGTCACGTTTTCTGACATCGCCAAGAAGGGCACTTAGGCGTTCTTCTAAGTTGGGATCGAAGGTGGAATCGAGCCACTGATCAAGTGCGTCGCCGGAGAGTCGAAATAGGCCGATCAGATCTTCGGTCAAGCCGATACGCAGAGTGTTGACGGCCCGATGAGGGAAAACCACTGCACCAATAGCGACCGCAACGATGCAACCGAGGGGAACATTGAGGCCTCGTCCAATTGCGATCGAGAGCGGATCGCTTTGGGGGATCGCAGTGAGGAGCAAGGTGCTGGCCCCCGCAAGTCGTGCGCCAGCGTCAAGTCTCAAACTGGACATGACGATCAGGGTGACAGTCACGGTCAGACCGGCGACAATCAGTCCGTCGACAGGGAGAAGGACGACACCAACTGCAATGAGGAGTGCGATGACCGTTGCAACAATTCGGGTGATCGACGCGTTGATCGAAGCGCCGATGCTCCCGGCTGTAGCGACGACGGCGGAGATGCCAGCCCAATAGGGCGAACTCAATCCGATCCAGCGCGCAATGCCGACCGCTGCGATTGTCGAGATGCCTGCCTTGACGGCGAATTCGATCGACGTTCTCGTTGGAGCCTTGACGAGGTTCATTTCTCGCCGAACGAGTGAAGCGTGCGGAATGAATTAGCCAAGGTCGATAGCTCCACAGCTCGCGATTGTTCCGATAAATGTTCTGTCGGCTGGATTCACTGTTTCGAAAACATCGCCCGAGGCGGAAGCGGAGAATGCTCCGTTGATGAACGCTTGAGAAGGGAGAACAAGTGACGAAGCAATTTTCGCGAAGTCGTCTCGAGAGAGTGCTGTCGTGCTCATTGACTGCCTTTTCGCTGGCTGGGGCGGGTTGAAATGGTGAAAGTGCGATGGTACGTGAGGTCTGCAGGGGGTGCCGCTGGCCGGTTCATTCAGATTTTGTTCATATTGGTTGGCGCGCCTAATGCAACCGCCGCTTTGGTTGCTGTTCGAGCGACAAGGAATGGAATGAGGAAAAGGGGGCCGAGAGCTTTCGGGGGGAGTGAACTGGTACTCTAAACTCGCCTTCGGAGCAGGGATTCGGACTAGGAACGGATGATGTGTGGATGGAACGGGTGTTGTGTGGATGGGTGAAGGAGATTCCGCGAGTCCACGCTTAGCCATCCTGTGGAAGAGAGTTTCGCGAGGTCTTGTTCGAAGCGGTGCCATTGCAGTTGCCTTCCTTTTGATTGTCTCTGTTGGGGCTGTGCTTCCGGCGAGTGCTGGAGCGCTGTCTCCGACCGACGGATCAGCGCAGACGGCGCCAGAGACGTCATCTGACCCAGATGTTCCTGTCAATGTGTTCGCCATCCCAACTGCCGATGGCACCGAGGTGAGTTGGAAATCTCCGGCGAAGTCTCCGAACGCTCCTGATGCCACAGCGTTCACGCTCGTTTCGTGTGGCCCGTTTCAAGTCGGGTCAACGGATTTCAAGAACGCAATGTCAGGACTCTGCGAATCGGAACAATCGCGTGAGTTGATCGCAATACCGGCTCGACAACGCGTCGAGCCCGATTCCTCCTCGAATCCAACTGTCGAACCGCTTTACGTGCTTCGGCCTGACGGAACGTTTGAGACAGTGGTCAAATGTAAACCGACCGCAACGCAATTTTGCGTGATTGCCGTTGGTTCTGTTGCTGATTCGGGCAAGAGCGGCCCGGTCGTCGTTGGCTCAGGCGGTATTGCCCCTAATGCGCCAAAAGGTCTGACCCTCAAAGCAACTGCAACTGGTTCAGGGCTTGAACTTTCTTGGACAGCGCCGGCTGACGTTGCTCAAGCAAATGAAATGCCTGCCCTTGCGCAATCTTTTGAGGTTTGGCGTGACGATGTGCTTGTCGAGCGCGGCATTGATGAACCGCGTTACGTAGATGAATCCTGTGGCGTTGCTCGTCGGTGCAACGAGAAAGTTTTTGCGATCACCGCAGCTGGGCGTTCAGCAGCTCTGGAAGGTGCCGCCGTAACGTCAGGTACGAAGGTGCCGACGATATTGGCGACTGCTGAGATCCTGTCTCCAGGTGCTTCGGCAATTTCGGGATCGCTTGGTCATGGATCTGAGGATCAACGTCCCGTCGATGTGACGGTGACTCCGGTCGGCGACCTTGCTGGGCGTGTCAGTGCGTCTCCGTTGACTCTTGCAGCAACGGTCGCCGATGGCACGTGGAGCGCCGTCATTCCAGCTTCGGTATCGCCCGGTCGTTACTCGCTGATTGCCCAGCAAGGCTTGTTGAAGAGCGACCCGATGGAAGTTGGAATCGCTCCAATCGTGCCGTTGCGAGCGTCGATTTCTGGAATGTCGAGTACGGGGGTGCCGCAAGTCGCCTTTGGTCCCGTCGTAGTTGGTGGAGACGCAACGCCGAGCCCACCCGCGTCCTCTGTGGCGGTTCGGGAGATGTGGGGGAGCCTCCCATCAACAGTTGGGGCACGAACACAGGCGGAACTCGCCTCTTGGTTTGATGCCGCAATGGATAGGGGCAAAGCCGCTGCAGTAATTGCCGATGTCTCCGCTGATGGCCAGTGGGTCAGTCGAGTGTCAACGTCGAACGGGTTGGGGCAGCGCCACGTTCTTGAGGTGAGCCAGATCGTTCCCGGCGTGGGGCTCTCACGGGTTTTCGTCGAGTTCGATCTCTTGTCTCGTCCATCGATCATTCCGATCAGCCCGACGCCATCAATACTCATCAGGGGATCAGCGTTCTCTCCACAAGCGACCGCTCCCGTCGCCCCAACTGCTTTGGTAGCGACTCCCGCTGATGGTTCTGCGTCGATCGCGTTCACTGCAGGCGCAAATGGTGGAGCAACGATTACGAATTATCAGTATCAGGTGGGAACAGGAGCGTGGACTGCGCTGAGCCCTGCCGATGCCGTTTCCCCGGTGACGATTTCGGGACTCGTGAACGGCACTGCGTATTCGATCAAGTTGCGAGCTGTGAACTCCGCTGGGTTCGGCGCGACGTCTACGGCAGTAACCGTGACCCCGCGGAGAGTTCCTGATGCACCGACAAGTCTCGTAGCAACTCCAGCAGATCGATCGGCATCAATTTCATTTGCGGCCGGCGCAAACGGCGGTTCGGCAATTACGAACTATCAGTATCAGGTGGGCACGGGTGCTTGGACTGCCTTGAATCCTGCTGATGCCGCATCGCCAGTGACAATTCTAAGTTTGGTGAACGGAACCACCTACTCGATCAAACTTCGAGCAGTGAACGCTGCTGGTTTCGGGGCGGAATCGGCTCCCGTTACGGTGATTCCTCTCGTGCCTTCGGCGGCGCCTACATCCCTGGTTGCGACACCAGGAAACGGAACGGTCTCAATTGCGTTTGTGGCTGGTGCTGCAGGGACCTCACCAATTACGAACTACGAGTACCAACTAGGAACAGGAGCGTGGACCGCCTTAAGCCCGCCAGACACGACATCTCCAATCACAATTTCGGGTCTTCAGAACGGAACTGCGTATTCAATCAAATTGCGGGCGAGGGGTCTCTTGGCCTCAGGCAATGCATCTCTTGCGGTTTCGGCGACGCCGCGCATTCTTCCTTCTGCGCCGACAGCTCTCGTTGCGACTCCCGGCAACGGAACTGCCGCGATTGCATTTACGGCAGGAACTCCTGGCACCGGAGCGATTACGAATTACGAGTATCAACTCAATGGCGGAACGTGGACTGCGTTGTCACCTGCGGATACGGCTTCTCCGGTAGCGATCGCCGGTCTGGTGAATGGAACTGCGTATTCAATCAAGTTGCGAGCAGCGAGTTCTTACGGCGGCGGGGACGCATCAGCCGCAGTCGCTGTCACGCCACGAGTTCTCGCCGCAGCCCCGACATCGCTTGTGGCCACACCCGGTAACGGATCTGCATCGATTGCATTTACTGCGGGTGCTGCGGGTACGGCCCCGATCACGAACTACGAATACAAGGTTGGCAGCGGAGCATGGACCGCGCTTAGTCCCGCAGACGCGGCATCGCCTGTCACGATACCCGGCCTCACAAATGGCAACTTCACGTCGGTTGCGCTTCGACCGGTGACCTCATATGGCGCTGGTGCGTCGTCGGCAACTGTCACGGTTACGCCACGAACGTTTGCTTCGCCGCCAACGGGGTTGACTGCGCAATATGGCGACAAGTCGATCTCTATCGCCTTCACTCCGAGTGATGATGGCGGGTCGTCAATCACGAATTACGAATACCAAGTAGTTCCGGGCAACTTGGTCACTCTGCCAACGTGGCCGATGACGTGGACAGCGCTTTCACCGGCCGATGCGATGTCCCCCGTCGTCGTTTCGAAGTTGGCTGATGGATCGGCGTTAGTGAACGGAACGAGTTATACGGCACGACTCCGGGCCGTTAATGCTGCGGGGAAAGGATCGCCGTCAGCGCGCGTCGTCGAAACTCCGCGAGTTGCGCCGCTTCCACCGACTGCACTTGTTGCCACGCCAGGGAATCAGTCGGCTTCAATTGCGTTTTCACCCGGAGCGGCGGGTACCTATCCGATCATCAGTTATCAGTATCAGGTGAAGCCCGCAGATAGTTCGAGTGACTACGGGACGCTCACTGATACGAGTCCAGTTACAACCGGCTCGCCGATCGTCATTCGCAATCTCACAAATGGTGTGGCCTACAAGGTTCGGATTTCCGCCAAGAATTCGCAATTCACCAGTGCTGTGTCGACAGAAGTGACGGTGACTCCGCGGACGACGCCGTCTGCGCCCACTGCCCTCGTCGTGACGCCAGGCGATCGTTCAGCCTCAATCGCGTTCACTCCTGGCGCCAACGGTGGCTTGGCGATTACGAATTATCAGTACCAGATCGGAACCGGCGCGTGGATTCCGTTGAGTCCAGCGGTGACTACTTCTCCGGTTACGCTCACTAGCCTCGTCAACGACACCACTTATTTGGTGAAATTGCGTGCAGTGAGTGACGCCGGGGTTGGTGCGGAGTCGAGCGCTGTAACCGTCCGTTCTGGCGGTATCCCGGTCGCTCCAACCGCTCTTGTCGCAGTCTCCAAAGACGGTGCTGCCACCATTTCGTTTACCGCACCACCGGTAACTGGGCTCCCGATTACTGCTTACACCGTCTCAACGACAGGTCCTTCTCCGAAGTCGTTTACATGCACCTCGCTGCTTGGCGTTCCACCTCCGTCGTGCACCCTGAACGGTCTAACGAACGGACAGTTCTATTCCTTCACCGTGACGGCAAGAAGTTCAGCGGGAACGAGCCCGTCGTCCGCTGCGAGTTCGTCGATCGTTATTGGCGCACCGCAATCACCCCTTGACCTGACCGCAACGCCTCGGGACGGCTCGGTTCAGATTGATTGGACTGCGCCACCCACACCAACCGGGATGTACATCAATGGCTATGAAGTAACGGCTGTCGGTGATTCGACAAAGCGATGCACTGCCTCGGGGGCATTGCCGGACGATACCCAACCGCTGCGATGCGAGATTTCTGGTCTCACGAATGGCGTTTCGTATTCGTTCATTGCGCGAGCATCCGCAGTAACCACGACCTCGCCTGGCATTTCCGTCACTGGTTCGTACTCGGCGGCAACTCCGTCGGTGCGTCCCTCGGGCCTTCCGAGTGCGCCAACTCCGGTTACTGCCTATTCACTACCTGGCGGCGCGGTTGTTGCGTGGTCAACACCAGTTACGACTGGTGGAACGTCGATCACCGGCTACAAAGTGACCGTTCGTCCGAATGGTCTGGTTCCCGGCGTTGTCGTTGGCGATCCGATCGTGACAACGTTCGATGCATCCGCCCGGCTCGCTCGTATTTCAAGTCTGGTGAACTCGATCTCGTATTCGATCGAAGTTGCGGCAGTGAACGATGCAGGAACTGGTGCGGCTGCAACCACCTCAAGTTTCTGGGCGCCAGTTACGACAAAGCCGCTTGATGTCGTGGCTGTTCCGGCCGACAGCAGTGCCACGGTGACGTGGGCGGAGCCGGCGATCGTTCCCGTGCCGATCCAGACCTACACGGTGACGGCAACGAACTACTACGACAACTCCGATGTGGTTTCGCAGACTGCCGATTCAAGTCCGTTTACCTTTAGCGGGCTTCGAAATGGTCTGACTTATTCATTTACCGTCATCGCAAATAATGATGCAGGCCCAAGTCCGGTGTCTGATGCATCAACCACCATCATTCCCGCAGCACTTCCTTCGGTTCCAACGGATACGTCCTTGGACGTTGCTCCTGGAACGGTGTCGGTGTTCTGGCAGCGTCCAAGTTCCGACGGCGGCCGACCAATTGAGTCCTACATCGTTGAGCTTTCAACGAATCAGCCTGGTCGTACTCCCGCGACGAAAGTCGTAACGGAATCGTCGGCCTGGGTCTACACCGGTCAAGGCTCGTATTTGGCCACGCAATGGTCTGGACTCACGAACGGCTACAACTACACCGTTCGTATTGCGGCAACGACAGCGGCCGGAAACTCGGAGTTTGTAACGATTGGGACCGTTACGCCACGAGGTCGTACGACGGCACCGTCATTGATTTCACTCACGCCATCCAATGGAACCTTGACGGCGAATTTCTCTGCGCCATCGACTGACGGTGGCTCTCCAATCACAGAGTACGTCGTCACCGACGGCGTCGGGCATTCGTGCACAATCGACGCAATTGCTCATCCTGGTGTTACGCAGTGCACGGTTTCAGGGCTTGTGAATGGTCAGACGTACTCGTTCAAAGTTACGGCGACGAATGCATTCGGCAGCACGGACTCCGCCACAAGGATGTCCGGCGCACCAACAGCGCTCGTTCCCGGCGCACCTACCAATGTTGTCGGTGTAGGTGTTGATCGCCTTCCCGGTAGCGATGTCATCTACCCGGGAATCATCCAAGTCTCATGGGCAACACCTTCTACTGATGGTGGCGCACCAATCATCAAATATGTCGTAACTGATCGTTGGAATTCGGCAAACACCTGTTCTGCGTGGGTGACGCCGTTGGACCCGACCCCCACATCCTGCGCGATGACGGGTTTCGTAGCGGGGTACGGCTACGTGTTCAGGGTCGTCGCATGGAACGAGGTTGGCGCAAGTGTCGCGTCTTCGGTTTCGGCTCCTGCATTTGCAGGTGGAACACCAAACGCACCAGAGATCACAGGAATTACAGGTGGTTCTCGATCGGTTGATGTCGGTGGCGGATTTATGTCCTACGCAACGGCTACAGCGACGGTCTCTCCTGGAGCGACGAATGGTCGTCCGATTACGGGTTACCGACTAAAGGCAGTCGACCAATCGAACCAGTACACGCAATATTTCACGAGTGCAACGGCAACAATCGTTGCCGATCAGCTCACTGCGGGGCGTTCGTACCGTCTGAGTGTCCAAGCACAAAATGATTTCGGATACGGCGATTGGTCCCCGCAATCGTCGACCATCTACGCAAGTTACCCACCTCTTGCAGCGACGGGAGTAACGGCGGTTCCCACCGAGGGCGGAGCGACAATCTCCTACAGTCCGCCGTCTTGGAACGGATCCACTGCAACGTATGCAGTGACTGTGAACGACCTCACTCTGTCAACAAGTTGGACGGAACCTGCTGAGAGTTACTCGACGTCGGTGAGTGGACTCACCAATGGTCACAGCTACTCGTTCGCGATTACTGCGACGAACTTTGCGGGTGCCGGACCGATGAGCGGCGCATCAGCCCCGGTGACCCCGAACCTGATGCCGAATGCTCCGAGGAATATCGCTCCGACAATTGGTGATCGGTCGATTTCGGTGGCTTTCGATGCACCTACAAGCCGGGACGGCGCAACGGTCACTGCCTACAAGGTCGCTGTCACGAATATCTCATCACGAGCCGTTGTTTTCGCAACGGGAGCGGCGAGTCCGATCCAAGTCTCCGGACTCACCAATGGTGCCGGTTACCAGGTGAGTGTTGTCGCAGTGAATGGAGCAGTCGACGGCCAAGCTGCGACATTCGGTTCGACAGTGACTCCTGCCGGCACACCGGTAATGCTGCAGCCATCTCCGACCTATTACGAGGACGGCGCGACGACGGTCACGCTTACGACGATCAATCTTGCCGGCGGATCCTTCATCAAATACACCGTGTATGTCTGGGAAGCGACGACACCACTGACTCTAGTAAAGACGGTCGAGACGACAACCTCGCCGGTCGTGATTACCGGTCTCACAAATGGGACTCGCTACGCCATCAAAGCGAACGTCACTACGACTGGCGGTTCGAGTTTGATGATGACCCAAGGTGGTGCGACGATTCTGCCTGTTGGAAGGCCGTCGGCGCCGTCAATCTCGAACGTGACTGTGAGCGGTACGTCAGCGGCGGTGTCAATCGCTGATCCAGCGAGCACTGGCGGAAGTGCCATCACCGGTTACACGGTGACGGCAACCAGCTCCACAGATGCTTCGCGCACACGCACCGGTTCGGGCTCCGGAAGTCCAGTCACGGTTACCGGCCTTATTCCAGGTGATACGTACCTGTTCTCCGCAGTTGCCTCTAATGCGGCGGGTTCAGGCGGAAACGCTCGCGGTGGCAGTGGACCATCTTCACCATCAGTACCGGCCGCACCAAGTGCACCAACGTCGATCACAGCATCTGAAGGCGATGGATCGACACAAATTTCTTGGATAGCTCCAGTCTCAGCGTTTGGTGAAACCGTTGTCTCATACCGAGCGACTGCGTCTCCGGGTGGTGCATTCTGTGAAAGCACCGTCTTACATAACTGTTTGATTACCGGACTCACGAATTACACGCCCTATCAAGTAACCGTTTCAGCTCGCAATGCCGGTGGCTCGACGTCGGCGTCGAGCGTTGAGGCGACCCCGAAACCGGTTACGTCTGCGTCCTCCGCGCCGAGCGCGCCCCGCTCGGTAACTGTCGACCCGCGACCGAGTTCGCTCGTCGTGACATGGGCCATGCCATTGGACGATGGTGGGGGAGCGATCCGTCTATTCACCGCAACTGCGTCGCCGGGAGGCGCCAGTTGTACATCGCAAGCTCTCACGACTTGCGCCATCGCAGGTGTCGATCGCTATGCGCTCTACACCGTTTCGGTGACTGCAACGAATTCGTTTGGAACCTCTAGTGCCGGCGTTTCCGCAGAGGTGAGTACGTGTGGGCTTCCTGCGTCGCTGTCGGTAGCGGCGAACGGCTGCGATCCGATTCAAGCCGCTGCCACCTCGGTTCGTGCCGAGTTTGTTGATGGTGGCGTCAAGGTTTCCTGGAACCCGCAGTACCGATTGACGTCAATCGCTACGGCAGCGCCATCCGGCGGTTCATGTTCTGCCGATTATTGGACTGCACCACGAAACGCCGACAACACCGTCTACTGCGTGATCCTCGGTTCGTTCGATCCGGCGACATCGTTCCGTGTGAGTTCGGGGAGTTGGCCTCCCGATACCTCGGGAAGTGTGCACGCCAAGCGGATCACGCTCAACGTTCCTAGTCACACACGTGATCTCATCCCGCACGTATCGGGATCGATTTCGGCTGGCTCCTCCGTCCTTGTCGTTGCTTCTCCCATCAGTTGCGCAAACGTCTTGAGTTGCGCGGGTGCTGTCATGTTCCCGACGAGCGCGACTGGCGGTGCGTTTGATGTGGCACTTTCTGGTCTCAGCGAGGGTTCGTACAACGTGTTCGCCGCTGACTCCGACACCAGCGCGACCCTGCCCTACACACGGCCGCAGGTAATGACGGTTGATCGAACGCAACCACGCCTCGATGTCAACGGATCCAGCACGGGGATTCAGATGGTCTTCGGGCCGACCGCAAAAGTTTTCGGATCAGCCGAATGCGCAGCATCGACATCGTTCGGAATCGATTGGTTCGCAGGTCCAACCGCTTCTGGAAGCGTCATTGCAACGACGAATCCAGTGCGAGCTATTTCGGTTGGCACTGCGACCTGCTCATTTGAGAGCGACCTCGCGGGGTTTGCCGATGGAACGTACACAACGGTTTCCTCGATGACTGATGCGGCCGGAAATTCGACCACAGTGGAGATGGTTGTTGTCGTCGACAACATGGCCCCGGCACTCAGCGTTGCTACGCCGATTGCCGGTAGCACGGAACCTTCGGGCGTCTTCGTCGTTCGGGGCGCCGCGGCAATTGATGCGACCGATCGAAGCGTTGTGTCGCTTTCGGCGATCAATGGCGCTGACTCTATTGCCCGCGACATTGCGGTCGACAGTGGCGGTTCATGGTCCTCGTCGATGGTTCTGTCTCCTGGTGAATGGAGTTTCACTTTCACTCAAAGTGATCTCGCCCGTAATTCGACGGTCGTGACTCGCACGCTGACAGTTGGTGTTGTTGGTGAGTCGGTGCGCATCGAACTTCCTGCTTCTCAAGCAGTTGTTGAGCGGGCAACGACGGTTGCAGGTTGGGCCATCGCTGGATCAACGGTCTCGTTGGTCTCGGGATCAGCGGATTTGGGCTCGGTTGTCGCTGATGGAATGGGCGCCTGGTCGAAGGCGGTTGTGTTGCCGAGCGACGCTGAAGAGATTGCAGCGACAGTCTTCGATCGGACCGACGTTGTTGCTCTCTCGATCGGGAGTCGACCGACGACCGTAGATATTCGGTTCCCAGCGCCCAGCGGTCAGACGAATGGCCGCCTTCTTTTCGGCTCGGGTCCTGCCTCGACTTCTCTCACCGTCCAAATCGACAGCACATCCACAGTCGTGCAAACGGACTCATCAGGTATGTGGTCCATTCCCCTCTCATCATTCTCGGAAGGCGTCTATGTCGTAACAGCGAGTGACGGTTCGACTTCTGATTCGGGTTCGCTCACGATCGAGCGAGCACCGCCGACGGTTGGTTTCGTGCAGCCCCAGGCAGAACACACGCGTGATCGGACAGTCTCATTGCGATCGCTCGATAGCGCAGGCAATTCCCAAAGTGTTTTGCTTCGCTACTACTCGGGAACAATCACGACTGGTGAACCTATATTCACTGATCGCGTTGAGTTCGTGAGTGGCGTCGCGACAGCGTCGATGCCTTCCCTGTTGGGCGATGGCCAGTGGACGCTTGTTGCTCAGCTTCAAGACGCATCGGGAAATATTGGTTCGTCGATCGTCACGTTCGACTTCGATACGACTGCTCCAACTGTTTCGTCAAACCTCCGACCGGCAATGCCTGGGCCGCTGGTGATTGCAGGTACTGCGAGTGCCGAAGCCGGCGATCTGGCTCCGGTGATCACGATAGATGGCCAAAGTTGGACTGCTTCGACAACAGGTGCGTTCAGCTATCAACCCACTCCTGCGATCGTTTCCGGCACTCATACGGTGACCGTGAGCCAATCAGACACCGCCGGAAACGTTGAGTCGGTGACCTTGAGCGTGATCGTCGATGGAGTTCCTCCGGAGCTCACACTCGAATCGTTCTTCCGTTCGGGTACATCGTCAGTGTCATTCATCGGTCGAGCCCGCAATGCCGATGGGTCGGTCACTGCGGTTGCAACTCCTGACGATGCTTCCTCAGCGACTCCTGCAGTCGCGAACTTGGTCCCAGATGTCAACGGCTACTGGGTCGGTTCGCTTCAGGTCGCACCGGGCTATTGGACGATCGCCTTTACTCGTACCGACTTTGCCGGAAACGTCTCGACAATTACCCGTCGATACCTGTCGGTCGACAACGCCCCTGATTTGGTTATTGATTCGCCAATGGGTCCTACTCGCAACGGGGTTGTGACCGTTTCGGGAACAACTTCGACAGAGTCTTGGCGAGCATCAACGGTCCAGATCGAAATTCGTCGAGTCAGTAACGGATCGGTTGCATACTCTGCTGATGCGCTCGTCGTGAACGGTCAGTATTCGATTGCGACATCGAGCCTTGCCGAAGGTTCTTATGAATTTACGGTGACCCGGAACGACTCTCTCTTTCCGATTTCGCGAACGGGAACGTTCTCTGTTGACACGATTGCGCCAACTCCACTGTTTGACTCGGTGACGGCAGAACCAATTGCTCAGCTTTGTGGAACCGCCGGTACGGCTTCGGGTGATCTGCAAAGCATTGGTTTGGTTTGGACCGCAGGTGGTACCGGCTCGACATCGACCCAAACAGTGATTGCTCAGAATGGTCGCTTCTGTGCAGCGCCTCCATGGAGCGGATTGTGGGCGGTACAGGCGACGCAATTCGATGGAACCGGGAGTGCGTCGATAAACGCCAGTGCGAGCTTTGATGTGGTTTCGCCTGTGGTGACTGTTGCAACGACGTCTGCGACGACCGATTCCGCTTCGCCAGCGCCATGGGCGGGGATCATTTCAGGGACTGCGGGGGTCTCGGCTGGTGACGAGCAATCGGTAACGCTCAGCCTCACCCTCGACTCGAGCGCTGGCTACGGCTGGTCGAACATGTCGTACTGCCACAGCAGCGTTTATGTAGCAGGAGCGACGCTCATCTGCGCACGCTCTTTCACTGTTCCGGTTCTGGCCGACGGGACGTGGAGTTTTGATCTGTCCACACTTGGCGAAGGTTTCTGGCATGTCGTGTCTGTCCGCCAAGCAGACACATCGGGGAATATCGGTGTGTTTGAAGCCGCCGCAAGCCCAAGCAACATCAACGAGCTGGCGGGATCGAAGACCGTTGTGAATCGCTATCGCTTCCGTGTTGATCGTGTTGCTCCACCGACACCGGTACTTGCGCCGGCAAGTAATGGTGTCACCATGAGCGTGTGCGGCGCGGATACACCTTTCGCTTATAGCTCTCGTTTGCTGGTGTTTCGAGGTTCAACAGCAGGAGTCCCCGTCGCTGTGGTTCCAATGCCTTCGGCCTCTCAGTGTTCACAAACCCCAACGCTTTTGGTGAAACAGAATCGACCCGGAACGCTTCCAATCAGTCTGCCGAATGGTGTGTACCAAATTGTCGGCGAATCGTCGGATCCTATTGGTCGTACTGTTCGTTCGGCACCTCTTCAGTATCGATCTTCGTGGGTTGTGCCGGTTGTCTCGTTGGCGGTCACGGGCACAGTTCCGCGACCACAAGAATCTGGCGGGCCAGTCTCGGCATTCGGCGAAGCAATCACGTTGAGTGGTGTAGCGGCGTACAACGACGTCGATCCCAGCACGGTCAAGGTGACCGTGACGCAAAATTCAGGGGACACGTCGTATAGGTCCTCGCTTTCGACTGCTTCAGAAATCCTCGTCTCTGATGTCACGGTTCAAGCGGATGGAACTTGGTCGTTGCGGATCCCTTCAACGTTCCCGATCGGAACGTTCACCGCAAATGTCACTCAAGGAACTGGTACGACGTCAGCGGTGAAGTTTGCCGTAACTGGGGGTAGCCCGGCGATTGACGCTGTGACAGTTCGTGCCTCGCAGCAATCAAATGGCGCAATCGTGAAGACCTTGACGATTCGTGGCTCTGCGCCCACTGATCGAACCCTCGATTCCACCACTGTTTCTCTGTGCGGAATCGTGATGGTCACAAACGGGCGTTGGTCCTGTTCGGTCACTGGTGACTATGCGGACGGCTCAACGAAGTTCACCGTCACATCGAAGACGTCAGTCGCGTATACGAAGTCAACGACAACTGGCGTGTGGACGAATGGAGTCTTCAGTTACAACGTGGCCCTCGCTCCTGCGACAGGCCTTCAGACCTCAACGACCACGTACACCACAGTCCTTTCTAGCGTTCTCCCAAAGCCGACCATTACGACGCCGCTCCCGACAGGTTCGGTCCCGATCACTGGAAGCGTGACCGTTTCGGGTGCGGCTGCAACGACAACGGGCGCACTCCCAGCTGTAACCGTGAATGTGTATAGCGGTTCGACTGCGACTGGTGTCGCTTCCCAAACCGCCACCGTGACAGCAGCAGGTTCGCCGTTGGTGTACTCGAAAGCTTTCACACTTGGCGATGGTGTCTGGACGGTTCAGGCTGTGCAGTCCGACGGAGCGGGGAACACCGGTGTGTCTGATCCGGTCACTATTGGTGTTGATGCGACCGCTCCAGAATTAACGATTTCCGCTCCATTGGCTGGAGCTCGATCGAAATCGGCGTTCATCACCGGAAGCCTTACGGGCAGTACAAGCCGCGTCGGTCCGGTGGACTATTCACGTTTCCCAATTGATTATCGGCCTGCCGTCTACGAAGGAACTATTTCGTATTACTCAGGCTTAACTGCGACGGGTACGCCTGCGCTCGTGCGTCCGATTGCCACCGAGCCAGTAACGACAGCTTGGGGCGGCGGCAACTTCTCTTACAACTACGACAACAAGTGGTCGGATGTTCCTGCGCTCACAAGTGGAACATGGACAGCAAAGGTTGAAGCAGCGGATCCTGCAGGAAACAGCACGCAACGTCTCGTGACTTTCACTATCGACCCAGCGGCAACAGCCTCGCTCCTGCCACTGGTGGCTATTCGAGTCGGGGACGACGCCACTTTGGTTGAAGGCCGACTCACGACTCCGGCAGTTTGGTCAAATGCGCGAATCGCGGTGTCGACAGGGTTCGAGGCGGGCCGCGCACCAGCAATCTCGGGCGGAACCGTCACGTTGTTTGATGGTGATTCGGTCTTGGGCATGGCTTCGGTCGTTGACGGGGTTGCAACCATAAGAGTCCTTTGGAGCAGGACTACGAGTGACTATCAACTGAAGGCGCATTACTCCGGGGACTCGAATTATCAAGCGGTAACCACTCCAACGGTTCCAGTAACTGCTGTTGCTCCCGCTCCGACAGTTGTCCGACTTATTCCCGACTTCCCCAACGGAGCGGCGAACCCTGGTCGATTCACGATGACCGTTGCTCGCCCAGTGCGCCAAGAGAATGGCACCACGATTGAATCGGCGTGTGTCAATGGTGGAACGGCAACAATTACCGATGGCTCAGGTCGTGTTCTCTCGAGTCAGTCGCTGACAGACCTACGGCAGCCATGGTCGTCGCGATATTCGTCAGTGGTTGCGGGCCAACTTGACTACACGACAACGACTCTCAACTCGCCATGGACCACGACGGTTGGGGGACCACAACGGGTAACTCTGCAAACAAGCGGTGGTCCCGATTGTGGACCATCGACGACAACCTTTGACGTAAACATCCCGGCTGTACCTGCGCCATCTTCGACGATTTCGGTTGCGTCGCCGCAGGGATCAGCGTTCATTGTGGGTGACGATGTTGCCGTGACGTTCACGATCTCTGGTTCGGCGCCAGTCGGACTTCCGGTGTCGATTGTGGACCAAGCCGGAACAACCGTTGCCGGGCCTGTGATGTTTACCGATGCGAGCGCATGGTCATCGCCGATTCGTTACGCGGCTGGGTGCTGGCGTGACAACAGTTGCAATCCACCAAGCATCTACGTGCATGGCGCAACGGCCACGCTCCATTTCTCAGCAGCGCTCACCGGAAACTTGTCATTCCGTGGCGTCGTTGGTGGCGGCAGCTCGGGTTACACGTCCGTTGCTCAGAGTTTTAGCGTTCCCGTCGAGCCCGATCGGATAGCGCTTTCACTGTCGAATACTCCGACACGAGCGGGAGAGAACTCGACAGTGACGCTCGGTGTGGGCGGACCGGCGTTGCAGGGCCAGGTTGGTATCTACGGTCGAAATACCTCAACCCTGACCCCAACCCTTGCCTGCACGTCGCAATCGTGCGGCGCAACAAGTTCTCTTCCCTCAGAGATGATTTCAAGCGGCGGTGATGCTGTCTTGAATGCGTCGTTCCAGTCCTCGATCACACAACAGACCTACACGGTCTCTGCACCGCTGCAGCGTGCTCTTTGGCAACCAGCACTCACGGTTGAGGCTGGCCCTGGAGTTCCAGTGGGCGTGACAGCTGTCGCGAGCATGTCGGAGGCGATACGGGTTTCCTGGACAGCTCCATCGGCAAATGCGTCAACAATTTCGGGCTACACGGTTTTGGCGTCGCCCGGTGGTGCGACGTGCACAACGAGTGTCGATACGACTTGCGAAATAAGTGGACTTACGAACGGTACGGAGTACTCCTTTGCCGTCGTTGCAAACTCCAATTTTGGGGCGAGCGCACCGGCAATTGCATGGGCAACGCCGACTGCTACGGTCATGGCATCAGCGCCCGATCCTGCATCTGCACTGCCCGCTGGAACCGTGGTTCGCGACAAGCTTGTGCCAGTTCGATCGGTGCTGACGTTCCCCGAAGTCATGGCGACGCAGTTCAGATCAAGCGGTACCGTCACACTTTCGTCTGCGCCTGATCCAGTTCTTTGTGCTGCTGGCTCGCGTGATGAATCGGTTCTTGCCTACTGTGCCAACACCCGCCACTTGGTGACAGTTGATCTCGCAGGATTGACGTCAACTGAATCGCTCATGATCAATGGGATCGCACGCGATCTTCTTCCCGACGACAGTCTCAAGTCCCTCAACGCTTCAAAGAGTGATTTCATTCCGGTGACTACCGCGTCATGGGCGGGAAATACCCTGACGGTTCTTACACAGATGTATGTGGGTGGAACGGGATTCTCCATCACGGCGCGGTTTGTTCCGACTCCCGCGACGTTCGTCGCCCCTGCGACCACCCGTGGTGCGACTACTGATACCGATGCTCACATCGCTGGCGCGGGAGCGCCGTTAACGAAGATTTCGATCGCATCAGCCAAGATCACTGGCGGTTGGTACGGACCGATTGACTCGAACCCGAGTCCCTTTTACCCGACGGTGAGTGACTTCTCAGGTTGGGATGTTCGTAATCCTCGGGTGGGTGAGACAGCGTTTGTGAAGGCGACATTGGATCCAGTTTTCAGCGTTCCGAGTGACAACAACGTTCCTGCCAACTTGGCCGAGTCGGTACCAGGTGCTGCTCCGTTGTTCGTGCCTGCGGATCACGGCAATCGATTTGCCAATGACAGGATGGCGACGTCGGCAACTCCTGCGCTTCTCGGCGGGCGCGACTCTTGGAATCCGTATTACGGACAAAGTGCTCTTTCCGAGCTTCCGAGTTGTAGCCGTTGCCATATCTGGACGATTCGAAATCTCGAAACGACTTCGCCCGTAGAGAGCGGCGGTGCACTGCCGGTCGGAACATGGTCGCTCGGATTGATTACCTACGCGCCAGGGACCGGAACAGTCTCTGCTGGATTATTGAACGAACGGTCGGCACGTATCGGAATTTCGACGTTCGATATTTCTGTCGATCCGTGGACAACGACCCTGAATGCTCAAGCAACATTCTCGAACGGATCAATCAACGTCGTGACGGCGGCTCGTTGGCAAGGAATGCCAATTGAGGTTCAGGCGCCGTACGAGAACATAATGATCAGCGTCTTCCTGCAACACGCTGGCGAAGATATTCCGATTGCCATTTGCTTCTACAACGGGATTTGTCTCGACGATGACGGGAATGGCACAACCTTCTTGCCAACATCTGTCACCACCGTAGGTGCGCGGCTTGCGATGGTAATTCCCACGGCGACTCTTGGCTTCACCCCAAGCGCCGCCGACACTGTCAATGTCGTGACTTCTGCTCCATGGGGCGTCACAGCAGACTCCGGTCCACTTGCGCTGAATCCTCCGACAGTGGTGTCCAATTCTTCGGGCGGTGCGTCTGTACTCGTTTCGTCGAAGAGTATGGGTGTAACGCTCGAGAACCAGCCGAGCCTGTCGTCGCCCGTTCCGCTCTTTGGAAGTTTCGGTTGGCAAATCGCCGACGCGCGAGCAGCGTTGGCACAATTCAGTTTCGACCTCTTCAAGTCAATGTTCCGAGACGCAACAGTGGCGCGAATCTTTATGTCGCTCACTCAAGTCACCCTCAGTTTCGTGCCGGGATACTCCTGGTTGAATGCGGTGACCTGCGGATCTTGGATATGTGCGGCGGCGTTAGTCGGATCGTCAGTGGCTGGATTCGCTCTAAGGGGAGTCTCCGCAGGTATCGGGGTGTTGGCGAAGGGATGGAAAGCGGCGAAGTCGGCACTCGGCATAGCGGATACCCCAAGTAAAATTGGAATGTATGTGGCTCGCGCCATGGCTCCTATCGGTCGTTTGCAGACTCGTCTTGCGAAGGCCGTTCCCGTGCGTATCAAGAGGGCCATGAGTGGAGAGGCGAGTGCGGTTTCAACCATTTTCAAGAACTACGCAAAGGCCTATGGGAAGAAGGGGCTAGACGCCCTCTATGGGGACGATGTCATGAGCGCCTTGGGGATCAACGTCGTCGCTTCTGTTGCTCCCACCCCTGTCCAACCAAGATTCTGGGTGTCTGGCCCCTCTGATCTCAGCTTCTCGCCATCGACCCGGATGATTAATGAATTGGTCGACTTGATCATCGCTCAAGAAGCAAATGCGAACCAAGCAGTTCTGCAGAATTGGCAAGCTGCAATTCAGCGGGCCTATGACAAGGCGCTTGCTCAACCGGCACCGCAAACGAACATCGGCTACGGCTCTGGAATCGGTTTCCGTCTGAATCAGTTCTTCGCAACCATCGCAACAGTGTCAGTGCCGAATCTTGCAACCTTGAATATGGCGGCGTCGTCGATCTGGATTGGTGTTGGCGAAAATGAATTTGGTCATTGCGATTTCAATGGCAACTGCATGATGATGCCGGGCGTCTCGATCATCGTCCTTGATGGTTCGATTCTCGTCTCTGGTCTCATTCCTGGCTGGGAAAGCGGCGGCACATACAACGTTGAGGTACGCGTGCAAACCGTTGCTTCAAATGGCGGAGCAACGAATGATTATTTGGGGACGTCATCGTTTACTGCGCCTGGATCCCTTTATGCGTGTCGAGCCATCCTTCGAGAGATGGATGCAATCGTGGCGCGACAGGGCGGTTACAGCACTGAGAGGTACTTCGGTGAGTACTCGATGCGTTACACAGAAGACGGTCGGTGGTACACGTTTGGCGATCCAAATGCAGGATTCGGGCTAGGACGAATCGTGACCTCGAATCTCCGTGCATCGCAGGACCGTCTGTGCGAGTCAATCGAATTGATGTGGGAGCACCTTCATGGCGGCATCTACCCGGATCTCCCAGCTCCGCAGTATGTGGCTCCGTTTGATCCGGCGAAACAAATCTCACCACAAACGCTTAGCCTCGTGGGTGGTTTGTAGCGCCCCTCATTGTGTGGTGATTTCAGAGTCGCCATCGCGTGAGAAAGTGCGTGGCATTAACGGTTAGAGAGTCAGCGACGTTCGATGATCCGCAGCGGCAATTGGCGTGGGCCTCGAACCTGACCCTGCGAGAACGTGGTTGGTTTCGAAGCGTTGAGTTCAAACTTTGTGTAGCGCTTCAGCCATTCCTCTAGAGCAACCGTCATCTCCATGCGGGCGAGGTTTGAACCGAGGCACCGGTGAATGCCAAGACCAAACGCGCTGTGCCGGTTGATCTCGCGATCGATCAGTACTTCGTCAGCGTTATCGAAAGCCTTGGGATCGCGATTGGCTGCGGGGAAGCTGAGGAAGATCCAGTCGTCCTTCTTCATTGGGCAGCCCTGGAACTCGAAGTCGTCCTTGACGAGACGAGCCATTGAGACCGGCGCGTAGGCACGAAGGAATTCCTCGACTGCTGAGGGAAGCAGTTCGGGATGGGCGACGAGGCGGGCGAGGTCGTCGGGGTTATTGGCGAGATGCCAGATAGAAGAACCGATGGCCGACCATGTTGTGTCGATTCCGGCCACGATCAACAGAAGGATCGAACCAAAGACGTGTTCGTCGGAAAGCTTTTCGCCCATGATCTCGGCGTCGAGCAGATAACTGATGAGTCCGTCATCGGGGTTCTCGCGACGTTCGACGATTGCTGGGACGATGTAATCCTCGACAGGTTGGAACGCTTCAATTCGCTCCTCGGCGGGGAGGTCGACGCCTTCGAGGACGATGCGAACAAACTCGCGGAACTGCTCACCATCTTCAGCCGGAAGTCCGCAGAGCTTCGCAATGAGGCCAACCGGGATGTGCTCGGCGTACTGGACACTTGCGTCGACGAGGTCGGCATCGCCCATTGCGTCGAGCAACTGGTTGCAGAGTTCTCGTGTGAAAGGTTCGAGTGCTGCAATTGGTCGCGGGGCGAAAGCGGGGAGCAGCAGTCGCCGAGCGATTTCGTGGAACGGTGGGTCGGAGGAGATGGGCGGTGCAACGCCGATTGGCGCCGGCAGGGCATCGTCGCCTGGTCGACCGTTATTAATGACAACGGTGCGCGAAGTGAAATGTTCCGTATCGTTTGCGATCGCCGCAACGGCGTCGTAGGTCATCGGAGCCCAGAGGCCGCCGTAACGGTCACTGTGGGCAACAGGACAACGT
>Ga0114974_10000780_pt1 | contig 25975 bp, 25 predicted proteins | sample S_130206_EF_Meta_FD_87318 | JGI IMG/M metagenome (GOLD analysis project Ga0114974, IMG submission 87318) | Freshwater microbial communities from Lake Simoncouche, Canada to study carbon cycling - S_130206_EF_MetaG | ecosystem: Environmental > Aquatic > Freshwater > Lake | place: Lake... | reverse complement strand
GGCGTTGAACAATCAGTTCTTCTCCTTGGACATGAACAAACCCATGGCCAATTTGCCTGTCATGATTTTCCAATTCGCCATGAGCCCCTACGAAAACTGGGTGGACCTGGCATGGGGTGGAGCTTTGCTCATTACCCTCACTGTCTTAGCACTCAACATTGTTGCGCGTGTTGTTTTCCGTGAAAAAGTCGCAGTCTAATCTTTGAACAGATCTACTAACATGAATACATTACCTGCAACCAAAGAAATTATTCTAGAAGTTCGCAATCTGAACTTTTACTATGGTTCATTTCAAGGCTTGAAAAATATCAACCTGGACATTCAAAAGAACACAGTCACGGCTTTCATTGGCCCCTCTGGCTGCGGCAAGTCAACGCTGCTCAGGACGCTCAATCGCATGTACGACTTGTACCCTGGTCAACGTGCAGAAGGTGAAATCAATTTTGATGGTGAGAACATTCTCAATCCCAAACAAGATTTGAATTTATTGCGCTCACGTGTGGGCATGGTTTTCCAAAAGCCTACGCCATTTCCCATGTCGATCTATGACAACATCGCATTTGGTGTGCAGTTGTACGAAAACCTGTCGCGCAGTGATATGGACGACAGGGTGGAATGGGCTTTGCAAAAAGCAGCCATCTGGGGCGAAGTGAAAGACAAGCTGGGTCAAAGCGGCTTATCCTTGTCGGGTGGTCAGCAGCAGCGTTTGTGCATTGCGCGCGGCATTGCAGTCAAGCCCGCCATCTTGTTGTTGGACGAGCCCACTTCAGCGCTTGACCCCATTTCTACGGGTAAAGTGGAAGAACTGGTGCACACACTCAAGAGTGAATACACTGTGGTCATTGTGACCCACAACATGCAGCAGGCTGCACGGGTGTCCGATTACACCGCTTACATGTACTTGGGTGAACTGGTGGAATTTGGCGAAACAGACCAAATTTTCATGAAACCAGCGCGTCAAGAAACTGAAGACTACATCACTGGCCGTTTCGGCTAACTAGGAAAGAGAAATCATGGATAAGCATATTTCAAGTCAGTTTGATGCCGAGTTGGGCAGCGTTTCTACACGTGTGCTTGAGTTGGGTGGTTTGGTGGAATCACAAATTCGCCATGCTGTTTATTCTTTGTCTCAGTTCAATACAGAAGTGGCAGATCAGGTCATTGCAACAGAAGCGCAAGTCAATTCAATGGAAGTAGAAATCGACCGTGATTTGTCTTCCATCATTGCACGTCGTCAGCCAACTGCGCGCGACCTGCGTTTGCTCATTGCCATCTCTAAAATTACGGCCAACTTAGAGCGTGCCGGCGATGAGTCCGAAAAAATTGCCCGAATGGTCAAGTCCATTATCAACAGCGGCAACTCACGTGCATTGCCCGCCTCTGAGTTGCGCATTGCAGCAGATTTAGCATCAGGACTGTTGCGCAAAGCGCTTGACGCTTTTGCACGTCTCGACGTGAAAGAGGCTGTCTCAATCTTGAAAGAAGACGATCTGATTGATGCCGAGTTTGACGGCTTTGTGCGCAAATTGGTGACTTACATGATGGAAGACCCACGCACCATTTCAGCCAGCTTAGACCTTTTGTTTGTTGCCAAAGCCATTGAGAGAATTGGCGATCATTCCAAGAACATTGCTGAATTCATCATTTATGTGGTCAAGGGCGCTGACGTTCGTCACATTGCTTTGGCCGATGTGGAGTCCGCTGTCCAATGAGAAGCTTACCGCGTATTCTGATTGTCGAAGATGAGCCTGCTATTGCAGAACTCATCGCTGTAAATCTGCGCCACAACGGTTTCCAACCTATTTGGGCCATGGACGGAGAAACAGCGCAGAAGGAACTTGACGATGTGCTGCCCGACGTTATTTTGCTTGACTGGATGTTGCCCAAAGAAAGTGGCTTGTCGCTGGCAAAAAAATGGCGCACAGACAAGCGTTCTCAGGCAATCCCCATTTTAATGCTCACTGCGCGTGGCGATGAGGTCGATCGTGTTGCTGGACTAGATGCGGGCGCTGATGACTACATTGTGAAGCCATTCTCTACAAAAGAGTTATTGGCTCGAATTCGGGCAGTCCTTAGAAGACGCTCTCCAGAGCAATCTTCAGGGCGCATACAGATGGGACAATTACTTTTGGATGCTGACACTCATCGCGTGAGTTTCCAAGATCAGCCACTGAAACTGGGCCCTACTGAATTTAAACTGTTGCAGTATTTCATGACACACAAGGAGCGTGTCCACAGTCGAGGTCAATTGCTCGATCGAGTATGGGGCGACCATGTCTTCATTGAAGAGCGAACAGTCGACGTTCATGTCAAGAGACTGCGCGAAGCTTTGTGCGGAGCGGGAACCATGGTTGAAACGGTTCGAGGCGCAGGCTATCGCTTCACAGAATTGACTCAAACAACAAGCTCAACTGGCTAAATCAGCCTCCCCTCATTTATGTTTTCCCGTACGCTCGGCCTGCTATTTTGGATGGCCGTTGCAGGAATTGCAGGCTATTGGTTAAGTCCCGCATCAGGTCCTTTGCTAGGAGCATTCGCTGTTTGCTTTTTCACAGTTCTCAAAGATCTCTGGAAGGGGCAAAAAATTGCAAAATGGTTGCGGCAAGACAATGTTCAAGACCCTCCCAATTTCGGTGGCATATGGGGTGATCTGATTGATCGCATGCGCCGAATTTTGAGAGAACAAATTCGGAAAACCAAGTACGAACAAAAGCGCTTGCAAGACTTTTTATTGGCGATTCAGGCATCCCCTAATGGCGTGGTGCTGCTGGACGCAGAAGGTCGAATTGAATGGTGTAATCAGACTGCTGCGCTTCATTTGGGTGTGGATTCAAAGCGCGACTTGATGCAGCATGTGATGCATTTGGTTCGCGATCCTGTCTTTAACAAATATTTTTCCAGTGATGATCACCAGACTGAGGTTGTGATTGAAGGACGAAATTCCTCGCTGCAAAAAACGTTCAAGCTGTCGGTTCAACTTCACAGTTATGGTGAAAGTAGGCAACTCTTATTGACACGTGATGTCACAGCCATTACCCATGCAGATGCCATGCGAAGAGATTTTGTAGCCAATGTATCTCACGAAATTAGAACGCCCTTGACGGTGATGAGTGGCTTTATTGAAACACTGCAGAGTTTGAAACTAGAAACTGATGAGAGAGACAGGTATTTAGAACTGATGTCTGTTCAAGCCGAGAGAATGCAAGATTTGGTCAATGATTTGCTCATTCTTTCGCAACTTGAGGGCAGCTCCTTGCCCTCCAGCAATGATCCTGTCCCTATCGAAAGTTTCATGGTTGGCATAGAGTCAGAAGCGCGTGGACTCTCTGCGGCTCAACTGCAAGCGGGTGAGGCGCCTCAAATCTTGAATTTCGAGTCGCCGCTAGGCGTTCAATTGATCGGTGCATCTAAAGAGTTGCACAGTGCCGTATCCAACATCGTCAACAATGCCGTGCGTTATACGCCCTCTGGGGGCGTGATATCCGCAATTTGGTCACAACTCGCAGATGAGAGAATTCAATTCAGCGTGGTGGACACGGGGCCTGGCATTGCCCCAGAGCATTTGCCCAGATTGACAGAACGTTTTTACAGGGTTGACCGAAGTAGATCCAGAGAATCAGGTGGTACTGGATTAGGCTTGGCCATTGCCAAACACGTTTTACAGCGGCATGGCGGCGAATTAAAAATTGAAAGTGAATTGGGAAAAGGCTCTAGATTTACCTTAATTTTCCCAGCTTCACGGGTATTGAATGCAGGACAGTCACACAAAACCTTGGGTTAGAACCCAAGGCGCAGTCTCCAAATCAAGGTTTTGCTTGTTCAACCATCACAGGCTCAATGTCGAATAGGTTTTGACGCTTCTCATCGACTGTCACCTTCACCCAATGCAAATTGGGGCTGCCAAATGTTTGTAGCCGTGTGAGGTTAGGCAATGTTTTGGTGGGGCTGTAAAGTGGCTTGTCCACTTTAAAAAAGTGAGTATCGCCATGTACCAGCAACACTTGCCCATCAAAATTTTCGGTTTCTTTCACAACAGCATTTAGAAAGGCTTGGTAACCACTGACGATGGGCGCCTTGCTTTCATCTAGATCTTCAGTTTCGGGCAAATCAAAGCCGGGGTCTCCCTGAAAAGCCAACAAAATGCCCCGTGCTTTTTGGTCTTTGGCCTTTTGAAAACTTGATTGCATCCATGCAATGTTGGCAGCATCACGCGCTAAGTATTCTGCATTGCCTTGCTCGCATTGCAAAGGCGTCCTAGCACTTTTATTTTTGCAATCTTTTTCATCCAGAATTTTGTTGTTGTTGCTGCCAGGGATGTTGAGTGTCACAAACATCACTTTGTTTTGAATGAAGCGTTTGTTTTCAATGTACAAACTGTCGGCGCCCGTGGCACTTTCAAGTGCAATGCCTTGTGGGCCAAAACTTGTGGTCTTGGTAAACATCACTTTGCGGATGTGCGCCAGTCGCTCTTGAGAATCGTAGCCACCGTTGTTCAACCTGTGGCAGTCGGTCCATTCATTGTCGCCAGGTATGTACACCACTGGACGACTCATGCTGTCGAACATCTGGATAGCTTTCGTGTAAACGTCATCTGTGCATTTTGAACTGCCGTCTTTGATGTCACCCACAAAAATACTGAATTCTATTTTTGATGTATTGATACTTTTTAACACTGCTGGCAATTTGGGTCCATCGCCAGCTTTGGCGTAGGGCATGTCGCCCCATAAGCCGAAAGAAAAGGGTGCAGCACTGGCTGTGAAGGTGCACAGATTGATGCCCGTGAGGAGAGCTAATTTGATCAGATGTTGATGTTTCATGTTGTAGCGTTGAATGAGTTTTGATTGAAAGGTGACTGCAACTTTGCCAAACTTAAACTATACGAATTACATGACGCTGTGATGACAAGTCGGATCAGTTGGTAACTTGCAACATTTCATTGAACTGTCATCTGGATCATTTTTAATAGCGCTAACTTCTTTTTGGAAGTTAATTTTTTTATTAACTCAGATACACACACCATGAAAATTCAACACACACTTTTAGCGGCTGCATTGTTCGCTGCAATGTCTGCTCAAGCGCAAACTAACATCACCGTTTACGGTAATGCTGATATTGCCTTCAATAACTTGGTGACCAAGGCCAATACTGGCATTAAAACCGAAGAGAACAACATTGTTGCGGGCGGTCTTTCTACCAGCAATATTGGCTTCCGCGGTGATCGTGAAATCTCCCCAGGTCTCAAAGCAACATTTCAATTCGAATTTGAAGTGGATCCTACAACAGACACAGGTGTGCCAAAAACACGCGTTGGTTTGGTTGGCTTGGCCGGTGGCTATGGTGCTTTGACATTTGGTCGTCGCACAACCTTGGTGAAGGCCGCCGTTGATGCCACTGATGCTGGCGATGGTATCAACACCATTGGTTTCTTGGGTGACAATGCACGTGATTCACGTCGCAACGACATGTTGACATTCACAACACCTTCAATGGCTGGTTTCTCTGCCGATCTCCAAATGAGCTTTGGTGCACCTACGAGAATCACAAGTGCTGCAGGCGTGATCACGCAAGACGGCAAAGGTGAAGACGCAAGATCTGTTGGTTTGAACTACGCCAATGGCCCATTGACTGTGAAGTTTGTTAACGAGACGATCCAGAACTACAGCAAATCAGTGACAGTTGCTGGTTATTCCGTTGCTGTGCCAACGGCCATGGCTTCACGTAAGAATTCTTCTATCGGAGCTACGTACGACCTCGGCGCTGCAAAATTATTCTTTGTAGATACAAAGATGGAACAAGGCACAGCCGCAACCTTGGTTAAGTTTGACACCCAAACTTTGGGCGTCCGTGTCCCAATGGGTGATTTCACGTTTGTAGCCGAGGCCGGAACGGGTAAAGCCCTTTTGACCAATTCAGCCATCAAAGCTGATTTGGATGCAGTGCAATTGACGGCCATGTACACATTGGCAAAAGACACTAACGTGTACATTGCCTATGGTTCGGAAACTGCTAATCACCCTTCATTCGCAAAGAAGGCTGATCAAAAGAACATGCAATTAGGCATGCGCTACAAGTTCTAATTTTTGATTTTCCAAGGTAAATTAACAGGCCCGCTTTGCGGGCCTTTTTTTATGTGAATTGGGGTCAGAACAGAATTAATTTACATGGGTCAATTGTCTTTTCTTTCATCAAAGTAGGAATTAAAATTTGGTCATGCCGCGCATGTCCATTTTTTTTACATTCTTGATTTCTACCAGTGCCATTGCATGGAACCCATTTTCCAAAGACGACCTCAGCGAAGTCTCTTTGTCTCAATCTGAGCTTCAAAAAATCAAAGTCAATGCAGGATGGGCCAAGGGAGAAGAGCACACCTTAATTTTTGAAGTCAGCAATTCTTTAAAAGGTCCGATTCAGTGTGGCGCTGCCAATGTTGTTTTGATGGATGGCAAAACCTTGAGCAAGGTTTTTGTGCCTAAATTCTCCATCCCTGGCAATGCCTTTCGCAATGCCAGCATGCCTGTAGAAAAGGGAACCATGAAGTCTTACGGTTTGATTTGTACCTGCTTCAAGAAAAAAGGTTCAGATGAATGTGTGAAGCCCGTTTAAAATTAATTGGGGTCAGAGCACAATTAATTCTTTAGTTCGTTAAGGTCCTGAGTGCTAAGAAATTAATTGTGCTCTGACCCCAATTAATTGAGCCTTTCATGGCTTCTGCGAATTGAGCCGCTGTCCCACCCACGTTTTAAGTCAAATGATTGTCCAGGACAGCAGACAGGCGCTTAGGCCAGATAGAGCGCTCGAAGTTGCTGTTGGGCGGTTGCGGTCAGACCTAACTTTTTAAACAAGTAATTGTCCACGCCGCCGTGCTCATCTCGAATGACATCCAGGGCCGCTTTGAGAAAACTTTCTTGAACTCCCCACACAATTTTCATGACATCGGGGGTAAGGGTGCTAGCGCCTGAACTGTTGCGTTTGTAGAGCTGATTGGTGAGCAAATAATCTTGCCAGATATCAGCTTCTGAAACACCCAAGGCGAAAAGAATCAAGGCTGCCGCCAATCCAGTGCGATCCTTGCCTGCCGTGCAATGAAACAGCAAAGGCTCAGGTTTGGCCAGCATGTGATCAAATAATTCGGCAAAACGATGAGAGTCAGTTCTCACAAAATCACGGTAAGTGTTTTGCATAGCGTCTAAGGCGTCGGCAGCTGTGAGAGGTTTGCCCGTGAGGTGCTGAGCTTGGAGCCTTTGCACCACAGTAGGCTCAATGCTCAGGCTATAACGCTCAATCTGAGGCCAAGCATAAGACTGTGCTTGACTCTCTTGCACACCCCGAAAGTCAAAGCTGCGCTGTATACCCAAAGTTTCAAGCTGTTTCAGATCAAGTTCATCCAGCAACGCAAGATGGTCTGACCTGAAAATTTTGCGCCATTGAACGGGACGGCCTTCATGACCTGCATAACCACCTAAATCACGGAAATTGCTGGCACCGCTTAAGGGGATGTGCCGTTGAGAAAGAACGAGTGAGTTGTGCGTTGACATGGCTTGATGTTAACGTGAAACAACTTAAATTATTCTGCCAAACCGCATGAAGCTGCGAGTCATGCTGAGAAGAATGAGCAGCATGCCCAACAAGGCAACATAAGACGTGATTTCGCTCATAGCTCGCTTTTCAAAGCGCAAGCGATAGCCGAGTTTGTCGTAGACTGCCAAAAGACCTTCTGCGCTGTCCGCTCTGAAATACTCAGCTTGTGTGATCTCTGCTATTTTTTTCAAAGCATCTTCCTCGAGCTTCACCCGCATGCTTCTGCCTTGTATGTGGACCACGTCGCCTTCGGGGGTACCAATGCCCACGGTGTACACCTTGACTTCATGCGACGCTGCCAGTTCAGCCATTTTGCGCATCTCAGGGCCCATGTTGCTCTGGCCGTCACTCATGAGCACAATGGCCATGTTGCGACCGCGACTCGCTGAGGCTTGAACTTCTGGCGTTACAGATTTTTTCTCATCCAAAGACTTTCCAGCATCCACTGACTTTTTGGCACCACCCATGTCGGAGGCGTCATTGATAATTTTTTGCGCATCAATGCCGGAGCCTGGCAGCAAGGCTTCTAAAGACACCAAAATACCTGTGCCAAGCGCAGAACCGTATTGCAAGGGTAAATGCTCTAGGGCTTTGTAGAGCGCATCGCGTTCCTCTGTAGGCGCTTGGGCCAGCGCCGCTGTGCCTGCCACGGTGACAAGTCCAACACGCAAGCGAGAGGGTTTGCCATCAATGAACTTCTGTGCAGCCAACTGTGCAGCCTCAATTCGAGAGGGCTTGACATCTTTGGCACGCATGCTGCCCGAGGTGTCCAACACCAACATCACGGTGGCTTCTCTCAAGGGGGTCATCAAGACTGTTTGAGGACGCGCCAAGGCAACGCAAATCAGCAGGATTCCCAAGCAAATAAAAACAGGTGGTATGCTTTTGGTGCGGTAGGCATAAAGCACGGCCAATACCGGTACGATCAAGCAAGAATACAAAAGCAAGGGCCATAAAAAAGTCAGAGAACTGAGATCAGGCACGCCACACCCTCCGCTTTCTCAATTCTGAAAACCGCATCAAGGCGCCTGCCAAGTCTTCGTCTGTCGACAACTCGAGTGCGTCAACGCCTGCTTGCGCAAAGCTGGTGGACAGTTGTTGTTCTCTGGCCTCTACCAAACTCTCGTACCGTGCCCTGAACTTGGCATCGGCGGTGTCTAACAAAATCTGTTCAGATGTTTCGGAGTCTTGAAGCAGCATCAGTCCTGCGTTGGGTAATTTCATTTCAGCAGGATGGTACAGGCGGGCGGCAATGGTGTCGTGGCGTCGACCTAATGCACTCATCTCTGAAGCCCAATCAAAAGTGCCCATGAAGTCGGACACCACAAACACACACGATCTGCGCTTGAGCATGCCGTTGGCTCTTGTAAGCCAATCGCTGAGTTGGGTTTGATGGGGTTGAGCAGAAGCGGGCGTCGTTTCAAGCAGATGCAGCACATGCAGCAAGTGTCGCCTGCCCATTCGTGCTGGAATGTATTTGTAACCAGTAGGTTCAGACGGGCTTAAGAGCAGAGCGCCAATGCGATTGCCGCGTTTCATCAACAATTTGGCCATCACGCCCACAAAGCTCATCATGACTTGGCGTTTGGTTTGACTGGAACTGCCAAAGTCCATAGAGCCACTCAAGTCTAGTAAAAACCATGCGCTGATTTCACGATCTTCTTGATGCTCCCGTACAAACGGTGTTTGCATTCTGGCTGTGACATTCCAATCGATGTGGCGAACATCGTCATGCGCTTGGTACTCGCGCAGGTCTGCCAACTCCAAACCTGAACCCCTGAACAAGGTTTTATGGTCGCCCTGAAGCAAGCCATCGAGTCGACGCAAAACGGTCCACTCGAGTTGTTGTAACAAGGCCTCAGCGGACATGCGCTTCCAGGGGCTGATCGGGCATGGGGACAGCCTTCATGACTTCTTGAATCAGCGAGTCTGCTGTTTTGCCTTCTGCCAGCGCGGTGTAGGACAGCACCAGGCGATGCCTTAAAACATCGGGCACTAAATCGGCCACATCTTGCGGCAAAGCGTAATCTCTGCCTCTCAACAATGCCAAGGCCCGAGCGCCTTCTATCAGGCCAATGCTGGCGCGGGGGCTGGCGCCAAAGCTGATCAGACCCGCCAGTGACTCTAGGCCGTAGCGCGCTGGAAAGCGAGTGGCAGAAATGAGCTTCACAGCATAGTGAACCAAGCTGGGGTCGACGTAGCAGTGTCGGCATTGCATTTGCAGGGACTTCAATTCATCGGGACTGACCACGCCTGTGACTTGAGCCCCTCCCGCAATCACCCGTTGCACAATGACAAACTCATCGTCCTCGCTGGGATAGTCGATGAGCACCTTCATCATGAAGCGGTCAACTTGCGCTTCTGGCAAAGGATAAGTGCCTTCTGTTTCAATGGGGTTTTGAGTTGCCATGACCAAGAAAGGGGAAGGTACGCGATGTGTTTGCCCCGCAATGGTGACTTGCCTTTCTTGCATCACTTCTAGCAAGGCACTTTGAACTTTGGCAGGGGCTCGGTTAATTTCATCGGCTAAAAGCAGGTTGGCAAATACGGGGCCTAAGACGGTACTGAACTCGCTGGTCTGCTGATTGAAAATTCGCGTACCAATCAAATCAGCGGGCAACAGGTCGGGCGTGAACTGAATGCGACTGAAGCTACCGCTCAAGGTTTTGGCCAAGGTGTTCACTGTCAGTGTTTTCGCCAAACCTGGTACACCTTCAATGAGCAAATGACCTTGTGCCAACAGTGCAATGAGCACGCGCTCTAAAAAAGCATCTTGACCGACCACCACACGTTTGACTTCATACAAAACCCGTTGCATGAGCGCCGCAGCTTCGGCGGGGTTGTAGCTTGCGGGCACCGAAGTGGTCCCTCGCCAGGCTTGCGTTGAATCGGCCATGTTGTCTCCTCTGAAAATTAAAATGGGGGTAATCCCACGGCACTGCCAGCACTTTCAATGGTGGTAGCAAAGCCAATGCCAATAAAGGTTCGCGACGAAGTTGGGTTCAAAATGGCGGTCACAATGCCCACCACTTCACCTGACATGTTCACCAAGGGCCCACCAGAATTTCCGGGGTTGGCCGCTGCATCAAATTGAATGAGTCCGCTGAGTGTTTGGTTGCCATCAGGCGATCTAAATTGTCGGTTCAGGCCAGACACAACGCCTGAGGAAACGGAAGGACCAATGCCAAATGGGAAGCCAACAGCCACCACGCCATCGCCTGGGGAGAGTTGTTGACTCGAGCCTAAGACAGCGGGTTCTAAGTCGTCTGGAATTTTTTGAGGCTTGATGACAGCCAAATCTTTGTCAGCTTGCACACCAATGACGGTGGCATCTGATTCTGTGCCATCAAAGAAGGTGACTTTGAGCCTTTTGGCGCCCGACACCACATGGAAATTGGTCAGGATGGTCCCGTCGTCCTTGATGACCACGCCTGTGCCTACGCCACTTTCTTTGTCAAGGTCTTTGTTTTTAGGGTCAGCCACATAAGCTTGAACATGAACCACTGCCCCTTGAACTGAGGCGGCCGCCTTGGCACTCTGGGAAGGGAGTTCCTTGGTTTGAAGCGTGTGCAAAACCGCGGCATCGATGTCTTTTTGTGTCAGCGCAGGTTTAATTTGAAAGGCAGGAGACAATAGTCCCACAGCCAAGAGGCTCACTAGCGCCCCAAGTAAAAAGACTGCAGCAAAGTCCCATCGTAAAGAAGGGAACAGTTTCTTTGTGGGAGCCACTGGGGCCTGAGGGGAGTCTGCCGACGAGGCTACCATGGAGGCTTTGACGTCTGCTTGTGCAGGGGCGTGCGAAAGGGACCCTTCAGGTCGTGGGCTTTTGCTAAAAACCGCTTCACGTTTCATGAAATAACCATAACATAAGCTTCAATGTTAAATTGTTGGTACTTGCGATAACCCTGTTACCAACCTTGATGGCCATGCAATTCCTCCAACCCCTCATGCTCTGGTCGCTTTTATGCTTGCCTTTGGTGGTAGGGGGCTATTTTTGGCTTTTGAAACGCAGGCGCAAAGAAGTGGTTTCATTTTCTGCAGTCTCCTGGATCCTTCAAAATATGGAGACACCGTCACCTTGGCGACGACATGTTCCGCCGGCTTTCATTGCAATGGCCTTGGCGCTTTTGTTGTTTGCCAGTGCCAGGCCCATGGCCAGGGTCACCCTGCCCGCCGATTACATGACCCTGATCATGGCCATGGATGTCTCTCGAAGCATGCTGGCTGAAGATGTTGATCCCAGTCGCATCAAGGCTGCCCAAAAAGCAGCCCGAGAGTTTTTGCAAGATCTTCCGCCCAACGTGCGGATCGGCATCGTGTCCTTCGCGGCCAATGCCCAAGTGGTGCAGCATGTGACCAACGACCGCGAGGAATTGGTGGCTGCCATTGACCGTTTTCAATTGCAACGCGGAACTGCCACGGGAAGCGGTTTGTTGTTGGCGCTTTCAACACTGAGGCCTGAGGCCAACATCGACTTGGAATCTGCCCTTTACAACCCCAATCCCTTTGCTTACAGCGATAGCTCCAAGGGAAGTTCTGGTGGTGCTCGAAGTCTAGATGCCAAGCCCGATGTCAAAGAAAGGCCGGCCGAGCCACCTGCCTCCTACAAAGGGGGCGCCATCGTCCTACTTTCTGATGGCCGAAGGACCACCGGCCCCGATCCTTTGCAGGCTGCCAAGAAAGCTGCTGATTTGGGCGTTCGTGTTTATACGGTGGGCTTTGGCACCCCCAATGGCTTTATTCCGGGCTATGAGGGCTATTCTTTTTTTACGCAGGTTGATGAAGAGTCCCTGAAGCAAGTGGCCAAAATCACAGAGGCTGATTACTTCAAAGCTGGCTCGGCCGATGATTTGAAAAAGGTCTACAAGCACCTGTCAACCCAATTCACACTTGAAAAACGGGACACGGAAATGACGGCTCTTTTGGCTGGCGCTGCGCTCCTGCTTATCTTGCTGGCGCTGGGTTTGTCTGCCTATTGGTTCAGGACGGGGCCTCAAAAATCCTCGAGCTTATTGGCCTAGAAACTTGGGCTATAATCCAAAGCTTAGCGGCTGTAGCTCAGCTGGATAGAGTACTTGGCTACGAACCAAGGGGTCGTGGGTTCGATTCCTGCCAGCCGCACCAGAATTTCGGTTCTAGAACAACAGCTTAGAGGCGTCTGCCCCTAGGCTGTTTTTCTTTCAGCAGACGGTTGCTACACGTGGTTGAGAGGGCTGTTACCAAATCAAATTACAGTCTAAACTAGTCTTTCAAATACTATTCGGAGACTGATTCAATGGAATACAGACGTCTTGGTCAAAGTGGACTTCAGTTAAGCGAACTTTCTTTAGGCTCTTGGGTGACCTATCACAACCAAGTAGATTCAAATCAAGCCATTGAAATGTTAGCAGCGGCTATGGGTGCTGGCATTAACTTCTTCGATAACGCTGAAGCTTATGCTCAAGGTGAAAGTGAAGTTGTGATGGGTAAGGCTTTCAAGGCTCTGAAATGGGCTAGGCTTGACTATGTTGTTTCTACCAAGTTTTTTTGGGGTCTGGAGACAAAAGGACTCAAGATCAATCAACGGAACACTTTGAACAGAAAATATTTGATGCAAGCAATTGATGGCTCCTTGAAGCGCTTGCAACTTGAATTCATTGATTTAGTTTATTGCCATCGTCCTGACCCCTTGACGCCGATTGAGGAGACAGTCATGGCAATGAGTGACATGATCACTCAAGGCAAAGCCCTTTACTGGGGTACCAGCGAGTGGAGCGCGTCGGAAATCAAATCTGCCTATGACATTGCTGATAAATACCATTTGCATAAACCAGTCATGGAGCAACCGCAATATAACTTGTTCCACAGAAAACGTGTTGAGGAGGAATATGGCCCCTTGTACGAAAGCATGAAACTTGGTTTAACAACTTGGAGTCCGTTAGCCTCTGGACTGTTAACAGGAAAGTACCAATCTGGTGTTCCAAAGGAAAGTAGGGGAGCGATGCAAAACATGAGCTTTTTGCTGCCATCTCTCACTGATCCAATCAAAAATGAAGCAGTCGCTAAGTTGTCTCATCTTGCCAAGGAACTTGGCGGAAATGTGGCGCAAATGTCGATTGCTTGGGCTTTGAAAAATACACACGTTAGTTCTGTGATTCTGGGCGCTAGTCAGCTCAGTCAGTTGCAAGATAATTTGGGTGCCATCGCTTTAAAAGAGAAACTAACGTCTGAGGTGTTGGCGGCTATCAATGAAATCACTCAATCGGTTCAGATAACTTAGTTTATTAGGCTCAGTCTATTCAGAACTCCTTGATGCTTTGAAGCAGCCGATGACCACCCGCGAAACAGACGCTGACAAAGACGACGATGGGGAAGATCCCAGTCTTCCGCCCTTGCCAGCTGGCAGCCGAAATTACATGACCCCTCAGGGTTATGCCAACTTGCGCGCCGAACTTTTCACCCTGATGGACGATGAGCGCCCGAAGGTGGTAGAAATTGTGCATTGGGCTGCTAGCAATGGTGACCGCTCTGAAAATGGTGATTACATTTATGGCAAAAAACGCTTGCGTGAAATTGATCGGCGTATTCGTTTTATCACCAAGCGTTTAGAAATTGCAGAAGTCACCGACCCAAGTGCGCACCACGGTAAATCTCAAGTGTTCTTTGGGGCCACGGTCACCTATGTGGAAGAAAATGGGGATGAGCGAACAGTCACTATTCGAGGCATTGACGAAGCCGACAGTTTGAAGGGTGAGGTGAGTTGGGTCTCGCCCATCGCACGCACCTTGCTCAAGTCAAGCACAGGGGATGTTCTCAAGTTGGTCACGCCTCAGGGTTGGCGTGAAATCGAAGTTCTCAGTGTGACTTACCCCATCTCGGGTGAACGCGGACATTGACACTGATACGAAGGCGAAACAGTGCTTTACTCTTTTGCCGTACTTTGCCCACGAACGCGGTGGGTGATACGCTCTGCATTCAAAACTGCGGGTGTGCGCTTCAAGTTTTTAAGAACCGTTTCAAGATGGCTCACATCGCGCACAGAAATGATGAAGGTATTTTCAGCCGCATCTTGTTCACTTGATTGCCCCATTTCAACGTGAACAATGTCAACCTCGGAGTTGGCCAATGTGCCTGCAACTCTGGCCAGTACACCCTTCGTATTGACCACGGTGACGCTGATACTGGTTTCAAAGCTGCGCATGATTTCATCTGACCACTCCACACCGATGAAACGTTCGCGGTCTTTTTGTTGAAGCTTGAGACCCACGCTGCAATCCGCGGTGTGGACACCCAAACCCTCACCGCGTCCCAAGTAGCCAATGATCTTGTCGCCTGGAAGGGGGCGGCAGCAATGCGAGTAAACCACAGAGGCGTTTTCAGTGCCATCCAGCATGATGGCGCCTTGCGAAATGGTGTCGTTGACCATGAATCGCTCTCGCGTCATGAGCAGGGGGTCGGGCTTCTCGCCAAGCTCTATCAATAATGCCGCCATGCGTTTGGCCACAATGCTCGCGATGCGTTTGCCAAGTCCCACATCGACCAAAAGATCGCTGCGATTTCTGTTGCCAGTGAATCGCAATAATTTGTCCCAAAGTCCATGGTAGCGAGAGGGATCGTCTGGCATTTTCTCAATGCCTTCTGAACGCAATGCTTGCGTGAGAAGTTTCAAGCCCAATTCCATCGATTCACTGTGCGCCATGGTTTTAAGGTGATGCCGAATTCTGGAGCGCGCGCGGCCTGTTCTGACAAAGCCAAGCCATGAGGGGTTAGGCGCAGACACTGGCGCTGTCATAACCTCCACCACATCGCCATTTTTTAGTTCTGTGCGCAAGGGAACTTGTTGGTTGTTAATTTTGGCAGCCACCAAATGATCGCCAAGATTGCTGTGAATCATGTAGGCGAAATCGACCACCGTGGCGCCTCTTGGCAAGGACATGATTTGGCTTTTGGGCGTGAACACATAAACCGCGTCTGGGAATAAATCAACTTTGACATGATCCCAAAATTCTGAAGCATCATGTGTTTCTTTTTGGATGTCTAAGAGCGATTGCAACCACTGAGTGCCCAAGCGCTCGGCTTCCATGCTACCGGAGGCGTCATCCTTGTAGAGCCAATGCGCTGCCACGCCGGATTCAGCCACGACATTCATGGCTTCAGTGCGCATTTGAAATTCAACATTGACACCCGAGGGGCCAACCAAGGTGGTGTGCAAAGACTGATAGCCGTTCACTTTGCCAATGGCAATATGGTCTTTGAATTTGCCTGGGACGGGCTTGTACATTTGATGCAAAATACCCAAAGCCGTATAGCAATCAATGACCGACGGCACAATGAGTCTGAAGCCATAAATGTCTGTGACTTGGGCAAAACTCAAGTGCTTGCCATCCATTTTTTTGTAAATGGAATAAAGTGTTTTTTCGCGTCCTGTGATTTGAACGCTGATACCGGCCTTCGAGAACGTGGACTCTAATTCGCCTTGTACTTTTTGGATCAAATCACGACGGCGATTGCGAGCCTTTGCAACGGCCTTGGCCAGCACGCTGTAGCGCCAAGGCATTGAATGGCGGAAAGATAAATCTTGCAATTCTCGGTAGGTTTGATTGAGTCCCAAGCGGTGTGCAATGGGCGCATAAATTTCGAGCGTCTCCGATGAAATTCGCGCCCATTTTTCGCGCGGCATGTCAGACATTGTGCGCATGTTGTGGGTGCGATCGGCCAGTTTGATCAAAATCACCCGAACATCTCGCGCCATGGCCAAAAGCATTTTGCGAAAGGACTCTGATTGATTTTCTTCGCGGGTGTTGAACTCGAGCTTGTCCAACTTGGTGAGGCCGTCAACCAACTCAGCAACAGAGGAGCCAAATTTCTCAATTAAATCGGCCTTCGTCACGCCGCAATCTTCCATGACGTCGTGCATCAAAGCCGCCATCAAAGCCTGTGCATCCAGTTTCCATTCTGTGCATTGGGTGGCCACTGAAATGGGGTGGGTGATGTAGGGTTCACCGTTTTTACGAAGCTGTCCTAAATGAGCTTCATCTGAAAAGCGGTAGGCTCTGCGAACCATGTCGATGTCAGTGGCTGACAAGTAGTCGAGTTTTTCAACCAATGCTGCAAAACTGGCCGCTGCCGCGTTGGCCGCACTGGGGCTTGGCATGCCGACCAGGATGTTGTGGGCGTTCTCACGCTTTCCGGGTATCGAAGTACTACCGGCTTTGTGAAAAGTAGAGGAAAAAGCAGCGCGCATGACTCAAATGTAACGCCACTGACTGTTCTGCTCAAAGATCAGGAAATCAGACGTGAAAAAGCCCCATGCCGCGAAGCACTGGGGCTTGAAGTCTCAGGCTAAGCAAGCCAGAGATATTTAGGTAGAAATTAGTTTACTTTTTTAAGCATTTCCAAGCCAACTTTGCCTGCAGCAATTTCGCGCAATGCAGTGACGGCGGGCTTGTTTTTACTTTCCACACGGGGGGTGTGGCCTTGGCTTAGCATGCGAGCACGGTAAGTGGCAGCCAAAACCAACTGGAATCGGTTAGGAATCTGTTCCAAGCAATCTTCAACGGTAATGCGGGCCATGACGGTCTCCGGTAAGTAATTCAGGTGATATGGAGGGATTCAAAAGTTTCTGCACGGGCTCGGTGCTGGGCAACATACTTCAGCCGCTGAGCGTGCACGATGGCCTTGAGGTCGAACAAGGCCCGATCGAAAACTTCGTTGATTATAACGAAGTCAAATTCTTTGACCTGGGCCAGCTCAATGGCCGCATTTTGTAGGCGTAATTCAATGGTTTCGGTGCTGTCTTCGCCTCGGCGCTCCAAACGGCTGCGCAATTCTTCCCAGCTGGGCGGCAAGATGAAGATCAAGATGGCGTTGGCATACACTTTTTGAATTTGGATAGCGCCTTGGTAGTCAATCTCTAAAATGACGTCAGAGCCTTGCGCCATGCGCTCTTCAAGCATTTTCTTGGAGGTGCCGTAGCGGTGGCCGTGTACGTTGGCCCATTCCACAAAGGCATCGCCTGCCACCATGGCGTCAAATTCTTGTTGGGATACAAAGAAGTATTCGCGGCCGTGCTTTTCCTGACCACGCGGGGCTCGGGTGGTATGTGACACGGAGGGCAGTACCCGAGCGTCAAGCTCCATCAGGGCTTTGACCAGGCTGGATTTACCCGCACCACTGGGGGCGGCTACAACGTAGAGGTTTCCAGGATATTCCATGGCTTGGAGTGTAATTCGGAGTGAGCCTGTTTGGCGGCGAAACAAGCTTCTTATTCTATGTTTTGCACCTGCTCACGCATTTGCTCAATCAGGACCTTCATTTCAACCGAGATTTTGGTGAGTTCAAGGGCTGCAGATTTCGAGCCGAGGGTGTTGGCTTCACGGTGCAATTCTTGAATCAGAAAGTCCAGGCGTTTGCCGATATCGCCCCCTTTTTTCACCAACCTGCTGATTTCGTCCAAATGGGAGGCCAAACGTGTGAGTTCTTCGGCCACATCGATGCGAATGGCGAAGGCGGTGGCTTCTGTCAAAGCGCGGTCTTTGGCCACATCCGAGGAGATGATGCCCTCGGTCAATGCCATGGCCTCGTTCCAACGATCAATGAAGCGCAAACGCTGCTGCTCGACCAATTGAGGCAGCAGGGGTGCTGCTTGCTCAGCCAAAGTGCGAAGTTGGGAAATGCGGTCTTGGAGCATGTCTGCCAAGCGCGCACCTTCTCGAGCGCGTGCATCTTTCAGTGCTGTGACGGCCTGCGTCGCAAGGGGCATAAGGTCTGCCTCATTCAAACCCATGCCCGACTTTTCATGTGTGGCCAGTTTGATGACATCGGCCACACTCAAGTCGCGCGCATCAGGCAACCAGCTCTGAATTTTATTTTGCAAATGCAGCAATTTTTGCAGTGTGCCCACAGAAGGGTCAGCCAAGTCGTTGTCTTGGCCCGTGTGGTAAACGGCACGAACTTCTACTTTGCCGCGCTTGATGTGCTGCATGATGTGCTCGCGAAGCGCGGGTTCGGTGTGGCGCAATTCGTCGGGCAACCTGAAACTGAGGTCTAAGAACCGGCTGTTGACCGATCTAATTTCCAAACCAAAACGGACCTTCGACCTGACCGGTGTTTCAGCGTTGTCCTCTCTGGTGTCCGAGTTGGATTGCACGCTGGCATATCCGGTCATACTGTAAACTGGCATGGATTCTTTCATGGGTGCAGCAAGCTTTGGCTGCAATTCTCAAGGTGACGTTTGCTTCATGACGTTAGCGTCAAGGCCAAGGGCTGGAAGCTCAGCGAGAATTATCTCAAACTTATCTGTCAATTAACGCAATCCCTCTTTATGAACTCGACCTCATCCACTGCCACCCTCTCCAAGCGTGCCCATGGCCGCTCTCAAGATCAATTGCGCACCGTGCGCATCACACGAGGCTACACCGTGCACGCCGAAGGATCGGTTCTCATAGAGTTTGGCGATACGCGTGTGTTGTGCACTGCTTCAGTGGAGGAAAAAGTGCCAGGACACAAAAAGGGCAGTGGTGAGGGGTGGGTCACAGCGGAATACGGCATGCTCCCCCGAGCCACCCACACGCGGGGCGACAGGGAAGCTGCGCGTGGCAAGCAAAGCGGGCGTACTCAAGAAATTCAACGCCTCATTGGGCGCTCCATGCGTGCTGTGTTTGATTTGAAAAAGTTGGGTGAAAGAACCATTCATTTGGACTGCGATGTGTTGCAAGCCGATGGAGGGACTCGCACAGCCAGCATCACTGGGGCCTTTGTTGCGGCCCTCGATGCCGTCGATTGGCTCATCCACCAAGGCAAATTGACAGAGTCACCGATCTTGGATTCAGTCGCAGCCATTTCGGTGGGCTTGAAGGACAGCACAGCATTGTTGGATTTGGATTACCAGGAAGATTCCTCTTGCGACACCGACATGAATGTGGTCATGACCGGTGCTGGCAATTTTGTAGAAGTGCAGGGCACTGCAGAAGGTCTGGCATTCACTCGAAAGGAGATGGACAGTTTGTTGGCCCTGGCTGAAAAAGGCATTGCAGAATTGGTGCAATTGCAAACGAAGTCTCGCCAAACGCACTTGCAAGCAGGGGTCTGAGTTCATGAGAATGGTGTTGGCTTCCAACAATGCCGGTAAGTTGGCTGAGCTGCAAACCATGTTTGGCAACTTGAATGTTCAGCTGATAAGGCAAGCAGATTTGAACATCTCTGAAGCCGAGGAGCCTTTTAAAACCTTTGTTGAAAATGCATTGGCCAAAGCGCGGCACGCTGCCTTGCACAGTCAGTTGCCTGCTGTGGCCGATGACGCTGGTTTGTGTGTTGATGCCTTTGGCGGTTTGCCCGGCGTTGACACAGCTTTTTATTGCACGCAATTTGGTTATGAAAAGTCAGATGAGAACAATGTCACGGCACTGTTGGAGCAAATGAGCCAGTTAGAGAATCGCCGTGCGGCGATGGTCAGTACCTTGGTGGCAGTGCGAAGTGCCTTTGACCCTGAGCCTTTGATTGCGGTCGGCCGGGTGGTCGTGGAAATTTCGCGTGAGCGTTTGGGCACCCATGGCTTTGGCTTTGATCCAGTTTTGTACTTGCCAGAGTTTGGCAAAACTTTTGCACAGCTGCCTGTAGAAGTGAAAAATACCAACAGCCATCGGGGTCGCTCGTCGCAGGCCATGGTGGCTTTGATGCGCGAGCGTTGGGGTCTTTGAGAGAATGAGCCATCCTTTTGATGTTGTGCACGCGATGCGGCCTGGGTTGCTGCAGTTGCAGTCGCTGCCGCCACTGTCTTTGTATGTGCATTTGCCGTGGTGTCTTCGGAAATGTCCCTATTGCGATTTTAATTCTCATGAATGGCGCGGCAGTTCGCCAGACAGCCTTCCTGAGGCCGCCTACATTGATGCGCTCCTGGTTGATTTGGAAACCAGTTTGCCTCTGGTTTGGGGCCGTCCTGTTCACAGTGTGTTCATTGGCGGAGGCACGCCGAGCTTGTTCAGCCCGGCAAGCATTGACCGATTGATCAGTGGCATCAGAGCGCGATTGCCCTTGGAGGCTGAAGCCGAAATTAGTTTGGAAGCCAACCCAGGCACCTTTGAAAAAGATCGCTTCAAGGCCTTTCGTCAGGCTGGCGTAACTCGGCTCTCCATCGGCGTGCAGAGTTTCAACGATGAGCATCTCAAGGCCTTGGGTCGAGTCCACAACAGTGAGCAAGCCATGGCCGCTATTGAGGAGGCCAGGCAGAGTTTCGAAACCTTCAATTTGGATGTGATGTATGCACTGCCTGGGCAAACGCTCGCTCAGTTGAAGCGCGACATTGAAACTGCATTGAGTTTCAAGCCACCCCACATTTCCATCTACCACCTGACCATTGAACCCAACACCTTGTTTGCCAAGCAGCCTCCTAGCTTGCCGCAAGAGGATGAAGCCTACGCGATGATGGACATGATCACTGAAATGACGGGTCACGCAGGCATGCAACGTTATGAAGTGTCCGCCTATGCAGCCCCTGGGCATCGGTGCTGGCACAACCTGAATTACTGGCAATTTGGCGACTACTTGGGCATTGGTGCCGGTGCCCACAGCAAACTCAGTTTTGCGCATCGCATCACGCGACAAGTTCGCTACCGTGAGCCGCAGCTTTACATGGCACAAGCTTTGAAAGGCGAGCCTGCTGCGCAGCACGAAGAAGTTCCGCGTGAAGAACTCCCCTTTGAGTTCATGCTGAACGCTTTGCGATTGAAAGAGGGCTTCTTATTGGCCGATTACATGGCCAGAACAGGATTGGCTCTGACGTCCATTCAAAAAGCTTTGTCAGAGGCTGAGGCCAAAGGATTGATAGTCCGCGATTTGACACAGGTGAGGCCTACAGAAAGAGGCTTCGATTTTTTAAGTGACTTGCAGGGGCTTTTTTTATCAAACCGCTGATGAGGATTTGACGAAGCGCACTGGAAATGCCTTAACCCGCAGAGGTGACCACCACATTCATCTTCTTGCCGAAAATGCCAAACAGTGCAATGGTTTTTTCGGTAGGAATCAGGTATTTGGCGCGTTTGTCTTCAGTTTGATTGAAGGCTGTGAGCAAGTCTTTTTGGCGCAAGCGCGTGATGCGTTTGTGCAAGGTGGCTGGAGAGCCCAAAACCTCAAGACTGATGGCTTCGCGAACGGTCATGGTTCGGTTTTCAAACCAACGCAAAGCAATTTCTTCAAGCAAAGCTTTTTCGTTGGCATCGATTTGAGGGGTCTCTGGCAATTGATGAATGCTTTTTGCCAGCTGCAAAAAACGGAAATAGGCGTTCGCCGTGGGGGTACTGCTTTTGATTGGCATGCCTGATTCTACAATTAGTCATTCAAGATCTGACAGTGGGGTATGTAATTTATTTAGTTCAATTCAGCGAGAGTGCAACACTTCCCAAAGCCTGAAAGAAGTGAGGGGCATTTGTAATTTTGAAGATTTTTCCGATGCACCATTTCGGGACAGTGCATCTGCTACCGCATTGACCACGCAGGGTGTAGCGCCAATGGTACCCAACTCGCCCACACCTTTCACCCCGAGCACATTGTTTTTACTGGGCACCGTTTGGTTCGTGAATGTATGGAACATTTGCGGCATGATGTCTGCGCGGGGTGCGGCATAGTCCATCAAGCTGCCTGTGACCAATTGACCACTTTCTGCGTCGTAGACCACGGCTTCTAGCAGGGCCTGACCAATGCCTTGAACGGCGCCGCCATCCAGCTGACCTTCCACAATCATGGGGTTCACAATGCGGCCAGCGTCGTTCATGGAGGTGTAGGACACCACCTTGGTTTCCCCAGTGGCCGGATCAACTTCCACTTCACAAATATGGCAACCATTGGGCCAAGTGGGGCCGCTGGCGGTGGTACTGGATGAAAGTTCAATGCGCGAATCGGGTTGCCGTTTTGCCAGATCGGCCAAGGTGATTTTCAAGTCGGTGCCCTTGACGCTGAAAGTGCCTTGTTGGTAGGCCAGATCGGCTGCCGAAGCTTCGAGCGCTTGCCCTGCCAAATCACGGGCTTTGTCCAATGTTTTTTGTGCGCCTACTTGCATGGCTGAACCCCCCGTGAACAGAGAGCGAGAACCCGCACTGCCAAAGCCATTGGCAAGGTCGGTATCACCCATCACCACGCGGACTGAGGAGATGTCAACACCAAAAACATCGACCACCAACTGCGCGAGAGACGTGGCAATGCCTTGACCCATGGCATTCACGGCAGAGGTGACTTCAATGATGCCGTCGGACAAAATTTTGACCTGAACATTTTCTTCCAATGCATTACCGCCAGTCCACTCTAAGAAAGTGGCAATGCCCAAACCTCGCCACAGACCCTTGGCCTTGGAGGCGGCTTCGCGCTTGGCAAATCCTTGCCAGTCGGCCTTGTCGAGGGCTTCGTCCATGATCATTTCGAACGCGCCGGTATCGTAAACCTGGCCCATTGGATTTTTGTAGGGCATCTGCTCTGGTTTGACAAAGTTTTGCCGCCTCAATTCGACGCGATCAAAGCCCCCTGCGCGCGCGGCTTCGTCCATCAAACGTTCCATGTTGTAGATGGCCTCTGGGCGTCCGGCACCCCGATACGCGCCCGTGCTGGCGGTATTGGTGAGAACGCCTGTGAAGTGATAGTCGATGGTTTGGATGTCGTAAACGCTGCTTTGAACCCAAGGGCCAATGAGCAATTGAATGGCCAAGCCCGTCATGGTGGGGTAGGCGCCCGCATTGCAAAGTGATTCAATGCGAAGACCCAAAATTTTGCCGCCCTTGTCCAAAGCCAGGGAAGCCTTGGTTTCGATGTCGCGGCCGTGTGAGCTGCTCAAGAAATCTTCACTCCGATCGGCAATCCATTTCACGGGGCAAGCCAGGGTATGGGCGCAATAAGCGGTGACGACGTCTTCGGCATAGGCGCCTGTTTTCATGCCAAAGCCGCCGCCAACGTCACCCACCAGCACACGCACCTTGGAAGGGTCGAGGCCAATGAGGTCGGCTACGGTATTGCGCACGCCCGTTGGCATTTGGCTGCTCATGCGAATGACCAGTCGCCCTTCCTGGGGGAAGGCCAAGACACTGCGCGGTTCAATGGACAGAGCGGCCAGTCGTTGGTTAACGATGTCCAGGTGGACCACGTGGGCGGCTTGTTCGAAGGCAGCCTGTGTGGCTTTGACATCGCCATAGCGAGTTTCAGCCACCCGGTTGTCTGGAGCCTCGGTGAGCAAAGGGGCATGGGGAGCTAATGCATCGGTCATGCGTGTGACACTGGGAAGTGCCTCAAAGTCAAGTTCGATGGCCTCGCTGGCTTCCCGGGCTTGGGCTTCAGAGTCGGCCACCACGGCGACAATGGGTTCGCCCACAAAACGAACGGTGTCAGTGGCCAAGACAAAACGTGTAGGGGCAGATAAATCGCTGCCATCGGCGCGCTTGAAGTTGATGGCCTGTGGCATGGCTTTAACGCCGGCCGCCAACAAATCAGCTCCAGTGATCACGCATCGAACACCTGGCATGGACTTGGCCGCTAGGGTGTCAATGTGCTTGATCTTGGCGTGGGGGTAAGGCGAGCGCAGGAAAACCAGATGCGTTTGACCTGGCATGCTGACGTCGTCGGTGTAATGCCCAGAGCCCTTGAGAAGCAGTTCGTCTTCGAGCCTTTTAACGGCAGAACCACTGCCAAAACGTTGAGAAGTTTGAGAAGTCTCTTGAGAGGGGGTTGCAGATATTGGGTTCACAGACGTTATCTCCTTGGGTCAAAGTGTAGCTTTGAAGTGGAATTTTTGTTGGCGGTGGGTATTAGGGGAATCGGTAGGTTGCCGCCAGATTGACAGTTTGTTAATATAGTCTGAATTAAATCGAGGTCCGAGATGGACAATTTCTTGCTTTTCGTGATTGCGGTCTTGTTTATTCTTTTGGCAGGGCTGTTGATTTTCTATTTTCAAACGCAGCAGAGCTTTCGGGAAATTTCCGAACAACTGGCAAGCATGCAGGGGCCAGCTCCAATTTCCCATTCCACAGAGTCCCTCAGACGTGAACTTGCTTCACACCACGACAAGCTGGTTTTGCTAGAAGCCGACATCACCAAAAACAAACGAGAATTTTTGGTTGAGGATGAACTCAAAACTTTTGACATTGCAAGGCAGCAAATTAAAGCCAGTATTGCGGGCTTGAAGGCCAGTGGCGAATGGATAGGTTTGCCCTTTGAATATGAGTGGAACGAGATGTTGGAGCGGCTGCCCAATGTTTTGAGCTTGTATCGAAAAGCGGAAGCTGATAAACAATCTCAGGAAATCGCAGTCGCAACAGGCCCAAACCCCTGAAAAGCATCTCTTCCCTTGATCCTTGATCTACATCAAGGTTTGAAAGGCGAACTGTCTGCAAGCCATGGCTGCCTGCAAGCAGAATGTGCGGATGCGTCTCAGCCTCAAACCAGCACACTCTGTCATTTTGTTGGCTGCCGTCACGGTATGTGGGGTGATGCTGGCAGTTGTTTTGCTTCTTGGCGATTTAAGAAGCCGAGAATTAGCGCGCTCTAGGCTAGAAACCCAAGGTTTGACCCAACTCTTCATGCGCCAGACAGAGCACAGCCTTGAATCTGCTGATCTGGTGCTGCAGGGCGTTCAGGAGCGGCTTCAAACCGCCATGGGACAGCAGTTCTCTTTGGACAGTGAACAAATTCGTTTGCTGCTCAGTACCCGTGCCCATGCATTGAATTCAGCGGGCACCTTGCTACTGATTGATGAACGCGGCAATGTCGTGAACAGCTCAGAGAAAACCCCTGAGTTGGACGCTGACTTTTCCAATCAAGATTTCTTTCAAGCCTTAAAGAGGGAATTAGACCCTGGCCTGTACATCGATCGCCCTAGGAAGATTCAGCAAGAGGGCCTTTGGACCTTGAACTTGGCACGCCGCTTGAATGGCAGCAACAAGGATTTTCGAGGTGTGGTGGTGGTGGCACTGCGAATTGCCAATCTTGAATTGCTTTTCAGCCATGTGAAGCTGGAGTATGACCGCCCCATTTCAATTTACCTTGTCGATGGCACCTTGGTTGCCAGTTCGCCTCATCGAGAAAATTTATTGGGTGCCATCGCGCCTGAACTCAGCCGCGAAGTTTTGCCGCAGTCTGGTGGTGAATTTAAATTAATTCACCACCAAAGTGGTGATGGCGGCGGGGCTGTGTTTGCCATTGGGCGGCTGAAAAACTTTCCGTTTTTAGTGAGTGTCTTCAACGATGAGGACATGGCACTGGCATCTTGGCGTGAAACTTCCATTCCCATTGCATTGGGCGCCTTGATGATGCTCATTGGCATCGTGACAGTTGCAGCGATTCTCATGCGAGAGCTTAAGCTCGAGGAGGCCATGGGTATGGCCTTGAGTGAGGCAAAGGGTCGTTATCAACATACCGTTGATTCCGTCATGGATGCCATCGTGGG
>Ga0114974_10000778_pt1 | contig 26033 bp, 25 predicted proteins | sample S_130206_EF_Meta_FD_87318 | JGI IMG/M metagenome (GOLD analysis project Ga0114974, IMG submission 87318) | Freshwater microbial communities from Lake Simoncouche, Canada to study carbon cycling - S_130206_EF_MetaG | ecosystem: Environmental > Aquatic > Freshwater > Lake | place: Lake... | reverse complement strand
TTTCTACTTTTAAAATTGACGCGCCTTTTCAATCATTTTGCTGGTCGATTGCCCTTCGACAAAATCTAAAATTTTCACTTCACCGCCATTTGCAATGACTGCCGCGCCACCCACAACCTCTTCAGGTTTGTAGTCGCCACCTTTCACAATCACATCCGGCAATAAAGCATTGTAAAGACGCTCGGGCGTTTCTTCGCTAAACAACACGACCCAATCGACACACTCAAGCGCAGCCAGTACCGCCATGCGCTCTTGCAGACCGTTAATGGGACGTGAATCGCCTTTGAGCAATTTGACCGATTCATCTGAATTGACTGCGACACATAATCGATCACCGAGCTTTCTGGCTTGCTGTAAATAAGTAATATGGCCAATATGCAGTAAATCAAAACAGCCATTTGTCATAATTACTTTTTCGCCACGTGCTTTGGCTCGCTCCAAACACTTTGCAAATTCATCTTCGCTGACAACACCAAACAGTGCATCACGATGTGTGTGCATTTCACGACTCAGCTCAAGTACTGACACCGTTGAAGTACCTACTTTGCCGACAACAATACCTGCCGCCAAATTCGCGAGCATCATCGCATCACGGAGCGCCAAATCAATCGCAAGACCCAGCGCCATGACAGCAATCACCGTATCGCCCGCACCAGTGACATCGAAAACCTCTTTCGCCTGCGCTGGCAATGAATGTGTCGAGTTGAAATCAATTAAACTCATACCCGCTTCACCGCGCGTGAGCAATAAATTGTCAATGGTATGTTGTGCTAATAAATCGCGTCCTTTTTGCATTAACGCCGATTCATCATGACAAACCCCCATCACTGCAAAAAATTCCGATAAATTAGGTGTAATCAAATTGGCTTGCGCATAACGACGATAATCCGTCCCTTTTGGATCGACAAGTGTTTTTAATCCTGCATTTTTGGCCAACGTAATATAATCTTCGACATCCGCTAACGTGCCTTTACCGTAATCAGAAAAAACCACCACATCATGCGTCGCTAGATTGGCTTGCAGACAGGCTTGTAAATCATGTGAATTAATACTCAGTGGCGTTTCTTCAAAATCGACACGCAATAATTGTTGATGTTGCGCCATGACGCGCAACTTACAAATGGTTTGTGCATTTTCATCCATCACAAAATCACAGGTGACGCCCTCAGCATGAAGTAAATCTTGCAAACGCTTTCCATCCGCATCATTGCCTATTGCGCCAATTAAGGTGACATTGCCGCCTAATTTAGCGATATTTAACGCGACATTTGCCGCGCCACCCACACGCTCTTCAATACGATTCACTTTGACCACGGGCACGGGGGCTTCGGGCGAAATTCGCGCCGCTTGACCAGACCAATATCGATCAAGCATGACATCGCCGACAACTAAAATACGGGCGGCTTTAAAATCAGGCAAATTAGCTAACATCACTGCTTCCTTCAACGACACCACACCAGTAATGCCCAATCAAAATATGTGTTTCTTGAATACGCGCCGTCACGATTGACGGCACTTTGATGGTCAATGTCGCCACGTCAACTAACGCGCCACCACTCTCACCGGTTAACGCAATGACGTTTAATCCTTTTGCATTGGCGGCGTGCGCCGCTTGCAAAATATTTTTGCTGTTTCCCGATGTTGAAATGGCAATCAATGTATCCCCAGTATTGCCAAGCGCTTCAATTTGCCGTGCAAATACACTGTCAAATTCAAAATCATTAGCGTGTGCGGTCAAAATAGAACTATCCGTTGTCAGCGCAATGGCCGGCAACGCGCGACGTTTTTTCTCGTAGCGCACCACAAATTCTGCGGCAATATGCTGTGCATCCGCTGCACTTCCGCCATTACCGCATAATAAAACTTTATGACCCTGCGCAAAGGTTGCTATTAATAATCTTGCAGCGTCCTGCACAACGTCGCTACACTGCGCCGCGCATTGCATAACAGCAATATGCTGCGTGAGTTCGTCAATAAACGTTTTCATGCGTCCTCATTTTTGTGATACGTTAATTTTTTGGGGTTCTAAATAGGCAATATTTAAATGGTCTTCAATTAAATATTTTTGAGCAACAGCGCGAACTTGTTCAGCGGTCACTTGATTGATTTTTGACACATATTCACCGCTTTTTTGCCAACCTAAACCAATAGTTTCCATCATCCCTAGTTGCATCGCTTGATAAAAATTAGAATCGCGCTGATACACTTGTCCTGCTAAGACTTGCGCTTTAATGCGATCAAGTTCAGCCGGCTCAATGAGTTTTGCTTGCAGCTGCGCAATTTCATGTTTTAACGCCGCTTCGACATCGAGTACGGTTTTACCTTCTGCTGGCGTGCCTTCAAGTTCAAATAAATCATCAAGGCGTGAACCCATGTTGTAGCCCGCACTTGCAGAGACTGCAATTTGCTTACCGCGAATTAACGTAGCACTCAAACGCGCACTATTTCCACCATCTAAAACGCCTGCTAAGACTTCAAGCGCATAGGCTTCGGATTCATCTTTAGCTGTTTTGAGCGTTGGAACATGATAAGCAAGCACAACAGAAGGCAATTTTGCAGGCACTTTCATGGTCATTTTACGCACGCCTTGTTGAGGCATTTCAACTTGCGGCTTGAGCGGTACGATGTCACTAGGCTGCAAATCACCAAAATACTGTTGCGCAAGTTCAAAAACATCACGGGTGTTAACATCGCCAACAACCACTAATGTTGCATTATTTGGCGCATACCAGCGTTGATACCATGCTTGCAAATCAGGCGCAGTATAGGCGGCAATATCACTAGGCCAGCCAATAATTGGGTTTTTATACGGACTACTTGTATACGCCATCGCGGCAAATTGCTCTGCCATTTTTGCTTGTGGATTATCTTCAGTGCGCATACGACGCTCTTCGGTCACCACTTCTAATTCTTTTTTAAGCTCTTCAGGCAGAATATTCAAATGGCGCATTCTGTCCGCTTCAAGCTCAAAACTCACCGCTAATTTTGACGCTGCCATGGTTTGAAAATAGGCGGTGTAATCTTGCCCTGTAAACGCGTTTTCTTCGCCACCATTTTGCGCAATAATGCGTGAGAACTCACCTGCTGGATGCTTATCAGTGCCTTTGAACATTGTATGCTCAAGCATGTGAGAAATGCCGGTAATGCCGTTAGGCTCATAGCTTGAGCCTACTTTATACCACACTTGCGATACCGCAACCGGTGAGCGATGATCTTCTTGAACAAGTACTTTCAAGCCATTTGAAAGAATATGTTCACTAATTTGTGGCGTTGCAAAACTCGCAGCGGGAAGACAAATAAAGGCAATAGGAAGAAAGATTTTTTTCATTTTTTTCATAAGATAACGCCAAAATAAAAACGGCGTATTGTAAAAACAATACGCCGAGTGAAAAAACGACAGCTTCAAAAAAGCGATTTAACCATCAGCGTTGATTTTAGCGATAATATCGTTTAAATCATTGTCGCTGTTTTCATTTGCCACCTGACACGTTCCCGCATTCAAATGTCCACCACCATTATAGCTAAGACATAATTCACCGATATTTGTGTTCGATGTCAGATTCAAAATCGATTTGCCAATGGCAAATACGGTATTTTGTTGCCACATACCCCACATGACGTGAATTGAAATATTACATTCAGGGTAAATCGCATAAATCATAAAACGATTGACCGCAAAAATAGTTTCTTCATTGCGTAAATCGAGTACCACTAAATTGCCATGAACACTGGCGCAACGAGTAATTTGATCTTTTGCTGCGTTTTCATGCTCTTTGAATAGTTCAACGCGCTCTTGAACATCCGGTAGATTTAAAATATCCTCAATGGTGTGATCTTTGCAATAATCAATTAAATCCATCATCAATTGATAATTAGACACGGTGAAATTTTTAAAACGACCGAGACCAGTTCTCGCGTCCATTAAGAAATTCAAAAGCACCCAACCTGTCGGATGGAGAATTTCGTCTTTGCTAAATTGTGCTGAATCACCCTTATCCACCGCCGTCATCATTTCGTTCCAATGCGCAGGGAACCTTAACTCACCACCGTAGTAATCATAAACGACGCGCGCAGCAGAAGGCGCATCTGGATCGATAATATAATTATCAGCCTTACCGTTACGAATAGTCTCACTCAAATGATGATCAAATGCTAAATGCACACCACTCACATAAGGTAAATTGGTGGTAATATCATTATCGGTAATTTCAATGATGCCGTCCTGCATATCTTTTGGGTGAACGAATTTAATTTCTTCAATTAAATTTAACTCTTTCAAAAGTACCGCACAAATCAAGCCATCAAAATCACTACGTGTGACTAATCTAAATTTTTTCTCTGTCATGATTTACTACCTTTCTTTTCTTTAAATAATAATAAAAAATGTCGCCCAATATCCACTTCTCGAATCTAAATCATTATAGCAATTTAAAACAACCCTGTAATTTTACCATCATCATCAATATCAATACGTTCTGCTGCGGGAACTTTAGGTAAACCCGGCATGGTCATCATATCGCCTGCAATAGCCACAATAAAACCTGCCCCATTCGCTAATCGCACATCACGAATTTCAAGCGTATGCCCGCAAGGAGCGCCTTTCAAATTTGGGTTCGTTGAAAAAGACATTTGAGTTTTTGCCATGCAAATGGGAAAAAGGCCATAATCTGCATTCCATGCGCTCAACTGCGCTTTGACTTTTGCTGATGCGGTGACATTCGATGCGCCATACAATTTAGTAGCAATTGTTTCGATTTTTTCCCATAGGCTTAAATTTTCATCATAAACAAATGTAAATTCCGCTTCTCGGTTATCGACAATATTGACAACTTCTTGCGCTAAGGCCTCCGCACCCGCACCACCGTTTGCCCAATGCGTTGACACGATGCACGTCGCGCCTAATGCCGCACATTTTTCTTTGAGTAATGCAATTTCAGCATCGGTATCAAACGTAAAATGATTCAGACACACCACGCAAGGCAAGCCGTAATGCGTGGTGACATTGTGATAATGACGCGCTAAATTTTCAAAACCGGCTTCAACCGCCGCGACATTTTCTTGATTTAAATCGTCTTTTGCTACGCCACCGTGGAATTTCAATGCGCGAATCGTCGCCACTAAAACAACTGCAGACGGTTTTAAACCCGATTCGCGGCATTTAATATCAATGAATTTTTCTGCACCTAAATCCGCACCAAAACCTGCTTCGGTGACGACATAATCCGCTAATTTTAAGGCTGTTTTTGTTGCCGTGACCGTATTGCAACCGTGTGCAATATTGGCAAACGGGCCACCATGAATAATAGCAATATTATTTTCAAGCGTTTGGACTAAATTGGGTTTAATGGCGTCTTTGAGTAGCGCAGCCATGGCGCCATGCGCTTTCAAATCACTGGCATAAACGGGCGTGACTTTATCGGATTTATACCCAATGATAATGCGACCTAAACGCGCTTTTAAATCCGAGCGACTCGTTGCCAAACATAAAATGGCCATCACTTCAGAAGCCACCACAATATCGTAGCCGTCTTCACGCAGATAACCATTTGCCGCGCCACCCATACCGACGACGATATGGCGAAGTGCGCGGTCGTTCATATCAACGACGCGTTTCCATTGAATACGACGTGGATCGATATCGAGCGCATTGCCATGATTGATATGATTATCAATTAACGCTGACAATAAATTATGCGCCACACCAATCGCGTGAAAGTCACCGGTAAAATGCAAATTGATGTCTTCCATTGGAACCACTTGCGCATAACCACCCCCTGCTGCGCCGCCTTTGACGCCAAAACACGGCCCAAGTGACGGCTCGCGCAAACACATAATCGTTTTTTTATTGAGTCGATTGAGTGCATCACCAAGACCTACCGTTGTGGTCGTTTTACCCTCGCCTGCAGGCGTTGGACTAATTGCTGTCACGAGAATTAATTTACCGTCTGTTTTATCCGCTAAACTATTAACGTATTCAAGCGAGAGTTTCGCTTTAAAATGCCCGATGGGATCTAAATGCTCTGGCGCGATGCCGTAATTTTGCCCAGCAAGCTCAATAATGGGTTTCATCTTGGCGCGTTGCGCGATTTCAATATCTGACATTTTCTATCCTGTTTTACAATATGAACTATTTTTATATTAAGTGCTTGTGTTGGATGAATTTAACCTAAATCGTTACAATAACCAAAACAAACGGGTTACGCAAATTGCGCAAAAACACATCTTTCTCAAATTAAACTAAAAAATGCTTATGACTTTATTTCGCGCCTTTTTATGCCAAGTCATTGCGCTGGCTATCACACTTGCTGCAGCGTATTTTTTGCCTATTTTACATTATTATCCAGCCTTTTTTTTACTTTGCCAAAGTGCGCTTGCTGTAGCGAGTAGCCGATTTTTAGGACTTCCTAATTGGTGGATGATAATTCACCTGCTTTTTATGCCCTGCGTTTTTATTTTTTTCATGTTTTCTTTGCCTGCGTGGGTATATCTTGGCATCGTCGTCGTGATGACGCTTGTTTTTTGGGGAACTGTGCGTGGTGATGTACCTTTATTTTTATCTTCAAGTGATGTGGCGCTCAGCGTCATTGCGCTCATGGAAGAGGAGAAGGTGAAAAAATTTGCCGATTTAGGGGCGGGCGTTGGCTCGGTTGCGTTGCCTGTCGCAAAAGAATTTAGCCAAATCCACGTCGATGCATGGGAGCGTGCACCGATTCCTTGGTTAATCAGTTTACTACGTGGCAAACGCTTATTGAATTATACCGCCACGCGACGTAATTTATTCGATGCAAACTTTGCGGATTATGATGTGATATTTGCGTTTTTATCACCGCGCGTCATGCCTGAACTCGGTGAGCAACTCAAAAAGACCATGCGCAAAGGCACCTTATTTATTTCATCGTCATTTCCTGCGCCCGATTGGACACCAGAAAAAGTATTGCAAATCAATGATCGACGTAAAACGATTTTGTATTGTTACCGCATTCACTAATCGCTTACGATTGCAGTTTCAAAATATAATCTTCTAAGTCGTCCATATCGTTGATGCTCGTTTCAGAAATGGCAAAGTGTGTCACATTCATTTTGGCGCGTTTGACACTATTAGCTTTTTTTGAGATCAGAGGATGCCAATCAAACAAAGGCTTTCCTTCATGAAGCAACCTGTAGGCACAGGTGAAGGGAAGCCACTGATATTCGTCTGCGCTCATCTCACGCAAATCTAAACAGTCTTCCACTAATTCGATACGCTTTTCATATTGCGTGCAATGACAAGCCTGAATATCGAGTAATTTACACGCCACGCGCGTGATATAAATCTCGTCCGTGTCTTCGTCTTGGATTTTATGTAAACAGCACTGCCCGCAGCCATCACATAACGACTCCCACTCGTCATCAGACATTTCATCTAATGATTTTGTTTCCCAAAAGTTTGTCACGCAAGCAATTCCCAAACGGGTTTAACGCCAGCGGGCAAAGGTGCAAGGCGTCCAAGCTCAATCCATTGATTGGCTGGACTATGAAAATCTGACCCCACCGACCCCGCCAATTCAAACTGATTGGCATAATTACCTAAAATGCGTATTTCATCCGGATTATAACGCCCCGTTACCACTTCCATCGCTTGACCACCTGCCGCTTTAAATGCAGCCAATAGTTTTTTCATGCGCGACGCGGTTAATTTATAACGCAAAGGATGAGCGAGTACCGCAATACCGCCTGCATCTACAATGGATTTGATAGCAACGTCAAAAGGTGTCCATGTAGTTGACACAAAAGCCACTTTTCCATCACCCAAAAAACGATCAAAGGCTTGCTGTTGCGTGTCGGCATGACAATGAGCAACGAGAAAATTAGCAAAATGCGTGCGTGTAATCATGCCATCCCCAACCACTTTTTGCACAAATTCAAGCGCACCGTGAATACCTTTTTTCGCTAGTTTTTGTGAAATTTTCTCAGCACGTTCGTTGCGCATTTTATCGAGATTAAGCGCTATATTTTCAATAGCTTCGTGCTGTGGATCAATATTTAAACCAACAATATGTAAACACTGTTTTTCCCATTGCGCGGAGATTTCAATGCCGTTAATCAATTGAATGCCCATTTTTTGTGCGCATATACGTGCTTGTTCAAGTCCACTAATACTATCGTGATCGGTGAGCGCTAAGGTTGTCACGCCACGCTCTGCCGCGCGAGTGACCAATTCATCAGGAGAAAGCGTTCCATCTGACGTAGTTGAGTGGCAATGCAGATCATAAACTTGTGATATCAATTTGAGTTTTCCAACGTGGGTTAATTGCTTGTTACACTGGTTATATTATAATTTGAAATTTTTTGGGGAAAGGGTTTTATTTTTAATCTTGATTAATATCCAAATAAGAAATTGAAACATAAAATAAATTAAATTGTTATAAAAATTACAAAATTCTTACTACTTACTCAAATTAGCTTTTAACTCTTCAATACCTAAAGGTGGACGCTCTTTATGTAACATTCGATGACAATTTGCACAAACAGGCCTCAAATCTTCTATTGGTTTAATTTGATACTCTTCACCAATATCAGCAAGCTGCTTCAAGTGATGAACCTCAATATAGTTTTGACCAAAACTTCCATACACTTGCCCAAAATTAAAGCCACAAACCGCACAATCATAGCCATGATGTTCAATACAAACTTGGCGTGCAATAGGATTTCTATCGTATGTGTTAATTGTTATTTCTCTAATTTTTCCCTCTGAATAATTTCGTATTTCTTCATGTTTCAGTGATTCAAAGGCAAATTGACTATGTTGTAAAAACGAAAATAGCTCGTAGGCAACTTTATCTGGAATCGATAAGCCTCCAGCCTGAGGAGTCCAATTATAATGTGGATAATTTTTTTTGAGATAATCTATAGAAAAAATAGGCACATCGGACAAAGATTTAAAAAGTAAATCCGTTCCCAAAATTTCTTTACCTTGTTTAGCTTGTCCTTCATCCCAATGTTGAAATAAATAAGGCTGTGACGTTACATAACCACAACCAATTATTCCCTTAGGCTCAACGCCTAATCGTATAAGAAAAAAGGCATCACCTAAACTAATGCGTTTAGTATTCCCACAACTCCAGCGCATGTCATACGGTTTGTGATTATTCACATGGTAAATTGCTTCTTGTAAATCAGACCAATTCCATTTTTTAGGATTCCATGTATACAAAAATGTAGCCATATTATTTTACTCAAACTAAATTTTTACAATTCGGGCAAATAGAAATTTAAAACTTAATTGTCATCTACCAATTCTATGGCAACGCCATTGCCCTCGCGTAATTCGGCAACGGACTCAAGCAATCGCTGTGCGCCTGTTTGATTTCTCAACAAATAAGCTGTTTCTTCAAAACTTTCATAATCTTCCAGCGACATAATAACAACCGGTTTTTCCTTTTGATGCGTAACAACAACAGGCGAATGGTCATCATTGACAGTTCGCATAATATCAGCGAAATTTTGACGAGCGTAGCTAAAAGTTAATGCGTTCATTTTTTAGGCTCTCTGTTATCAATTTCTGTTACCTGTGGATATTTAGAGGTGACATTTTCAATATAAAAATGTCACCCAATCAAAAAATGAAAAACTTACTTCGTCAACAAATAATCTAACCAAAGATTAGACAACTTTTCTTGCACTGTATTTTGTTTTAAACGTGCATTCAAGTTGGGGAAGTCGACTTTATCTAAGTCTTGATCTTGGTTGTAGCATGAATAGACAAAGAACTCTTTACCCGTTTCTTTATCCACGTGTTTACACAAGCACTGCGCACAAATGCCTTTCATCATGCATTGCATCGGTGAATTAATTGATCCTATCGCCTGATGTGCCTTCGTTAAATACGGTTTTAGCACGTCAAAACGCGCATTCTTCACCGCTTCCATCATACGATCCGAACCAATGACAATCAAATGAACCACGTCAGAGAGCAAAATGGGTTGTTCACCCAATTCACCACTACCGTAAGCAACCATGGATTCTAAAATATTTCCTACAAACGTTTTATCTTGTGGACGTGTAGGCACAAATGGCTGAACATCTTCACCGGGATCCACCGTCCAAATAACTAAATCTGCTGCCGCTTCAACGTCTTCAACTTTGAAACGATCTTGAGAATTTTTATAGCCAGCGAAATAAATAACGCGATTACCCGCTAAGCGCAGCGCTTTACCAATCGAGAACAATACCGCATTACCTAAACCACCACCAATAAGTAAAACCGTTTCACCGGTAGGAATTTCAGTTGGGGTGCCTGTCACGCCCATTAAAACAACAGGATCACCCGCTTTCCATGTCGCACATAGACGAGATGAAGATCCCATTTCAAGGGTAATAAGCGATACAGTCCCGTTTTCTTTATTTACTTCCGCACCCGTTAACGCCAGTCCTTCAGAAGCTAAGAGTGTTCCTTCAATAGTAGGCGCATACGCTTTAAAGTTTTGTACACGATAAAATTGACCTGCTTCGAATTTCTCTGCCGCAAGTGGCGCTCTTACCACTAATTCAATAATGGTGGGTGTTAAACGATTAATAGCCACAATCGTCGCTTTGAAAGCTTCATCTAAACGCGCAAATAAATTTCTTGCTGCAATATCGCGTTCAGCTTGATTAGCTGGATTTAAAGTAGATAGCTCTTTCTCAAATAATTTTACGATGTAGGGATAACCATTTTTCGCACTCGCCATGGCTTTAACAACGTTACCCGCGTAAACGGGATGATTATCGCCGTAGAAACTAATAAATTTACCGTCTTTTTGATAGGACGTAAGGGGGGCAGGTTTGCCTAACTTTGGCATTTTCACATCATTCATCGCCACTAATTTGATTTCGCCATTATCAAATTCAGGCTCGTAACGCTGGAAGAACCATTTATCCATGACAAAGGTATCAGGATATTCACTTTGATAAATCGTATTAGGTGAAGTTCCTGCGGCAATATATAAATTGCGTAACGGCACATTCACAGGCAATTTTGTATCTGTATTTTGGAAATCCACAGACACCAAATGACCATATTCATCCGCATTTGCTCCCACTGGACTCATAAATTCAGCCAGTGCAATCCCCTCTTCTAAAGCCTCACTGATTTCTTCGTGGTTTTGACGATAGGCAGGCGCATCTTTAATGCCTTTACGATAAAACAGCGTCACGCCACCCCATGATTCAACAAGCGGTTGAAAATCAGGCAATTCTCCAGCTGCTTCTGCTCTTGCACGTTCAGCTACAATAGCTTTCCCGTGTGCTAAAAACTCCTCTAAAATAATAATTTCTTCTTTGTTATAGCTTGCTCGAACCGTAGGTTGACCATAAATCTTCACCAATGTTTCATAACGGTGCAATACTTTTTCTACTTGCACGGGATAATACGCCATTAACTCAGTTGCTGTATCAACCGCTGTCAAACCACCGCCAATAACACCTGCCGGCAACCGCACTTGTAAGTTCGCTAGCGATGAAGCTTTCGCCGCACCTGTTAATTGCAACGCCATTAAAAAATCTGACGCTTTGCGAATACCGCGAATTAAGTTATTTTTTAAATCAATAATCGTTGGTTGACCTGCACCCGACGCAATACAAATATGATCAAATCCCATATCCCACGCATCATCGACATTGAGTGTACCCCCAAAACGCACACCACCATAAGCACGGAAATTTTCACGACGCAGCAGCATGAGATACATCACTTTTAAAAAGTTCTTATCCCATCGCACCGTAATGCCATACTCAGCAACACCACCAAAACCTGCCAAAATACGGGTATCTAACTCTTCGTAAAGATCGTTGAAATCAACAATAGGCTGCGGTAATGTATTTTCATCACCTGTTAATTCAACAGGCAACGGCTCGAGCTTTAAACCATCAATCCCTGCAACAGCAAACCCTTCATTGAGCAAATAATGACTCATGGTGTAACCTGCTGGGCCTAACCCCACGACTAGCGCATTTTTGCCGTTATACGGCAACATGACAGGACGCTTTACATTGAGCGGATTCCAGCGAGTCAGCAGACTGTAAATTTCAAACCCATAAGGCATGAAAAGTACGTCGGTTAATACATTGGTTTCAATTTGTGGAATGTTGACAGGATCGGTTTTTTGATAAATACACCCTTTCATACATTCATTACAAATACGATGACCCGTTCCTGCACACATGGGGTTATCAACTGTCACAATCGCCAGCGCACCAATATTGTCACCACCACGCTTGACGATATTCATTTCTGAAATTTTTTCATCCAGCGGACAACCAATCGTGGTCACGCCCATGGGATCTTCTTTGAACGTATTATTTTTCTTATTGCGCATCCCTTTTGAACACGAATCTGTATCGCGCTCATGGCAGTAAATACAATGATTCACTTCAGATAATACTTGGCGTTCGTTGTAGCGCGGATCGGTCAGTTTGAATCCATCACGACGACGACGATGCTCACCCATCCACACATTAAACTCACCTTTGTCGATAAGTTCATGGTGTACTAAGTTATCGAAATCGCGTTTTTTAGGAAATTTAAAACTGAGCCAATCCGCAACGATATCATTATCTTGCTGTGCAACAAAACTCCAGCGTTGCACGATATCCATTAGACCTGCAGTGAATTCCGTTAAATCTGGCGCGTTGATAATAACGGCAAATTCGGTTGCAGCCAGTTCATGCGCTTTTAATTTATCGCGCAGTGCTTGTGCTTGTAAATCCGCGTTTTCATAATCGCTTTCTTTGCCTTTCGCGAGCGTTTTATAGTGATTAGCCAATAAGCCAACCACCGCGCCAACACGCGCTACGCGATTTTCAGGATCATTATCTAAATTGGCCTCAGGAAAACCCGCCTCGATGAGTAAATCAAAGCGATTTAACACATCCGGAATTTTCCAGTCATCTGTCGTTTGACCTTTGAAAACAACACCTAATTTTTCGACAACTTCATTTTTATACGTAAAAATGGTTTCAATGTCTTTTTGTATGGTGCTTTTTTGAGCTTGATGCTCTGATTCTACGTTAAATAATTTTGCTACAAATTGACCAACATACGGTGCTACTTTAACCAATATCGCTGATTGTTGCTCAGGCGATAAATCTGCACCTTGTGTATTGCGATAAGCAATAAACTGGGTATGTAAGTCTGTATCATGATATTTCACCGATTCATCAAACACCGCTAATAAATCATTTAAACGCGCGGTATTATATAAATCCGCGTAATTAAAATCAGCAATACCAAGTGAAAATTTTTTTTGGGTCATAATTCCTATACTCAAAATAGTTTTAATAAAAAATAATAAATAGGCGATTAAATATTCGCGCCGCCGTTTTGTGCGCGTTGTCGCAAGAAATGATCCATCAACACAATCGCCACCATAGCTTCAGCAATGGGCGTTGCTCGAATACCTACGCAGGGATCGTGACGCCCCTCTGTAATCACATCAACCACATTACCTTCCGTATCAATACTTTTTCCTGGCAGACGCAAACTAGATGTTGGTTTTAATGCGATACTTGCCGTGATGGTTTGCCCACTTGAAATACCGCCCAAAATTCCACCGGCATGATTACTTAAAAAACCGTCTGGTGTAATTTCATCTCGAAATTGTGTCCCTTTAGTTTCAACACATTTGAAACCATCCCCAATTTCAACACCTTTAACGGCATTAATACTCATCAACGCATAAGCAAGTTCGGCATCTAATCGATCAAAAACAGGCTCACCTAAACCGGCAGGTACATTGGTTGCCACTACTTCAATACGCGCACCAATTGATTCGCCTTCTTTGCGTAGCGCGTCCATGTAACTTTCCATTTGCGCGACTTTGGATTCATCAGGGCAGAAGAACGGGTTTGTTTCGACTACATCCCAATCCAACGTTTCAATTTTAATAGGGCCAAGCTGTGACAGATAACCGCGAATTTCAATACCCGCGACTTCGTTTAAATATTTTTTAGCAATCGCCCCTGCCGCCACGCGCATGGCGGTTTCACGCGCAGACGAGCGACCGCCTCCACGATAATCACGAAAGCCGTATTTTTGCTGATAGGTAAAATCAGCGTGCCCTGGACGAAACGCTTGTGAAATTTTCGAATAATCTTTTGAGCGCTGATCAGTATTTTCAATCAGCAAGCCAATTGGCGTCCCCGTCGTTTTCCCTTCAAAAATCCCCGATAGAATTTTCACTTCATCGGCTTCACGACGCTGCGTCGTATGGCGAGACGTACCCGGTTTGCGACGATCTAAATCATGCTGAATATCTTCTTCGCTAAGTGACATATTGGGTGGGCAACCGTCAATAATGCACCCAAGCGCGACGCCATGACTTTCACCAAACGTGGTAACGGTAAATAATTTTCCTATGGTATTTCCTGACATTTTTTACTCCTGTTTAGTCAATTAGGGATTTGTTTTCAATGCAGCAGCAAACACATCATGGTAATGCGTCACTTGATCAGCAGTCAGTAAAAAGACACCATCACCACCGCGCTCAAAATTGAGCCAATAAAACGGCACGTCAATTAACATGGTCTGCAACATTTCTGCACTGCTTCCCACCTCAACGATAAGAATACCGTGGTCGCTCAAATAATTTTTTGCATGAATCAAAATGCGCAGCACCAAATCCAATCCTGATACGCCGCCTTTAAACGCCATATCCGGCTCGGCATGAAATTCAGGCGGCAAATTTTTCCATTCATTCAAGCAGACATACGGCGGATTGCTGATAATGATGTCGTATTGCCTGGGCGGCAATTTATTAAATAAATCGGAATAATACGTTGTCACCGTGTCGCTTAATTGATGCTTTTCAATGTTAATTTCAGCGACTTCAAGCGCTTCGGGTGATAAATCCACCGCATCGACCATTGCATTAGGAAACGCATACGCACACGCAATAGCAATACATGCGCTACCTGTGCATAAATCCAAAATATGCGTGACATTGTCTTCGTCAATCCACGGCTCGAATTGCTGCTCGATTAACTCCGCCACTGGCGAGCGAGGAATTAACACGCGCTCATCAACGTAAAAAGCCAATCCTGCAAAAATAGATTCTTTCGTTAAATACGCAGCGGGCACACGCTCGTTAATACGACGCTCAATCAAGTCAAATACCGCTTTGCGCTCTTCAAGTGTCAAGACGCATTGAAAAAGACTCGAATGCAGCGTATAGGGTTGATGCACAGCGTGAAGCACTAACGCAACGGCTTCATCGAGTGCTGTTGTGGTGCCTTGTCCAAAACACACTTGCGCCTGCGTAAAGCGACTGGCTCCCCAGCGCATATAATCACGCAGCGTGGTTAGCGTAGATAAAATTTCATTCGACATAAAAAATAATTAGATGTTAGGTAATATTAAAGTAGGGGTTGCAGCGGCAACATTTTGTCTGGATTGAGTAAATTTTTAGGATCAAATTGACGCTTAATCGCCCGCATTAAATTCAGCGACACGGCATCGAGTTCACGATCCACAAAATCGCGTTTTTCAAGACCCACACCGTGTTCGCCTGACAGCGTGCCGTTTAGCGTTAACACGAGTGTAAAAATTTCATCTAAGCATGCATGTGCTTTTTTACTTTGTACCGGGTCATCTGGATCAAGTAATAAATTCACATGAATATTGCCATTTCCCGCATGACCAAAATTGATAATGGGTAAATCATACTGTTTTGAAAGTGCGTCTAAACCTGAAATAAGCGCTGGCATTTGCGTGACAGGTACCACGACATCTTCATTTATTTTTTTAGGTGCTACTTTGCGAAGTGCGGGCGACAATGCTTTGCGCGTATCCCAAAGCGCTTTGACTTCCGCCGCATCTTTGGCAAGACGCATTGACAGTAAACCATCATTCGTTGCCGCCGCCATGACTTTTTCTGCCGCGTACTCAAGACCTTCTGCCTGACCATCCACTTCAATCATAAGCATAGCTCCTGCATTTTCAGGCAAATCTGTTTGCGTATAGTGACGAATCATATTGATGGCATTGCCATCCATAAATTCTAACGCACAAGGCACAACAGGTTGCGACATAATTGCCGCAACAGCCTCCGATGCGTCACCAACCGTTTTGTATATGGCACGAAGTGTTTTTACGGCTTCTGGCAGCGGTGTCAATTTCAACGTCGCCTCTGTAATAATAGCCAACGTGCCTTCACTACCAATGATCAATCGCGTTAAATCATACCCCACAACGCCTTTACTGGTATAAACGCCCACACGCATTTCCTCACCCGCGCCAGTAACAACTCGCAGTCCCAATGTATTTTCGCGTGGTGTACCGTATTTGACCGCTTTAGGTCCAGCCGAATTGTAGGCAAGATTGCCCCCAACACTGCAAAATGCCGCACTAGTGGGATCAGGTGGCCAAAAAAATCCACGACTTTTGACATACTCTTGTACCGCTTGATTAGTCATGCCGGGTTGGACTTTGATATAGCGATTTTCAGGAGAAAAATCGAGCACTTGATTCATTCGCTCAAGCGACAAAACCAGTCCGCCATGCAGTGGCACTATCGCGCCAGTGGTTCCCGTGCCTCGTCCACGCCCTGTTATGGCGACATCAAACTCATTGCATAATTTGACTACCCGAAGCACTTGCTCATGTGTTGTTGCAAAGACAACCACCTGCGGCAACGCGTGGCGACGACTGTTGTCATAACCGTAAGTCCAGCATTCTTCGGATTCAATTAAAATATCATTTGTTGAGAAAATCGTCTTGAGTGCACTTAAAAATTCATTAGGAAGCGATTTTTGCATAAATATCTGACAATCCAATAGAAAGACAAATGACATTTGCCTTATTTCCCTTTGACGTTAACCAAAATGAGAAAAAAACAAATGCCAAGAAAAGAGAATGAGCAAGTTATAGATGAACTTGTCCCAGCGACGTTAGTCTATGTAATCAAAAACCGTAATTAATTGCCGAATATCAGGTTCAGTGCGAACAACATTGATGACCACAAGACCCTCATCACGGTGAACACGCCCCATCAAATAAACCGTGCCTTGCTCTGTAATCACGCGCACTAACGATGAATCAAAATCAGGTATTGTCCGAATTTGCGTTAACGCTTGACGAATATTTTGACCAATACGTCGATCATTTGCGCGAGACAAATTATCACTAGGGTAATCTACCACTAAATTATCATGAACAATTTTAACATATTTGACAATGCGAACGGCTTCAACAATTTTCGATTTAAATGCTTCGTTCATCACTTCACCCGTCAATAAAACAGCGCCATTATAAACAGTCACATTCACATGGCTGAACCGTTTTATTTCACTGTCGTTTAAAATATCTTCTCTGATGGATTCAGAAATATCTTTATCATAGTCAGCACTTTCAGGACTGCGACGATCAGCCACATTGTAAACAGATTGCTGATTGTCACGAAACGGTTTTCGTGAACTGCAACTCGACAACAAGACTGCAAACACACAAAAAATACATGTTATGTTCCGTGTCATTTTTTTCATTGTCATGCCTAATTTAAAAACAAAAATGAAACATCCGTTATACGCGACGAAAATCAGGTAAAACGATATTCAACTCTAACGTTTCTTGATTATCACTTTGTTCGAGTTTAATTGTCATCGCATCACAATTTACATTCACATACTTCTGTATCACTAAAAGTATCTCTTGTTGCAGCTGGGGCAAATACGGCGGCTGATTGACTGATGAGCGCTCATAAGCCACCAAAATCTGTAATCGCTCTTTTGCAAGCGATGCAGAACTTGTTTTAGACGATCTAAAATAATCCAGTAAGCTCATATCACCCGCCCCCAAATAACTTCCTAAACAGCCCTTTCTTCCCATCAATGAATCGATGAGGTCGTGTTTCACCTAAATACCTTGCAACAATATCACTGTAAGCTTGACCTGCATCACTTTTTTCATCAAGAATGACTGGATTTCCTGAATTCGATGCGGTGAGCACTGATTTTGATTCAGGAATAACCCCTAATAAATCTAGGGACAAAATATCTTGCACGTCATCTAAACTGAGCATTTCACCAGATTTAACTCGCTCTGGCGCATATCGTGTCAGAATTAAATATTCTTTAATCGGTTCGTCATTTTTCTCTGCGCGCTGAGATTTACTTGAAAGCAGACCTAAAATTCGATCAGAGTCACGCACTGAAGACACTTCAGGATTTGTCACAATAAACGCATCATCCGCAAAATACATCGCTAAATGCGCGCCCTGCTCAATACCTGCAGGCGAGTCACAAACAATATATTTAAAGTCTTTTGAAAGCTCTTCCAAAATTTTACCGACCCCTTCTTGCGTCAGCGCATCTTTATTGCGTGTTTGTGACGCCGGAAGAATAGACAACAAATTACAATTCTTATCTTTAATTAACGCTTGGTTGATTGACGCTTCACCGTTAATAACATTAATAATGTCATACACAACACGACGCTCACAACCCATAATTAAATCTAAATTACGCAAGCCCACATCAAAATCGATGACAACGGTTTTATGCCCCTTTTTCGCCAATCCCATTGAAATCGCGGCGCTTGTTGTCGTTTTTCCAACGCCACCTTTGCCTGAGGTTACAACAATAATTCGTGCCACTAATATCCTCCAAAAGATAGGTTTGTTTAAATCATTTTCACGCAATAGTCTTGATAACTAGTGCATTTTTTTGTAAATAAATTTGAATTGGCGTATTGGAAACCGCCCCTTGAATGTCATCACTAATTTTGTAATGCCCTGCAATCGAAATCAGTTCTGCTTGTAAATCTGAACAGAAAATACGTGCATCAACATTACCTTGAACACCCGCTAAAGCTCGTCCACGCAGTGTTCCATAAACATGAATATTCCCTTCTGCTAAAATTTCAGCTCCCGCGCCTACTTGCGCGAGCACAATTAAGTCTCCATGTGAATAAATGCGCTGCCCTGAACGAATAGGCTTAGTAATGAGTACCGTTGTGGAGTCATCACTGATAGGGTCATCGTCCTTGGGCGCTGCAATCACTTTGGATGCCTTAGGTAACTCAGCTTTAATTTCCGTATTCGCTGTCACTGCGATACCCAAATCAATCGCTTGCTGATGCTGTTCTTCACTGCCACCACGAACACCAACAACAAAAAGGCCTACCTTGAGAACCAAGGCAAGTAAAGCATCAAGCGAAAGCGTTAATTGTTTTTTATTCAAATCATAAAAATCAAGAATAACGGGTGAATGCTTAAAAAATTCTGGCGCAAGTTTGATTTTTTCATTGAGAACTTGCTCAATAAGCTTCAAATCATCACTTGCTACGCCTAAAACTGGAACAGAAAACATCGTGCTTTTAAATTCTAAAGCAGGCGAGGAATAAGATTTATTTTGTGGGTTAATCGTCATCGATGGATAGATTCACATGGATTCAAGTAATTGAATTGAATTCTAACACTGCTTAAAAGAAAAATCATTTTTCTATTTAAAAATAGACTTGACAGTGTAAATAAGTCGTTAAAATATCCAATTTATTCGCATTAGTGCATAAATGCGTAAAATCTGGCAAACTTAGATTCAGCAGGTATCAATATACAAAGGGCGACGTCAATATAATGGACAAATTAACAAGTATGAAAGTGTTTGAGCGTGTCGCGAAAGCTGGCAGCTTTGTGGGTGGCGCGCGTGAATTAGGAATTTCAAGAGCGATGGCAACCAAGCATATCATGCATCTTGAAGCGGATTTGAGAACAAGACTCTTTAATCGGACAACACGCAGTTTAAGTTTAACGGACATGGGCGCAGCGTATTTAGAGCGTTGCTCTCAAGTATTACTCGATATTGATGACATGGAAACTGTCATCACTCACCTTCAGACGGAATTACGCGGCACGCTTAAAATTAGCGCCCCACCCGTCATTGGTGCAACGCATATCACGCGTGCCGTTGCTGAATTTTTAAAGCTTTATCCCGATTTGACGGTAGAAATGGTATTGCAAAGTAGTCATAGTGACTTAATTGACGATGGCATTGATATTGCTATTTATTTAGGTGATTTAGACGATACAAGCATGGTTGCTCGAAAGCTAGCAAGTTCATCCATGATTGTATGTGGGTCACCCGATTATCTCGCGCAACATGGCATTCCACAAAAGCCTGAAGATCTTGTGAATCATAGCTGTATTGTGAATTGGGCAAGTGCGCCGCAAGACAAATGGAAATTTAAAACTGAAACCGGCTACACCACCATTAACGTGGCAGGTCGAATGCAATCCAATGTTGCAGAAGCTAATCGCGTTGCCGCTCTAAATGGTTTAGGGCTAGTGGTCATGGCAACGTACGTGGTTCGACGTGATATTGAAAAAGGGAAACTACAAACTGTTTTAGAAAACTATGCATTGCCGCCACTTGATATCCACGCGGTGTATCCGCATAGAAAATATTTATCCGCTAAAGTGCGGTGCTTTTTAGATTTTCTACAAAAATGGTTAGAAACACGCGTTTCTATTTCGTGGACGCGCGACATACAAACAGATAAATAACTGAAAAATATGATAAACGACGATGATCTCACCCCAGAGCAGTTTAATATTTGCCGCCTAAAAGCAACCGAACCCGCTTTTACGGGTAAATATGTCAACTGCAAAAAAGTAGGCATTTATCACTGCGTATGCTGTGACCGCGCACTTTTTGATTCGCATACCAAATACGATTCTGGTTCAGGATGGCCCAGTTTTTGGCAGTCTATCGAAGACAGCATCACCGAACACAGTGACACCACCTTTGGTATGCGACGAGTTGAAATTGTTTGCAGTCAATGTGAATCGCATTTAGGTCACGTTTTCACTGATGGCCCAGCACCGACTTTTCTTCGTTATTGCGTCAATTCTGCGTCACTTCTTTTACGAGAAACTGCATGAGCGCGTCAATTCATGCGCAAGCGTTACTCGACTTTATTGATTGCAGCCCAAGTGCTTGGCATGCCGTCAAAAGCATCGAAGCGCAACTTGCTGATTTTCACTTTCAACGTTTAGATGAAACGCAGATATGGGCTTTAAAAACCAGTGGCCGTTATTACGTTGTGCGCGGTGATTCGTCGATTATTGCATTTGTACATGGCAAAGAATCTGCTGCAACATCCGGCTTTAAGCTTATTGGCGCACATACCGATTCACCCAGTTTGCGTATAAAACCCAATCCGCAATCAACTGCCGCAAATTTGGCCAGATTACACGTTGATATTTACGGGGGCGCAATTCTTGCCACATTTAGCGATCGTGAATTAAGTTTAGCGGGACGCGTCAATTACCTAACGCACTCGGGTGACCTCGCACAATGTTTAGTTAATTTCGAGCGCCCTCTGCTTCGCTTACCGAATTTAGCTATCCACCTCAATCGCGGTGTCAATGAAGAGGGGTTAAAATTCCAAAAACAACATGAATTGACGTTGATATTTGCCGATATTTTAAATCAATTGACACCCAGCGCATTCACTGATTTCACAGAACTCTTGCAAGCTGAATTACCCAATGATGCAGAGCAAATTCTTTCATGGGATTTGAATGTTTACGATACACAAAAAGGGCGTTTTTGGGGCGCGAATAACGAGTTTTTTGCTAATGGACAAATTGATAACTTAGCCTCGTGCCATAGCGCGTTAACGGCTTTTCTTGATGAAAAAAACCTTCAAAACACGCAAAGTACGCTAGTATGCGCCTTTTTTGACCACGAAGAAGTGGGAAGTGACAGTCATTGTGGCGCGGCAAGTCATTTTTTGAGCGATACACTCAAACGCATTAGCGATGCAACCGCTCACAATTTACAAGATTTTTCTCGTGCATTAGCAAAAAGCTTCATGATTAGTGCAGACATGGCGCACGCTTATCATCCTAATTTCCCAAGTGTCTATGACATGCAACACGCGGTACATATCAATCAAGGCGTTGTTGTCAAAATCAATGTCAATCAACGTTATGCAACAGATAGCGTATCGCAAGCCATGTTCATTGATTGGTGCAACAAAGCGAATGTACCTTATCAATTGTATTCCCATCGCAATGATTTGCCTTGCGGAAGTACGATTGGCTCAATTGTATCGCAACTGGGACTTCGCACTGTAGATGTCGGCAATCCGATGTGGGCCATGCACAGTTGCCGAGAAAGTGCGGGCGTTCTCGATCACAAAGCCATGATTGACGTCATGAATTATTTTTTCGCCACTAACAGCGACGCCACGTTATGAGTCTTATTCGTCAAGATGATTTTATTGAAAGCATCGCGCAAGCACTGCAGTTTATTTCCTATTATCACCCAAAAGACTTTATCACCGCATTGCATGAAGCTTACCAGCGCGAAGAAAGTCCAGCTGCCAAAGACGCCATGGCGCAAATTTTAATCAATTCACGCATGTGCGCTGAAGGTAAACGTCCAATTTGCCAAGATACTGGCATTGTGACGGTATTTATTAAAATTGGCATGTCTGTACAGTGGGAAACCACCCTCAGCGTAAGTGAAATGGTCAATGAAGGTGTCCGTATGGCTTATCAAAATAGTGATAATCCCCTACGCGCGTCCATTTTGCGCGACCCAGCAGGGACGCGCACTAACACGCAAGACAATACGCCAGCCGTTGTGCATACCGAATGTGTTTTAGGCGATAAAATCGACATTAATATTGCCGCAAAAGGGGGTGGCTCGGAAGCTAAAGCCAAATTTGCCATGTTAAATCCCTCTGATAACATTGTTGACTGGGTACTTAAAACCGTTCCCACCATGGGGGCTGGATGGTGTCCTCCAGGTATTTTAGGTATTGGCATTGGTGGTACAGCAGAAAAAGCGATGTTACTAGCAAAACAAGCGTGTATGGGATCAATTGATATTCACGAACTTAAAGCGAAAGGCGCAACAAATCGCCTTGATGAACTTCGTTTAGAGCTTATTGAAAAAGTCAACGCACTGGGCATTGGAGCGCAAGGTCTAGGAGGTTTAACAACAGTTTTAGATATCAAAATTCTTGATTATCCAACCCATGCCGCAAACCTTCCCATCGCGATTATTCCAAATTGCGCAGCAACGCGTCATGTACATTTTGTTTTAGATGGCAGTGGCGTTGCGCAATTTTCGCCCCCTAGCCTAGATGATTACCCACGCATTACGCAGAACGCAAGCACCGCTCGTAGAGTCAATTTAGACACACTAACACATGACGACATTCAATCATGGCAAGTTGGTGAAACACTGCTACTCAATGGCACTTTGCTCACTGGACGTGACGCGGCGCACAAACGCCTTTGCGAGATGCTTGATCGCGGCGAAACACTGCCTGTTGATTTCAGCAATAAATTTATCTACTACGTTGGCCCTGTCGATGCAGTTCGTGATGAAGTAGTTGGACCAGCGGGACCGACTACCGCAACACGCATGGACAAATTTACTGCACCGCTACTCGAAAACACGGGGTTACTTGGCATGATTGGTAAATCCGAGCGCGGTAGCGAAGCGATTGCACAAATCAAAAAACATCAATCCATCTATTTAATTGCAGTAGGTGGCGCCGCTTATCTGGTATCAAAGGCAATTAAACAGGCGAAAGTACTCGCTTTTGCCGATTTAGGTATGGAAGCAATTCATGAGTTTGTCGTTGAAGATATGCCTGTAACAGTTGCCGTAGACACAAAAGGCAACTCAATTCACCATCTCGCACCAATACAGTGGCAAGCGAAAATAAGTGATATTTCTATTAAACAATAAAGAAGTGATTATTTATGAATACATATCGTTTTTTTCTCATCAGTTTTTTAGGGTTAATTTTCACAGGATTAACCGGCTTTAGCGATAGCACAAAAAAAAACAAGAACATTAAAAACATCGCAGTCACGAATACGGCACCTAAAGTTCTCGATTTATCACTACCAGCACAAATTGAGAATACCGTGGGATCGAAAACAACTACTCAAATCAAACCTGAATTTACTATTGAAAAACCCAAAAAAATTCAACGTGAATTAGAGCTTGATACCCAAAAAATCATGTCAATGGAACCTGAAGCAGACAAAATTAAATCTGTTGATGGTGCGAGTATTACCATTAATTTAAAACGCTAGTCCCCTTCATTTTACTTTTCAGAGCTTTATGGATTTATTACTCGCACTTAACACATTCATTTTAGGCATTGTTGAAGGACTCACGGAGTTTTTGCCGATATCAAGTACAGGGCATCTTATTTTAGTGGGTGATTTGCTTAACTTTAACGATGAAAAAGGCAAATTATTTGAATTAGTTATTCAAATGGGCGCGATTTTTGCGGTATGTTGGGAGTATCGGAAACGAATTCATGGCACATTTAGCGGACTGCGAAAGCGCGAAAAAATAGCGCAACAATTTACTATCAACTTAGTCATCGCCTTTCTACCTGCAGCCATATTGGGATTTCTTTTTAGCAAATATATTAAAGCTATTTTATTTAAACCCGTTCCTGTCGCCTTGGCATTTATCATTGGTGCATTGATTATTTTTTGGGCTGAAAAACGTGAGCATACAGTGCGTATTAACACCGTCGATGAACTTTCAAAATGGGATGCGCTCAAGTTAGGATTAGCGCAATCTGTAGCATTAATTCCTGGCACATCCCGCTCTGGCGCCACGATTATAGGGGGGTTATTGTTTGGTTTATCAAGACAAGCCGCTACTGAATTTTCTTTTTTCTTAGCGATTCCAACGCTCACCGCTGCGAGTTTATATGATTTATATAAACACCGTGAATTGCTCGATTTAGCCGCAGATGCGCCTCATTTTATTTTAGGCATGGTAGCGGCTTTCTTCAGTGCTTTACTAGCCATAAAAGCACTTTTGCGCTACATCAGTGAGCATGATTTTTTAATTTTTGCATGGTACAGACTCTTTTTTGGTGCGATTGTTTTGATTACTGCCTACAGCGGAGTGGTTAAATGGACAATCGATTAACTGCAAAAAAAACAGGCTTAATTGCGTGATTGGTTGAAAAATTCAAAAATGTGTTTAGAATTGACGTCAGCACATCGCATAGCGATGGCTAAATTTTCTACCACTCAAAATAATAACAATTGAGGATTCACATTGATGAAAGCATTAAAAAAAATCGCATTAGCTGCAATGGTAACCGCTTCTTTAGGTGCAGTATCTTCTAGCGCTCTTGCTGATGATCCAGGCCGTATTGTTTATAGCCCAACAACTGCTATCGAAATGACTGCAGGTAAAGTTCAAGTGGCTATTGACGCATTAACTGCTGGCACTGAAGCTGAAACTGTATCTAAATTGATCAAAGACGCATCTGATGCAACAAAAGAAATCAATGCAAGCGATTCTGTATTTCGTGCAAGCACAAAAGCTAACAACATGATCAAATCAGCTCGCAACCACGTAAAAGAAGGTGCGACGCAACAAGCAGAACAAGAATTAAGAAGTGCGCACCAAGCGATTCTTGATTTGAAAAAAATTCTATAAGCTAAATTTTTAGTCTTAAAAAAATAAAAAGCCTTGTGCAATTTACGCACAAGGCTTTTTTAATTTACAAAAAAATACATTTATTCAGCTAATTTGGCTAATTTTTTATACGCATTAATTAACGCATTCGTTGAGCAATCATGACTTGTGATAATGTCATCATTATTAAGCTCAGGTAAAATCATATTAGCAAGGACTTTACCTAGTTGAACACCCATTTGATCATACGAATTGATATTCCAAATGACGCCTTGCACAAAAATTTTATGTTCATAAAGCGCAATCAGTGATCCAAGTGTTTTTGGTGTTAATTTTTTAAACAAAAACGCATTTGAAGGCTTATTACCATCAAACACTTTCGACGCAACTAAGACATCATCTTTACATTCTTCTTCTGATAAATCACACTTTACTTCTTGCGCTGTTTTACCGTGCATTAAGGCTTCAGGCTGTGCGAGAAAATTAGAAATTAAAATTTTATGATGTTCTGGTAAATGGTAATGACTAATCGCGGGAGCAAGGAAATCACAAGGAATTATTTTCGTCCCTTGATGAATTAATTGATAGAAAGCATGTTGACC
>Ga0114974_10000774_pt1 | contig 26053 bp, 15 predicted proteins | sample S_130206_EF_Meta_FD_87318 | JGI IMG/M metagenome (GOLD analysis project Ga0114974, IMG submission 87318) | Freshwater microbial communities from Lake Simoncouche, Canada to study carbon cycling - S_130206_EF_MetaG | ecosystem: Environmental > Aquatic > Freshwater > Lake | place: Lake... | reverse complement strand
TTCGTCAGGGCAATCTGGACAAGCAGTTTGCGAATATGGAAAGAGTCCGTCGTAAACTGCGTTTTCAATTGGGGAAGGAGTTCTGCGCCAAACGCGGCAGGAGGTTGCTTCACCGTATATAGAAACAACTGGCGAACAAAGGACTCGTGCGCGTGCGAGCTATTCACCGCATGTTTTGCCACATCAACCGGTCCTGAAAAATGAAGCATGCCCCCTTCCTCCGCCTCAAAATCTACGCCTACGTCTACCGCTTTATGATTATCCTCAGTTCGCCATCGTCCGAGAGCGTCAAAATTTTCAAGAGTGAATCCGAGCGGATTGATGATCCCATGGCATCCAGCACAGGAGGTGCTTTTGGTGAGTGAAGAAACCTTTTCTCTCATGGTGAGGCTTGGATCAAATTTTGCATCCTCGAAGGCAACTGCCACCGCTGGGTTTTTGAGGTTCACTCCCACAATACTGCGGCTTAAGAACACTCCGCGATGAATCGGCGATGTTGTACGGTTGTATGCAAGGGCTGACAACAAATAAGGATGCGTTAAAACTCCAGAGCGTTCCCCAGCGGGCGGCACGAAGCGCTCGAATCCGCCGCTTTCTACTGATTTTCCATAAACGCGTCCTAATCTCGCGTTCAGCCACAGATGGTTGGCCTGAAGTAATTCCCGATAGTCTGAGTTTTCGCCCCAGACGATTTCATCGAGAAACAGGTGCAACGACTCCCGCAAATCAGCCCGGAAAGCCTCATCGAATTGAGGAAATAATTGGGCGTCTTTGGACGCATGTTCTGCGCGCTCCAGGTCGAGCCACTGTACGAAAAAACCGTTTAGTTTTGCCCTGGCCCTGGAGTCCGAAAGCATTCTCCATGCTTCTTTTTCAATCTGTTCGCGGGTGTGGAGCCTGTGCTCGAGCGCATTTTTTGCGAGCGTGGCGTCCGGGATGGAGTCCCACAACACAACGGCGAGCCTCGTAGAGGCAAGCAAATCGGCGCTGGAATCTCCCTTGGAAAGTTCAGGATACAGAAATTGAGGGGACTTGAGAGCAAACAATACCAGACGCTTGACAGCCACGACAGGCGTCGGCGCGGCGCCGAAAACGCGCTCTATGAGAAAAAGTTTTTCCTCATCTTTGAGGGGCCGACGGAATGCCGCTTCCACAAAACGCTGTGTGAAGATTTTAAGTTTTTCAACCCGGTCTGGTGCGTTGGATTTACTCGCTGAGAGATTGTCGAGCGTTGCCTCGACATGAGCGACGACTTCCAGCGCCGCGGCCGTAATGGCTTGGTCCCATTCTTTGGAAACCGTCGTTCCCCGCTCGTATCCATCGCTCCTGTCGTCTGCGGGAAGCAGGGTCTTCACGATCATGTTTACAGGAACTTCCTGCGGCATAAGGCGAGCTGGCGGAATATGTTCATGGGTCCCGTGAGGAGGCTTCCAAAACACGTCAATAGAGGCGCTTTTGTCCTTAAACTTGAAAAAGGAAAGCGTCATTCGATACGTACGGCCCCCAAGCAGGAAGATTGTTTTTTTCTCTTCCCTGACCTGAGGCCCGGGTGCCACCCATGAGTCTATGAGGGGTTCCTCTGGTTCGTTAATCCAGAGGCGAACACCGTTTTCTGTTTTTACGACAAACTCATAGGTGCCCGTCTCCGGAGCGTAAATAGAGCCTGTCCAGCGGACATTAAATTCTCCCGGGATCATCTTTTCGACGTTGGGGCTCTCGGCGCCAAAATTGAAAGTGAGGGCGGTATCGATACGCTCAAATTTCTCCTGCCTTCGGGCTTTGCGGTCGGTTTTCTTGGTGTTTTTAGCTTCCGCCTCTTCCTCCGGCGTGGGAATCGCAAAGCCCGAATAAAAACCCTTTAGTCCATGTTCATTGCCTATGGGTCGATCGAAGCCTGGTCGGAAGCGGCCCAACAAATCGACCACGGAATTTTGAAACTGGGCGACGGTCAAGCGGGCCAGACTTTCCTGAACCGGACGCACGCGCGCCTGCGCGGGCGGAGAATAAAACGCGTCAAAGATATACTTCGCGACGGCCTCTGCATCTGGACCGATGCAGGAGCCTTCTTTACCCTCCGGCATTGTTTTAGAAATGAGGCGGGTTAGCGACGTCAGCGTACGGTTTCCTGCCAAAATTTCATCGTGTTTTCCATGCACACCTTCTCCCTGCTTGCCGTGGCATTCCGCACACGTTTTTTCGTAGATGAGGGCGCCATTTGAGTTGTGCGGATCGGTGGTAACATCAGCTCGAACGGCTTGATATGTCCAAGCCAAGGCTAAAACACCGACGAAGAAAAAGTCGGTTTTAAAAACGGAAGAGAAGCGTGACCGCAAAAAGCTCACAAATTAAGGAGTCCGCTAGGGGCTGTTTCTTAGGGCCAACTGAGGCCTTTCGTAGCCCTTGGAGCTATTCAGAGTACTCTGCCCAGGAACTGGATGTTTCCCAAACACGGACCTTTTCCAAGCGCACATCCGGTCGCACTGGATAGCTGGCTGGAGGGCCTGCGACGTAGGCCGCCAGGCTCCCTTTGAGGTGTTCAAATAGGGTCTGGGCAATCAACTCGGTTGTCGGATCCAGATGAGGGAACCCGATCACTCTTTCCCCATAGACTTGTTTAAAATGCGCGAACTGGGGGTCGTCCGTGTTCATGCAAAGCGCATGATCGTACGTTTCCAAAAATTCGCCGATGAGGCCTTTGACGACCTTAAAGTCGCACACCATTTGGTTTGCATCGAGGGTAGCGGCGGCGAGGATACACTCGACCTTGCGAGTGTGCCCATGGGGAAAGCGGCATTTATCGGGATGCTTCGAAAGCATGTGGCCGTTTTCAATTTCGAACGATTTGCAAACACGGAAGCCCATGAGAAAATTTGTTTTGAGCTCCTAAACTGAAGCACGGTTGAGGGCGCTCACGACCCCTTCGATCGACGCCAGTTGGATGTGGGTGTTGACTCCTGCGCCCCACACCAGTCGTCCATCGTTGGTGCGGATCCGGATGAAGGAGATGGCGCTGGCCTCTGTGCCGCTGCCAAGAGCTGCCTGACGGTAATCAACAACCTCGAACGGTGCCAAACCGGCGACCGTCAATGCATTCACGAAGGCAGCGATCGGACCGTTGCCTTCTCCCGTAATTTTTAATTCACCTCCATCCCGCACCAGACTGGCCCTGCAGCGGAAGATGCCGTCTACGCCGTCAGCGTGAAAATGGTGCAACTCCAAAGGGGTTCGACGCTCCACGTATTCGCGCCAGAACATCCCTTTGAGTTCGGTGCCCGTCACCTCGCGGCCAAGCGAGTCTACCGCGTCGTTGGCCAGCGGTCCGAACTCCCGCTGTAAATCCTTTGGCAACTCAATGCCAAACTGACTCTCCAAGAGGTACGCGACGCCGCCCTTGCCCGACTGGCTGTTGACGCGGATCACCTCCCGGTATTCGCGACCCAAATCAGAGGGGTCGATCGTAAGATAAGGAATGTCCCAAATCGCTCCTGCCTCTTTACCCTGCCATTCGGCAAGCCCCTTGCGAATTGCGTCCTGATGCGAGCCGGAAAAGGCCGTAAACACCAATTCCCCGGCGTAGGGATGTCGCGGCGGGACAGTCATCCCGGTGCAACGCTCATAAACCTCGCGCAGCGCGCTTATGTTTGAAAAGTTCAGCTTCGGGGCAATCCCGTGCATGTACAAATTGAGCGCGACTGTGATGAGATCTAAATTGCCGGTGCGCTCTCCGTTTCCAAAGAGTGTGCCCTCGACGCGATCCGCGCCGGCTAGCAGCCCAAGTTCGGTGGCGGCCGTGCCTGTACCGCGGTCATTGTGCGTGTGGAGGCTGATGATCAAGCAATCGCGCCGCCCGATATGGCGGCAAAACCACTCGATCTGATCAGCGTAAACATTCGGCATCGCCACTTCTACGGTATCGGGTAGATTTAGGATGATTTTGCTCTCGGCCGTGGGCTGCCATTCGTCGATAACGCTCTGGCAGATCTCGACCGAGAATTCGATCTCGGTTGCTGAAAAGCTTTCCGGAGAGTATTCCAACCGAATGTCTGACCCCGCAAGCTGGGGGAGGCGCTCTTTGATCCAGCGGGTCCCCTTGCGCGCCATCTCCACGATCTGGGGTTTTTCGAGACCGAAAACGATTCTGCGCTGTGCAGGCGAGGTGGAATTATAGAGGTGGATGATGGCCTTGCGCACGCCCTTCAGAGACTCCACCGTGCGCTGAATAAGATCCTCCCGCGCCTGGACCAGAACCTGAACGGTAACGTCCTCAGGAATGCGGCCGTCTTCGATGAGGCGACGCATGAACGCAAACTCTGTGTTGGAGGCCGCAGGGAAGCCCACTTCGATCTCCTTGAACCCGCATCGAACAAGGGAGTCGAACAGTTCCAACTTCTGAGAGACATTCATCGGGACGGCCAGCGCCTGATTTCCGTCACGCAGGTCCACGCTGCACCAGACGGGTGCGTGCGTCAAAGTACGGCCTGGCCACTGACGGTCTGGTAAATCGACTGGCGGGAATGCGCGGTATTTGGAGCTAGGGTCCGGAATCATATGGGGCAGGGGACAAATATCGCCCCGAACAGGGTTGCTTTGCAACACGGACGGTGAACCCCGGTGTTTCTCACCAAAGAACCAGCAGGGGAACCCCAATCCTAAACCCAGTGTCACTGTCGCGGCCGAAGCCCTAGTACAGGGCCCTAGGCGCCGGCGCTTTGGCGGTAGAAGACCGCCACATTACCCACCTGCTGCACCAAGGTGCTGTGGGTGTCCTGGGCAAGTTGGGGAGCCAGCGTTTTACGCTCCTCTTTGAAGCCTGCGAAACGGACCTTAACCAAGGAATGCCGCTCAAGGGCGTCGGTAAGGCTTGCCACCACGGCTTCAGTAACGCCGGCTTGGCCGACCCGCACGACGGCGTCCAAGCGTTGCGCTTGCGATTTAAGGGCGCGTTTTTCGGCGCCTGTCAAAAGGTGACTCATTTGGCGGGCAATTCCTCAATCAAACCCTTATGCAAAAGTTTTTGAAGCTTTGGGGTGATAACCACGGAACAGTACCCGTTTTTTGCACCGTTCAGATTGTAGTAGTTTTGATGATAATCTTCGGCTTTGTAAAATTTGGGCAGAGGTGAAATCTCCGTCACGATGGGAGCCATGAACTCCTTTTGGGCAGCCGTCTTGGACTTTTCTGTGAGCTCTTTCTGCCGGGCATTTTCGTAGAAGACTACGGAGCGGTACTGTGTTCCTGCGTCTGCGCCCTGACGGTTGAGTGTGGTAGGGTCGTGGGCGGCCCAGAACACCTCCATCAGCTTCTCGTAGGAGATGACGTTAGGTTGGAACTCAATTTGGACCACCTCCGCGTGGCCTGTTTCACCAGTGCAGACCTGCTTGTAAGTGGGGTTTTCTATTTTGCCCCCAGCGTATCCGCTCACAACGGCAGTGACACCTTTGAGCCGCTGGAATACGGCTTCAATGCACCAAAAACAGCCTCCACCAAAGGTGATGCGCTCGCTGGAAGGAACGCCCGTTTCCGCGGTAGAAGCTGTCATGGCAAAAAGTCCGAACATCAAAGAAGTAAGAAGCACTTTCATGGGGATTCCTTGTTTTTAGCCACAAATAGACTCGGAGAGAAGCCTCTTCATTGGGGTTGTAGATTGATTCGGTACGGCGCGGCTTTTTGGGCCCAGCCGAACGGATCAAAAAAGAGGGATGTCCTCTTTACCAAAGCGTCTCCGCTGAGTACCCTGCGCAATTTGCTACCAAACGGTTTCATAAGCCGCTTGTTACGTGTGCGTCGGTTTGAAACGCTCTGGATTCTAAAATCGGGACTCTTTTGTGAATCGCACTTGCTTGCTAATAAAGAAGAGATTTTCGGCTCAACTTCCTGTCATGGCGTTACCTTTGATTCGCAATCTTTCAATATGGACCGTCTGCGGATCGCTTCTGTTGATGGCTGCAGAGTTGTTTGGCGCAACGTCTTCCTCTTCTGTGTCACCGCTGTTGCGTGAATATTGTTTTGACTGCCATGGCGAAGGTTCAAAAAAGGGGGGAGTAATGCTGGATCAAAAGCCTGCTGACCCGGAGGCCGAACGCAACCTGTGGTTCTCGGTGTGGCGTAATCTAGACTCGGAACTGATGCCCCCTTCCGACAAACCCCGGCCCTCGAAGGAGGACCGGCTCAAAATCCAAACCTGGGTGGTTCAAAACGCGCTAGGATTAGACCCTACTCGCCCAGATCCAGGTAAGGGCATCATTCGACGCCTTAACCGAGCCGAGTACCGCAATACCATCAAAGATCTCACCGGTGTCGACTATTTGGTTGAAGACTATTTTCCGCACGATGACACCGGTTATGGGTTCGACACGATTGGGGCTGTCTTGAATCTATCTCCCATCCATATGGAGAAATATCTGCGTGCTGCGGAATCCATCGTGGAACTTGCGGTAAAGCCCGCGAATCCCGGGGCCAAGATGTTGGCGCCCGAGGGTCCGCCACCGAGCACCGCGGAGGCTCGGAAAGCCTATATGAAGGAGCTGATCCGCAGCTTTGCCGACCGGGCATTCAGGCGCCCTGTCGATGCAGGAACCTTGGAGAAATTGACGGCGATTGGAATGCTTGAAAACCGCTTTGAGGAGGGCCTTAAACGTGCCTTTGGTGCGGTCCTCGCAGCACCGCGGTTTTTATTTCGCGCCGAGACCCAGCCACAGGAAGAGAGAAAAAGCGCAAGTGTTCCGATCGATGAATACGCTCTGGCATCGCGACTTTCATATTTTTTGTGGAACTCAACTCCCGACGATACTCTTTTGAAATTAGCCGAGAGCCATTCATTACGGCAGCAACTTCCGGCGCAGGTTGAGCGGATGTTGCGGGACCAAAAAAGCACGCGTTACGTGCGCAGCTTTGTGGGACAATGGTTGCAGTCGCGAGACGCCGAGACGGTTCCGATCCAGCCCAGGGCGGTTCTAGGTGTCCGCAAGGGAGACGAAGGGGAGAAGATGTTCAGCCACAAACTTCGGGAGGCGATGCGCCTTGAGACCGAGGGGCTTTTTCTTCACGTGCTGCGTGGAAATCTGCCCGCAGAGGAGTTACTCTCCGCCAGATACACTTTTTTGAACCAGACGCTTGCGACGTTTTATGGGATTCGCGGGGTCACTGGACAGGAGATGCGTAAGGTGGAACTACCTATGGATTCCCACAGGCTAGGCCTTCTGGGTCACGCCAGCTTTCTTGTAGTCACCTCAAACCCCACGCGCACGTCGCCCGTGAAAAGGGGTCAGTTCATTCTAGAGAATCTTCTGGGCAGCCCTGCGCCACCACCACCACCCAACATTCCACCACTTGAAAACATAAAAAAGGGCGCTCACATGGGAATGCGCGAACTTATGGCCTTGCACAGGAGCGACGCGCTTTGTGCGTCCTGCCACAAAAGGATGGATCCTCTGGGCCTTGCCTTGGAAGGGTTTAACGCGATGGGCATGTACCGTGAAGCGGGCGAAGAGAGCCCGACAGATGAATCTGGCGAGCTCGTCACAGGCGAAAAGTTTGCGTCTCTGGAGGAACTGATCGGGATTTTATCGACAGGGCGTAAGCGCGATTTCTACCGCTGTTTTATCGAGAAAACGCTCACCTATGCTTTAGGAAGAGGGCTGGAAGCGTCGGACATTCCGACTCTTTCAAACCTTGTTACCCATATGGAATCCACTCAGGGACGCATGGCCGACCTGGTACGCGCCGTTGTGCAATCTGAGCCCTTTCAAAACATGCGAGGCGATCTGTTCGACGATATCCAAAAGCGCGGTTCTCTGCCTCGTCCCCGGTGAGGGCTCTTCCGCCGGCCGCCCCTCAACGCCATTCGTGTCTTGGATACTTCCGCTGTAGTTCCTGCTTAATTTTTGGGTAACTTTCTTTCCAGAAGTTAGAAAGATTTTGCGTCACCTGGATCGGCCTTTGGTTGGGGGCAAGCACCTCGATGACCAGTGCAACGCGGCCGCCGCCAACCCGAAGCTCGCCTTCGACGCCGTAAAGATCCTGGATTCGAACAGCAACAGTTGGAGACACTTTTGCCGCGTAGATCACTTTAAATTTTTTGCCGTTCGGCATCTCGACGCGCTCTGGTGCCACCTTCTCGACAAAAGCGGCCTGGGCGGTGGACAACCAACTTTTCACCACGGGCCACACCGGCCTTTCCTTGATGTCCTTATAACTCACAGCACCATGGCAAATTTGCTCCACCAACAGGCGCCGGTCTGAAGTCGCTATGGGTGGAATGTTCTGCTCTGGAAACCAATGGGCAACCATGTTGGCGCGGGCGATCCATTGTTCGACGGAGTCATCCCAATTCTTCAAGGGACAGCGACCGGCTTCGACCTCTATGGCGAGCAGTTCGGCGGCGGCGTCCAAGGGCACGCGTTCCGTATCCTTGGATCGCAGAAGCACGTCTCGAAAACGGACGATCTGTTTGGCAATCACACGCCTCTGGGTGGAGTCGAAGGAGACGTCGGTGCGCTCTTCAAAGCCCGCTGGGAAAAGTTCCCTGAGCCAGTCCTCGCGCACCGCCGTGGCGAGGGTCAAAAGGACTTGCCGCTCGGCTCCACGCGCCTCCACCTCTCGGACCTCGCAGGCCACAAGCAACGGTTCTTGCTGCACCACACTTTCCCTCGCCAAGACACCTCGGCGTCCGTGGACGAGGGCACAACGCAGCGTGCCTGCGTCCAATCGGATGGCAACTTGGTCAGGAAATCCAGCCAGCACGCAGCGCCGAACGGCCTCTGGATCAGGATTCGACTGGGAAACGTAAAGCCCCTCACTGGCTGCGATTTGCAAAAACTGTTTAACCAAGGCTGCTGCCTCCCGCGCCGCGCCCGCATGGATCCCAGCTGCCTCGCACCGCCTCACGTCAAAATGGGCCTTTTCCGCAAAACGGAGGGCCTTGAGCAGAAGGAAAAAATCTGAGCCCGTCTCCTCCTCAGAGAGCTCACCGGACTCCTTTTCGAGCAGGCTGCCACTTCCACGGCGCAATAGTGGGCGACCTTGGGTGAGGGCGGCGACTGCGGCGGCCTCTGGGACACATCCATATTCATCGGCTGCGAGGAGCATCCGTGCGTACCTAGGATGTACTGGAAAAGCCAGCATCCTACGTCCCAGTTCCGAGATGACGCCCACGGTGTCCAAGGCACCAAGATCCTGCAACAGCGCGAGGGCTCGTTCCAGAGAGCGTGGCTCTGGCTTCTCAAGCCATCTGAAAGCATCTATATCAATGACCCCGGCGGCTTTCAAGGTCAGCACGACTTCGGCTAGATCCATACGCCGCACTTCGGGCAGTTCCTGTGCGGCACGCTCTCCGTGATCACGCTCGGTCCATAATCTAAGGCAAAGGCCTGGAGCCGTCCTGCCGGCGCGACCTGCTCTCTGGTCCGCTGAGGCACGGCTGATTTTTGAAGTAAGAAGGGTGTTGATGCCCCTGTATGGGTCGAAGCGGGCGATTTTCGCAAGTCCTGCATCAATCACGACACGAACGCCATCAATGGTCAGAGAGGTTTCTGCAACGTTTGTGGACACCACGATCTTGCGCCGCGCCTGTTGGGCAATGGCGGCGTCCTGCTCAGCGGGCGGAAGATCGCCATGCAAGGGTAAGACAACGCAATCCCGGCCGGCGCGTGAGTTTCGCAGTGCCTCGATTGTGCGGTGAATTTCGTAGCTTCCTGGTAAAAACACCAGCACGTCGCCTTCTGTTTGTAAGGCGATCCTTTCAAACTCATCTACCACGAGTTCCCAGAGAGGTTTCTCACCGGGAGACCGTTGCAGGTAAGAAATGTCGACTGGGTAGGTTCTGCCTCGAGCGACGAGGAATTCGCAGGGGGCTAAATACTGGCGCAGTGCGGCGGTCTCGAGCGTTGCAGACATGACGAGCAAAAGAAGGTCCGGACGTGCTGTCTCCTGAATATCAAGAGCACGCGCCAGCGTGATGTCGCTGTAGAGATGGCGTTCGTGAAATTCGTCAAAACAGATCGCAGCGACGCCCCGCAGTTTTGGATCTGCCAACATCTGACGCAGCAAAATTCCTTCCGTCACGTAGCGGATCCTGGTGAAGGAGGAACAAACGCGATCCAAACGGATCTGGTAACCGACCTCCTCGCCGGTGCGCCCGCCGCGTTCCGAGGCCACACGGTTGGCCAGCATGCGAGCTGGGAGCCGTCTGGGTTGGAGCACGACGATTTCACCATTTCCAAGCAGCCCGTGGTCCAAAAGAATTTGCGGCACCTGCGTGGATTTGCCCGAGCCTGTGGGCGCTTCCAACACAACGCGCGGGGTGCTGCGTAGTGCGTTAACCAGCTCATTTTCGAGTTCGAAAATAGGCAAATCTCTGCGGTTCATATTGATTGTGTCTTGCGTGGCGCGACGCGTCTTTGAGTGACCAACTGTTGCCGGGCAAAGGCGAAGACTAAGAGCGTGTGCCGTCCCAAAACAGGAAGTTACGGGGCGTTCCGAGCCAAGACACGAATACCTGTGTTACTTGAGGTTACGCTCTCGCGCGTACTCTGGGTAACGGCTCTGAAGTTTGTTCAGAATGGCAAGAGACTCCTTTGTCTTTCCTCCCGCCTTATAAGCGCCGTAAGCCTTTTCCATCGCTTTCGGGGAAATCTGATCGTCGTCAAAAGCGATGGAAACGCTTTCATACAATTTGGCGGCGGCCTCGAAATTTTTCTGCGCGAGTTGGAGATCGCCCGCCACTAACCGCGCCTCACCATTTATAAGTCCATCTGGCTGGAGTCTAATCGCTTCATCCACGGTTTTCTGGGTGGAACCATAATCCACAAGTCCCAGTTCGGCTTTCGCACGAAGCAACAGACCGCGCGCTTTCGCTGCGGGATGATTGACGAGGGGTAAATAGGAGTGGACCGCCTTCACCACGCCTTCGAAATTGTTCAAAGGCAAACGCACGCTGGCCAACTGGAGCCAGTCATTTTCAGTAAGTTCTTCCCCAGCGCAAAGAAGAGTGAGTACGGGCTCTGCTTTTGCAGGCTGTTTTGCATCCAGAAACATTTTTGCGCACCACCGCAACACGTCAGGAGCGACACTGCTTTTCCCCTTTGGAAGGTACTCCTGCACACGCACCCAAAACTGATCGGGGTCGTTTATGTAGTAAGCGCAGTACACCAAGAGCAGACTGTCCTCAAAATAGTCGCCGGGATTTAATTTTCGCGCCTCCACAAGAAAAGCGACTGCCTTTTTATAGTCCTTAGAGTCGAAGGAAGCGCGGCCAATCCAGTGGTTGGCCTCCGCCTTGGAGGGACTCTCTGGAAATTCTTTGAGCAACTGCTCGTAATAGCGCGCCATCCCAGCTTTATCGTTCTGCTCACTCCTCAAAAGCGCCATCTGTTTGATGACGGTTTCGCGATCCGCAAATGTTGGGAACTTTTTGAGGAGTTCCTCGTAGTCTTTTTCCGCTGGCCCGTACTGCTTGGTCCTGCGCCGAATTTCAGCCCGCCAGTACAAGGCAGTGGAAGCCAGTGGATACCCGGGAGCCGCGGCGAGCAGTTCGGTTGTGGAAGCGAGGACCGCCTGGTTATCGCCAGTGGTCACAGAACATTCGGCCCACCGCATGAGGGCATCGGCCCTTCGGTCAGCATCCAGTTCTTTGGATCGGGCGACTTGGCTGTAAGCGCTTCCTGCGCCTGCAAAGTCTCCGCGGAGGCGAAGCACCTCTGCCTTCATCAACTGGGCTTTGTCGCGGTCCGCGGGTTTGGGATTGGTCCCGAGGAAGGCTTCGATGTGTTGCGGCAGATCCTTACGGTCCAAATTGTAAAAACACGTGAGCCGCTGGTAACGCGCAGCGGCAGCGGAAGGAGACTCGGGCGATGCGTCGATGAGCTTTGTATACATCAGCGCAGCCTCGGTGTACTGCTTGAGCTGCCTGTGCGCATTACCCACCAGCAGTTGAACTTCTGGAAGTTGCTGGGGCTCAATCGCTGCTTCGGCGGCGGCGTAGGCTCCGATCACGCGCTCGTTTTCTCCGACTGCGAAAGCGGCCTTTAAAATACCCAAGCGAAGTAAGCCGTGCCATTGTTCTGTGCCTTTCCAAGCGAGGGCTTTTTCAAGGTCGGGCAACGCGTTTTTAGCATCGGTTTCTAAACTAATCAGGGCTACGCGCGTGGCAGATTCGGCTTTGATTTCCTCGGAAACCGCCTGTGCCATGAGTTTCTCAAAGCGTGGTCGCGCTTCGGTGCCGTGGTTGGCTTCCAAAAGAAGAAGCGCAAGTTGGAACTGGCTGACTTCCCGGAAGGGATGGTTTTCCGCCAAGTCACCCAAAGCCTGGTAAGAGGCCCTGGCTTCCAACTTGCGTCCGAGTTCCTGCAAACAACGGGCCGCAAAATACTGGGCACTCTGCTTTGCTTTTGGTTCGGGAAGTTGCTGCGCAGCAATTTTGTAATGCGCCACGGCATTGGCAAAGTCCCTCTCCTGAAACTCAAACTCCGCCAGACGGTAGGCTGCCGCACCCCCGAAAGGGCCGGACTGTGGAATGGCCACAACCTTCCCGAAATAAAGGCGCGCTGAATTTTCGCTTCCTAGGTTGAGATAACATTCCGCCAGGCGATAGAGGGCGGGAGCCAGTTGCCCACTTCGTGGAAAATCAGAATAAAAGCGCTGGTACTCAATGACTGCTCCGTCCCATTGCTTGCGGGAATAAAGGGCGTCTGCGAGTCCCATTTGGGCGTGCTCAGCGTTGGCTGCAGGTAGCCCCGAAGCGGGCGGACGGGCCGTGGGCGCAGTGGGGGCAGTGGAAAGAGGCACCTCCATACGCCCTGTGGGTTCGCCTTTGAACAGCGGCGTCTCTGAAGGGGCGGGCGTAGACGGCGCAGTCGCCGGAGGAACGGAGGGCGGAGGCGAAACGGGAACTACTTTGGGAACGTTTTCTTCCGGAGCGGAGGGCGCCGGGGGAGGTGTCGGTGCCCCCGGTACGATGGGAACAACCGGAACTGCCTTTGGTACTACAGGAACCACTTTGGGCGGCGACTCACCTTTGCACAGCCCCTCAGCCGTTTGCACTATCAAGAACAACAACCCGGCTACCGCGTGTTTTTTCATTCCGCTTTTGAAGTCGCAAAGGCCACATTCCAGATGCCTGCCATTCGGCAGGTATCAAGGACCTGCACAATGTGCTCGTAATCTGTTTTGACGTCGCCCCTCAAGATGATGGCGTAGTCGGGATAAAGCGCGGCGAGGCTCTTGAGTTTTTCCAACAGGACGGGCTTGGCGATCGTTTTGCGGTCCCACACCACGGTGCCGTCTGCCTTGACGTTGAGAACCGTCTGATTGACCACAGGGTTGCTTTCCTGTCCCGCGGAGGCCGCGGGCACGCGGACGTCGAGTTCGTTTTCCTTCCGCGCCATGCTCCAGGTGATCACAAAAAAGCACAATAACACCAAAAGGATGTCCACCATCGGCGCGATTTGAAATGCGACCGTTGTGGGTTCTCTGCGGCTGCGAAATTTCATAGAAGACGGTTGGGTGGCAGGACGCGTGGGGTTGAGCGTTAAAACTCGTCCTCAACCCTGCCTGGTTCGCGACGCTTCTGGTAACTGGCAGCGAGCAACCCCATGACGTGGCTCGAAGCGCCCTCCAATTCAGAGATCAAGGACTGCACGCGATTGCGGAAGAGCGCGTAGAAACTTGCGGAAATCACCGCCAAAACCAAGCCCGCGGCCGTGGCAATAAGGGCCTCCGAAACGCCGCTCGCAAGCAAGATATCCCGGGAAAGAGAGGAATTCCCTTTGCCGATAGCGGCGAAGGAATGAATGATTCCGATCACGGTGCCGAACAGACCCACCATCGGTGCTAAAATGCCGATGTCAGCGAGGTAGGCCACTCGGTGCTGGAGGGCGGACGCCTGGGCGCTGCCCTCGGCCTCCGCTACTTCCTTGAGGCTGTCGAAAGGAACGCCCGGATTTTTCGTCGCAAAATCCAAAGCCCTCTGTACAACACGCGCCAGTGCTTCATTGTGACGGTTGGAAACTGCGAGCACCCCGAGGTAGTCTTTTTTACGAATCAGAACCTCGACGGTACCAATGTACTGTCTCGAGGCGATGGTGCCCCTTCGGATGGTCAAAGCGAACCCGACCACGAGCATTCCCGCGAGCACGGACAACCCGGCCAAGGGAATCATTGCCCAGCCCCCTTTCTGGAGAAGCTCCCACAAATTGCCCTCGGCCGCTTCCGCGTTGCCCTTGCCATTGCCATTGTCCGCAGCGCTTGCGTTGCCGGTGGTCAATCGTGCCGTATCCGCTCCACGCGCGGCGTCGAGTTGGGTCACGGGTCCCGAAGATGAAGGACGAGCCGGGTTCCCGGACTTGGCGGACCCTTCTTGGGCGAAAGTGAATGCGACACTGCAGAGCAGCGCCGCCAAAGTTGCAATGGCTTTCATGGGCAGAGTGAGAATTGGGAAGTGTACGCAGCCTCGGCGTAGATGCAACCCCACTTGCCATTCCAAACCCCGCTCCTCCCTGTGTCCTCCGCCCGCCGGGCTCCTCCGTTACGCAATTGGGCGGCGTTAGAACAAAAATAAGTAGCTTAAAAAAAGTAAGATGCGTTTATCCCTGCCGCTTTTTGCCGTTTTTTATCCTGCTATCAAAAGTACCCATTCTTTTCGCAGAAAGCTTGGTCACCTCTGAATTTCGAAGCCTTTTGACAGAAACGGGGCAATAATATGCCTTTCCTCTTTGCGAATATGCCCCTTGAGCTCGCTTTCTTGGATGGAAGTCACAAACAGCTCCAACTCCTCGGCCTCTCCGCAGGCCTGCAGCTCCACTCGGCCGTCAGACAAGTTTTTCACCCATCCTGTGACTTCGTAGCCGCAAGCCAACTGGCGCACACAATACCGAAATCCCACTCCTTGGACGCGCCCCTCATAAAACACCTGTATCCCTTTCATGAATCCTCTATAACCCCTCCTCACCAGTATCTACCCGCTAAAAAAGTTTTCCCCCTGCCCCAATTCCGCTACACCTCTCCGCTTCAACCTCACCTCAACGACCTCGTTACCCATGCCTCTTTACATTGAAATGCCCAAACTCGCCGACACGATGACAGAGGGCACCCTAGTCAAGTGGCGCAAAAACATCGGGGACAAAGTCTCGATGGGTGACATCGTTGCAGAGGTTGAGACAGATAAGGCCACCATGGAAATGGAGAGCTTTGACGACGGAATTTTGCACGAGTTCCTGGTCAAAGTCGGCGACAAAGTTCCCACGGGCTCCAGAATCGCAGTCCTACTTGCCAAGGGAGAAAAGGCACCCGCTCCGGGAACTACACCCGCGATTACCCCTGCGCCAGCAAAGGCGGCCTCCCCCTCGGACACACGCACCCCTGGGAGTGTTGCTGGCAAACCCACGGCGGCTAGCCCAGTCACTCTTTCAGCCGGTGGGCGGGTCAAGAGCTCCCCTCTAGCTCGCAAAATCGCTGGTGAACGCGGCGTAACCCTCGAATCCCTGGCAGGCTCCGGCCCAGGTGGACGCATCGTGGCCAAGGACGTTTTGCATGCGAACCCCGCCTCCGTTCCTGCCGCGCGCGGCGGCGCCCCCGCTCCATCGGTTGCTGCAGTGCCCGTGCCTCCCGCCGGCCCCAACGATACAATCATCCCCCTGAGCGGCATGCGGCGCATCATCGCCGACCGTCTTCTGGCCAGCAAAACTCAGATCCCGCACTTCTATCTACACATCGAAGTCGACGCCGGCCCGATGATGAAAATGCGCGCTGACCTCAACGCAGGCGCGGATCCCGCTTCAGGGGTCAAACTGACCGTAAACGACTTTGTTTTGAAGGCAGTTGTCGCTGCCGCGGTAAAGGTGCCGGCCACCAACTCGGCTTTCAACGGCGACTCCATCCTCCAGTTTGGTTCCGTCGGACTTTCTGTGGCGGTTGCTGTGGATGACGGCCTCGTCACTCCCGTAGTGCGCGATGCCCAGACGAAGTCACTCCGTGAAATTAGCGAAGCAATCAAAGATCTCGCCACGAGGGCGCGTGCCAAAAAACTCAAGCCTGATGAGTATCAGGGCGGCACCATCACGGTTTCCAACTTGGGCTCCTACGGGATTGAATTTTTCGACGCAATTATCAACCCGCCTCAGGCCGTGATTGTGAGCGTGGGGGCTATTCTTAAGAAGCCCGTAGTCGGTCCAAACGATACGATCGTCGTTGGCCAGCGCCTCGCTATTGGTCTGAGCGCCGATCATCGTGTCGTGGATGGCGCCGTGGCTGCGAATTACCTCAGTGAACTGCGCCGACTTCTTGAAAGCCCGGCGCTGCTGCTGGTTTAAAGACCTCAGGCGGTTTCAGTCCGAAGAGGGCGCCCGTGCAAACTGGGTGTGATTATTGCGTCGTCAGTGTGAAACGTGTTCTTCGCTTCGCTCCGATGTTACCGATTTGTTTTAAATCCATTCGCCTTGTTGCGGGAATAGGCCCTTCGCATCAGGGCGTAAGCCATCGCGCCAGGTACGGGCACCGCGGTCGCACAAAAGCGGTTCGTTTGCAACGCCCTGTGCCTCCTTGGAATTTGCGCTTCCCCTGCGCGTCTTCCATCCGCACTGTGGCTTTCTAACTCCCTCCTGTTTTGCATCCCTTACTTATTCTCGCCAGCGGCATGGCCGTTGTGATTGTCGGCATCCTGGTGTTGCGCATGCACGCGCTTCTCGCCCTGATTATCGGCGCCTTCTGCGTCGCTCTTTTGACTCCCACGGAAAACCTTCGGCTGTATGCAGACCAAAAGGTGGCGAAGAGCGAATGGACACAGAAGACCGCGGTGAAGTTCATCCAAAAGCCCGCCTCCATGAGAGTCGCTGAGGAATTTGGCCGTACAAGTGCAAATTTGGGCATTCTGATAGCGATGGCCACGGTTCTTGGAGAAGGCATGATGCTTTCGGGAGCGGCACAGACCATTGCCCGAGCGATGCTTCGCGTCACGGGTCCGAAGCGGGCGCACTGGGCGTTTTTTTCCTCCTCCTTCCTACTCTGTATTCCAGTGATGCTGGATACTGTGATGTATCTGGTAGCGCCCCTTTTTAAAGCGGTGGCGAGGCAAACGCGGAAGGACTATCTCCTGCTCGTGATGTGCACGGTCGCCGGCGGAACGATCACCCACTCCCTCGTGCCTCCAACCCCCGGACCGCTTTTTGTCGCCGGTGAACTGGGCGTCCCGCTTGGAACGATGATTTGGATGGGAAGCCTTATCGGGATGGGTGCGGCGCTGGTGGGTGTGGCCTTTGCGCACTTTTCTAACGGGCGCGAAGTTTTAGAGGTGCCCGATGAAGATCCAGCCCAGGCGGTATCTCCCGACAATCTGCCGCCGCTTTGGATAGCGCTTATCCCGGTGTTGCTGCCTTTGCTGCTCATTGGTTTGGACGCGTCGTTTTCCGACACGCTGCGCGCTGCGGGCAGTCCCTTGGCTCCGTGGGTCTCAAATCTTGGAGACAAAGACATGGCACTAACCCTCGGGGCTCTCTCGGCCTTGGCTCCCCTTTTCTTCGGCTTGGGCACTGGATCGGGAGCCTTTGCGGTGCAGAGCGCGGTGAATTCCGGGGCGGCCATTCTCTTGATTATTGGCGCGGGCGGAGCGTTTGGCGGTGTCTTGCAACAAACTGGCATTGCAGCGGATATCGCCCACCGGTTTGAGGGCCTTCACGCCATTGGCCTGCCGCTTGTATTTTTTGTGACGATGTTGGTGCGCACCGCCCAAGGCTCCGCCACCGTGGCGATGATCACCGCCGCACCCATCGCCAAAGCTCTCATCGCGGCGGGCGCGACAACCAATCCGGTTTATTTTGCGATAGCCATCGGATGCGGCTCCAAACCGTTTGCCTGGATGAATGATGCCGGGTTTTGGATCATCAGCAAATCCTCGGGCCTGCCCGAAAGCCGGATGCTGCGCACCGTGTCGCCGATGATGGCATTACAGGGATTTGCAGGGTTGATCATCACCATGGTTTTTGCGTGGCTTTTCCCCCTTAGATGACGCCCGTCTTTAGCGCAGACCCAAAAAACCTTGTCGTCTCGGGAGACCCGGAGGAGATGGTGCGCGGTGCAGGGTTCGAACCTGCGACTTCTTGCGTGTGAAGCAAGCGCTCTACCACTGAGCTAACCGCGCCTTTGTTGAAAAACGTGTTCGAAAATTACCAGCCCGCGCCGGGATGACCAGCAAAAAAGGCTCCCCTCTGGCCGCCACAGAAAGCACTTCCCCTGCAATTTGGGCTAGCCCCTGAGGCGCAGACGGGCAACATCGCCCCTATGGTGCTGCGTCCTGCAACGGTGATCATCGAAAATATCAGTCCTCTCGAACCGGGCGGCCGCTACCCGCTTAAACGGGTCGTGGGCGAGTCCCTCCATGTTGAGGCGGACATTTACAAAGACGGCCACGACCTTGTGAGCGCACGCCTCAAATGGCGGCGCGTCGGAGCCAAGGAATGGCAACATGCGCCCATGGCTCCCCTGGCAACGGGCAACGATCGCTGGCGAGGCGAATGCGCTTTTTTCGAAAACACGTTGTTTGAATTTACGATCCAAGCGTGGAGCGATGCCTATCGCACTTGGCAGCACGAGTTTCACGCAAAGTTAAAGGCGGCCCAACCCGACCTGCACACCGAAACTCTCGAAGGCGCGATGCTGGCCGAAGGCGCCGCCGCTCGCGCCGTCCAGCGCCAACGCCGGCCCGATGCGGCCCGATTGCTCCAATTCGCCGCGGAATTCCGGCAGGCGTCGCCTTCCGAGCTTCACGCTCTCTCCCATTTGCCCGAAGTTGAGGCACTCATGGCGACCTATCCGGACCTGGCCGAAGCCACGGAGTTCTGGATCGACACGCCCGCCGTCCGCGCCCTCGTTGAGGCACCACCGCTGCGCCATTCCGTGCCCCGCTACCCGCGCGTCACCGTGGACCGGCGCGCCGCACTCCACGCGGCCTGGTACGAATTTTTCCCACGCTCGGCGGAAGGCCGGGGGGACCGCGGTTCCACTTTCCGGGACTGTTTGGAACGGGTAGACGACGCACGCGCGATGGGTTTCGACGTCATCTATTTTCCACCCATTCATCCCATTGGCAGCACCGCCCGGAAGGGGCGCAACAATGCGGTGGCGTGTGAACCGGGGGAGCCCGGGGTGCCCTACGCAATTGGCAATCGCCACCAGGATTGTCCCAACGGGGGCGGCCACTGCGACGTGGCTCCGGAGCTTGGGACGCTTGAGGATTTTGACTGGCTTGTAGGCGAAATCCAGGCCCGCGACATGGAGATCGCATTGGACTACGCTATCAACTGTTCGCCCGACCACCCCTATGTGGAAGCGCACCCTGACTGGTTCTTCAGCCGCCCGGACGGCACCATCAAGTACGCTGAAAATCCGCCCAAAAAATACCAGGACGTCTACCCGCTCAACTATCACAACCCGGACTGGCGCAACCTTTGGCAGGAATTGACGCGCGTCGTCCTTTTCTGGGCAGCCCGCGGCGTGCGCATTTTCAGGGTCGATAATCCACACACCAAACCGCTCGCGTTTTGGGAGTTTCTCATCACGAAGGTGCAGGCCGAGTTTCCTGACACTGTCTTTCTTTCGGAAGCCTTCACAAAGCCGAAGATGATGCTCTCGCTAGCAAAGGCCGGGTTCACACAGAGCTACACGTATTTTACCTGGCGCAATTCCAAGCACGAGCTGACCGAATACTTCACACAACTCACAAGCCCCGAGATGGCAGATTTTTTCAGACCAAACCTCTGGCCAAACACGCCCGACATTCTTCCCGTCCTTCTCCAGCAGGGAGGCCGCGCCGCCTTTCTCCTGCGCGCCGTTCTCACCACGCTGCTCTCCCCTGTTTACGGCATCTACTCAGGGTTCGAGCTTTGTGAAAACGCGGCTCTGCCCCACAAGGAGGAGTACTTGGACAGCGAGAAGTACCAGTGGAAAGAACGCGACTGGAATGCCCCCGGCAACATCAAGGGTTTCATCACCGCGTTAAACCGGATACGCCAAGAAAACCGCGCCCTTCACACCCTCCGCAACCTGGCTTTTCACACTGCGGAAAATGAACAGATCCTGTTTTTTTCAAAGGTGACCGAGGCGCGGGATAACCTTCTGCTGGTGGCTGTTTCCCTGGATCCCTACCAATCTCAGAGCGGCATGGTGCACGTACCTCTGGAGCTTATCGGTTGCACTCCCGATGAACCCTACCAGGTCCACGACCTGCTCACCAACCAGCGCTATCTGTGGACAGGGTCTAGGAACTTTGTCCAGTTGCACCCCGACGAACGGATCGCCCACATCTTTCGCGTCAGACGCAAAGCGTTTCACGAAACGGATTTTGAGACCTATCTCTAAAAAAGCGGCCCCCCGTCCGGAACACGGACGGGGGGCCTGCCCAGGAGTGTCCGCCGAGATTAGGCCCTGATTTTCGCCAGCAAATCGCCGGCCTCCACTGCATCGCCGACGGCGACCAAAAGCTGGTCCACGACGCCGTCCGCGTGTGCATAGAGTGTCGTCTGCATCTTCATTGCTTCTAGCGTCGCGAGTTTGTCACCGGCCTTCACTTTGCTTCCCATCGTCACGTGCAGGGCCGTCACCATTCCGGGAATCGGCGCCCCGACATGCAGCGGGTTGGAGGCCTCCGCCTTGATCCGAGGCTTGGATTTGGGCGCGATCGATTTGTCCACGACCACAACTTCCCGCGGCATTCCGTTTAATTCAAACGCCACGACGCTGCGTCCATCCTTGTCCGGCGCGGTAACGTTGATGAGTTTCACGAAGAGCAGTTTTCCTTCCTCGATGGGGACTGAGATTTCCTCGCCCAGTTTCAGACCATAGAAAAAAGCGGGTGTGGGCAAAACGCTCGGGTCTGAATAGTCGCGTTGGAACTTCGCAAAGTCTGCGAAGACCTGCGGATACATCAGGTGCGAGTAGAGATCGTCGTCGTTGGCCGCGCGTCCGGTTTGCGTGGCAACGAGAGCGGCTGTTTCCTTCAAATGCACTGCTGCAGGTTTGACGTGTTTAGGTTTATCCTTGCCCAACACCGCCCTGACGACCTCCCTGGGCCAGCCTCCCATCGGCTCTCCCAGCCCGCCGGCGAGCATGTCACGCACGGATTCGGGATAGGCCGTGCCGGGGGGCAGGTTGACGACGTCGGCCGGCTTGATGCCGCGCGTGAACAAGAACAGCGCCATGTCGCCCACAACCTTGGAGGAGGGCGTCACCTTGACGATATCACCGAAGAGATCGTTGACCTCCGCGTACGTTCTGGCGATTTCGGGCCAGCGGTGGCCGATCCCCATCGAAGACGCCTGTTCCTTGAGGTTGGTGAACTGGCCGCCGGGCATCTCGTGGAGATACACTTCAGCGGAGCCGGTCTTGGGAGCCGTGTCGAAGGGCGCATAGAACTCGCGGACTTTTTCCCAGTAATCGGAGTATTCGTTGAGCGTGTCCAGATTCAGGCCGGTGTCGCGCGGGGTGTGCTGCAGGGCGGCCACGACGGAGTTGAGATTGGGCTGCGAAGTAGAGCCGCTCATTGAAGCAAGCGCCAGGTCGACGACGTCTACACCCGCGTCGCTGGCGCGCAGAATGGAAGCGGCGTTGATGCCGGAGGTGTCGTGGGTGTGGAAGTGGATCGGCAGATCGACGGCCTCGCGGAGGGCCTTCACCAGGGCCTGCGCGGCATAGGGACGGCAAAGCCCCGCCATGTCTTTGATCGCCAGGAAATGGGCGCCCATGCGCTCCAATTCCTTGGCAAGCTTCACGTAATACTTGAGCGTGTACTTGGACCGGGCCGGGTCCAAAATATCTCCGGTGTAGCAGAGAGCCCCCTCACAAATGCCGTGCGTCTTTTGGACCGCCTCCATCGCCGCCTTCATGTTGGAAAGGTCGTTAAGCGAATCAAAAACGCGGAAGATATCCACGCCTGATTCCGCCGCGTGTTTGATGAACCCGGAAACCACATTGGGCGGATAACTCGTATATCCCACCGCATTGGCGCCGCGCAGCAGCATTTGGAAACAGATGTTCGGCACCTTTGCACGCAGCACCCTCAGACGGTCCCACGGGTCTTCGTTTAGAAAACGCATGGCTGTGTCGAAGGTCGCCCCACCCCACATTTCCATCGAGAAAAGCTGCGGCGAGCGGTGCGCGACCACGGGCGCAATGGAGGCCATGTCGAAGGTGCGCACGCGGGTCGCCATCAGCGACTGATGTGCGTCGCGGAAGGTGGTGTCGGTGACGAGAAGCCGCTTTTGTTTGCGCGTCCAATCAGCGAAACCCTTCGGACCAAGCTTGAGCAGCAACTGGCGTGTGCCGGGCTCGGGCGGCTGCTTGCGGTCGTATCCAGGCAGGGTCGCTGGCGTCAACGGCACCGAAGGACGGTGGCCTTTGGAGTGCGGGTTGCCGTTGACGATCACGTTGCCAAGGAAGGAGAGCAGCTTGGTGGCGCGGTCACGGCGCGCTTTGAAGGTGAAGAGATCGGGCGACGTGTCGATCATCGTCGTGGTCGCATCGCCGTCCCGGAATTGTTTGGAGTGGATGACGTTTTCGAGAAACGGAATGTTCGTCTTCACCCCGCGGATGCGCATCTCACGCAACGAACGGTCCATGCGCTCCAGCGCCATCGGGAAGGTCGCTCCGGAGGCCGTGATTTTAACCAGGAGCGAATCGTAAAACGGCGTGATCACCGCCCCCGTATCTCCCATGCCGGCGTCCAGTCGCACCCCAAAACCGCCCGCGCTCCGATAGGTGATGATCTTCCCGTAGTTCGGCGTGAACTTGTTTTCGGGGTCCTCTGTGGTGACGCGGCACTGCACCGCGTATCCGAGCCGGGGGACATTCGCCTGGTCGGGCAGCATCAATTCGGGCCCGTGCAAGGCGGCGCCCTGGGCGATGAGAATCTGGGAGCGGACAAGGTCAATTCCAGTAATCTGCTCGGTGACCGTGTGTTCGACCTGAATGCGCGGGTTCATCTCGATGAAGAACCAGTCTTTCGTGTCCAGGTCGTAAAGAAACTCAACCGTGCCGGCGTTGTCGTATCCAATTTCCGTCGCGATGCGGACGGCGGCGTCGCAGAGCTCGCGGCGCACGCGTTCCTCCAGACACACGGAGGGCGCGATTTCCACGACCTTCTGGTGGCGGCGTTGCACAGAACAATCCCTCTCGTGCAGGTGGAGGACGTTTCCATGGCCGTCGCCGAGGATCTGCACCTCGATGTGTTTGGCGCGGGGGATGTATTTTTCCAAGAACACCGCCGAGTTTCCGAACGCCCGTTCCGCCTCACCTTGCGCCTCGTCGAGCAGCGAGCCAAGGTCCTCGGCCTTGCGCACCACGCGCATGCCGCGACCGCCTCCACCGAAAGCGGCTTTGATAATCAGCGGGAACCCGATTTTCTTGGCAATGGAAAGGGCCTTGGTGCGGTCTCTGATAGGGTCTTCGGTGCCTGGAAGCGTGGGGACCTTCAGTTTTTGGGTGAGTGCCCGGGCGGCGACTTTGTCCCCCATGAGTTCGAGCAATTCCGGCTTGGGTCCGATAAAGGCGATGCCGGCCTCTGCGCAGGCGCGGGCGAAGTGTGCGTTTTCGGAGAGGAACCCGTAGCCGGGGTGGATCATGTCGACCCCCTTTTCCTTGGCGAGTGCCACAATGCCTTCGATGTCCAGGTAAGCCCCGACTGGTCCCTTGCCTTCGCCGACAACGTAGGCCTCGTCGGCCTTGAAGCGGTGCATAGAAAACCGGTCTTCCTGGGCGTAGATCGCCACCGTACGCAGTCCGAGTTCGGTGGCCGCGCGCATGATACGGATCGCGATTTCAGAGCGGTTCGCCACCAGGAGCTTTTTGGGAGCGTTGGGTGTGCGAACGGGAGCCTGTTTTGGGGATGTCTTGCGTGCCATAGAGAAAGGAGTGTCTATTAAAAGACAGATAAGAGCCTTTTGCCCAGTCTGAAGGTAGAACAGACAAGAATGCGAGCGAATGCGGGCGGCGTCCCCAGTGACAGGCACTTCGGCCTAAAAACTAGCGATCACGCACCATCTCAAAAGCCTATGGCTTGAAAGGTAACGCAACGTTAGAGGTTTCTTTCTAGCTGGATTTCTTCGCTTTCGAAAGGAAGACTCTGGCTAGTTGCCTCCTTGTGTCGGAAGCCACCCCGTTTCCGGTCCCTGCAAACCCTAACCCAAGATGGGTTTTGTTTAGCTCGCGGATCCTTCCATCCAAGGCCCCCAATCCAGCAAGCATCCCTATGCAGAATCCCCCCTCCCATCCACTGCCCGGACGGCTTCTCGCTCTTGCCGTTTTGGCGGGGCATCTGCTGCTTTTGCCGTCACAGTCTGCCGACGCCTCCTCCGTTCAACTTGAAAAAGCTTATCAACAGTCCTTAAAGGATCCGGAATTTAAGGACGCCGATTCTGTTTTGCGTGCCACATACGGCGATCTCATGCGCCTCCTGCCGGTTGGAGAGAGGGCATCTCTACGGGATGCTGAACGGCTCTGGATAAAGGAGAACGCTACCATTCTTGCAAGCGATCCCCAGGGTGAAGCGCGAATTCTTAAAGAGCGCTTTCTCAAAAGGCGCGATGAGCTGCTGCAATTGAAAAAAGAGGGCCGCCCAGTCACCCCCCAACCAAAGCCGGTTCCATCGTCATCTCCGGTTCCGGAGCCCTCTCCAGTTGCAGACGCCCCCGACGGCGCCGCCAAAGCGGTTAAGAGCCAGACGCCCGCGGAAAATCTGGAACGTGCTTATCAGAAAGCTCTCAAGGACTCCGAATTTGAAACCGCCGATGCGACCCTGCGTTCCGTCTTCAACCAAGCACTGGGCGTGCTGAATGCAGAGGACAGACTAAAGCTGCGTTCTGCAGAAAAGGCGTGGGTGAAAGAAAATGGCGAACTCATCCGGTCCTCGCAGGGCAATGAGCTTGAGTTGATGAAAGAACGAACCATGAGGAGAACGGAGCAGCTTTCCCAAATGCTTCGCGGCCGCCGCTTCATCGCTTCGCCAGCGGCTTCGGCCGCGCCGTCTTTGCCCGCACCCGCACCCGCAACCATACTCCGGGCGGTGCGCGAGGAGCCCGTGCCGGACCCTGCCCCTCCCGCTGAGGCCCCGGTCGCGGACGAGTCCGCGGAAGTGTTCGCTACACCACGTGCGCAAATAGGTGCGGGGTGGGTTTTTCTTCTTTGGTGTGCAGGCCTCGTGCTTTCGCACTACTGGGCGTTTAAGGGTGTCGGAAAAGCCTCGGATAACCGGTTTTTGCGGCTGCCCAACTCCAAAAAGCTTTATCTCGGGGCCTCCGCGGGATTTCTTTCCTCCCTGCTATGCACGGGTGCCGAGGGCGGTTCCGCATGGATTCTTTCGTGCGGCGTTTTATTCACGCTCCTTGGGTTGCTTTTTTTATGGGCGGCTGCCGTTGATGCAGCGGGCCTCGCGTACGACGCGGCTTCTCACAGCTTTGAAATTCCAAACGGTTTTCTGAGGGTGAAAGTTCCGATAAAAGACATTCGAAGAATCGAAGACTCTGCGTTCCGGGGCAAGGGAGGCAACGGCGTTCATCTTTATACCGTTGAAGACACGTGGGCTCTCAGCTTTGAGTCGAAGGAAAAACAGGTGGCCGCTTATTTAATGCTCCAAGAACTGGGAGGCTTCACAGACCGAAAAAAGCCATCTGCGACTCCCCGCGGGGATCGCAAGCGCGCTCGCCGCTAGGTGTTTTGCTGGGGAATGCCTTCTGCGGAGGGGCTGCAATGATGGCGACAGTAATCAAAAGGGCCCGCGCAACGCCGGCGAGGGACGCCGTGCCTTTGTCCCTTGGTGCGGATTGGCAGCCGAGACACGTTGAGAAGTGGTGAGACAGATGGACTCAGAAGAGCCGCCGTTTCTGCCGGAGCGCGGCCGGGTTGTCAGTGGGCCAGCTGGATTGCCTTAATAGAGTAGGGAGACAAGGATGGTTTGCACTCCGTGTCCTCATCTCCCCCTCATCGAACCGGACGGGCGGATTTCCCGCATCCGGCTCTCGGAGGCTGTTCGCCGGTTTGCTTCATGATTTTCCGTAGGCAGCATGGTGCGGCATCCGGT
>Ga0114974_10000771_pt1 | contig 26089 bp, 19 predicted proteins | sample S_130206_EF_Meta_FD_87318 | JGI IMG/M metagenome (GOLD analysis project Ga0114974, IMG submission 87318) | Freshwater microbial communities from Lake Simoncouche, Canada to study carbon cycling - S_130206_EF_MetaG | ecosystem: Environmental > Aquatic > Freshwater > Lake | place: Lake... | reverse complement strand
TTTACCATCGCGCACAAACACCGCCTTGCCCGGCACGAGCGCCGGCGACGTCTGACCAAGCCTATTCACGAGCGGAATCATCCGTGATCTCTCGAAAGCCACCCAGCGCGCCTCAATCCGCCACGACGGATCGACAGGGAAATAATCCAACCCCGCGAACTGCGTCCGCCGCGCCGCCGCACTGTCGCGCACCCGCAGGGCCATTTTTCCGCCACGTTCGATCACAAAAAAACTCACCGTGCCACCGGTGACCAGCGTCGGCTTCACCGCGCCCGCACCGGGGAGCAGGTCGCCGGACCCGAACCCTTGCCCGGCGATCGTCCCATCCAACCCAGGCGCGATTTCGAACCGCACCTTGCCCTCTACCCCGACCGTCGCGACGCCAAATCGGGCCGGACCTTGCGCCAACACGACGTCGTTGCCTTGATCGCTGCCGACCGTGTTCGGCCCCTTCTGCAGAAAATGCAGCCCGATCAGCGAGAGCCAGCCGTCAGGCTTCGTCAGCTCCGCCACCCGCACGCGACGCCAAGCCTCGATCTCCTCGCGATGACGATCTCCGGTCGCTGCGAGGATAGCGGATGAAACAACGAGCGCGGTCAACAGGCTGGCGAGAATGTTTATTTTCATGGGCGTCACCTCGCTCACCCGCTCGCAGCGAACAGCCGGTCCATCACCTCCGCATTGCGCAGCGTCTCAATGAGCGTGAACTGCGGCGCGCGTTCTTGCAGAATCGCCTCGGCGAAATCCTCCACCTCGTGCCGGTAGCGGTCGCTCGCCGCCACGGGGATTTGGCTGCGCTCCTCCCCGACCGTCAGAGTGAGCGCGCCCGCGGGGTCCCAGAACGTATCCGGAATTTCCAGCACACCGAGCGTACCGGTGATTTCTGCACGCACGCGCTGGTGCGCGTTGAACCCGCAGTGCGCCGTCGCGAGCAGGCCCGACGGATATTTCAACACCGCGGAAACATTCACGTCGATGCCGCCCGCCCGCACACATTCGACCGCGACCGCTTCCGGCAACCCGCCCGCACCCGGCGCGCCGCCTGCCATCGCGTCGGCGACCATCCCGATGAAGTTTACTGGATAGCAACCCACGTCGTAGAGCGCCCCGCCGCCGAGCTCCGGACGGAGTTTGATCGACGCCGGATTCGCGAGCAGGAAACGAAACGTCGCGTCCACCTGTTTGATTTCACCGAGCACGCCGCTGCGGATCACTGCCAGCACCGCGCGCGTCCGCGCCGTGTAGCGATACATGAACGCCTCCATCAGCCTTACGCCGTTGGCCGCACACGCCGCGATCATCTCCCGACACTCGGCGGCGTTCAGCGCGGCGGGTTTCTCGACGAGCACATGCTTGCCGTGCTCCGCTGCGCGGATCGTCCACTCGCGGTGCAATGCATTCGGCAACGGAACATACACCGCGTCCACGTCCGGGTCTCGCAGCAGGCCCTCGTAGCCGTGAAACGTCTTAGCCACGCCGGGAAACTGCGCCCGTGCCGCCACGAGCTTCGCGCCGTCACGCGACGCCAGCGCGTGGAATTCCGAGTTCTCCGCGCGCAAGATCGCCGGGATAATTTCCACGCGCGCGATGCGCGCATAGCCGAGGACGCCCCAGCGGATTTTACGCTTTTGCAGGTTCATCGTTTTGAAAACATTTCCATCGACGATTTACCCGCCACAGTGAGCCCTCACGCCTTCACGGCGTCGGGCCGAAATTTCCGCACCGCCCGCACCCAAGCCACAGCCATCAGCGCCACCCATTCGCAACTCCCCGCACCCCAGCGTTAGCTTGGAAAAGATAAAATCTCGCGCCGGCTGGCGCGGTGTCGACGCACTCATCCGCGCAGCCTTCCACACGCCCGCCACGGAAGGCGAGCCCGCAACGCCTCCCGAACCCGCAAAAAAGAAACGGAACCCGGGAGAATATCCGTGAGTCTTCGCCTGCCGTGAGCCAACGTCACCGCTCGATGAAACTTTGGGTGAGACTAATCGCGTGCGGATGGCCGGCCCTTCTAACCGCCCTCACGCTCGTCGCCACCGCCGCGGACACCCCAGCGCCGACCCGTTTCTCCCAGTCCCTCACCAGTGCCGACCGCACCGCCACCGGCCTCGACCGGCTCTCGTCCGACGAAATTGCCGTGATCGACGCTTTGATTCGCCGCGATCTCGCCACCCAATCCGCCCCCCGGCGCGCCGACGCCCCGGCTCTGCCCAGTCGGTTTTCGCAACGTCTCACCGGTGACGAACGCCGCAACGCCGGTTTGGCCGCATTGACCGAAACCGAACAGCTCAAACTCGACAGCCTCGCCGACCGCAACGCGGCCAGTCTCCTCAGCCGCACTTTCCTCGCGCCACCAGTCTTTGTCCCCTTGAGCATCCGCGCGCGGGTGGCCGAAGCCAAGGCGACCGGCCCCGAAATCCACGGCTCATTCACGCTCGGGATGGGTTTTGGCAAAGGCTACAGCGAACGCTTCGGCGGCATGACGCTCACCTACGAAGACCCCGCGAGAAACCTCGCGATCAGTTTCAGCTACCTGGAATCTCACGTGAAAGGTGCCGGCCCCTTCTACCTGCGCGACCCGCTTTACGACGCGAATCGCGTCCCACGCTTCGGCACCGAGCGGGAGCCGTGAACTGACCGCAGCCGAGCACACGGCCAGCGCCCCGCGCGGCCTCACTAGGCGACCTGAGCGGGCGGCGCAGCGTCTTCAGCCTCGCTTTGCTACCCGCGCGCCCGCTAGGACTGGCTCATGGCCACTACGCCCACCGGACTCGATCGACCCATTCGCGGACAAGCCTGCCCCTGCGGCAGCAGCAAACTCTTCGACGCCTGCTGCGAACCGGTGCTGACGCGCCAACGTCCCGCCGCGACCGCCGAAGAGCTCATGCGCTCGCGCTTCACGGCTCATGTCGCCGACGACAACCGCTACCTCCACGACACCTACGCGCCTACCGCGAAGCTGCCCTACGTTGAGGAAACCGGAGAGTCGCCCGTGCGCTGGACAAAGCTCGTCGTACACTCCCACGAACTGGGTAAACAACCGGACACGGCCTTCGTCGAATTTTCCGCCTACTACACCGAAGCGGACCAAGAGGGTGTCTTGGAAGAGAAATCCGAGTTCCATCGCATCGACGGCCAATGGATCTTCACGCGCCCGATCCGCCAAGGTCCCGCCCCGGCCAAGGCCGCCGTGAAAGTCGGCCGCAACGACCCGTGCCCCTGCGGCAGCGGCAAGAAATACAAGCAGTGCTGTCTCGGGAAGGCGTAAGGAGCGTTCCCCTACGCGCGGTGCCGGGCTAATCCCCGGGCACCGTTGGGCAATCGCGCCCGGCCCCGCTCCCCCGACGTCGGCCTCAGAACGTCCCCTTGACGCCAAACGTCCAGAGTCCGCCGAAATCCTCGCGCGAAGCGAGTTGCGCGTGCGCGGGCGTATTGGGGCCCATGCGCTCGGTGTCTTCGACCGCGTCGTTGAGATTTCTGATACTGGCGAAGAGGCCGATGGTTTTCGTCAGGCGGTATTCGCCGCTGACGTCGATGTAGAGCCGTTTGGATTGGAACAGAAACGTGCTCGGCTCGACGCTCCGCGGCGAGGCGACGACCTCCGTGGTGCGCCGGCGACCACGATAATTCCAATTCATCCGCAGATTGTATTTGTCGCGATTGAGGCTGACGCCCCAGTTGTAGATCCGCGGCTGGTAGTTATTAAAACTCGCCGTGGAGTCGCCCGTCGCGCGTTGCGCGCTCATGTTCGCGAAGACCTGCACGCCGCGCGCCCAACGGGGCAGAAACGTCAGCGATTGCTTGTAGGCAAACTCCGTGCCTTCCATGCGCACGAGACCGGGGGTGTTGTAATTGGTGGAAACGAAGAACTCCTGGTAGGTTTCCGGATCGAGGTCGTAGAGCGCAAGGAACTGAGGCGTGGCTTGAAACACAGTCGAGCCGAAGAGATTCCGGTAGTCGCGCCGGAACGCGCCAATCGTAATTTCGCCCACCGGCTGGAAGTAATACTCGAGCCGGATCTGCGTCGTGTTGGCGGTCCACGCCTTGATGCCGGCATTGTTCACCGTAATCCGGTTGCTCGTGGGACTCGCGGGCAGCTCGGTATCCGGCAACGTGAGACCGCCGGCGTATTGGTCGAAGTTGGGCCGGCCCACCGACTGGTAGGCTGCGCCGCGCACGATGAAGTTGTCGCTGACGTTGAAACTCGCGTTCAGGCTCGGGAAATAGCGGAGGTATTCCTTCGTGGTGTTCTGGCCGCGGTCGAGCAGCGTGAGTTTCGAGACCGCGAGCGCATTGGAGAGCGCCGCGCCGCCGGCAGGGTTGGGAAGTGTCGTGGGTTGGATGAGCACGGGCACGATCACGCGGTTCACGCCAGTGCCGGTAAATAGCAGGTTGCCGCTGGCGTCTCGCGCTTGGACCACCGTGCCACTGGCATCGCGCCGGTAGTTGCCCGTCGGATCCGTGAGCGGGCCGGCCGCCTCGATGTTGGTCTGCTCGGCGCGCACCCCGCCGACAAGTTTCAGCCGTCCGCCGAAGAGCGACGCATCGCCGCGGACGAAGGCCGAGGAGATCACCTCGGACGCATACTTCGAGCGGCCGACGGCATTGCGATATTCTGTATTGGCGTCGCGCGTGAAGTAGTCGGGGTGCGCATTATAGAGCTCCCAGAAACGATAGTTGCTCGCGTATTGGACCCGGGGAAAGCCCCACGGCGCGAAACGCTTCGAGAAAATCTCGTCGAGGATGAGCGCGGCGCCGTCATCGCTGCCGGGCACGGCGACCGTGCCGCTCGGCGTCGTGGTGCGAATCTTGTCTTGGCCGACAAACGTGTAGGTGTCGGCGGCGCCACGAATATCGCGGATCGACTGGCGCATCTCCGCGCCGACCTTGAGGGCGAGCGGGATGTCGCTAACGCGGAAGTCGCGGCCAAGATTACCCCGGACGGTGCGCTGCACGTCGGCTGATTCCAGCGTATCGCTCGTGCCCGTGTTAATCACGTAGCTTGAGAGACTGTAGGGATCGACCTTGGCGCCGGAGATGCCGTCTTTGACCGAGATCGTACCGGGCCGCATATAGGTAATATCGCTGAACGCGACCGTGACATTAGTCCGCTGGCTGTTGGTGCCGTTGAAATAGCCCTTGTCGATGTCGCGATAGTGATTGCTCGAGTGGGAGAAACTCCCACCGAGGTCCGCCTTCCAGAGCGTGCCGTTGTGGCGCCAGATCAGCGTGGGCATGTAGGTGGTCCCTGTTTTTTGCCGGGCGCCGCTGTTGACGCTGATGGAACCTTGACCGACGTCGCCATTGGTCGTGCGGGTGTCGAAGTGGCCAGGGAGCACGCGGGAGATGGCAAAGTTCAGCGTGCGGTTGTTATACTCCGCGTCGAACAGCGCGTATTGAAAACCGAACGAAACCATGTCGTTGCGCGTGAGCTTAAAATCCATCGTTGTCCCAAGCGAATCGCGGTTGGTCAGTTTAGTACCGTCACGTACCGTGTAGTTCGTCAGATAGGGCTTGTCGGGCGTCGTGTCGGGCAGCGCGCCTGGGACCGTGACTCCGGCGACCACCACGGGCGCGCTCGTCGTGTTACCGGCCCCGCGCCAGGTATTAGCGAAGTAATCCTGCATGGTGTATTGCGAGGAGTGACCGCCGGACAGCGTGAAGCCGAAACGTTTATTCACCGGCACGACCCACGAAAAATCGAAACCCGGATGAATTTTATAGGTCTCGTCGCGGGTTGGCCCCGGGGTTTTGTGCAGGCCTTTCTCGGCGTCGCGAAACATCCAGTACACACTCCCGTTGAACACCGGTCGCGCGCGCTCGAAAGCGCCGCGCGGCACCATGTTGACGCCACCCGCCAGCGCCGAGCCCGGCGACTCCGGCGTCGGCGAACGGTAAATCTCGATCCGCGCGATATTGTTGATGGAGACCTGCTCGAGCTCGACCGTGCGACTGACCCCGGAGGACGCCGCACTGGAGAGCGCGAAGCCGCCAATGGTCACCGGCACGTTGTTCGACGGCGCGCCACCCAGCGAGATCGTGCGCGCATCGCCCCCGCCGTAGTCCATGCTGATACCGGGAATAAATTTCAGAAACTCGCCGACGTTGCCCTCCGCCACGTGGCCGAACTCGTCCGCCGAAACGACGCTGACCATGTTGGGCGCGAAGCGTTGCTCGTTGATCGCGATCGCGGCGCCATCCATCTCCTTCGAGGCCCCGACCTTAAACTCGGAGAGTTTCACCACCCCGGTGTCCTTGTCTTTGACCGCGGACTTGAGCGTCGCATCGAGACTGAAATCACGTTGCACGGTGGTGCCGGCGGCCACGACGACCGTCTCGGTTTGCACATCCAAACCCGTGTAAAACACGCGCACCTTTAACGCGCCCACGGGCACGCCCGAGAAGCGATACTGGCCGGAAGAATCGGTGAATGTCTCGATCCCGGTGCCCTCGATCGTGAGGCGCGCCTTCTCCAGATATTCGCCGTTGCGGGTGTTGAGGACGCGGCCCTCGATCGTGCCCCGCGCGGTCGCTTGGGCCGCTGCCGGTGACGCGGTCAGACACGCGATAAGAACACATAGACTGAGGCGGAGAGCCGCCAGTGAGGGATATTTCATAGAGGTAAAGAGCCGGGAACCGGCCACGGGCGGGATGAGCTCAAGAGTTGGGGCACACTCAAATTACGAACAAGCAAAATCATCATTTCGAACCTCGTATTACTCGGTTAATTTCATAGCCAAAAAAACCTGAATTCCCATTGGTAATGTCACGTAATACGTGACATTTTTAAGGGACGTTTTTTTCGGGAAAATAACAGCGTAATCCTAGGCCAAAAAAATCTCGGGTTTATGATCGCCGAAATCCGACGCGCCTGTTCCCTGTTCGCTTACGTCCTTGAACACCCCGCCACAATCCATCGCCGTGATCGACGGTTCCCTTTGCCAACTCACTCGCGAAGGCGTCCGCGCCGCCGCGCACGCGCCGCTCGCGACCGCCGTCGTCGAGTTTTGTCGCGGACCGCGCTGCTACTACGTGCGGGAGCATCCCCACGGCCTGCTCCCGGGGATTCCCAACCTTTACTGCCTCGATCGCGAACTGCGCTTACAATGGCTGGCCGAATGGCCGCTGACCGACGATCCCTGCGCAGCCATCGCCGAGGTTGCCGACGACGTGTTGACCGTCGTATCCAAACAAGGCGTGCAGGTACGGATCGACGCCCACACCGGTCGGTTGCTCACTCACGCAAGGGGTAATCCGGCGGCCGACCGGACCGAGATCAACGCCATCGCCCCGTAAACGCGGCTGAGGGCACCTTCGCAACGCGCCTCCCGCGTCGTTGGCCGCGGCCCCGCCGCCGCCAGCGGCCATCCCGTAGTGATAACCACGAGCAGGGAGCGAGCGTCGTCCAAACGTTCACCGCACCAGCGAGATCGCACCCGATTGTAGCGCCCGCTTTCGGCAGCGCAGGCGTTCCTGCCAAACCCGCGCGCCGTGATTCACGAAGACGTCAGATGCCACTGCCGACACAGCGGACAGAGGTAAGCTTCCCGCTGGCGCGCGAGCCCCAGCACGAGCGCGGCATCCAGTGCGTCGCCCTGTGAGCGGTAGCGGCGCTTGCGTACGCACATGCGCTGCCGCTCGTCGCGGGTCGGTTTTTTCATGGCTCGCGACGAGCCTGACGCTGCGTGGTACGACTCAAATCAGGTCCACTTTTCCGGGGATGGGCACTGGCGTGAAGAGCCCCGGTCCGGGTCCGGGATTCTTCGGGAAGATGTCGAGCTTCGACCCTTCCATGAGCCACTGCCATTTGATCTCGCGTCCGGTGTAGGCCGCCATGCGCCCGCCGATCGCCGTCAGGGTGCTGTGGGCGACTTGCTCGCCTTCATTGAGCGCCAAGCCTTGGCGGATGCTGTTAATGAGATCCGTGTGCTCGACGACGTAGGGGTTCGGATTCTCTCCCGCATACGTGAACGCTTTCGCGCCCTTGATCGTGCCCTTGTCGCAATCGGACATGCCCTTCGTGCCGACGATGCGTTCGGCGATGCGGGTGGTCGATTTCGGCGTGTGGCGGCACATACTGGTGACGCGCGCGCCGTTGGCATATTCCATCTCGACGGCAAAGTGGTCCCAGATATTTCCAGGGAGACTGCCGCGATTCTGGCGCCCGCCCATGCCGTAAAATTTTACCGGCGGCCCGCCGAAGGCCCAGTTGACCACGTCGAGATTGTGCAGGTGTTGCTCGACGATCTGGTCGCCGCAAAGCCAGTCCCAGTGATACCAATTCCAACACTGCCACTCGAAGTCGCTCAGCTTGGCGAGGTCCGGATACTTCGGATCATTCTTCTCGCGGAACCAGATGCCGTCACCGTTCCAGTAGCAATTGCCGGCCACGAGCTCGCCGATGTCGCCGCCCTGAATGCGCTTCATCGTCTCGAGGTAACTTGGCTGGTGCCGGCGCTGAGTCCCGGCGATCACGGTGAGTTTCTTTGCCTTCGCCAGACGCGCGCTCTCGATGACCGAGCGAACCCCCACGGGATCGACCGCCACCGGTTTCTCAATGAACACGTGTTTCCCGGCGGCGACCGCCGCCGCAAAATGCAGCGGGCGAAAACCGGGCGGTGTCGCCAAGATCACCATGTCGATCCCGGCCGCGAGGACTTTTTGGTAGGCATCGAAACCCGAGAAGCCCTGCGCATTCGGGATGTTCAACTTCTTCTTCGCCGATTCGACCTGCCACGGGAACAAGTCGCCCAAGGCCACGATCTCGACCCCCGGCGCCGAATCGAGGCAGTTCTGCGCGGCAGCGGGGCCGCGGCCACCGCAACCGACGACGCCGACCCGAATCCGATCGGAACCGGCGACCTCACCATAAATCCGGGGAGCACTCAGCCCCGACAACACGGCAGCACCGGTGGTGACCGCGGACATTTTCATAAAATCGCGACGAGAGACAGCAGGCACAGACGGAGCATTCATTGGGATTGGCTTTGGCGGTTAACTGAATTTGAGGGGAAAGGGGGCGGCGCAAGAGCCGCACCGCCTCGCAGGAAAACTGTTCAGACCGCACGAAGCGAGCTCAGTCTGAGCTTAGGTTGTCGCCTGCCGCGTATTGTTTGCCGTCCCTGCCGCAGAGGCGATTCACTTGTCCGCGGGCTCGTGGCGCAGAACCTTCGCCTCGATAAAAAAGGGCCCCGCTGGCAGCACGCTCGCCAGAAACACGAGTGCCGTGCGCCGCCAAGGCCAGTCGCGTTCGGTCGCGACCTGCATCGCAGCCACGAGATACAGCAAAAACAAAATCCCATGCGCCATCCCGACGACCCGCACGGCATCCGGCCAGCCCGCGAGATATTTCAACGGCATGGCAATAATCAAAAGCACGAGAAAGGAGACACCCTCCCACAGACCAATGAAGCGGAGGCGACCGAGCGGTGTCTTGAGTGATTTCATGGGGCGCAATTTCCGCGACGAAGACCCGCGCTGTCGAGGTTTTCGCAACGGAGCAATCGCGCCACCCTACTTCCGTTCCGCCAGCATCTCGTCAATAAACTTCAAGATCTCCAGCCGCCCCTCCTTGGTCTTGGACGAGCTCGTAAATATCCGAGGAAACTCCGCCCGCCCCGCAAAGACGGTGTTCATAAAAAACGCCACATTCGACTGCACCTTGGTGGCCGAGAGCTTGTCTGCCTTGGTGAAAATCAATGCGAAGGGCCGCACCGTGCCCTGCAGCCATGCGAGAAACTCCCGGTCGATTTTCTGCGGCTCCAACCGCGAGTCGATCAACACAAACACCAACCGTAGCTTCTCCCGCTGCTCGATGTAGTCCGCCACGGCTTCATTGAACTCTGCCCGCTTGTCTTTGCTCACGTGGGCATAGCCGTAGCCGGGCAAATCCACGAGATTCCACGAGCCGTTGATCCGGAAAAAATTGATCAACTTGGTTTTTCCGGGCGTCACCGAAACCTTAGCCAGTGCATTGCGCTCCGTGAGCAAATTGATGATCGACGATTTGCCGACATTGGACCGGCCAATGAAAGCAAACTCTGGAAAGGGAGAATTGGGACACTCTTTAATGTTCGGCGCACTGCGGTCGAATTCGGAGGATTTGATCTTCATTCACCGACGGTGACGACCCCGCGACGTTTATCACCAAAAATCCTTCGCTCGCCTGCGCCTGATTCTACTCCTTACTCCCTCCCCCAATCCCACACCGCCCATCCGCAACCATGTCTCGTCTCAATTTCACGCTCGACAAAGAAGCCTCCGGTTCGAAAGCGCGCGCGGCCACCTACCAAACGCTGCACGGCGAAGTACACACGCCGATCTTCATGCCCGTCGGCACTCAGGCCACGGTCAAAAGCCAAACGGTCGAGACCCTCAAGGCAACCGGCGCCAACATCGTCCTCGCCAACACCTATCACCTCCTCCTCCGTCCCGGCCCCGAGGTGTTTAAGAAATTCGGAGGTATCCATAATTTCATGAAGTGGGACCGGCCCGTGCTCACCGACTCCGGCGGCTTTCAAATCTTCTCCCTCCAATCCGAACGCGCGATGGAAGAGGAGGGCGCCCACTTCAAGAGCTACGTCGATGGCAAGACGCTTCTCCTCTCGCCGGAATCGAGCATCGCTATGCAGAGGGCCATCGGCAGCGACATCATGATGGTGCTCGATCAATGTATCCCCTCGACCGCCGGCCACCCGCAAGCCGAGGCCGCGATGTTGCTCACCCACCGCTGGGCCGAGCGCTCCCTCCGCGCCCGTGGTGATTCAAAACAAGCCCTCTTCGGCATCGTGCAAGGCGCCTGCCACCATGATCTCCGCCAAAAGAGCGCCGAGTTCCTGCGCACGCTCGGTTTCGACGGTCTCGCAATCGGCGGCCTCGCTGTCGGGGAGACCCACGCCGAGCGCTACGAGTTCACCGGCTTCGTCACCGATCACCTTCCAAAGGACGTTCCGCGCTACCTCATGGGCGTCGGTACACCCATCGATCTCCTCGAAGCCGTCCATCGCGGCGTGGACATGTTTGACTGTATCATTCCCACCCAACTCGCCCAACGCGGCGCGGTCTTCACGTCGCAGGGAAAACTCCAGCTGACGCGCTCCGTGCACAAATTTTCGGAACAGCCCATCGACGCCCATTGTGACTGCCACGCATGCCAAAACTATTCGCGCGGCTACCTCCACCATCTCACGAAAACCAGCGAGAACCTCGGCTGGCACCTCCTCGGTATCCACAATCTCGCGTTCTATCATCGCCTCATGCGCGCTATGCGTGCCCACATTTTGCGCGACGACTTCGCCGCGTTCTACGCAAAGATGCGCGTCGAGCTCGTGCGCACCGACGAAGCCAACCCCAGCCAACCCACGAAGCAGACGCGTTTCCCCCGGCCCCAAAGTCTCGGCGACTACGACATCGTCACCGGTCCGCAGGGGTTCTCGAGCATCCGCCAGCTCAGCTCGGGCGAGGTCATGCACTCGGTGAACCGTCCGAGTGACGAAGCGCAAAAACTCTACGTCGACCAATCCTGCCTCGCCACCCGCCTGCTCGCGAGTGGCACGGGCGTCCCGCCCGTGAATCCGCCCACCGAACTCGTCCTCTGGGACGTCGGCCTCGGCGCCGCATCCAACGCGATGGCAGCGATCGAGTGTTTCGAAAAAATGCTCGCCGAGCATGGTCCCGCCGCACTGCGCCCGCTGCGCATCGTGAGCTTTGAGCGCGACCTCGATCCGCTCCGCCTCGCCCTCCGCGAGCCCGGCAAATTCCCGCACATCCGCCACGCCGCCCCGCACGCGCTGGTCAACGATACCCGATGGCACGACGCCTCCGGGCTGCTCCACTGGGAACTGCACCACGGCGATTTCCTCGCCTTCCTCGAAACGTCCCCCGCGCCCGAGATTATTTTCTACGATCCGTTTTCATCCAAAACCGATTCGCCACTCTGGACGCCCGCCGTCTTTGCGCGGCTCTTCACCCACTGCGCACCAAAGTCCGCCGAACTCTATACCTACTCCGCGGCGACGTCCGTGCGCGTCACGTTGCTGAGCACCGGCTGGATCGTCGCCGAGGGCGCGGGCTCCGGCCCAAAGTCCACCACGACCGCCGCGTTCAACCGCGCCGAGAGCGCGAGCGCTCACCCCTCCGCCCTGCCGCTACTCGGCCCCGAGTGGCTCGCCCGCTGGCATCGGAGCAGTTCGAAATTTCCCGCCGGACTCCCCGAATCGGAGCGCGCCGCGTTCGAGCGCCGCATCGCAGCCCTCCCACAATTCTCCACTTAACCGGACTGATGCAGTCGAAAGTAGCCGACGACGTGAGGAGGCTGAATGCCCTCCGAAGGCAGAATGCCTAGTGGATCGCCTGCGCCGGCCTCGTTACCTCGGCCGCTAGGGTTTCATCGGCTTTCGATAGCACGCATTCTGCTTAGAGCGCCCAGCTCCGCTCGCGCGGGCCGAGCTTCACCGACCCCTTGTAACCGCCCGGCACCGGCAAATACCGCAACGCCTGCGTCGCACCCGGCTCCGACGTGAAATATCCCAACAGGGTCAGCTCTTTCATCAGGCGAAACGGGTTCACGTTCGATCCGCTCCCGAGCGCACTTCCTTTGGTCGACGCCGCGCGTGCCTCGTAATCCGTCAGCACCTGCTCGCGCTGGGCGACGCCCAACTCCGCAAACCCCTGCGCAAACTGCGCCACGCTCGCCGCCTGAATTTCCTTCAACCCGCGCCGCAACACCTCCGCCGCCCCCGCTGGGAAACACGCCGTCGCCTGCACGATGATGAAACGCCCAATCCCGACCGCGCCCGCTCCGGGCGACTCCGCCGTGGCCGGAATGATCGTATCGCCGATGAGCGTGAGCAATTGCTCGTCGTCCTCGCTCCAGCCCGCCGGCAGCGCGAGCGCTGCCCACGTGCGCGCGGGGAGGCTTGCCCAAAGCGCGGCCACGCCGGCCCACGTCGCGGAGTGCCGGATCGCTTCACGCCGGTTCATCGCACCCTCTTGCGCAGCTCGCGTGCTTCGCTGTTTCATAAATTCCCCTTCTTCAGCTCGGCGACGGCGTAGTGCGCCGCCCGCGCCGCCAGCGCCATAAAGGTGAGCGACGGATTTTGTGTCCCCGTCGACGCCATACTCGCACCGTCGGTCACGAACACGTTCGCGCAGGCGTGCAATTGATTCCAGCGGTTGAGCAACGAGGCCTGCGGATCTTTGCCCATCCGCACTCCCCCCATCTCGTGGATGTCGAGCCCGGGGTTTTGTTTGGAATCGTTCTTCCGGATGTTCGTCGCCCCGGCCGCCACGAGCATTTCTTCCCCGCGGGCGTGAAAATCTTTGAGCACTTTTTCGTCGTTGTCGTGGTAGCCGATCGCCGTGACCAACTGCGGCACGCCCCACGCGTCCTTCGCCTCGGCCGACAGGCGCACGTGGTTTTCTTTCCGCGGCACCGTCTCGCCCTGCATCATCATCGAAATGCCCCACGGACCCGGCCGCGTGATGCGCGCTTTGAACTCCGCGCCGACGCCCTTTGCGCCGTTGCCCTGCTGCCAACCGCTGCGTGACGCGCCGAAGAACACCATGTAGCCGCGCTGAAAATCCAACGCGGCCTCCTGTTTCCGCACGTTGCGAAAATTCGGCATCATGAGCTGCGTCGGTCGTCGGCCCGAATAATACGAGTCGGCAAACCCATCCATTGATGCGCTGATACTCCCGCGGTAATTGTGAAACGCGACATACTTCCCGAGCAGCCCACTGTCGTTGCCGAGTCCCGCCGGAAACCGTTTCGATTTCGAATTTAACAAAATGAGATTCGTATTGAGGGACGCCGCATTGACGAAAATCACGCGCGCAAAAAACTCTGTCGCCTGCTTCGTCTGCGCGTCCACGACGCGCACGCCGTGTGCCTTGCCCGTCGCCTCGTCGTGGAGAATCGACTCGACCACCGAGTGCGGCCGAAGCGTGAGTTTCCCCGTGCGCGCCGCCGCCGGAAGCGTCGACGAATTTGAACTGAAATACGCCCCAAACGGACACCCGCGATAGCAGAGGTTGCGCGCCTGACACTGACCACGGCCGGCCGCGTAGTGCTCCGGCTTTGGCACGGTGAGATGCGCGCAACGGCCCTGGATCACGTGGCGCCCCGCGAACGCCGTCATGATTTTCCCCTGCGCGTGTTTCTCCACATCGTTCATCTCCCACGCGGGTAAAAATTCGCCGTCGGGCAGCGTCTCGAGGCCGTCGTAGTTACCACTGATACCCGCGAATTTTTCCACGTGCGAATACCACGGGGCGAGATCGTCGTAGCCGATGGGCCAATCGGCGATACCATCGCGCACCGCACCTTCGAAATCGAATTTACTCCACCGCTGCGTCTGCCGCGCCCAGATGAGCGACTTGCCGCCGACTTGGTAGCCGCGAATCCAATCATACGGTTTTTCCTGCACGTAAGGATGCTCTTTATCCTTTACGAAAAAGTGCTCCGTCGCCGCGTCGAAGGCGTAGCATTTTTTGGCGATGGGATTTTCGCTGACGACCGTCTGCGGCAGTTTCCCGCGATGCGAAAAATCCCACGGGTTCTTCAACGCCGTCGGATAATCTGCGAGGTGCTTGACGTCGCGCCCGCGCTCGAGGACGAGCGTGCGCAGTCCCGCCTCGCACAATTCCTTCGCCGCCCAACCGCCGCTGATGCCGGAGCCAATGACAATGGCGTCGTAGGTATGCTCCTGCGCGCCGACGGTGGTGGGATGATTCGCCATCGGCCGAAAGCGAATCGCGCGGCGCCGAGAGTTCAAGAACGAGATGCACGTTGCCGCACAACATCCGCGCCCCAAAAAGCAAAAGGGCCGTGCGTACGACGCACGGCCCCGCTGACTGAGTGAACCCAACGCTCGATCAGAAGTTGAAGGTCGCGCTGAGCGTCATCTTCCGCGGATTGATGTAATAGAAACTATTGTCCGCCTGGGCGATCGTGGAGCCGACGCCGCCGACGGTGTAAGTGCCGAAGCTCGTGATCACGAGGTCCTGCGTATTGAATAGATTTGAAACATTAAGCTGGAAGCGCGCCCGCACGTTTTTGGTAAAACGGTAGTCGTAACTCGCGTGCATGGTCGCCTCAAAGGTGCTCGCAGCATAAAGGTAATCGAACGCCGCCTCGCGGACCTGCGTCGCGGTCGGCGTCGTCGTGTTGAACTTCAGCCGTGCATCCCGATTTCCGATCTTGCGGGCCCCGCGGTGATTGCCGCCACCACCGATATTAAGGCCCTTCAACGGCCCGGCTGAGATCGTGTAAGTCCCATAGAAATTGGTGCTATCGCGGAACGTGCTATTGTTGGTCGCGCCCTTGGCAATACCCTCGAGAGCATTGTTGATCGTCAAGATGTCCGCGCGAATCTGCGTCGGGTTGATCACGGCACCGGTCGGCGCGGTCAAGGCGCCGGCGGCAGTCCAGGTCGCGAGGTTCGCCGCTACATAAGCCTGCTGTCCGGGGCGCTGCTGAATGATCGTGGCATCGGGACGGGCGTGGTTGGCCGTGAGGCGCAAATTAGGCCATGGATTCGCGACAATTTCCGCTTCCCAACCTTTGGCCTCGATGTCCTCGGTATCGCGATAGTTGAAATTGATTTTCGCATCCTCGGTCGCACCCAGATTCGTCCAGATCCTGCGAATTTCAGTCAGGTTGCCGCCGCCAATGATGCGATCGACTTGGGAGGACTCGTAGCGGGTGAACACGGCGTAGAGTTTATTCTGCGCGAGCGACACCTTTACGCCAAGGTCCGAGCCTTTGCCCTTCGGTGGGGTGAAGGCACCGCCGTCGTATTTGTTTACTCCCGACGTCGGCAAACCAAAGTTTTCCGAGTAGTTGGCCTGCAGTCCGAGCCACGGGAGGACGTAGAGAACGCCTCCGAGATTCGAGCTGCTGACGCTGATCTTCTCGTTCTGCTCGTAACCAGGTCGGTTCGCTTTGATCGATGGGTCGAAGCCTCCATAGATGGAGTAGCCGGTGATCGGATCGTTGGTGTATTGCTGGATGATGCGGCGCTTCAACATGTCGCGGCGCATGCCGGCGAGGATGGAAAGACGGTCGCCAAAGAACGTGCTGTTGGAAACGACCTGCGCGTAGCCCAGATCCTTGTGCTCTTTGCTCCCAAAGCCGATGTCGGCGTATTTGAACGTCGCGCCCGGGACGGGCGGTGGCTGGTTGCCGACGGCATACTTGAGGGGCTCATCCCAGTACACGCGGTAGCGGACGATATTGCGGGCATCATTGACGAGAGGAACCAGCGGGTTGTCCACCCGACGCATGCGGCGCTGCCACATTTCGAAACGCTCGGGACGGAACCCGCCGATCGCACTGAAACGTTGCTTAAGATCGAAGGCTTTCGCCCATTCAAACTTGTAGGTCGTGAGGAAACGCACGTCTTCGACCCGATTGTCCTGATACTGAATCTGCTGGTCGATATCGGCAAACCTCTGGCCGAACTTCGGGTTCGTCTGCCCATTGGGCAACAGGCGATTGACGTCGACGCGGTAGTCCGTCGCGCGGCTCTCCGTATTTTTGGCCTCGGCGTCATGATCCATCCGGAAATAAGCCAACTGGGCGAACCAATCGGCGCTGATGCGGTGGTCGAGCGAGAGCACGTGGGTGCTGAGTTGGCGGACTTGGTTTGAGTCGATCGGGCCCAGGTTGAATTCGCGGGAGGGCAGGCGCGGCGCATTGGCGATGTCGCTGCGTCCTTCGGGCTTGATGGCGAAGCCCGTTCCGCGGGTGCGATACGAGGTGCGCCAGTCGAGCACACCGGCCCCGGGTGAAGTGAAGGAAAACACGTGGTAGGCGTTCCCACCAAACTGCTCCAAGCCGAAGTTGTTCGCACTGGCGATCGTCCCGTTGGTGTCATTGGTGGTCTTGCCATCCCAAAAGGAGGCATTGTCTGAGTAAGTCGTCTGGTAGATCAGCGCACGGGTTTCGAGCGATTCGTGCTCGGCGCGAATCTGGGTATTGGGACCTACTTTGTAGGAGGCCGCGACATGCACGCCCTCGCGGTTTTCGTAGACGCCGTCGCGCCAGCCTTTGTTGCGCTGCATGAGACCGTTCGCCCGGACGGCCAACGTGTCATTGCCCCACTGCGTATCGAGCGTGCTGCGCCAGCTGCCTTCGTTGTCGAATTGAAATCGCGCCTCGTGGCGCTTCTGACCGAAACGGGCCTGCTTGGTAAAATTCGTGGAGACGCCGCCGAGGGCCGCGTCGCCGAAGAGGAGGGAGTTGGGGCCGCGGGCGAACTCAAAGCGCTCGGTATTGTAGCCGTCCGAGTTGGCGTAAAAGAGAAAGTAGTTGCGCGTGGGATAGTTTCCGCTGCCGCCCGTGTTGCGGAAATTGAATGAAAAGGTGCCGAAGGGCGACTCGTTCTGGCGCTCATTGCCGGGCATCACGCTGATCGCCCAATTCGAGGCCGCCTCGAGGTTGTTAATATTCAGATCGTCCATGAACTCGCGGGTCATCACCGAAATCGACGCCGGAGTGAGGCGCAGCGGCGTCTCCGCGCGGCCGCCCGCCAGCGAACTACCGGCGACGTAGCCCGTGTCCTTGCTGGTGCTCACCTCGAACGGATTGAGCAGAACGGTTTCAGTCGCGGCAGCCGGTTTAGCTGCGACGGTCGCCGGGGCCGTTTGGGCGCCGAGCTGTGAGGCCACACAGGCAATGGCGAAGACGAGGGCAAAACGGCGACAATGTGCCGTCCAACGAGGAGACGAGGATATCATGGAATCGGGGTTGAGGGTGATGAACAAGGCGACAGCCCTGCCCACCCTAGCGCAATTTAAGGAGGGAGGAAATGCAAGCCATGCTGCGGCGCGCCAACGCCCACTCGGTCGCCACCCACCATTTGATGCGAATGACCGACCGGCCGTCCGTTCCCGCGTCTGGGGTGGGGCTTTGGCCTCAATTTCAAAAACCGCACCACGATCAAAATGGGCTAGCCACGGTGCGAAGAAATTGCCTTCTTACCCGGTTTCGTGCCATCGGACCTCCGGTCAGGCCAATCCTCCAACGCAACCAACTCAATACCCGTCACAGTCATGAAGAAATCCACCCTTGGAATTATCGGTCTCAGTGCATCCCTCCTCAGCGCCGGCGTTTTGTTTGCTGAATCCGCAGCGAAAAAAGCCGCGCCGGCCCCCGCTGCGGCAGCCCCTGTCGCCGAAAAGCAACAGAAGCTCGTCCTCGCCTCCACGCTCAAGTCGATCGAGGCCAATCGGGAATTTCAGGCTAACGTCCAGTTCGTGCAGGCCCAGCGCCAACAGGCCGTCGACCTGAATGCGGCCCACGACAAAGAGACCAACGCGAGCAAGAAGAAGGAGCTCAAGACCAAGCTCGATGCGCTCATGGTCCAGCTCAACGAGAACAACCAGAAGATGGCCAAAGCCTATGGATTTTCCCTCGACCGCACCTACACCCTCGTCGTCGAGACGGCGCACGTGTATATGTTCGTCAGCGACGAAGAGGCCGCGAAAATCGAAAAAGAGCAGGCTGCTGCTGCTGCTAAAGAGCAGGCCGCCGCGAAGAAGAAGTAAGTCCCCCGCGCCCGCCGGGCTTCGCGCCGCGCGAAGCCCGTGTCCCGGAGTCACCACTCACCGCACTCACGGCTCACGCACAAACTCGACCTCATACGTTTGTTGCATTTGCGCCTGAAAATAGGTCCCCACCAGCCGGTCCTTGTCCGCCAAGTAAGTCAGCTTGTAGATGCAGCCCGGGTAGTTTTGGTCGCGAAGCTCGACCGCCACTTTGATGTCGGCGCCCTCCGTCTTGACGGTCGCCCAAGCGACCTTAATCGGATTCGGATTAAAGTAACCGGCCTCGGCGCGACCATCCGCTTCGATGGTGGTGATTGCGAGAATATAGCCCCCATCAGGCCGCAACCACCGCCCTTTGGCCTTGGCTACCGGTGCACCTGCCGCCGCCGGAGCGGGTGCCGAAGCCGGAGCCGACGCCGGAGCAGCCTTGGGAGCGGTTGCAGCGCTCGCGCCCGGAGCGGCGACGGCGGGAACGTCGGCGCGTTTGCAGGACGAAAATGCCAGCAGACAGCAGGTGAGACGAACCAGGGCAAGAGGTGAAAAACGCATGACGGATTTTTTTTGGTGAGACATCAGAGGGTTAAGCCCCTCCACCCCAGCACATCCGCCGGCCGGAGGAAACAGTGGAAATATATTTGCGCGCAGACGGACGCATCCCCGTTGTTTCGCCCCCTCCCCCGGTGCGCCGGATGTTTTCTCCTTTCCCGGCTTGCGCCGACCGCGCCACTTTGCGCCGATGTCCTTCATCGTATGAGAATCACCGGACTCGCCCTTGTCCCGCCACCGACCGCCGCCGACCTCCCGAAGGTCACACCCGAGTTACTCGCTTCCGTCCTCGCGCGCTATTCGCGCAGTAATCAAGGCATCGCCGCCATCCTCTCCAAAGTGGACCTGGCCAACCCCGACGCCTCGATCGACCGCATTCTTAGCTTCGTTGACTACGGGCACGCCTCCATCGGCGGCCTCACCGGTGGCCTCGCCGTGGCCCTCGACGATGTCTCCATGTGGCTCGCCTATAAACTGTTTGAAATCGCCACGATGGCCGATGGCCAGGAGTCGAGTACGCGCTACATCACGATGGACGCGGCCAATCTCCCCACCGCGGCCGAACTCGGCATCCCGGACGATCTCGCGCCGCGTTGGTCCGCGCTGATGGCCCAGTCGTTCGCCGCCTACCACGCCGAGTATGCTCGTCTCGACGCACTCGCGACCGCCAACCCCGGTCTCGTCCGCCTCCCGCCCGACGCAAAACCGGCGGTCGTTACACGACTGCGGAAAAACTACGCACTCGACCGCGCACGGTATTTCATCCCCTTCGCGACGCGCACCAACGTCGGCCTGGTCCAATCTTCCCGCATGTGGGCGGTGACGGTGAAGCACCTGGATTCGCTCCCGCACCCCGAGGCCCGCACTGCCGCGAAACTTATCCGTGACGAGCTTCTCAAAATTTCCCCGCGGCTCATGCGCCACAGCGTCGCGGAAAAATCCTTCGTCGCACAGGCAGCCCAAGAACTCGCCGCGTCCTGCTCGCTCGGCCTCGACCGACTCTCCTCCGCGCCCCTCGCCGATGAAGTCTGGGTCAATGTCGATCGCGCCACGCCGCCGTGGCTAAGCGAGGCGCAACCGGTCGCCGAAGCACTGCGCCACCGCGCCAACCGATACGGCCATCAAGGCACGGCGACCCGCCGCATGCGCGTCAGTTTCGCGTGGAATAACATGGCGCTCGCCGAGCTCCGCGACCTCAACCGCCACCGCACCGGCCACCGCTACACCCCGTTGATCCAAGCCGGCTTTTATCTGCCGCCGGAAATCTCGCACACGACACCGGCGCACGCCGCGCTTCTCGCCGAGCAACGTGAGCTGACCCGCGAGCTGATGCAGCGCGGTTCACCGGCCTATGTTTACTCCCTGTTACTCGGCGCGCAGACACCCTTCGAGCACAGCACGCACGGCGACAAATTTATCTACGAAGCCGAACTGCGCACGGGCATGGGCGCGCACTTCCGATATGCGGAACACCTCAGCGCGGCGCTCCGTGAATTCCTAAAACACGTTCCCGAGGCCCGCGCGCATGTCGTCGAAGGCACGGCAGAGCCGGAGTGAGTGTTAGGCGGCGCTGGCTGCCCAGACGCGGCCCGCTCGGCGGATATCAATCCATGACTACGTTCTTGCGCGTCTATTCATACGGGGATTTTCGGGTCCAGCACCTCCGAGCAGCGGAGCGCTAAACGGAACCCTAGATTCGGCGCTGACGATTATTTTCTCACGGCGGGCTTGAACCGTCCGGCTCGACCCGCACAGTCGCGTTCCCCTCACCTGTCCGCCACCGGATGCCACGCCGAAGCTAGACGCCCCTCGCCCATTTTGAGCACCTCCCCCTCCACGCCGCCGTCCGCCTCCGCTGTCGCTTCGCCTTTAGATCGGGCCCGCCGCAAAGCCTACTGGCGACTCATTCCGCTCCTCTTTATCGCCTACGTCATCGCGTTCGTGGATCGCGCCAATGTCGCCTTCGCGAAGCTCACGATGGTGAAGGATCTGCCAGGATTCGACAACTCGGTCATCGGTTTTGGCGCCGGCGTTTTTTTCCTTGGCTACTTCCTTCTCGAGATTCCCGGCTCGCTGATTGTGGAGCGCTGGAGCGCGCGGCTCTGGATTTCCCGCATTATGATCACGTGGGGGATCATGGCAGCGATGACGGCCTTCGTTCACGTCCGCATTCCGGGTTTCACCCATGCCGCCGAGCTCCTCAAGGATGCGATCGTGGCCGGATTCCGCCCCCTCGCCGGCATCGATGTCAGCGGCCTAGCGTGGCTGGCCACGCTCGCCCGTGACCTCGTAAAGGAGCTCGACGGGCCCAACGGTTTGTCGATTTTTCAATTTTACCTCGTGCGTTTTCTCCTCGGACTCGCCGAGGCCGGATTCTTTCCAGGGGTGGTGGTTTACCTCTCACATTGGTTCCCGGCGAAGGACCGCGGGCGGGCGCTCGCGCTGTTTTTTGTCGCGACCCCCGTGGCGCAAATCATCGGCCCGATCCTCTCCGCGCTGCTGCTCAAGATCGGGACGACAGAAATGGTGAGCGGCGTCGCCCTCTCCCATCCGCTCGTGCTCGGTCTGGCGGGCTGGCAATGGATCTATCTGGTGTGGGGCTTGCCCGCGGTGGTGATCGGGCTCGTGATCCTCACGATGCTGCCAGACCGGCCCCATCAGGCGCGCTGGCTTAAACCGGAGGAGCGCGATGCCCTGACGGCCGAGCTCGCCAGCGACAAAGCCGCGGCGAAGCAGCACCATTCCATGTGGGCCGGGCTCAAGCATCCGAAAGTGCTGGCGCTGTCGTTTGCGTATTTCTGCACCGTGACGGGGAGCTACGGCGTCGTGTTCTTTTTGCCCAGCATCCTCGATAGTTGGTATAGCCTGAAATATTCGCAGCTCGCCTGGCTCACGACGCTCCCGGCGGTGATGGCCCTGGGCGGCCAGCTATTTGTCGGCTGGAATTCAGATCGCACGAAGGAGCGACGCTGGCACACGGTGCTCCCCATCCTCATCGGTGCCGCGGCCATCGCGGTCGCGCCACTGACGCGTGGAAGCCTCCCGCTGACGATCGTCTGCTTCATGCTGGCGCTGGGCGGTCTCAAGGCCTACCTACCCGCGTTTTGGACACTCCCGTATGTGTTCCTCACAAGTTCCGCCGCTGCGGCAAGCATCGGCTTGATCAACTCAGTCGGCAATCTCGGCGGCCAGCTTGGCCCCTATGTCCTCGGCAAGGTCGAGCACGTCACGGGCTCGTATGTCGGGGGACTTTATTTTCTTTCGTGCTCGATGGTGGTGTGCGCGCTGATCGTTTTTTTCCTCGGCCTCGGTCGCAAGGCCGCGTGAGCGCGCATGCGCCGTCCCCGTGCTCACCTCAGGCGAATAATCGGGTTGCCGCGAAAACCTGGCGCCACATCCTCGGCTCCCGTTCCAGTCATGACGTTGTCCCGCCTTCTCTTCCTCGCGAGCCTGACCCTGAGCGGTGCGATCCGTGCGCACGCGGCCGATGCGACCAGTCCCCTCGACTACACCCAGCGCAATCAGCCTTTCTCGGCTGCGCCCTCAGTTACGCCCGATAAAAAGTCGCCCGAAGCGAATGCCGCGGTGCAGGACAAGCGCGTGGATAAGACGGTCGTCGACAAACCATCCGCCACCATCGGCGATCGGCGCGCCGCCATCGACATGAAGGAAACGCGCGACAAAAACATCCGCGATAAAAACTCCCAGCGGCCCGAGACCGTCGACCGCACCCTAAGCACCCTCAACCACCGCGAAGCGACGATCTCGACGGCCAACGAATCCACGATGAAGCCGCAGATGGTTGTGAAATATCAGGACAGCCTGACCTCGGCCAGCGCCACCAACATGGCGCGCTTCCCCGCCCTCGACCGCGCGACCGGCGCGAAAATCAATCGGTTTGTGTTTCGCAAGAACGCCCCCGAGACCGCCGACGCACTCTCCGGCGCGGCGGTCACGCCCGCCGCAGGTGGTGCCCCGGTGCAAAAGAAATGAGGCCGCGGCCTGCTCGAGCGCCGAACACCGTAAGTGTTCTTCAAATGAACCAGCCGTTCAGCCAAAGCTGAGATCCGGCCGATCCGCATCGCGCCTCAAATCAGCTTGGGTCCACAGTGCGCTCAAGATGAGCCAAATGGCAGCTTTTCGCGCAGGCGATTTGGCGGATGGCGGTCGGGTCCTGCGCCGGATTATTTCCGACTCCGCACGCCGTCTTTTTCCGCCTCGCGCTCCTCTTCAATGCGCACCCGTTCGTTGACGAGTTGCTTCTTAACCTTCTCGACCTCCTCCGCGTTCCGCGCGGTCCACGCTTCGTCGAGCTGCTTTTTCAGAAAAATTTCCCGCTCGGCCAGCTTGCCGGTGTAGACTCGATCAATTTCCGCCAGCAGCGCTTTTTTCTCCGCTGTGAGCGGTTTATTGGCTCCGGGATCGGATTTGGCGAGACGGTCCATCGCAAGTTCGTAGGCGCTTTTCATAAGCTGAAAGCAGGAGGGGAACGCTGCCCCGTGGAAAGCGGTAAATCAGGAAACCCCAAATGGGCCGGCCGCCGGGTTCTTCCCGTTTTCTGCGCCCCCCTGCCCTCGCCATTGTCTCAGCCAAACTTCACGCCGAAGAGGAGCACCACCGCCACCACCACGAAGGGCGGCCACCACCCGCCACGTGCACGTTTCCAGTCGTGGGCATAGCCCGCGATCAACACCGCCATCAGCGCCGTCAGCGAAACCGGACCGACCCACGCCGCCGCAAATCGCGCCGTTAAAAACGCACCGGGCAACCGGACACTGAGCCGCACCAGTTCCTCGATCACCCAAAGGACAAGCGCGGAGGCGTGGTTGCACAGCACCGCTCCGTAGCCGAATCCGACGAGACCGCACAGCAGCGACGCAAAACCGCCGAGCGTGGCCAGCATTGCCGCTGGGATGAGGACGAGATTGGCCACGAGCGCACCCGGCGTGAGCAAGTGGAAAAACTGCACTCCCGTCAGCAAACTCACGAGCGTCGTCGCCACGCCGATCGCCAGCGCCGTCGCCGTGCCGTGCCAAGCACCGCTGATCGCGCGTTGCCACCAGCTCCACGTCACCTGAGGCAGGTCACGCCATGGATTCCAGCGATCCAAGACCGCTTCACTGAGCGGTAGACCGAGTATCAGGAGTGCTGCGACGATGGCATAACTCATGAGAAAACTCGCGCTGAACATTTGGAGCGGTGCAACCAGCAGCACCACCAGCGCCGAGGCCACTAGCGCCGCGAGTGGATTCGCCGGCCGACGCACGACGAAGGCCGCCTGCAAGAACGCCGCCATCACAAATGAACGCACCGCCGACGGCGACCCACCGGTGATATCGACAAACAGCCACAAGAGCGCCACCCCCACAACATACCGGACCCACAGCGGGAGTCGCAGCAATAACAGCAGCGCGTGCAACGCCCCCGCGATCACTCCGATATTCAAACCGCTGATGGCAAACAGATGCATTGTTCCACTCTGCATAAACAGTGCATGCTGCTCCTCGCTCAGCTCGTGGGTGTCGCCCAACATCATCGCGCGCAACAAGCCGGCGAGGGCGGGCCGTTTTGAGGCAATGCCCCAACCGAGGATGTCATTGAACGTCACGGCCGCCTGCGCACAAAACCGGTAGTAGGCTGTCGCGGCGCGCTCTTCGGCCAATACCCGCCCGCGCTGCAAACGAAAATTCATCCCGGCACCCGCGAGATAGCCGTCGAAGGAATCGGCGGCCGGATCCCGAGGCAGCGTCTCCAAAATACCGACCGCCGACACCACCGCGCTGCGCACCGGCGCGGCCTCCCCTTTCTTAAGTGCGAGCGAAAAATAAATTCGTTGCCCCACCAATTCCCGCAGGTGTGCGTCGGCGCGCACCACACTCGCGAGTCCGGAGGCCCGCTGCGTGTTCTTTTGCGCAAAGACCCGGTCAACATACAAGGCCAGCGGGGCTTCGCGCGGAGGCAGGGCATCCCGCGCCGACAGTCGCGCGCGCTGGAGGGCGTAGCTCGCGTTGCCGGCAAAAAACATCGCGACTCCCAGCGTCGGGGCCCACCACCCCGCAGCGCGCCCACTCGTCCCCACCGCTGCCAGCGCGGCGATCAACGCGGCTCCGAGCCACCCTGCGACCGGCGCAAACTCGCCCATTTTTCCCAGCGCAAGCCCCGCCATGAATGGCAGCACGAGCCACAACAGCGGCGCGCGATGTCCGAGACTGCGACTGGTCATGGGCTATCCTGCAACCACTCGGCCACCGGAGGGAATCCTCAATTTCTGAAGCTTTGATTAGTGCCCCGGAGTGTTCATGAGTGGTGGCGCATGCCGTCACCCGAACAATCCGATCTGTTTGCCGACGAGGCCGCGCCTCCTTCCTCAGCCGCGCCACGTCCGTCCGCCCACCAACCACTCGCGGCGCGGATGCGTCCCCGCAGCTTAGCCGAGGTCGTCGGCCAGACGCACCTCTTGAAGCCCGGCAGTTTGCTCCCCCGCCTCGTCGCACAGAACCGTTTCGGCTCACTCCTTTTCTACGGGCCGCCGGGCTGCGGTAAGACCAGCATTGCCGAGGCCATCGCCCGGGAAACGCAAAGCCGCTTCGTGCGCGTCAATGCGGTGATGTCCAACGTCGCCGAACTGCGGGAGATCCTCGCCGCCGCCCGCCGCCGTCCCGAGGCCGCGACGATTCTCTTCATCGACGAACTGCACCGCTTCAACAAATCCCAACAAGACCTCCTCCTGCCGGATGTCGAAGAGGGCAACGTCCGCCTCATCGGCGCCACCACCCACAACCCGGGTTTCTACGTCAATCCGCCGCTCCTCTCGCGCAGCCACCTCTTCCGCCTCGAACCCCTGGCCACCACTGAGGTGGCCGCCGTATTGAAAAACGCACTCGTCGATCGCGACCGTGGTCTCGGAGCGCGTCGCGTGACGGCCGACGACACCCTCCTCGCCAGCCTCGCCGTGCTGTGCGACGGCGACCTCCGCCGCGCGCTCAACGCCCTC
>Ga0114974_10000769_pt1 | contig 26171 bp, 29 predicted proteins | sample S_130206_EF_Meta_FD_87318 | JGI IMG/M metagenome (GOLD analysis project Ga0114974, IMG submission 87318) | Freshwater microbial communities from Lake Simoncouche, Canada to study carbon cycling - S_130206_EF_MetaG | ecosystem: Environmental > Aquatic > Freshwater > Lake | place: Lake... | reverse complement strand
GTTTTAACTGGATCTCCAATAGTGCCGTTGCCAGTGTCATCAGCAGCAACAGGGCTAACATGGATTTCTGAACTGTATCCTGTGATGTATGCTCTTACCGCATCCAAAGTATTGCTGTATGTAACAGCATTGGTTGACGGATTATACTGTAAAACTCTTTGAGTCGCATACGCAGATGTAGCACCACTTTGAGCATAAACGCTGGTATAGGCTGTGGTTTGATTGGTTCCATCTGGAAATGTTAGAAGACCATCTTCCCCAAACTGCCATCTGCGTAGTGTTGAGTCTGCAAGGTTGATGTCAATGTTGATATTGCTGTCGCTGCGGATATCGCCTGGAATGGTTAGATTACCATCTGTGCCAAACTGCCATTCCTTGTTGTTATTGATAATTTTACCTGCTGGAGGTAATGTTAAACTGCCAGTGTCTCCACGAAAAGCCCAAGTGCTGGTGTCAATCCATTGATCGTTGCCGCCTGTGTAATTTCCTATCGCTAACCTAATATTTCCGTTGTCCAGATCAAGTTCAAGTTTAGCAATCGTACCTGTAGTAGGAGATGATGCTATTTTCTTTTCTAACTTGGTTCTATACCCGCCGTTATCTGAATATAATCTATCAACAACTCCCGCAGTACTGGGTAATGTTAATGCACCATCCGAACCAAGGCTTACTGTGTTGGCACCGTTGACCAAACTGCTGAAGCTGGTTGGAATAGAGGGCTTGTTGGTCAAATTGTTATAGTCAGTTGTGCCACCACCACCTGCTATTAGACTGCCGTTGACTGTTATATTGTTATTGGCATCTAAACTTAGAGGAACCCCCCCAATATAAATTGTGTTGGAACTGACGTATAAACTTTTGAATTGACGAGTAGGAGTACCAAGACTGGCTCCTAAATTAGTCTTAGGAGCAATGTCTCCGTCTACAATAATCTCACCGTTCACTGTAATTGGTTTATCGATAACAATATTGGTACTATCATCAGTACTCATTGTACTACCGGTAAATGTAAACGCACCAAGATTCAGAGTGGGATCTTGAAGTCCTAATGCAGTATATAATTCATCAAAGTTATTGTTGACTTTGGTAAAGGCAGCACGTAGGCTATCGCCTTTACGGTCATTTGCTGATGTACCTACGTTTATAGTTTGTTTTGTCATTTATCGCTCCGTTACGCCATTGCTGCTATTTTTGTTTGGAAATCAGCAAAGCTCGTGCTGGCTGCCACAATTGATTTTATGTCACTTAAATTCATAACCCTACTGCCCTGCACTGTTAACCGTTGTAGAACCGCCAAGTCGTTTTCTACAGTAACATCACTGTTGAATGTAGTTGTAGCAGTAACAGTCATGCCGCTGGAGTCAGTCGTTGAAATTGTACGGGCAGTTAAGTTAAGTGATCCTGCTGTGACTGAAGTTGCTGTTACAGTTTTATCAATACCATTGATAATGAATGTAGAATCGTCTCCAACTACAGAACCTTTTAAATCGCCAACTACATCGCCGGTTACGTTTCCGGTATGTATTCCTATTGAGTTGCCAGTGTGTAATCCTGTTGAGTTGCCAGTGATGTTGCCAATGAATCCACCAGCAGCAGTGATTACTCGATCGATGGCGTTGACCATGACTGTGCTGTCATCTCCAAATACTGATCCTCTAAGATCGAATACAGGATTAACTGTAATAGTTACTTTGTCAAGAGCGGTATCTTTGGCAAGAGTAATACCAGCACCTCCAACGATGTTAACAGAACCGTTCGATGAGTTAGCTTCAATTGGACTACCAAAGTCGCTGTCGACTACAACATATCGGAAAGCATTACCTGCCGGAGCAGCGTTGGTAATTGTAACAATACCGGTTGCAGCATCAGTTGAAATAGTTAACGCTGCAGAACCTGCTTCAATACTTAATACACCTGTGTTGGTAATTTTAATTCCACTACCTGAGGCACTATTAATATTAATACCAGCACCTGCAGTTCTACCACTTGGTAGTGCAGTTGTACTGGTTAAACTGATAACACCTGTATTAGTAACTGTAACGCTACCAGTGGCAGCACTCACCGACATACCAGTGCTGGCCGCTAATCCAGTAACGCCTGTGTTGTTAAATGTAATCGAATCAGCTGCTGAACTTACTACCAACTGCATGGCAGTACCTGAATTTAAGTTTACTGTTTCACCCCAAGGTGCTGAAGTAGTATTTGCTTCGATTCGTAAACTGTTATCAACCTGTACAGCATTAAAGAATGGCTCTTTAATTGGAACTCCGACCACTGTTGAGTTAGCAGGTAATTCGATTGTAGAAGCACGTCCGCGAATCTGTGCTGAACCAATGTATACACCGTTGGCCTGATCGCCCGGAACATCATGATACTCTGCTAAGAATACTGATTTCCATCTGTTGGTACCGAGGGTGCCAAGACTATATGCGTTGTCCAATGTAGGCGAAACGTTAGTGTCTAATGAGCTAAAGTTAACTAACCCGCCAACGCCGCCAACTGCCACAGCAAGGATATCAAAATTTTCGTTTATCTTAGTAAACGCATCATTGACATCACTCCATATTAATGGAGGTGTTCCTGGAGTGATATTATTATTAAATGCCATTATGTTCTCCCTACCGCAATTTCAAGTGTACCAATATGGTCACTGTTGTAATCTTTTAAAGCCTTTCCTACTACAGTTCCGACTTTAACGTCACCAACTGCGGCTGTGGCCACTCCTGGAATTCCTGATGTTACCAAGATATCTCCTTTCTTAATTTTACCAACTACCTTACATGGCACACGACCCTGTAGAGCTACTAAGTTCTTAAATCCTGGACATGCTTCATACATGGTATAGGCAGCAGTATTAGAAACAACACCTGCTACTCTTGTATCGTTCTTCATGTTGGTTGTTGTGACTTCTTTATCACCACCAAAGACCAAGACTGTACCTACTTCATAGTCTTTATCGCCTTCATAGTTTTCTGCCAAGTCAGCGGAGTAGGTTGCCTGCAATCTTGATTCATTTGGACTTGTACCAGTCAGTGTCCAACGTCCTGTAATAGTTCCTGATGTTGTATTGCCGCCTGTAGTGATAGCGCCGACTGTAATTTGACTTGCTGTGATTGGTGCATCGCTTAGACCGTCTTTGGTCTTAAAGTTGTGTGCATCGTTCCAGTAGGCAGTCTTGGCATCAGCTGCCAATGAACCACTTTGGATTAAAATACCACCAACTGTATTGTAACCGTAGTATCTAATAAATCCGCCTGTAGCGGTAGTAGATGTATCAATACCTACGTTAGCGTCTATCTTGAGTTGACTCACGTCAACGATTCTTGCACCAAAGTCACCGTTACTGTCTCGAATGATCAGTTTACCTGCTTCTGGTGATGCCGCTGTACCAGCAGCAGCTTCTACAATAGTGTAGTCAGCATCTGATGTATTGCTTACACTGCTGGTTCTACGCAAGAAACCAGTCGATGAATATTGTGATTTTTTAACACCAGCACCAAGATCAACTACAGAACTAAATGCTACTTGACTGACGTTAGCAGTTCCAAGGGTAGAATTACCAAGCACAGTATAGGTAGATATCTGCTCAAGACGGTTGATTGTAGTTCCGTTGGCTTTTAATGTTACCCAACCGTCTGTAATAGTAAACTGTGTGGTATCAAATGATGAAATACCTTTTAATGGTCTAATTGTGCCGCCACTGGCAGCACCTGTTGTTGTACTGTTAAATGTAACAACACCAGTTGTGCAGGTAGCAACAGTCCATGTACCGTTATATCCAGCAACGCTCAATCCAGTAACAACAATACGCTGTCCTGCAATATACGGTGCAGTTGAACTTGACGAACTAAATGTCAGAGATGCAGTAACTCCATTACCACTTGCTGTAACACCAGTAAAGCTACTGGCTGTTGTCGCATAGGTATTGTCTAAGTTTAATTTTGTTTGATCAATAGCTGCGCTGGCATTAATATCAGCATTGACGATAACCCCAGGATTAATCTGTGCATCAAGAGTGTTTGCTGTCGAGTCTATGTTTAGACTGATGTCTCCGATAATAGCGGCATTATAAGTTTGATTTCCAGAACCAGTAAACACCAATAGATCATTAGCCTGGATGTTGCGCCCTGTGAAATCTTGGAAATTGTTCCATGTTAAACTTCTTAGGTTGACAGCATCCTGCGGATTAGTAGCATTGGTTAGATTAACAATTTTATTATTGTTAAGATCCATAGTACCTTTCATTCCTAACTGTCCGCTCAACGGCATGAAGCCGCCAGTTGTAAGCGGAATTAAACTTGATGAAACAACAGCAGAGCCGTCATGTGTTACACCGAGTCTACGTTCAATGTAGATACGTGTTGCATTTTCAGTAGGTACAGTATCAGTAGCATTGTCAGTCATGCCCGAATCTGTCGAGAATTCACTAACTGGAACACCACGCTTAAATCCAATACCGTCTAAGTTACTCAAAGCAATACTTGATGAGAATGTAACTGTACCAGTACCCTGGTCAACACGGAAGTAAGGACCAACACTAAAATTACCAAATTGGTCAGTGGTTACATAGAAACAACGACCTACATCGCGTTCTTCTGTTTCTGTATCAGGATTAACAGGATTAACCGATGGTCCATAAATTTCGCTTGGGTAGTTAGTATCAGCATATGATCCAGTACCAATTTCTAATAAATCGTGTGATGTAACACGAGTCAACGAAATACGAATCGTTAAATTACCTAATGCACCACTGGTTCTAATTGGAACTGCTGCTTTAATCGTATATGATGATGCGTACGAGTTAACGGCATCAACAAGAGGACTTGACAGTACAACTCGTGCATATGATTTATTTGTAACAGCTTCACTCTGGTAATCACTAATAGTATATTCTACACCTTTGAATACAAATTTAGAACCGTCTGCACGTGGCACGTCTTGGCTGCCCAGTCCCACAACAGCGAATGTTGTGTCGCCTACTCGACCAGTAACTTTACCAACAGTTTGAACACCACTTTGACTGCCAGTTGTATCAACCGCAGTACCGCCTGGGGCTAAACTGATTCTAAATGAACCAGCAGCCAACCCAGCAGCCAATACAAAGTAATGACTTTGTGTTGAAATTCCTGTCGGCAAAGTGCCTGTGGTTTCGAATTTAATTACAGTACCAGCTGTAAATCCATGTGATGCCAAGGTAATAGTTGCAGGACTGCCTATGCTGATAGTACAGGTAGCACCAGAGGTTACAAAATCCCCAGGCTGATATACAGTTAGATCGAGATAATTATAATTTTCTCTAAGATTAGTCCTGGTCAACCCTTCCATAGAATACTTGTGTATACCTGATCCTGCCGATGAAGTAGCAAGAGATAGACCGTTCTTGGTAGCAGTAATTTGGAATTCAGTATCAGTTAAGTTACTTGATGCTACATAATAGGTAATACCAGGAGTGAGACCTGTTGGCAATGCACCGGTGGTTTCAAAACTAATAGTATAGTTCTCTGATAACTTATGAGTTTTCTTACCCTTAATAGTTAACCCAGTACCGTTGGTCAATGTAGCTGTAGCACCGCCAGGTCCAGTTGACAAATAGAATTGATTATATTCTGGAACACTGGTTACATAGTAAGTAGTTCCGGAAGTCAACCCATTGGCAGTACTTGTCGGAATAAATTTGTCACCAACTTTTAATTTATGATTTTGGCTGGTAGTACATAGATTTGTAGCAATGGTCGTAATAGTCGCTAATACATTTAATACAGCGGGTGTTGCATTAGAAATTAAAACTTCATATGGACCGTTAGCATCTTCATAAGATGTAAATTGTAGTACACGATATACGTTATCGTTGGTTTCGCGCAATTTTAAACCAGTTGACGGTCTAACGGCAACATCAACTAACTGCCCAGTTAACAGCACTTGACCATTAATACGGATAGTCATCTTAACATCAGCACTAACCTGCGCATATAATCCGTCACTGCCTGAGGTAGCACCGGTACTAAGGTTAAGTCTTGCTACACCAGCTGGTAAATCAGTGGTGGTAACTGAGGTTACAGAGTATCGATAGATAATTCCACTATGATCGATTTCAAGTTCAGACGATCCAAATGGAGTGTAGTCGTATGCATAAACGTAAATGAATAGTCCATTAGCAGAGTTGTAATAAGATGGACTTGGTGCATAGCATTTACATCCTTGGCTAAACTCTTCAAACACTGAAGTTGGAGTTGGAACTTCGAGCGGGTCACTGCCTTCAGCGACCAGTGCGTAAATTCCGTGTGCGCTTGATCCACCTACAGAGCGAATCTGTCCACCATTTAATGAATAGTAAGAAATATAACAGTAGTAGGTAAACATCGACACAAGTTCAATCAAACCACCGTTATGTGCAATTGCACCATAGCCCATGTCGTTAATCTGTGTATAGTCATTACTCAACATACTTCTGTTACCAGGCATTAACAATTCATATTGATTGCCTGTAGTGTTAATATAACTAATAACCGCAGTCTGGATAGATGATTTTGCAGAATCTAATGCTGATCTTGCTGTTACCAATCCTGCAGTATATGAATAAGCACCGATGTTTGGTAATGTTAACGATGGTGCACTGCCTACACCGCTGGAGATAGTAGTAGCAATTCCACTCAGCAATGTATTAATAGTAGTCGCTTCGGTCGCTGTAGCACCAGTACCTGTTGTTCTTGTCAGTGTAGAATATGTTGATGTCGGTGCAAGATTTTGAATAATGCGTTGTGTAATAGTACTGGCATAGGTAATAGCCGCTGCTTCTTTTGCTACCTGTCCTGCAGGAATTTGTAGTGTTACTGCATCGCCCACACCGTCATAATATTTTAAACCAGCATCACGACTTTGACTGTTACCACCGTAGATCAAATCATAGGTAACTGCTTCTAAGATATAACCAAAAGTTCGAGAAAACAGAGATTCATTATAGGTATAGCTGGTAGTGAACGGTGCAATATTGCCTGAGACCTGAGCTGCGATCCAGCCAATAACTTCAGCTTTGATATATTCTCTGTTGGCAAACAATAAGGTATATGCATTGGTTAAGTTAGTTGATAATCCTGGAGGCAATGTAAAGGTCAATGTTGGAGCAGCTATAATTCCTCGATCAAGAATATCGACAATAGTTGCTTCACTTGAATCAACAACAGCCTGCGCTGCTGTGCTACCGCTTACAGCAGTACGAGCTTGTGTATGAGCTAATTCAATAGCTCGAATCGTAATTTCACGTTGATCATTAACTACAACTGAAGCGTTAGCCTCTCTATAGACAAGACCTGATTTACGTTGATTATAGTTGGTACCAAATACAATATCGTATCCAAGCCCATCGACAATTAACCCAACGTCACGATTACAGATAGATTCGTTATATGTAAACAACGAATAGGGCCAAGGAGTTGTTTCATCAAGAATAAATGTTGCTGTTGATCCATTTTTGTCATAGACAAAGTCACGAACATAGTTAACACGATAGACACTGTCGTTAACAATAAACGAACATGGCAAATTAGGGAATCTATCTAATTGAGAAACTTGTATTCTCGTAGAGCTTACAATGTTAGTCATTGTAAATTGTAAATTACCAGCAAAGCCGTCTACAAATAAACCACCGGCAAATGTCTGCGCATCTATTGATTTAGAAAAACTTGCACATTCCTGGGCATACGGCGATTTAGCGAGAATCTGGCCTTGCGGATCAAGAACACACATAAAGCCGCCATGCCCTTGTGCAGTAATAGCCTGCCAACGAACTGCATCGTTAGCAAGGAATACGTCCATATCTTCGTTGTCTTTCGGATAGTTTACACTTCCCGAACTGTCCATTACATCTTTGAGTGCTGCAATCAAACTGTTAATAACAGTATCAGCACCAGTTTCTGCTTGGTAGGCAAGATCTATAATCTGGTCATATGTAGTTTGATATAGCGTTGAAATCGCAGAGTTAGCAATACATGAAATAGCCAAAGTGTTTACTTTAGTAATGGCAGCCAATGTCTGCGATAGCTGTGTGGTAATGGCCAATCGACCGCTGGCATTTTGGAAATATTTTAAACCAGCTGATATTGTTCTATTGTATCCGCCCCATTTTAAATCGAATATCAATGCATCAATAATAAGTCCAGCATCACGTTTACAGATATTTTGACTATAGGTAAATGCACTGGTAAACGGTGCGGTGTTATTAGTGATTTGTCTGTTGATCCATGCAATCATTTCTTCTTGTATGAATGTACGATTTAATTCTAATAATGCCGCAGCGGAAGTATAGTAGCCTTTATTTTGAACTTTCGGATATACAGGTTGTGAACTGTCTTGTAGATAGTGATAGCCAAACTCTTGAGTAGCAGTGGTTAATCCGTCAATGGTAAGATCTCTGCGGAACTTATTGAATGCCCAAGGACTTGAACTCGTACCCGGTAACGGTCTAATGATACAACGTCTAAACTCATCACCAACGATAGAACAGTTCTGTGGAACTTTAATTGGATAGTTTTCTTCGTATATACCACTTTCAACAAGAATCGCGATCTGTATATTCTTAGTAACATCTCCGTAGGCAATAACTTCACCGAGTTGGAATGCACCGTATTTGATATCAACATCAAATAATTCGTTGCCCGAACTATCGAGCTCTCCAGAGTGCCCAAGGATCTGTGCTAATGCTCCAGATGTTTCACCACGTAGATATAGTCCTTCGCGGATATCTCGACCACGATATGCTTCTGGAGTATCAGTGATCACGTCTCCAGTAAAGTCTGTTCTATAGTTGTCAGTGCGAATAGCAAAACGTGGAAGGTCAACAGTTAGAGTAGGTAATGATGTAAATCCGCTACCTGCATCTGTAATTGTAATGCTGGTTACTAATCCAGAAGTAACAACGCCAGTACCGAATGCTCCTGCACCACCGCCGCCTGTAATACGAACCGATACAAGGCTGTATCCAGATCCAGGGTTTGAAATAAATGCGGAATTTACTTTATAGGTAATATTAAATGTTGCACCTGCACCAATAGCACCAATAGCTACTGGAGCTGCACTGGTTGAAATAGTGGTCGCTACGCCTGTTGCTCCAGCTAACGCACTGTACGATCCAGATGATATAATTTTATAGGTTAATATAGGACCGTAGGCCTGTCCAGGAATACTGGAAACAGTTAATACTTGAATAGTGGCTCTACTGCCAGTAGCAGTTGGAGTGCCGCCTGAAACTGTTAGGATATCGCCAGCAAAGTAGTTTGTACCTACATTATTGATAGTTACAGTATCAACACTCATACGTACAGTACCGGCAAACCCTGAGCCAGATACAGGAGACGTTGCTATAGAAGTTAAGGTACAAGTTCCAACACCGTTATTATAGGTTAATACCTTTTTATAAGGACCAATTTCTTGACGTGCTTCTAATACAAGTTCTTCAGCACGTCGGCAAGCAGCTTCGATAGTACGATATGCATAGGCCAGCGCACGACCCTGAAGTGCTTTTGAAACACCTGGTCTGTCGTCTAAACCTGATGTTGCAACATATAAATTGGCAACGCTACCGAATGCAGCATTGTCAACATATGATTTAGTTGCTGCAATTAAACCGTCATAGAGTTCATCGTCGCCTGGTTCTGGACTGCGTGATAAAATTAGTGGGCCGCCCATACGACCGAATGAAGTATTAACTGTACCTGTAGCAGGATCTAACGCATCAACACCGCGTAATGATATCTTTGTGTCTACATAGGCTTTATTTGCTGCATCTGTAGAATCAGTCGGAGTATCTAAGTTGTAAATTCTATAGGTAAATCCACCAGATGCTACATTTAAATCTCCTCCAAGTTGAGGAGCATCGTCACCAACGACTGCTGCAAATATAGAATTAACTACAATTTGATCTGGATTTGTAGTAAAGTCCAGACTTATTCCGTTACCGGCAAGTAGCTGTTTAAATGCTACACCTGATTCTGTATTATTAATTGTTAGAATAGGAGTATTGCCAGTGATCGGATCGTTTTGTCCAGCGAACGATGTAGGAGTATCATCAAGAGCGATAAAGGTTAGTTTTTCACCTAAACCTAATGAGCTATATAACTCTCTAAAGTTATCGTTTACCTTTCTAAACGAATCGCGAATACTATCGCCTGTACCGTCATTACCAACAGCACCAATGTCTATAAGTTTTCTTGCCATGTCTGATCCTAAGATTAAAGCGTTCTCTAATATTTAGCTGATAATTTTAAAAGCCTAATGTAAATACATTATGTTTTTAAAGACACAACAACAGCGTACAGAGTATATAAGAACCAGTAAATTAGGTAAAGAGCACAGTTACGAGCGTATCAAGACTGTAGCTGTATTTCGATGTGACAATTGCGATGAAGAATTTATTAGAGATGTTCGTAAAATGGATCGTAAAAGATTGAATAACAATTACTTTCACGTATGCGGGAACTGTGATGCTAAAAGATTTGCTCAACGTAAGGGTGTTGAGCAGAAAAAGATATGGGATTTACCAGCCAGTACTACATTGCCAGTAGGTAAGTATTAGACTCTAAAACTTTCGCCGCAGCCGCAACGATCTCTTTCATTGGGATTTTTAAATTCAAATCCTTCATTAAGTCCATTGCGGACCCAATCGACTGTCATGCCGTCCATATATGATAGACTTTTTGCATCAACTAATACACAAAATTCTGGTTGGGCAAAGTTGGTGACTCCGGCTTCTGCGGTATAAGCATCTACATATTCGAGGGTATAGGCAAGTCCGCTACAGCCAGTGGTTTTAACGCCTAACCGAATTCCCGCTCCTTTACCACGAGCTTCTAATAATTTTTTAATTTTAGATTTCGCTGTGTCGGTTACGGTAATCATTTACGGCCGCTTTGATAGCATCTTCTGCCAAGATTGAACAGTGTATTTTAACGGGCGGTAGTGCAAGTTCAGTAGCGATATCGCTGTTTTTAATGGCCTGTGCCTCGTCCAAGTTCTTGCCCTTGAGCCACTCTGTAACAAGACTACTGCTGGCAATAGCACTACCACAACCATATGTTTTAAACTTTGCATCTTCTATAATGCCCTCTTCGCTTACTTTAATCTGTAGCTTCATTACATCACCACAGGCAGGTGCGCCAACCATACCTGTACCGATGCCTGGCTCATCTTTGCCAAAGCTCCCGACGTTGCGAGGGTTTTCGTAATGATCGATTACTTTGTCTGAATAAGCCATATTACTTCTTTGAAAATGCTGCTAAAATCTTAGCTTGAATTGTTTTTGCAAACTCTGGTTGTGGAAAATTCCAACCAATGAATGCACCAAGTGCTAACCAAAATAGTGTTTCTAACATAGTTCTGCTCCTTTTAATGCGGATTAACTCCACAATTGTATTTACTGATATATAAAAATGTAAATAACAAACAAGGAGATTTTACCATGATATCGTTATTAAAGAAACTTTTTGGTTCTAAGCCTGCGGAAGTAGCACAACCAGAAGCGGCACCTTATAAGGTTGAAACAGCACCAGCACCAACTCCAGTAGCAGAAAAAGCCGCTGAGGCAGTTGTTACGTCTATTGCTAAACCTGCAAAGAAAGCCGTTACTAAAAAGCCAGCAACCGCTAAACCAAAAGCACCACGCAAGCCAAAAACATCAAAGCCCAAGGCTTAATGCTTCTTGGTATAGTGCATGACTGGCAAGATTCTTTGCCTTGCTCTCGCACATGATATCAAAGTTGTCCCTGAAACTCAAAGCCCATTCGTTTACTGGTCGATTCCAGTAGAAATTAGAGTGTGCTCTGAGTTTCGCCTTTTTGTATCCAGCCTCTAAAAGAGCCTTATAGTCAGATGCGGTTTCTGTACAGTGTCCTACAAGTACGTCTTCGCGACTGACACTATAATGCATAGTAGGACGAACGCCACGCCAACTTTCAATAACACGTTTGACTCGATCATCTTCTGGTGCAATGTATGCACCTTCCCGGACCCAATGGTGGTGAATATCCATAACAATGGGAACAACATCACTAATAGTAAGACAGTCATCTAACCCCCAAGCATTTTCTTCGTTTTCAATTGTGATACAATTACGTGCTTCTGGTGTTAGACGTTTGTAGGCAGCACGAATACCTTCAGGTCCTTGTCGTCCAGCAATGTGAACATTAATTTTAAAGTCTTGAAACTTTTGACCATAGCCCATCCACCGAGCCATGTCTGCGTGATACTCAAATTCTTCTATTGAACGATTGACAATATCTGGGCTATCGCTTGCCAAGACAGTAAACTGACCGGGATGAAAAGACAGGCGAACGTTATTCGAGCGAGCCACATCTCCGATTTGCTTAAATCCTCTTTCACAATAGTCTCGTGTATTGGAAAGCCGCCAAAACCAGCTCCAAGTAGACTCAGTGTAGACAGGAAGTATATCACTGCTGAGTCGTACCATTCTAAGATTTTCATCAAGTGCTCCTACTTTTTCAACAAGTTTGCGAGTTGATTCGATGTTACCTACCATTAGGTCCCACAGTTTTTGTTCAGCTACTTCTTTTGTTTGTCTATTTAACCAGGCAACAGTAGTACTGCCAGTGTTATACTGTTTACAGTTGTCCTTTTGTTTAATACCATTGATCTGTGAAGGACCGTCGATCCATTTGCAGGCAAAGCCGATACGTTTAATCATTTAATGTATACTTTCTTTAGAGTCAATAGTGCATTCAACAACCCAATTTTTAAACTGAGTAAACTTGTTTACTTCTACTCCCAGCCCAACTGCTTCGTTTACAAAATGTTGTAGCAGCGAATTATAAAGTTCGTCGGGCATTGTTTCCTTGTCAAATTTAATTTTCATTGGATAATCCTGAAATAAGCAATTCGCGTTCAGTCATATAAGCCACAGGTTGGATCCAACCACGATCAATACATTCGGATAAGATCAATTTGTATTCACGTGGACATTGTTTTGAAATTTCAAATCCTGCTCTACCACAGGTTGTAAATTTATCAACAATACGAAAACAAGGATCACTCTGCTTGAGTGTACGTATTTGGCTTTGATGAGTAGTAAAGTTCATACTACTATTATAACATTGTTACCGCCAGTTGTCAACTACAAATCTATCCTGTACGTCCTGCGGTTTTGGATCACCGTGAAATACCGTAACAGAACAGTCTCTTGGGGGTTCTACAGTATTTTGAACATCTTTGAATTGGCGTTTACCATTAACCATGGTCAGTTCGTCACGCTTACGGATTTCCCATTTGTAACTCTGTACCCATTCTTTGGGCCAAAATTTGATACGATCCTTAGAAAGCTTCCAGATCCAATCCTGATCACCTGGCATACGCTGTGCTGCCTTGGGATCAAGAATAAATTGATTCCATATATGAGTTTGGCTTCCGTGATTCCACGCCATAACGCTGCTGTTGAGATTGTGCCAGTTGGCATGGAATGCTCTATTGAAGTCGTGTATGCCGACAAAGTCGTCTGTAAACATCGTGGCTAACTTATCGATACTGTTATGTATGACAACATCGAGATCGAAATACAGGATTCGTCCAGTTAACGGCAGTGTTGGATCGAACATATGAACCTTATGCCACCAGCCTCTGGCATAGTTAGAGTTTGGTTGTACGATGCTTCGAACACCATCTATAGGATGTAGGTCGTCTGTAAGACAAACGAACTCATAAGGAATAGTAATATGACGAGCAACCATATTACGCAGACGTTCTACGTAGTCTCTTCCGTAGCGATTACCAAATCTAACACACAATATTCTAATTGGAACATTAGTAGGCATGCCTAAATCGGTTGATTGTTCGTTAGCCTTGGCAATTCTTGCCAATGCTTTTCGTAATCGACGTTCGTCTTTCGTTTCAGTTTCTTTTGAGAAGTCCATCGATAGCCATTAAGTCAGTTAGTATATTTTTAAGGTTAGTCAACGGAATCATATTAGGACCATCGCTGGGAGCATTGTCCGGATCTTCATGTGTTTCCATAAACACCGCAGCAACACACCCAGTGGCTACAGCCGCCCGCGCCAGGTAGGGCACCATTTCTCTATCTCCACCAGAGACTGCTCCGAGTCCTCCAGGCTGCTGTACAGAATGTGTAGCATCAAAGACCACTGGATACCCGGTGCTTGCCATAGTAGGCAAGCTACGCATATCCACAACAAGGTTATTATATCCATGAGTATATCCTCTTTCGCATAACATGATGCGCTCATTCCCAGTTGAAGCAATTTTTGCCGCAACGTTTTTCATATCGTGCGGTGCAAGGAATTGGCCTTTCTTGACATTAACAACACAGCCTGTGGCACCTGCTGCTAACAATAAATCAGTTTGTCTGCATAAGAATGCTGGAATTTGTAATACATCGATTCCAGCATCAGCAACAATCTGTGCTTGATAACTTTCGTGTATGTCAGTTAAAATGGGAATTCCAAATTCATGTTTAATGGAATTTAAAATTTTAAGACCTTCGTCTATACCGATACCACGTTTAGTGTTAACGCTTGATCTATTGGCCTTATCAAAACTGCTTTTGTAGATGACTTTAATTCCAAGACTGTCTGCAATTTCTTTAATAGTACCAGCAGTTTGTTCGGCATGATCTTGACTTTCAATTTGACAAGGTCCTGCAATCAATACCAATGGATGATTATTCCCAATGGTAATATTGTTGATGTTAAATGTACGCATATTATTATTTACCAATGCCTAATGACTCCGGCGATAATGAACAGGTTCGTAATGACATAGATTAAAACAATTACTGTTCGAATGGTGGCAACACGATCAGCTTCCTGATCGGTGTTGCCTGTTTTTTCACCCAAGGATTTAGCCCAAAGACGCCAAACGTTTTTCATTATTCTTCATAGATTGCAGAGTTTGCACCGTGTTCGAATACTTCTACTGACTGCACAGTTACACCTTGCCCAACAGGATATCGGCAGGTAAATGTTTTACCATTTACAATATACTCTTGTCCTGCTTGGAAAGTTTTAATAATGCTATTAAGTTCTTTAAAAGCCAATTCACTGAATTTTTCACAGCCTACACCTGGTACGATACGTAAATCGCATATACCGCCTTGATCTTGTAGACCATATGCAGCCATTCCTTTAAAGATTTCTAAGAATGGATCGTCCTCTGAAACGACCAATGTATGATCGAACATGTATTCAAGCCAGGCTTTAAATGCTTTAAGGCCACCAAAGTCCATAACCCAATTGCGATCGTCGAGTGTTTCGCTTTCGAATTTTGCACGAACACCAATCGAGTATCCGTGAAGTAATGAACAATGTGAATGAGTTGACCTCCATTGTCTAAAACAGCATGAAAGCCCCTGTTCGTTTCCGTAAGTTTTTGTTGATATGTATTTCGCCATCTCTTGTCTCCTTTATAAAGTTGAGCGAGTTTGATGGCAGCAGAGTATTTTGAGAGGGATGACGCCAAGTCCTCTATGTGTGTGTCTTGTATTAATTATACAGTATTTCTATTTAATGTCAACAGATGATCTGCTCAATATTATTGAATTGAACATTTGATTGTTGCCATTCTTTAGGCATTTCCCAGTCCGGATCGTTTATCACTGTAAACGATATGTTAGGAAACGATTGAAAGACCTTGGATATCTGATAGACCCAATATGAATAATCTACAGCCTGTTTGTCTGCTGTTGAATAATTTTCAGTATCTTTATAGACATTGTTGACTTTATTGTTTTTTGAATATAGATCAAATCCAACAAGAGTGATATTGTCAAATCCTAATCGAGCCGCAACTAATAAAGCATATCCGCCACTACCCCAATGTTCAGGTCGATCCTGTCTTTGAGTTCCCTGATAGGGCAGGTCTGGTACTGTACTGATGTTTTTTCTTTTTTGAATCTTGCGGTAATATTTGAACCAGTCTTCACGAACATAAACTTCTGTATGTTCAGTCATGGGATTATCTAATGCTTCTTCTACCATTCTTCGATCGCAGCAGACAAGATGATCAACAACAATGTCACGATGAACAGCATTACAGCCTACAAGAACATTGTTGATTTTTAATGATTCGATGTCGATTGATCTACGGCTTTCACCGTTGCCGATGACTACTGCGGAGAACACGTTATTTGATTTCGCCGAATTGTGCCCAGATGCCTGGGTTACCTGATTGAATACAGATCCATCCAACATAACCACGCTGTTGTGGATCTGAGTTCCAGACAATGTCACCTTTCTTAAATGCTCCGCCCTCGGGTGGACGTTCGCCTTTTAAGTGTAGTGTATCGTTAAATTTAACTGCACCGCCGACATGCAATGCTGTTCTTGGGTCAGCAGTACCAACATTAATACCGAGGCTACCATGTATAGACACCTTGATAGGTCCATTATTACGATTGCCTAAGTCGATATCGCCGCCGGCTTTGACAGTGATTCGAGTGGTGTTGTCAGTAATAAATTCAAGATCTGCGCTGTTATAAGCGCCAATGCCAGCTTTATTATATTCTCTTGCACCCAGCACTATCTCGACACCTTCGTCTGCTATAGAAAGAGCAGCGTTGGGTTCTTCAGTGCCGAGGCCTAAACGATCTGTAGTGGCGTTATAAAACAGATATTGGTTAACGCTAACCGAACCATCAACAATAAGACCGCGCAATCTTCCTACTTCACGTAGATTGCTTTTTGTAACAGTAGCACCAAGTTCAATATCACTTAATATCTTAATATTGTTTATGGAAAAATGTTTGCCTTTTTGTACATCAATAGTCTCACTTGAAAAGAATCTTTCAGGATTAGTATTCCAAACTAATTGTTTGGTGTGTCCATTGCCCTGCCAGATCAACCCTTTACCTTCAATGTCACCATTGAACTTAAGATAGGACAGTTCAACTATATTTGTGTCTTGATTCTTAGCCGACAATATGTCTTTTAATAGTTCTGCCAATGAATCTAATTTTTGATCTTGAGTTGACATTATTAATTTCCAATTTTTCCAAACGGTTCCCATATTCCGGGTTCACCTGCTTGAACACATACCCAGCCCACAAAGGTATTGACCCGTGGTTGCGAATTCCAAACGATATCACCTACGTTATATGCTCCAGCGATAGGATAGGTTTCGCCGTATTTTTGTAATTTGTTATTGAACTTTACAGCACCTGCAACATGTAGGTCAACTTCTGGATCAGGCATATTCACCTTAATGGCCAATTTACCGTGAACTGAAACCTGTACAGGCGGTTGTTTGGTGTTACCTAACTGTACATTACCTGAAGCACTAACAGAAATTCTTGAAGTGTTGTCAGTGACGATATCAAAATCGTTGCTGGCAAATGTGCCCACGATACCTTTGACTGAATCTTTAGTACCAACCATTACTTCAATACCATCTTCTGCAACAGCAAAAGCAGCATTAGGTTCTTCAGTGCCAAGACCTAAACGATCTGACGATGCATTATAATACAGATAACTGTTAATGACCACAGGTCCGTCGACCAGCAGTCCACGTAGTTTACCTACTTCACGTAGATTACTTTTTGTAACAGTTGGACCAAGTTCTATGTCGCTTAATACCTTAATATTGTTTACAGAAAAGTGTTTGCCTTTTTGTAGATCAATGGTCTCACTCGAAAAGAATCTATCTGGCTCCCCGTTAAAAACAAATTGTTTAACGTATCCAGCATCTTTCCATATTAGTCCTTTACCGTAGACATTCTTTCCACCAAAGGCAACGTTTTCTTCTTTTTCAAATTTAATATCTGCTTTAAGTTCTTTAACTTCAAGAACGTCAACTTTGATAGTGTTGGCTGTAACTGTGCCTTCTATTGTTAAGTCGTCTTTAACATATCCGACTTTGAGAGTTTTAACTTCGACTGCTTTATCTGTAACGGAGATCTGCTGAGTAGTAGCAGTATCAGTAATACCGGCACTCGCAAAATCTAATATTTTTCCACCAAGAATATGATCTCCGCTGAGGGATCTTTTGGGAATTCTTTTGACAAATTCCGATGGGCTATTAATAGGAAAATTTGGGTCGTCACTTTTCAGTGCGTCAGCAAGTAGAGCCAAGGCTTGATCGATGTTCTTTTTGTTCATAGTAACGTATTTATCAATCAAGAGAAAGCGGGCACTAAACCCGCTTTTACTGAGTAGTTACTTGGTTATTGTACTTTTAACAGCACGATATCTTCGTTAATACGTCCGTTGAGCTTGATATCTACTGCTTTGATATCGTCTAAGAACTTACGCAACTGTACCTTACCAGCTGCCTTAAACTCTTTAAGTTGCTCTTCGGGCTTACGCAGAGTCTTTTGTACGCTGAGATTTTCATTAAATCCTGTAATTGAAGTACCTTTTACACCAAGTTCAAGATATTCATTAGCAACATACTTGCCAAGTTTACGTGATTTAATATTGTAAACCCACAATTCTTTAGCACCGAGTACGTCTGTAGGATTAATTGAAACCAGTTTTAACTGTTCGTTGCTCTTGAGATACTTGAGTTTAGCAACAATCTTGTCTGCAGGTACTGTTTTCTTAGCACGTGGTGCACGATTGATTTTTGCTTCTTGTGCCAACATATCACACGCTGTAAGAATTTCATTGTAAAACGCAGTAATCTTTTTCAACTGTGCTTTGCTCAAATGACTGTAACCCTCTTTAAGCTGTTCGTCTTTACCCTCTGCAACTTCAAGATATTCTTCATATTGACGGGCATACAGATCTTTGATAATGCGAGCATGTGCAGCTTTGGCCTGTTTACCCCGTAGCAAATTTACCAATTTAAACTGCTTGGGATCAAATGTTTCTGGATCTGTAGCAAACAATTCAAGGGCATCTTCAATTTCTTCAGTCATTTTAAGACTTGCCTCACGAACACGTTCTTGGATTGAAGGAACATAGACCGCTGGCTTGGCCGCTTCAATTGCCTTGGCATCTTCCTCGTCAATATCATCCTTGCCTTCTGTAACAACTCGATTAATGGCATCACGCAACCAAGCGCCAGTATCACGACCTTCGTTAAAGTCTGCACGTTGTGGAGTCATACCACGATTCAAACATGCGGCAACAGCACCCATCGTTGATGAACACCGGTTATCTTTGGTTTTCTTAAATGCTGTGATATCAGCTTTGGTGCAACCAGCATCGGCCATCCACTTTAATACCGCAGGCTTAAATGCTTTATTATCTGCTTCAAGACGATAGTAGTCCATTGAACGCTTAAAATGGCGATGGAATTGATCACCGTTCCAAGACTTGCAACCTTCCCAACTTGGGCTGTGATCTTTAGTCGCTTTAGTACGGTGTGCGATGACTTGTTTTTTAGTTACACGAGTTTTAGTTGCTGCTTTTGCCATTGATTGCTCCTACGCTTAATTAAACAATACTTATATTATAGCATCTCTTTTTGGTATTGTCAATCAGAGTTCAAATCGTTTTATCTCAACAGTGTCGCCCGTTTCTGTTTCTTGATATACAACGGCAGCAAAGAATCCAATTTCTAATTGGGCTTGCGCTATTTCCATTGCCTGTGTGCGGCTTTGAGTAGTTTCAATTAATTCTTGATGGCCGATCTCGTCCTCGGCCCAAATTTCGTACAGTTCAAACATTTTTATCGTCTTCGTATGGAACTGGAATCCAGCCCAAAGTTTTTAGATCCTCTTTAATTTCATCAGTTACTTGACCTTCGGGAACATAGTTCATTTTAGACATATATTCCTCGCCTTCTTTTACATCGTATGTACTTAGTCCGCCCATGCCGCTACAGTACCAATCTATGTAGTCGCCCTGTTCACGCATGTCAGCTATAATTCCGCCTGCCTTGCGCCAGCTCGCACTCCACAGTTCGTTTTTCAAAATTGGCATAACATCCAATTTTTGAAATTGCATATTACACATTGCCGCATAAAGATTTTGAGCATAGTCATCTCTCGCCTTGGCTTTGTCACAGAGTTCTTTACTACTACGGAGATCATACTCCATGTTATTCTTTTGCCATTCTGGATCCACAAGATTTGCTGCATCTTGCTCTTTGGCAGTTTTCCAAAAGTTTTCATAAACCTCTGGAATGTCTTCTCGACCGTCTTCCTTGGCCCGTTCTTTAGCTGCCTCCAATTGGAAGGAGAATCGTTCAGGACTTGAATTAACAACGGTCATACTACTTTGTCTGATTCGGTATTAGGGAATGCCGCTATAATCTTTTCTAAAGATTCAACAGGATCCCATTCTTTACAATACTTTTTGCGGTTAGCACGACCTTCTTTGGTATCCGGATCATAGTCAATCCACGAAAATTCTGTACCATTACATTCAGGACAATGATCATTATAGTCGTCGTCTCTAAGGCGGTCATCACCTTTGCCTACCCAACCGCATTCTTTATTATCACAAATAACGTCTACGGGTTCTGGTGGCTGATTAACCCAAGAACTTGTGTCCCAATTATAACCTTGCCAGGTTTCTACACCAGACTGAGGTTTAAATTGACCGTGTTCCCATTCGCCAAACTCTGTACCGTTCCAATATAATGTACCGTAGGTAGTACCAAAACTACGCCATACTGCGCCATACCAACCTTCTATAGTAGGTTTAACTTTTGCAAATTTAAACTTAGGTGACTTTTCCCAATCACTTGGTCCGGGTCCGCACAAAGGATGACCCCAATCCTTTTCTTCAGGAGCATATCGTTCAAAACTTCCGCTGTCATCTGTAATTAATACCATGTTCATGTCGGAACTCTTGCCGTCTGTGCTGCCACCCCAGTTGTCGATATCTTCGCCATCATAGACTACACTGGTAACAATTTCTTCGCCGTCGAACTCGTCGTAGTGTAATTCCAATTTTTCAATATTAAATGGTGCAGTAAGATTAATTTCGCCTTCAAAGAATGTACCCTTTTCATTGCTATTACCGACAAACACTACAGTGCCCTTGGGTTTAGAGCCAACCCAGACTTCATCATCGCAGCACCAATCTGGTTCGCCGTCACAACCGCCGCCTGTGATATCGTCTAATGATTTTTCAAATATAGTATCACCATTTTCGTCTTCGATTTGAAGTGTGCCTGCATTACGACTCACACCGCTAATGTGTCCCATATCATCGCATTCGTACCACGATCCCGGCGGAAATGGCATCATATCTACATCAAGGCCCATTTCCTCAACAGTATCTTCATCACCCCAGGCAATCTCTGACAGATCAACTTGATTATCGTTACAGTAATCCCAAATCGCTTTGTCTACTGTGCCCATAACTTTCTCGCCACCATAACCCCACATACTAATTTTATATGTGCGTGGAGTGAACTTTAGAACTTCAATTAGTTTCTGTTGTTCTGCTACCTTCTGCGCTTCTAATTCTTCAGCAGTTGGTTCTGGAGCATCACTGGGTGCGAATGGCCATGAGCCTTTTGGGTTAGTTGTCATACACAATCTCCTTCATTTGCAATTTTAGATGCTGCCTTGTTTATTGGATTATTTTTTTTCTTAAATTCTTCTACATCTTTAACAGCAGAACTTAATACTGTTGAATAGTTAAGAGCCTGCTGTTTCGTCATATGAACACTTGATTCGGTATCAATATACCCTTTAGTTAGCAATGTCCAAATATGATACCAACGTGTCTTTGACCAGTAGTTTGTTTTACCGGTTGTGTAAATGTTTACAGTAATATCATGTTCATCTGCTTCTACCCAAATGTTGTGATTGTGGCTTTCATCACCGCAGTTACATGCGACTCGGTAGACTTTACTGTCGCCCCAATCGTTTGTTTTCATTATACCTTCTGCTGGTGTTTCTGCTTTCAATGTACTACTCCCATGTCTGGTGTTAACTTCGATACCTTATCTCGACTATCGGAAATTGAATCAACCATTTGATTATATTCATCTTCATCAAGAATAGTTTTGTAAAGTGACAGAGCCTGTGCTACAAGGATAGCTGCGATCTCCATAGGACTGTGTTCTTTGTCAATCATTGCGGCATGAAATGCCCAATAGTCTTGATAAAGATTTTCTAATTGATCAGTTTGTTCGTTGTTGATATTTGTATTCACGTTTAAGCCACCATTTGTAAGTGTTCCAGTATTCGTTTATTTTATAGGGTTCTTCGCCATGTGTCAAGTGCTCTTCGATATTTTCTATCCAAAGTTGATGCACCCACATGCGGAATTGGGATTGTGTTTTTGGAGTTAGGTCCATAGACTTTCTCTAATTTTGATTAAACGAATCATCATAGCTTCATCTTCTTTGGTATAGTCTGCTTCGATCTTTTGGAGCAACTTGTGTGCCTTGTCACTTTGTTTTTTAAGCACAGGATCTTTGTCTCCGCTAAAACTTAGACGGCCACCGTTGGCTTCTCGCTGTGCTTCGCATACCGCAGTCCAACCACTTGCTTCGTATGGATCAGGTCGATTACGATATGTAACCGTCCACCAAGTGTACAGCTCGATAATTTCCTTAGCGGCATTGGCCTGATAAGTTGGCTCGGCTTTATGCTTTTCACCTTCGTCTAAAAATTCTTCGTTAGTTAGTGTACTTGCCCAGGTCAAATAAGCCATACCAGCTTCCGGACAGCGCCATGTACGCCAACGCAACCAACCACTGCGCCACCAAGGAACATTGTACTTCTTTTGTTCTTCGCTGTTCCACATACAGTAGTGCCATGCTTGTTCTATTTCAACAAAATCCACAAGCTCATTGAACATACAAGGAAGAAAACGATTGCCAACATCACTCCAATTACCCGGTTGTATGTCTCGAGGATGGGCGGTAAGAGCATGGCTGTGACTAACCCAGCGATTGTTAATATAGTAGCGTACATCATTTAGTTTGTCCGGAATGTAATAGACAATTTTTTGAAGGTAGTCCAGCCCTTCTTCAGCTAACCACCAACGAATTGGGTAAGCTGACTTAGCACGATCTTCCCATTCGTGCCATTCCTCGCTGGTACCACATTTGAGTTTTGTAGTACCGCGAAGCCAATCTGCAAATTTTGAACAAGTCCAATAATGATTACGCATTTTTATTCCTTAAGATTATACTGCTGAACACTTTAATTATACTATCTTTAAGAAAACCTGTCAAGATACATCGATTTTATTGATTACAACCAACCGCCTGCACGGGCAATTCCAATTATGCCAACAAGAATCCAGAACCCGTTTAATAGAGTATATGCTGGATCTTTTCTAATTGAAGCACAATATGTTAATAGTATAGCATCAACGGTATTAAAGATCCAAACAAACATAAACGGACTTGCTGGGCCTAACCAAGATACTAAACTAAAACTAATAATTCTCATAATGACGCCAAGCATTTCCATTTGTGGAAGATGGGTGTTGATATAATTTAAAATATATTTCATTAAAATTTCCTTTGATAACCAGCTAAGTTGAGTAACATACTATATTGTTCGTAGGCTTTCTTTACAGCTTCGTTGGTGTGTCGGTAGTGTGCTTCTTCACGTTCTTTGTCCATTAAAGTTTCAAACATGTCACGCATGCCTTCCGAGTTACGATGATTGTAGAAACGATTTTCTAATTCTACAAGAGTGTTTAAACGACTTTCTGGAATCTGAACTGTGAATAAACGTTCAGTTTGGTATTCTATTACATCATTTCGAATGATGTCAGCACGTTCTGGATCTGTAAAGAATGTAGGCGGGCGATATCGAGCATAACGCTGTGTATCGTTTACTACTTTAACTTCGTAGTTTTTACAAAATGTTTTTAATTTGTCTTCCATTTTAGATGATCTATTTTATTTTTAATGGTTGCAAACGGTGACAGGTCAGTCATAGGAATTCTTGCAGCCTGTTCTACTTCGTTGGCATATAAAAGATATGTTAAATTTAAATCGTCTTGCGGATCTAAATTAAAATAGTTTGACATGATTTTTTCAAATCTATGATCCTCAGAAAAACATTTAACCAATCGATTAGCATACTCGCCGATCAAACTTTTAACTTCATTTTCGTTAATTGTTAATCGGGGATGATAAAATTCAGTACCGTAAATAGAATGAAAAAGTCCAGCCAAGCATACTTCTTCAGAAAGGCTGTAAGATTTCAAAAGACAGAATGTGTTAAACAAATGGTCATAAAACGATCCATGGCTATGACTTAAATTTATTGTTCGATCTTTAATAAATTGGATTGCTTTTTCTTCTGCAGGACTTAATAAAATATTTCTATCATAATAAAAATCTTCAACGTTTACAGATTGATGCCATGACCTGGGTTCGCTATCATTTGAAAACTTAATAGCAAGAACAAATCTATAATTTGTAGCCATCGGTCCAGGCTGAGACGATTTATGAGGAATCGAACCATCAAACAATACTAATCTTCCAGGAATAAAGGCAGACGAAAATAAAATATCTTTCATTGATTCGTCGGAGAAATGTGTTTCTCCTTCCCACGACGGATCCCAGTCGAGGTTCAAATAGTACAATCCAGTTAACACATCCTTCGAAGTCCAGTCCTCATCATCAATATGATAGGCATAGTTGTCGCTGGCTGTACATAAATTGATATAGCATCTTCTGACTCGTAACTTATTTTCTTTAATATATTTTAATAAAAAAGAATTTTCAAAGAAACCAAGACTAATAATATCCGATAACGGTAAATTGGCCTTGAGAGTTTTTTGATATTTGCGATGTTCTGGCAAATCATGGGAAACTCTTGTCACAGAATAGTGTGCATTATAGGCATAATTATAAAAGGTTAATCTTTCTTTTGCCGTAAACACATCATCATAGACTTCAATTCGTTTTCCGTTAATTGAAAATTCTTTTTTCTGCATCAATTATCTGCCTCGACCAGCCGACTTCTTTGCTGGTTTATTGGTAACTACTTGATTACCATGGATGCCTTTATCGGCATCCTTGGTGTTCTTTTTACCGGCATTTTGTTGTGATGCTTTTTTCTTTTCCAGTGCGGCTTTCAAAAAGTCACTGGTTGCCATTATTTTCTATCTCCAAATAGTTGTAATAGATTAAGGAACAGATTGATAAAGTCCATGTAAAGAGTTAATGCACCCATTACTTCTACAGCATCACTGGTATCAACACTAACTTCTTCACGAATCTTTTGTGTGTCGTAAGCAGTTAATCCTAAGAAGATAATGATTGCCAGGGCTGAAATTACCATCTGCATCACAGTGCTGCCAATAAAGATATTAACAATGCTGGCAATGACAATGGCAATTAATCCAACAAACATAAATTTGCCGAGACTATCGAGGCTCCGTTTAGTAAAATAGCCATAGAAGCTCATGACTCCAAACAATATTGCCGCACCCATAAACGCACTAACAATACTGCCCATGGTAAAGATTGCAAAGATCATTGCAAAGCTCAAGCCCATCAATGCTGCAAATCCGTGTAAGCATAATTGTGCAACACCTTTACTTGGGTTGTTGCCAAGTACCATAGCAACTCCAAAAATTGCCGCCAATGGTGCAAAAATTACTATCCACTTCATTACACCTGTAAAGAAGAACTGTAGCAGTTCCGGACTGGTGCCTACAAAATAACTGACCAGCATTGACACGATGACCGCAAGGCTCATGTGTCCATACACTCGTCCCATGGCAGAATTGATTTCTTCTGCTGAACGATATGTTGTAATAGTATCAAAAGTTCCAAACATATTAATCTCCTTGTGAAATAAAATCGGTAGTCATTGGAAATACGGTAGCAATGACTTCTGCGCAGGCCTTGGCAACTTCTTGATGCTCAAGTTGTGTGCCGTTGGCTGAACGCAATTGAATAAAGTGTACCCACGAGCGTAGTGTACCATTCATATAAAGTTTACTAACTGTATTACCTTCTGGTAACACAGCACGAGCCTGTTCTTTAGCTATGCCCTTATCGATAGCCCATTGGTATGTTTCTTTTGCAAGGGCGATGAGTTCGAGCTGTTTATCTCGCCATTGGTCTTGTAACATTGCATCGCCAATTGTTGGTTCCAATGCGATTGAGTTCTGTCTGTTTTTTGGATCTTGCTTTCGTGCTTCTCGCAATACAAACGACAGGTCTTGAGTAGGGTCAGCATATCGCTGACTGAATTCTTGGAAGCTGAAGCTACGATGTCTAAGGATCTGTCGTGCAATATCTCTTGTGGTTGTGATTTCAATACAGGCTGAGACCATTTC
>Ga0114974_10000768_pt1 | contig 26192 bp, 21 predicted proteins | sample S_130206_EF_Meta_FD_87318 | JGI IMG/M metagenome (GOLD analysis project Ga0114974, IMG submission 87318) | Freshwater microbial communities from Lake Simoncouche, Canada to study carbon cycling - S_130206_EF_MetaG | ecosystem: Environmental > Aquatic > Freshwater > Lake | place: Lake... | reverse complement strand
CTTTCAGTTACCGGAAACATTCAAGTAGACGGCAACTTAACAGAAGCCAGCAATATTATAATTGGTGATCAGCCCTTAGATACTGTTACAATTAATACTGATTTTAGTCAAAGTATTGTTCCAGGTACAGACAATACATACGACCTTGGTCAAGATAATAGAGACAGTACGTTAGGTCGTTGGGATCAATTATACACTCCTGATTTGACACAGGTAGTGACCATGCTGCCTAATCAGGTAAAAGTTAGTGAACAGATGGATATCGACGGAGTCATTAATAAAATATCAGGAATGCAGTCCAATGAAGATATTTTATTGAACCCTGATACCGGCATCACCTACATCGAACGCACTAAGTGGCAAAATAGCGTTATTACTAACCTTAACAATACTGCATTATCTGTCGGATCAACTGGCATAGGCTATACAGTATTTGCTGGCACTAATGGTATATCAATTCCAGCAGGTACAGATGCTGAAAGAAGAGTCTCCCCAGAAGTCGGTGAAACACGTTGGAACACTACCAATCCTACTAATCGATATCTTGAATGTTTCGACGGTACTGTTTGGGCAGTGTCAACGGGTGGCGGTATCGAAGTTGACATCAACATCATGGAAGATCTCGGCCATGTTTGGACCCTTACCCTGGGTTAATTTCCCTTAGACATAAATACTAATACTGTAAAGACTGACCAAGTTTTTACGATACTCAACAGCGTAGGACCGCTATGTAAGGTGTCCATATCCGTGTAACTCGGTGGTGATGGAGAGCATATGGCTATTGGTCGAATTTCCGGTCCGCTCTTAAAGTCTAATCTCGTCCGAGACGGCGTGGATTTGGCCTTTGAGACTGACCTCTTATACTTAGATGTAACCAACTCCCGCATTGGCGTGAACACTGCCACTCCGACCACAGATCTTGATGTTAACGGTACAATCAGAACTACCAATCTTATTTTAGATAGCGGCCTTGATGTAGGTAATCTACACCTTAGCGGCAATACAATCAGCAGCGACCTATCAACTATCAGCTTTATTGCATCTGCAGGCGAAGCAACGGTATATCACACAATTGTACACATTGACGATATACAAATCCAAGGTAACGTAATTTCTACATTTAACTCAAATGCAAATCTTGAGTTTCACCCTAACGGTACTGGTATTGTAGATATTACAGGTAATACTAATATTCTTGGAAATTTAAATGTTACTGGTAATATTTCTGCTACAGGTAATGTAGTTATCGGTGGTAATATTACCATTGGCGATGCGCTTACAGATAACATTACTATCAATGCTGCTATTAAAAGTGATTTAATCCCAGAACGAGACATTACCTATGATCTTGGTTCTGCTTCTTTTAGATGGCGCAGAGTATACGCCAATAACTTATACGCTGATACATTAAACGTTCCGACACTTGATGTTGGCAACTTGATGTTCCGCGATAATCAAATTACCACTACTACTGGTCTTGATTTATACATTGACGGCAACGGTGCAGGCGGCGTCAGATTAGGCAATTTTAAAATAGTTGATAATACTATTACTAACGTAGTATCAGCCGCTATTACACAGATAGCACAAACAGGTATTGGCTATTTTAAAATTAATGGTACAAATGGTTTTGTACCTCCAGTGGGATTAACCGGCGAGCGTCCTACTGTGGGAGGCTACGGAGCATTGCCCGTAGGTATGACACGCTACAACACAGATTCAAAAGCTCTTGAAATATGGGACGGCATTGCTTGGGCCAGTCCTGCAGGTTCATCAGGTGCTGTTAGTATTACACAAGCCAACGACATTGCGGTTCAGATCGCATTAACATTAGGATAATAAAATGCCAACCGTATTTAAACACGCATTAGTAACAGAAGTTGGTACATCAGCAACTGATATTGTAACAGTTGACGCAGGTGTTAGAGCAACAGTTATTGGCTGCAACTTGGCTAACGTAACAGAATATGACACCGTGGTTGCTGACCTATATGTATTTGGAGCAGATAGTGTAGTGACACATTACGTCAAGGGATTGGTAATTCCTCCAAATACCAGCGTAAAAGTAATTACGCAAGGTGAAAAATTAATACTTCCTGCTACCACAGGATTAAGATTAAGAAGCGATACGCCAGACAGTATCGATGCTACAGTTAGTTATGTTGAGATATCATAAGGATTAAATTATGCCAAGTACATATTATTTAGGTACCAGCCCAGACGAAGCACTTGGAGATAGTCCGAGATATTGGTATGCAATTCGCAGAAATGCAGACGGTGAACTATTTCTATTACGCAGCGATCAAGCCAAGGATAAAGATTCTATCGAATTAAACTTACCAGGTGCTCCAAATGAAAACTTTGAAGATTTTGAACCAGGTGTAGATTACTTCGATGGTATCGCAGCCGATCATGAAGTTGTTTACGATAATCTATACTGGACTCAGTATCGATGGGATAACCGTAACATGCTTTACTATATAGATAGTCAAGGACGATTAGTTCAACGTATCAACCAAGGATACTCATATCCAACAGGACATTCAAGTTAAACGGAATAAATTATGGCAGAATTTAAGATCAGTAGAATACGGTACACTTGGCGCGATACTTGGGCCACTGGTACTGATTATATCAAAGACGACATTGTAAGATTCGGTGGCGCATCGTGGGTCTGTGTTAGAAAACATACAGCTTCAGCATTTGCGACTGATCAAATATATTTGGCAAATCCAGACGATACAGATTTTACTCCAGCATGGATTAAAATGACCGATGGTTATGCATGGCGCGGCGATTGGGCTGCATCTACATTGTATAACCCAGGTGACATTTCTCTATACGGTGGTGTTATCTATCTCTGTATACTGAGCCATACTTCTGCTGCAACATTCGCTGCCAATGATCTCAAGTGGGCAGTCTATACCGCATTGCATAATTGGGTCCAAAATTGGACTATTAACACACGTTATGCAGTTGGAGATGTTGCAAGATACAACGGCATTGTGTATCGTTGTACTGTAGAACATACTTCTTCAACATTAACTAACGGTTTAGAAGTCAGTAACAATGACGGATACCAAGACAGTACTCTCGAATCATGGGAGATTGTATATTCAGGAGTTCAATATCGTGGCAATTGGACTGTTAACACAAGATATCGCATAAACGATTTAGTAAAATTTGGCGGAACAGTTTTTAGATGTAAAAAAGGACACCAACACGCTAACGATTCAACTTTAAACTTTGATTTAGACTTACATTGGCAAATTGAATTTCCAGGGTTTCAAAAATCTGGCATGTGGAATAATTCTACAGTCTACCAAAACGGAGACATTGTTCAACACGGCGGAAAACTATATTACAGTCTAACTACAAATTACAATAGTAACCCTACCAGCAGCACCTATCAAATTCTTGACCGTGCTAATCCAGAAATCGATTGGCAGGTTGTATCAGCTGCTGACAGCTTTAAAGGCGATTGGACAGCCGCAGGCCAGTACAAAACTGGTGATGTTGTTCGCCGTGGCGGATACACATATCGTGCATTATTAGATACAGCGTTAACTGCTGATGGTAGCAGTCTTGATTATCTCGATTCAACTAATTGGGAAGCAGTGATACCAGGTAACGACCATAAAGTAGAATGGATCATTGGTAACACTTACGCAGTAGGCGATCTTGTAACATATGAAGGGACGCTATGGAGATCTAACTACGAACATATAGCCAGCAACGAAAATTGGCCGTCATTAGACAGTGGTTCAGGATTCTTCTATTGGGATATTGTGTTGCTATCCGGTTCGAACACCGGTATGAAAAATCGAGGAGATTTGTTAACCTATAACCTATCTCGTGATTTAGTCGGTGACGGTAGTACTTTTAATGAAACTTCTGTGCCGATAGGCGAGTTAGGTCAACTGGCAACCATCGACGATGCTGATACTATTTTTTATAACTTCTGGGGACAATCTGACAAAGTTCGTTATGTCAGCGCCGATGAATCGATAGCATTAGACGATGATACAGATCCTGAACGTGGTATTAGTCCATTTAAACCATTTAGAACAATTCGTTATGCCTGCGAACACATTGAAGATTTAAACACTGCATCAGAGCATTATACTATCAGAGTATCCACAGGCGAATACGAAGAAGTGTTACCGATCATAGTACCTGAAAAAGTTGCTGTGGTTGGAGACGAGCTTAGAGCAACGCAGGTTAGACCTAAACCAGCAAATCCAGCATTGGCCAATGATCGACCATATTCATTGGTTGCATTAGATCATATCTCTGATATTATTCAAGATCTATTTGCCAACAATACTATAACTAAGGCTGTTGGTAATACAGAAGACCAAGTATTCTTAACAGAAACAGTACAGGTAGCTGGTCCTCCAATCATTGATACAATGACTGGAATGGTAACTCCAACATACATTGATGTTACGCAACCAATAACTGTCAGTCCGGCAGCAGCCACAGATATTCAAGATATAATCAGTGACATTACTGATTATATTAATTTCTACGTAGCTGGACAAGGAACAGAACCTACTATGACTGGTTCTAACACAGCGGTTACGGCATTAGGTTACACTAATGCAGTTTTAGTCCTTGAAGCGAATAAGAATTTCCTTGCAGAAGAAGTGTCTGCATTTATTGCTCAACAATACCCATTATTAAATTATGATGCATCTCAGTGTAAGAGAGATATTCGTAGATACATTGATGCATTTAAGTACGATATAATCTACACAGGTAACTACAAATCATTATTAGGTGCAAGATATTATCGAAATGCAGTTCTCGGATCAGAAGGCGAGGACATGTTCTATGTACGTGATGCTACTGGTATTAGTAACATGACCTTAAAAGGATTAACAGGAACTCTTAATCCTCCAAGAGTATATGAACTGTATCAGCGACCAACTGGTGGTGCCTTTGTAAGTCTTGACCCAGGCTGGGGCCCTAACGATACTCGCTGTTGGATTACAACTCGATCATGTTATGTACAAAACGTAACCACATTTGGTACCTGTGCAGTCGGTCAAAAGATTGACGGGGCACTACACAATGGTGGTAATAAATCTATTGTTTCAAACGACTTTACACAGGTTATCAGTGATGGTATCGGAGCTTGGGTATTAAACAACGGTCGTGCAGAACTTGTTTCTGTGTTTACATATTATTGCAATATTGGTATGTTTGCCGAAGATGGCGGTGTTATTCGTGCTACTAACGGCAACAGTTCATATGGTAATATTGGAGCATTGGCAGACGGCAATGATCCTGGTGAAGTACCAGTTTATGCAACTATTAACAATCAAACAACTCAAGCAACGATCGCAGCAGCGTTCGCTGGAGAAATTAACGACGAAATTTTAGCATTTGAATTTAGTCACGCTGGTGAAAACTATACCAGAGCCGATTATACAGTTACTGGCGCTGGTGTAAATGCCAGTGTTCTTCAAGAAGAATTTAGAGATAACGCTATTTTTGAAATGATGGTTCGTAACGATCCGTCGGGTACATTTACTGGAACACCAGGCGGCTCAGGATACAGCTTGGTCGGTAACAACGCACAAACAGGTACCGCTACTACAATTACACTCGCAACCAATGATGCAAATACTGAAGCAGATTTGTTAGGATTGAGAATTGTAATAACCAGCGGTGATGGTACAGGACAATACGGTCAGGTTGCATCCTATAATTCCACAACTAAATTATTAAATGTCATAAGAGAAAGTGACGGTCAACCAGGATGGGATCACATAGTTCCAGGTAAACCTATAGTGACCACAATGACTACGAATGCAACATATCGTCTTGAGCCAAGAATAACATTCTCAGATCCAGGGTTTACAACAACTCTGTTTAATTTAGGAACATCAGTAAGTTGGGCAAACGTAGTATATGGCGAGACATCTGGTACTTATACCGATGTTACCGGTAGTGCTGGATTAGGCACTACTCTTGATATAACGCCAATTACCGCAACCTGGAATATTGTTAAAGTTGGAAGAGGTTATACCATAACTCTTGCACAGGGCGGCGCAGGCTATATTGTAGGTCAAACAGTAACAATTGACGGTGAAGATGTTGGCGGTGAAACTATTGAAAACGATATTACAATTACAATTACAGCAGTGTCTGATGATAGTACTAATTCAATATTAGATTTTGATTATTCAGGCCTTGCAGCCAGCGGACGATTTGTAGCAACACCAACATCAGCTACTACTACTTCATATTCCGAAGATGGCGTAGTATGGGGAACTGGAACTTTACCAAGCGAAAACAATTGGAAAGCATTAGCAGCAGGTGAGGCTAAATTTGTAACTGTTGCATTTGGTACTAACAGTACTGCATATTCGTTAGATGGCATAGCATGGACTGCTGGCGGAAATATGCCTTCGGTACAAAATTGGAATTCGATTGCTTACGGAGCCCCTGTTGGCAGCAACGGACTGTTTGTAGCAGTAGCAGGAACAGCCAACGCAGGTGCAGTCAGTACTAATGGTACTACATGGACTGCAATATCGCTACCAGTATTTGGCGATTCGACATTGAACGAATGGGTTGACATTGCCTACGGTAAAGGTAAATTTGTAGCACTGGCTAACAGCGGAAATATTGTTGCAGTTGGTACATATAATTCAATTACATCAACAATTTCCTGGGTTGGCGTAATTATGGATTCTGTTGCAGACTCATCACAGAAAGATTGGGTCAGCATTGCCTATGGTAATAACAGATTCGTAGCAATATCATCAACTGGTGATATATCCTACAGCTTTGATACAGAAACATGGTATGGAGCTACAGCAGCAAGCCAAGACGGTTCGACAGCACATAACTGGAAACAAATTAGATACGGCCAAGGTGTATTCTTTGCAGTAGGTGATTCTGGTGGCAGAGACATCGGTGCAGACCCTGTACCAGCGTCAGAAACAACATTCGCAGCAACATCATATGACGGTATTAGATGGACTAATAGAGGTCTGCCAGAAGCTGCATTATGGAGTGCAGTAGCATTTGGTAATCCTGATATATCAATGGGCGACAGTACAGCTTCTAATAGCACACCTATGTGGATCGCAGTTCACCAATCATTGACTGGTACAGCCTGCAAGATATTAACAGGCGCTCGAGCAATTGCCAGAGCGATTGTTGAGTCTGGAAGAATCAAGTCTATAAGAATTTGGGAACCTGGTAGCGGATATTCTTCAACTCCAACCTATACAATTACAGATCCCAAGAATACCAGTGAAGCATTTATCAATCCAAGACTGGGTGATAGTGTGTTAGCACAACCAAGCTGGATTTTCAGAGGGACAAACTATAAGACCAGCTCGACACGGGTAACAATATCTGGTGACGGTTATGCTGACGTTATTCCAAATACACAATTTGTAACAGTTGCGGGACTACCAACACTGACAGGCCCTGGTACACAATTTAGATTCCGCGGCGAAACAAACTATTTTACAGTGGCAACTGTAGAATTTGAAAGCAGCGAAAGCAATGGAACTATTACAGGAACATTTAGAGTAAGTCCGCCGTTAGATTACGATTACTATCTTGAGCACGGTGCGCAGGTAGAAGTTCGTGAACGTTACAGTCAGGTTCGTATTACAGGACATGACTTCCTTGATGTAGGATCTGGAAATTTCTTAGAAACAAATTACCCAGAGCTGTACACTCTAAACACATACTTCTATGCACCTGAAGACGAAGTTGTTGAATTAAACGGTGGACGTGTGTTCTACACCAGTACCGACCAAAGCGGTAACTTTAGAACAGGTGAATTATTTGCAGTTGAACAGGCAACCGGTGTAGTTACAATTAGTGCGGACTTCTTCGATCTACAGGGTCTAACAGAATTGGCACTGGGCGGAGTTCGACTTGGTGGTTCAGGAGCGATCGTTCGTGAATTTTCAACAGACCCGCTGTTTACCGCAGACTCAAATAACGTAGTATCAACGCAAAAAGCGATTAAATCCTATTTGGCAAATCGTTTAAACGTTGGCGGATCAGATCTATTAACAGCCAGCTTCATTGCAGGTACTGTTCGAGTTGGTCCAAACATAATTTCAAACACAGCTGGGTTAACTATTACTATCCCAAGAATGGCAGACTTCAGCGGGCGTGGCGAAAGAGGGGCAGCAACACATATTCGTGGTAGTATGTTGGCGCAAACAATGTTTTATAAATCATTTAATGACAATGGATTATAATGAATAAATACACTAACTTCAAAAAAATCGGAGTGGATAATGGCAGAATTTAAATTAGGTAGAATTAGATTTGTATGGAAAGGTAACTGGGCAACTGGTACTACATACTACATAGATGACGTTGTAAGGTACGGCGGCAGTACATATATTTGTACAGTCGGCCATTCTGCCGCAGCTGATTTTAATACAGACTTAGAATATAATCCAACTAAATGGAATCTAATGTCTAATGGTACTGACTGGAAAGGGGACTGGACAGTTAATACATTTTATAAAGCTAACGATATTGTAAAATACGGTGGTTTATTATACATCTGTAATACCAAACATACATCTACCAATTTAGCGCAATCAGGAACACCCGGTGCAGAAACAGTTACTGGTCTTGAAAAAGATCAAGCCAAGTGGACATTGTATGCTGAAGGATTTGATTGGCAAGGTGACTGGACAATCTCAACACGCTACAAGAAAAACGATCTTGTAAAATACGGCGGATACACCTATGTATGTAACACGGCTCATACTTCATCTGCAACTACTACCTTAGGCTTAGAAGCATACTCTTCATACTGGGATTCTTTCAATCAAGGATTAGAATACAAAGGTACTTGGGCTGGCGCCAGCACACGTTATAAATTAAATGATGTTGTGAAATATGGTGCAGGACTTTGGATCTGCACAGCGCAACATACATCAACTGCTTCATTTGCAGCTGACTCATCAAATTGGAGTCAGTTTGTTGAAGGTATTGAATTTGAAGACACTTGGGTTTACACAACTACATATCAATCAGGCGATGTGGTCAAGTACGGTGGTAATCAATACGTAGCTAAGACTGTTCATACAGCAGCAGCCGTAACTGAGACACCGCTAACACAAACTTCAAGATGGGATCTATTCAGCGAAGGATTTAAATTCCAATCTGACTGGACCAATTCAACTTCTTATAAGATCGGCGAAGTTGTAAGATTAAACGGCTATACATACTTGGCCACTACTGATTCACCTGCCAACACCTACACTGTTACAGCAGCCACCGCAGCAAATGATCAATTCACTATAGCCAGCACCACTGGTATTGTTGCTGGAATGACTGTAAGATTTACTGGTACTACTTTTGGCAACGTGTTTACAACTGCAAGATATTATGTTAAAACTGTTGCAGCTGGTTACATTACGATCAGTACCACATCGGGCGGAACTACATTTGATGTTCCTTCTAATGCAACAGGTACAATGACTGCAACGGTATCGGCAGAACCCCCAAATGCATCATACTGGACAAGATTAAATTCTGGTATATCATGGCAAGGCACATGGGCCGATGACTCAGAGTATCGCCTTGGTGATGCTGTTCGTTATGGTTCTAACGCATATATCTGCGTTTTAGATCATCGTTCGGAAGAAGACGACGGATCGACTGTCGGAGTACAGGGTGGTGGCGCTGCAAATAGTCGCCCTGATCGCGATACCGCTGGAACATATTGGAGTATCTTATCGACAGGTAGCGAAACTGCGGTATTAACTACACGCGGTGACCTTGCATATTATAGCGGATCAGGACCAAATAGATTACCGATTGGTACAGAGGGTCAACTTTTAAGATCTAACGGTACTGATCCAGAATGGGTAACACTTGGTAAAACTGATCACGTTTACTATGTTGCAGAACACGGCACAGACGGCCCTGCTCCGGTATATGGATTGTCATTAGATAAACCATGGAGAACAATTCGTTATGCCTGTGAACAGGTAGAAAACGGCTGCAGAAAACCTAACGCTGCATATTTGCTTGAGATGAACCGTGCATTTATTCAACGAGAAGTTACAGAGTGGATTGATTACCAGATAGCAAATAATATTTCTCCGTTTACTTCTGCATTTGATTACGATGAATATAAGTGTGAGCGAGATACAGGGTTTGTTGTTGATCGTTTGATCTGGGATATTAATCACGGCGGAAACTTAAAAACATTATCAGCAGCATTGGCCTATATCAATCTATTGTCTAACGGTGACATATATGCAACAGCCGAAGAAGGTAATGGTACTGGGATATACTCTAAGGTGGGGGTAGAAGGTACTAAAGATGCAGCAGCTTATAATTACATGCTGACATTAGTTGCTAAGGTATTAAACAATACTGCTCCTACTGCAAACTATCAAACACTTAACGGTGATAATTCCACTTCAACAGTAGCGCAATACATCGATTTAGCCTACACAGCTGAACCTACAGCAATCACTGAAATAACTACCTTGGTAGGAATTCTTACAACAGCACTAACTGAACAGACAGCAACTAATCTTCCAGATCGTTCAGTTCCAGCAAACAGTATTTTTATCAAGAGCGGTGTATTCCAAGAAGTATTGCCGATTATTGTTCCAGCTGAAACTTGTTTGATCGGTGACGAAGTACGTTCAACACATGCTGGACCTATTGGCAGCACTGTTAATTTAACTGATGCAAAATACAGTCTTGCTACATTAGATCGTTTAGAAACTGTTGTCGGCCAAGTTATCCTTGGTACTGACGTTACAGAAAGTTCTGGAAATACAGCAGTACAGAGCCGTGCTTGGCCATACGCCAGCTCTGTAGAAGTTACCAGTTTACAACAACTTGTTCGTACACTGAAATGGAACACTGCCTATAGATTAAATTCTACAGATCCTATTCTATTAACTGACCCGACAGGTTACAATTCTGCATATTTGTCAGGATACGGCGATGCACGTTACCTATTGCAAGAAAACAAAGAATTCTTGAAACAAGAAATCACTGCGTTTATTGCAGTTAACTATCCTACAGTTAAGTATTCCAAAACCAGATGCAAACGCGATGTTGGATATGTTGTCGATGCAATGGTTTACGATTTAACCTACGGTGGATATTCACAGACATTAAATGCTGGCCTTGCTTACTTTGACGGTAATTCAAGCACAACATTAATGATTGACTCTACAGAATTAGCTGCAACATCAGCATCTTACAGTAGATTAAAAACAGTAATGCAACAGATTGTTGCCAATACCGCTGTAACACGTTCGACCGGTAACTTATCAACTCAGTTTACTGATAGTACTAATCGCACTGGCGGATCATCAGCATCTACATTTATTGGTAACGGCATTGATATTATTATTAATATCATTGCAGGGGATTCAACAACCAGCCTAACTCCGCAGATCAATATTACACAGATTGCAACTAATAACACATTTACTTCTGCAACACACGGTTTATTAGTTGGCGATGCTGTAATTCCAAGAACTACTTCCAACGGACTAACTGCTGGAGTAAAATACTGGGTAGTAGGAACGGTTGCTACTAATACATTCCAATTGGCAGCATCTTATGGTGGCAGCGTATTAGCTACATTTACCAACGGTTCTGGACTTGACCTCGACTTTGAAAAGATCGATTACCCAGTAGCAACTAACGCTGTAACATCAACTACTGCACTAATCACAGCAGCACAGACACTTGATGCTGCACAAGAAACAATTGTTACAAACTCAACCAGTTACTTGACTGCAACCTATCCAACATTGGTATACAACACAGCCAAGTGCCAGCGAGATGTTAGATTAATTCTTGAAGCTGTGATGTTTGACTTTATGTTTAACTCTAATGTTCAGTCAACTAATGCAGCCTATGCATATCTAAGATCCAGCGCCAGTGATGTGTTTACTAACAATCAGAAAACAGCTACTCGTGCAGCGTTTACCTATGTTAAGACACAGGCCAACGCCAACGTAGGCGGAGATGCAACTGCACAGGCAAGAATTTCTACATTAATGACAACTATCGATGATATTATCTTTGGTGCAACCTTTGATGGTTCAGTATGTCAAACAGAAATTCGTGCAGCTGATTGGGCTCGCCTACAACTTGAGCGCAACAGAGCATACATTGTTGCTGAAATTTCAGCATATATGACTCAGACATTTAAAGGTACTGTTACAGCGACCAATTCCGCTGATTACTTAACTATCAGTGACACAAGTTGGTTGAAACGAAATGCTGCTGTTAGATTTTCCGGAACAGTGTTTGGGGGAGTAAGTACAGAAACAACTTACTATGTTCAAAACGTAATAAGCTCAACACGTTTCACCGTTGCGTTAACACGTAATGCTACAACTCCGGCAGACCTATCAACAGCCGCAGGATCAATGACAGTGTCTTATTACTTTAATACAGCATTATGCTTACGTGATGTAGGCAGAATGATCGATGCATTTAAGTTTGATACAATGTATCCAGGAAACTACAAAACAATAATGGCTGCAAGATATTATGCCAATGCTGTTCTTGGTAGTTATGAAGAAGATGCATTCTATCTACGCAATGGTACTGGTCTACGCAATATGACGCTTGAAGGACTGTATGGAGATCTTACACCTCCAAACATTTACGGTACTTCAAGAACAACCGCAGGAGCATACGCAAGTCTTGATCCGGGTTGGGGACCTGCAGACTTCCGTGGTTGGATTACTAACCGCTCACCATACGTACAAAACTGTGTCTGTTTTGGTTATGCTGCAATTGGTCAAAAGATTGACGGTGCATTGCATAACGGTGGTAACAAGTCTATCGTGTCAAACGACTTTACACAATTGATCAGCGACGGTATCGGCGCTTGGGTAACTAATAACGGTCGTGCAGAACTTGTTTCTGTGTTTACATACTACGCACACGTCGGTTATTTGTCAGAAGCAGGCGGACGTATTCGCGGTACAAACGGTAACAACTCTTACGGTAAGTTCGGTTCAGTAGCAGAAGGGTATGACGTAACTGAAACTGTTGGTACAGGTATTGTTGACAACAGAAACTTCGTAGCAGCCACAGGTAAAGTTAACACTGACGGTGGTACTTCAATATTCAACGTAGAGTGGACCAATGCTGGAACAGATTACACTACTGCAACTTACTCAATCAGTGGCGCAGGTATTAATGCCAGCGTTGAACAAGGTGACGAGATACGTGACGGTGCAGTTTTCCAAGTTAGATTGCTTGATTATGTAGACGATTCAACATCAGCACCAGAAGCCGACGGCAACTATGGTGGTTACGGCTATGTTTCAAATGCCAATACTGCACAGGGCGGTACAACTACACAGATTACCATTGCTGCTACTGACGGCGAATTAAGCAGTGCATATATTGGAATGAAATTATTTTTAACTGGCGGCACTGCTGCTGGTCAATTTGGTATTGTTGCAACATACAATTCAGGTACAAAAATAGCTACAGTTAACAAAGAATCAACAGGTGCGGCTGGGTGGGATCATATTGTTCCAGGAACAACTATTACATCGCCTGATGCATCAACAACCTATGTAATGGAACCAAGAATTTCATTCACAGCACCGACTTATTCGTCTACAGCAAGAACATTAGCAACCAGCCAAACATATACAGATGTTGCCTATGCTGAATTACAACGAACATACCTAAGTGTTACTGGTACAACTTCTGGTTCTGGTAGTGCTGCTGCGTTTAACGTAACAAGAAAAGGCACGAAGTATTCTTCAGTTATATTAAGAACAGCAGGTACTGGCTATGCAAGATTAGATACTATTACATTAGCTGGTACTGCTCTCGGCGGTGCAGCAACAACTAATAATATTACTATAACTATTACCGCAGTTAACTCAACTAACGGTGCTATTCAAGCGTTTGAATTCGTTGGAAAAGCATCTGGTGGTAACTTTGTTGCAATATCATCAGGTTCAAGAACTATTAATACATCGATTGATGGAACTACTTGGACTGAAAGACTATTAGCTCTGCCAAGCACTTCAAACTGGACTGCAATGGCCAGCGGTAAATTAACTGCTCAAGAAACAGCAGGGTCGTTTGTAATCGGTCGTTCATATACTATTCTAAGTCTTGGCGATACAATTTGGACTACTATTGGTGCTGTCAATCAGGTAGTAGGAGAAATATTTGTTGCTACAGGAGCAGGTTCTGGAACAGGAACAGCTACTCCAAATGCAACAGCTATTGTAGCAGTATCGAGTAGCACAACAGTTAACGCTTATTCAATTGATGGCGGTATAACATGGACAGCAGGTGGAGCACTATCATCTTCAGGTACATGGTCTGGTGTTGCATACGGACAAGGTAAATGGGTAGCAGTTAGAAGCGGTAGCACAGCGTCTTCATACAGTATCAACGGTGGTATCAGCTGGTTATCCGGCGGTGCATTGCCAGCAAACACAACATGGACTGCGGTTGCATACGGAGCCGGAAAATTTGTTGCTATCGCCAGCGGCGGTACACAAGCAGCCAGCTCAACAGACGGTGGTCTGAACTGGGTGTCACGTACATTACCAAGCAGCACAAACTGGACATCAGTGACCTACGGTAACAATAGATTTGTAGCAGTATCAAATACATCAGGCACAGCAGCAGCTTATAGTCTTGATGGTATTACATGGGTAGCCAGCACTGTACCGTCTGCACAATACACAGATGTAAGTTACGGTCAAGGCGTGTTCCTTGCTGTAAGCCAAAGCACACAAGCAGCCAGCTCTGAAGATGGCGTATTATGGACTTCACGCACTACATCAACAGCAGCTAACGGTTTCAGCGCAGTAATATTTGGTAATCCAAATCAGTCAGGATCGTTTGTAGCAGTACAACGCAGCACAGCAAGTACAGTAGCTTCACAGCTATTAGTTGGTGCCCAAGCAAAAGCTCGTGCGTATGTATCACAGCAGAAGATCTTTGCTATTAGATTAACAGAGCCAGGTAGCGGATACACTGTGGCTCCGACTATTACTATCACAGATCCAAACAATACCTACGAAGCACCGACACAGGTGCGTATTGGCAACGGAGCATTAGGCAATCCAAGCTTCATTAACAGAGGTACTGGCTATATTGCAGCAGCAGTTGATCTTGATACCGGTGACGGATACGGTGATTACTATCAAAGCGGTCAGTATATTGCAGTCAAGAGATTGACCAAATATCCAGTAGCAGGATCTAACGTGGTATTTGCACACCTACCAAACCAAACATTTAAATTGGTACAGGTACTTACACAGCTTGGATCATTCCCAGGTGCATATTCAGCGTTCTTCCAGATTGCTCCTAACATGAAGGATTACAGTCCTCCAGAGCATGAGCAGGGCGTAACAACAAGAATTCGTTACTCACAGGTTCGTTTAACAGGACACGACTTCCTTGATATTGGTTCAGGCAATTATGATGACACTAATTATCCAGGCGGCATTCCAGTTAATGCACCTACACAGGCTAATGAAACTGTAGATTCAAACGGTGGACGTGTGTTCTACACATCAACTGACCAGGACGGTAACTTCCGAGTTGGTGAATTGTTTACAATTGAACAGTCCACCGGTGTTGCAACATTGAATGCAGATGCGTTTAACATTGCAGGTCTACAAGAACTTACGCTTGGTAACTTATCTTTAGGTGGCGGTTCAGCTACTATTACTGAATTTAGTACAGATCCATTCTTTACACAGAATTCAGACACTGTAGTTCCTACACAGAGAGCAATTAAAGCCTATATTACATCACAGATTGGTGGCGGTGGCGCTGCATTGAACGTAAATAGCGTAACAGCAGGTTACATCTATATTGCAGGACAGCAGATTACCACTACAACAGGTGGTGCAATTAACATGAGAGCAACTTTTGAATTCAAAGGTGGAGTCAGAGGTTATCCAGTAGCTTGGAACTACTTTTTAAACTAAATACAACGGAGAAATAAATTATGGCAACAGGAAGATTAGGAGCAGCAGATTTAAGCGCAGCGACAAACACGCCAGTGTACGGCCCAGTAGCGGCAAGCGTTTTTTCAGTGGTTACTGTAAACGTGCTTAATCGCAATCCCAGCACATCGGTAAGCATTAGACTCGCAATTTCAACCAGCGCAAGTTCACCTGCAAACGCAGAATGGATTGAATACGATACAGTGTTAGCAGGCAAGGGCGTATTAGAAAGAACAGGTTTGATCTTAGATGAAGCTAACAAGTACGTGATAGTATACGCCAGCGGAACTGGTGTATCAGTTAACGTCTACGGCATCGAAACATCAACGGTTTAATATAAGGAACGAATCATGGCAAGAAGAATTTCAGGAGGCGCAGCCGGCGGTATAGCAGCAGCAGGAGTACAATTTACTGCTACTACACTTACCACAGCTGATAACGCAGACATAACTGTTGATCCGTCTGGCACTGGTATTTTTAAAATTGCCTCAGATGCGCAAATTAACGATGCAGGTGTGTTTAGATTCGCCGACGCAGACAGTTCAAACTGGGTGGGATTTAAATCAGCTGCTACTGTAGCAGCAAACGTTACGTGGACCTTACCCGCAGCAGATGGTACCAACGGTCAGTTTTTATCAACTAATGCGTCAGGTACACTAAGTTGGCAAAACGGTGGTGTCAGTGTTAGTGATCAAACATCATCATCAAGCACACACTATCTCTACATTGGTACAACATCAACTGGTACTGCAACAGCCGTTAATATTTCAAGTACAAAATTAACATTCCAGCCAAGTACTGGAACATTAGCAGCTACAATTTTTTCTGGATCTGCCAGTAATATTGCAACTACACTGACAACAACAAACTCTACATTCTATCCTACGTTTGTCAGCAGCAACAGTACTACAACAAACCAAGCACCAAACGTAGCAACAGCATTTACCTTTAATGCTTCTACTGGTACACTAACATCAACAATTGTTACAGCATCATCAGACGAAAGACTAAAAGAAAACGTTCGTCCTATTACAGGCGCATTGGATTTAGTACAGCAATTAGCCGGTGTAATATTCAATCGTATCGGTCAAACAGATGACGAGATTGGATATTTGGCGCAACAAGTAGAAAAAATATTACCTCAAGTGGTACATACTGCCGCAGATGGAATGAAATCTATTGCCTACGGAAACATTGTAGCACTATTAAGTGAAGCAATTAAAGAACAACAAGCACAAATCGAAGAATTGAAGGGGAGATTAGCTTAATATGGCATCATTAACTGGAACAGCAGTACAGTACGGATCGCCAATATACGATCAATACGGTACAAGCGCATCTACAACTAATCAAACAAACTCTAATATGATTGTTAGGGTACGCTTTGGCAGCGGATCAACTGTTGATCAGTATACCGGAACTCCAGACGGTACAAGCGGAATCGTAGACGGTTCACAAGTAGACATGGGGGTTCCAACAAAAACCAACAACTGGTACAGACTTTGCTGGCAAACAGTAACAGACGATACCGACGGAAACATCAGTGGTATTGGTATCCGTGTTGAACGCTGGACACCAAGTTCGGGCTGGAACCAAGTGTTAGCACAGGGTTCACATGCCAGCTATGATAACAACTACGGTGATTGGTATCGCCAAAATCATGGAATTTTCTGGGTCCCAACGCATCCAAGTTATCAGTCAGAACAACATCAATTTAGATTCGGTTGGCACAAACATGACAACGGAAACATGAGATTCAACGCATCTATCGGTAACGACCTCCGTCGTAACGGATTTCAAAACAATTGTTTTGAAGTTTGGGAAGTTGATGGCGATCGTATCCAATCAACTAACAATATGTCGAGGTTTTAATTATGCCAACAACAATGACAGGAACTGGGATTACTTATAACTCAGGACTAACACAATTACGCACACGCCCAATTATCAAACATCGATTATCCGGTTGCACCTCAGTGGACCAAGGCTTGCCTAACGGTAACTGGGATTTTATCAACGGCACTGAGATTGACATGGGTGTTCCACAAAATTCACAAAATTGGTACCGTTGCGAATTTTATACAGATACTGATGACCAGGGCGGCAGTAACGGCGGCAGTGGTTACGCACTATATCGGTGGACTCCAAGTTCTGGCTGGGATCGTATCCTTGACTATGGTTGGCATGCTAACTACGATAACAACGCCGGTGACTTTTATACGAGTATTAGAAGCATTTGGTATGCACCAGTACATCAAAGCTACCCGACTCAACAGCACGTTTTTAGAGTTTATGGTCGTAGACACCCAGACGTAGCCATGCGCTGTAACTGCTCAATTGGTGCAGATTACCGTCATGACAACTGGAATAACGGCATGTTTGAAGTCTGGGAATTAGACTTCAACTGGGCCACAACAACGAATTTATCGAGGTATTAAAGAATGCCAACAACATTAACATCAACAGGAATAGTTAACGCAGACACTATTGCACAAAACAGTATCGAAGGATTTGTTAAAGTAGGTTTCACATCATCACAAAATACAAGTTTTTCAGCAGGCAGCGGTTTTGGTCCGCAATGGCAGTATGCAGGATCACAGGTAGATATGGGTGTTCCAGCGAATGCCAATAACTGGTATAGAATTCGTTATCAAACAATCTGTGACGACCAAGGTGGTGGCGCACAAGGAACCGGAGCGGCCATTTATCGTTGGACTCCGAGCTCGGGGTGGAATCGCGTTATGGACCAAGGCCATCATGCAACACTTGAAAACGATGCCGGAGACTTATATTGGATGTGTGCTGTGGATTATCTAATTCCAGTACATCCAAGCTATCCAAGTGAAGCACACAGTTTTAGAATCTATCACGCCAACTGGAACGGTCCATGTCGAGTACATTGCGACATTGGCCGACAAGACCGTAGAGGCGGATGGAATAACAATTTATTAGAAGTATGGGAAATTGACCAGTATGTAATGAATTCTGGTAACCTTTCTCGTTATTAACAAAAATACAAGGAAATTAAAATGGCATTATTAGATAAAACCGTTGGATATGATTTATTAAAAGCACCGTTCTATGGTCATGCCTTAGCTGACGAATTAATAGAGCGTGGCGGTCGTTGGGAATTCGTTGGCAGCTACAGCTTCAGCTCTGAAGGTGAATATCAACAGTTAAGATTTAGAGATACACTTGCTTCAGAAGAAGATAAAGAAATTGATCGTTGGACAGGCGAAGCAAAAAACGTATACACATGGGATCAGATTCAAGGCGATTTGCCAACATGGGCAGAATTAGAAGCACGTCATCAACACAATCTTGAAGAATATGACAGTCTTGCTGGTAAGCGAGCAAGAAAATATCCAGACTGGCGCGACCAATTGGATATGTTATACAAAGATATCAACAATGGTAAGTTAGGTGAAGCCGCAAAAACCAGCACATTCTATACCACAATTAAGGCAGTGAAAGATTCCAGCCAATAAATAGGTGCATGGATGAGCAATTCTTTTATTCTTTCACAATAAATCATACTCAAGACGCAGCATTAGCTGGACAATTACTTCCGTTAGCTCGGAAGTTTTTGTCTATGCCCTCTAAATTAACCAACGAATGGAATTATAAAAATACCTATTCCGAAGTTGATGGGCTCGCTACAGAACCTGAATTAAAATTCTTTGTTGATTATATCTTAGAACAATCGACAGCATATTTAGAAAAACAAAAAATAAAACTAAAACCAAATCTTGGACTTTGGGTTAGCCTATTTGCCAGCGAAATGGTGTTAGGAGACGAACATGCTCCTCATGCACACCCCGGTGCATTATTATCAGGATTAATATATCTTCAAGTTCCGCCAGGGTCGTCAAACTTAGAATTTAAATCCCCAAGACATGTCAGCGCAGCCTGGAGAAACTATCTCCAAGAAGATTCGTATACACACAATTCAGAGATTTTTAAAATAAGAGATGATCATACTATTATGGTAGTTCCTAAACCAGGATTATTTTTATTTTGGGAATCGTGGGCCATGCACCGAGTTCCTCCTAATCAAAATATAGATGGTAGAATAACTATGGTATTCAATGTTGGAGTTGAAAACACATGACCACTAATTTTGAAATTCTTCCAGTGTTTCCTTCTGTAATTGCCGCAGCAAAAATAAAAGAAGATATCAGTGAATTATGGCAAGCCGCTCCATTATTAGAATATCACGAAACTACATCAGACGACAGTCACTCGGTTTATTGCAGTCAAAACATGCGACTGTTAGACAGTTACCCCATTGTTAAAAATATTATTTTAAATCAGTTTAACGAATTTAAAAATTCTGTACTGCACTTAGAAAAAACAGATTTTGAATTTACAACTTCATGGATGACAAAAACTGTGGCAGGGGGTTTTTGTCAATATCATAGTCATAAAAATTGTTTGTATAGCGGAGTGTTGTATCATTCAAAAACCAACAGCCTCGATAGTGGAAACTTATTATTTTCTGATATGGGTATTAAAAATGACACTATGTTGATTAACGAGCCTACGGAATGGAATATTTTAAACAGTAAACGTATTACTATTGAGCCAGACGCTAATTTGTTGGTATTCTTTCCAAGCCTCCTTAAGCATAGAATAAGCAGATACACGGGTACTGAAGATCGATATTCTTTAGCATTTAATTTGTTTCCTGTTGGGATATTGGGTAATGGTGATTCGTCAATTAATGTGAGATTAGCATGAGTGAAAAATTTGTAGATATCAATAAAATTTTTGTAGTCGACGACGTTGCTCCTGAGTGGTTATACGATTCCTGGGTGAACCGTATTACAGAAGCACAGCGTTGGAAGTACGGAATGGCTGCTACTCGACAGGATTACGGTAGATTCTTTGTACTATGGGTAGCACAAGCAGGATCGCATAAAGGACCCAGGGGACCATTTACAGGCGATCACGAAGGAATTGCCAATTATTTCAATGATCTGTGGCAAGATCATCATTTGCCACGACTAATTCCAGATGCCACAGTAATGAATATCCATAGAGTTCATTTTAACGGTCAATTCCCTACCAATAATAAATTAGCAGTTCATCTTGATTGGGATATATTAGATATGTGGACTATGGTCTATTATCTCGACGGAGATGACGGCGACACTCTATTCTACGAAAATCCAGAACCAGACGAAGAAGGAAATTTGTTACCACCTAAAGAAGTACATAGAGTACAATTTAAAAAAAACCGTGCTGTATTTTTTCCTTCTATATACTGGCATGCTGCAGAAAATCCCAAAGAAGGATTCAGAATCAGCTTGGCATTTAATTATCTTTTAAACAGATGTGAAATTAATAATTCACTTCGAAGAGACCGAGGTGTTATGGACACAATTATACCTCACCCAGACCTAACAGATTTTTTTGCCGAGTTAGATCAAAAAGCTAAAATAGAAAATATGCATAAACGTATGCAACAAGAGGTTGTTAACTCTTCAAAACCAACTTAGATGCAATGGTATATCTTGGATGTTCAGCAACAATAGATGGAGCAATTGCTGAATGTTGAAGTCTTGAATCAAATAAAACTATACTACCCGGTTTAATAGTAACTGAATAGATAACTTCATCTTGATTATCACTATAGAACATTGTCTCGCCGTGCCAGTTAACATTCCAAGTATGATTCGCATAATGTAATAGAGTATATGATCCAGGGTTATTATCTGGCACATCTGTATGTAAAAAATCCACAGTGTTTGATGTTGCATAATTTACATACTGTTCTTTTAATGCAACTTTAGACCAATCTAACTCGCTGATAACTCTGGAATATTTTTTGTTTATTATTTCAGACAGCGGCCCGTCCAGATCAATCATGCTTTGCCATTTTACATCTCTATCTAAATTATTAAGCAGATAGCAGTCGATGTTTGTTCTAACAAAAGATAAATTTACAATCTGATTGTATATTGTTAAATTTTCTCTATGATCGAACGCCTGTTCATAGATTACAATTTTTTTATCTTGATATTCTATAGTTTTTTTCAACATGATTATTCTTTAACAGATGGAATATAATTGATATTAAATGCAATACTGATACGTTCTTCGTCGGTAGTATTTGCATGAGTAGCATGTTGCAGCCAGGCTGGAAATAATATAAGATCGCCGTCGGCTGGAATTAATTCAATGCTTTGCGGTGAGCATCTACCTTCAGGAAAGCCTGCATTGTACAGCATTAAATTTGGATTATTAAAACACAGTCCGCCCTGCGCATCACTGACTCTAAAGTAATAGACTCCGGCAATTGTATATCCTGGGTGTGAATGGTAATCATGTTTAACATTTTTTTCAGCAATGTTGATCCAAGAATTCATAATCTTAAAGTTACCGCCCTTTAAATTAGGGATTACCGGATCGGGATTGTGTATAACTGTAGTCCACTCAACTCCGGCAAGGTATCTTTCTAATGCTTCGTAAATTCGTGACTCGAGATTTTTTAAATTATGTTTTCCTATTAAATCATCAGAGATAAAATACCCACCAAGTTCTTTTTCTTGTTTACGTTTGCCTGAATCTTTATAGATAAAAGATACGTTTTCTAAATCGTCGTTATCTTTGATATATTGCAGACAATCACGAATTTCAATCTGCACAGGATCGTAATTATACACTGTGGCAGGATCTTTATATATCGGTGTTGGAAACAGGTACATGAGAGGCATTATATTATTCCTTATACTGTAGAGATAAGCTCAGCTGATCTGGGTCTATTACTTTCTATTTCTTCTACAAAGAACACCTGTGTTAATCTTGGTTCAGAATCCATAGAAAAATTATCAGCCCTATGCGGAACACCAGAGTCAAAACTTATCATTCTATTATATCTATTTGAAAATCGCACAGTTTCTATAAAATTAGAATCTTGTTGAGTCATTTCTGTTTCATAATTTTCATTGTAGGTCTGATTTAGATAAAAGAAATGTTTGGCTTGATGCTCTTTGTCATACTTACTTGGATCAACGATTTCATACAATGAAGTTCCGCTATTGATATTTGGTGACTTATTAAGGTATATAATTCCGCCAAATATTGCATCGTCATAATGTATCCATCCTTTATTTTTAGATGAGCTAACATCGGTGTCATATGCATCAATAAGTTGAAACGATGAAGTAATTTTCCATCGTAATTTACTATATTGTAAATCAAAATAATAAGAAAATATTTTATGACAGAACTTGCTCATAAATTCTGGATCTAATAAAAAGATATCCTTAGTTCGCTTGCCAGGCCATTGCCCAGTGGGAGATGCTGTAAACTCTTGTGCCAGTGCAAACTCTCGAACCCTGTCTGGTTCTAAGTAAAAATTATCTATGCACATTGTTGGAAATGGTAACATATATTCTCTTATATTAGCGGAAATAACCCACTGCACCCTGTATTCATCATAGGATCCATTGTTATATCATATCCTATAGTTATCCTATCACCCTCGTATGGTGCTGTTACATTGACTCTGTGTAGGCGCTGCCCTGGTCCAAGATAGATCTGTCCTGGTTTATTAGTGATCGAATAGTCTTCAAATTCAGTTATGGTGTTTTTTGGATCTATTGAAATGTATCCGTGATAGTCCCAAACGTGATTGTGCCAATCTAATACATTATCTTGAGTATGCAAATTGACCCATGCCTGGAACCATATCTGTTGTGTTGGAAATTCTGCTCTAATTATATCTCTAAGCTCTTTGTAGAGATTATAAAAGTATACAGACCCAGCGGTAACAGCAAATAAATTATATTTGTAATAATTTTTAGTTGTGTCCTCGCCAGAAAACGCTGCTTTAACTTCCTGACATTGATCGATAAATGCCTGTTGATTATCTATAATATATCGAGATTGAAATAATTTATAATTATTCATCGATATATTCTAATCTAATATTTCCAGCAATGGTAGTGCCTTCGTTGCCAGCAAGTACATGATGTTCGATAAAACTTGGAAAGATTATAATAGTACCTGGGCCTACCTTTGGTCGATAATTCATCGGAAATGCCGGTGCACAGATCCCCATTTGATTTTCAATAGTTTTCCATGCAGGATTTAAAAATACAGTTTTAGACTCTTGCACAGTTTCATAAATTATAAAACTCCATTGGAATCCTGCATGAATATGTACTTCCTGCGTATCAGTTTTACTGTAGGCATTGCGCCATATAGCACCGATGGTTGGATTTTTATACGTTCCGGTAGTGGAAAGATGCTTATCAATAACACTGCTCAAATAATCAAATGTATCTGGATGAATCTCCGGTTGATGCAGATAGTTAGTTTTGACATCACTCAACCATGTGGCATCGTAACCCGTTTCAGTTATTTGAATCTTTGTTAGATCAACTTGATCTACAAAAATCGGAATAGAAAATAAATCGTATTTCATTGTATATTGCTTATATCCCTAAGACTTCTCTCTACTTTATGGAATGGACTGTAATTTTCTTTATTAAGACCGTAGGCAATATCGTGACCACCTACAAAATCAACGTTGAATGCCACACTGATTCTCTGTTCTGTAGATTTATTTTTCCGTGTACTGTGCATTAACCAGCTTGGAAACAGAACAATGTCCCCATCGTTAGGTATAATATCTATGGTCTGTGGACACAGCGCACCCTGTGGAAACTGACAATGCATCATTGCTGGGTTAGGATTATTGAAACAAATTGATCCTTGCTCCTTGCTTACTCTAAAATAATAAGTTCCTGAAATAGCATAACCAGGATGACAGTGGACTCCATGCACATCGTGCTGATCAGCGATATTAATCCAGGAATTTTTAATGACATAATCTCTATTACCAGTCCAGCCTATCTTATCTGCATATTGATTAACAGCATCGTGTATTCTATTTTTTAGATTAACACAATTATATTTCTCAATAAAATTGTAGGTTTTTTCAAATATATCAGTTTCTTCCATAGATTTATAAAGATACGAAACTGATGATGTGTCGTGTGTGCTTTGAATTTGATTATAGGCTGCCTGTATTTCTAATTGTACAGGATCATAATTTTCTATTGTAGCCGCTACACGAACTACCGGTGTAGGAAACATCAAATATAATTCACTCATCGCCAAAATTTAAACGGACATTTTGATTCCGGTTTGTCCTTGATAAGATTCCATGATTTATTAGGTAAGAAAATCTTTAATCTTGTGTGATTTTCAGATTTTCTAATCAATTGATTAGACGGCTCTGCACGTTCTAATACAATTTCTTCTAAATAGTCATCGAGATTTTTAAATTTAATAATGCCCAATGGATCGCCGCGTTTAATAGTAGTTGTTTCGTTATGGAATTTAAATGCAAACAATGACGGCCTGAACCAACGGCTGAATGGGAACTCGCCTCCGATTAATTCTGCGTTGTGTGTGCGAATCATGTCAGGTATAGGTTGTATTTCTAACCATAAATTTTTATATTTTTGTTTTTCTAACCAAAATATCAATTGCTGATTTACCTGCCCAATTGCTACACCGTTGTAAGGTGGTGGCGGCTTTTGCTCTCGAGGGTCAAAGAATCCAGCATTTTCATAGACTGCACCCCTGGCTTCATCAAATGTACAATACTTAAATGCTTCATTGTCTACAACGCCTGTTTCTTTGTTATACTTTACTTCAATGTCAATTTGAGAAAAGAATACATAGCTGTTTTTAAAAGAAGTTTTCCATGCAGGGCATTTCCAATAGACATGTTTCTCATGCGAATCCTTGAAGTACGTTAGATACGGTACTGGCGGAATATATACTTCCTCCTCCAATAATGGATGATCGTATGGCATTGAATAATTGTCAAACCGCGGAGCATAAAAAATTTTCTTCATAGTTTACCAAGCCCAACTAACAAAACTATAACGAGTACCGCTGGTTATTTCTTTAATTCTATGCGGATACAAGAAACAACTCGGAAATACAATTACATCTCCAGTGTTCGTTGGAACGGTATAGTCGTCAAAGAATGTTAATTCTCCGCCGGTGTATTCTTCATTTAACACTCCGATCATCGACAACGCTGGAATGCCTTTTTGTTTTCCATCGAACAATGAATGAATATGATCAAAATGTGATCTCATTAGTGTGTTAGTATTATATCGATTTAATCTGATGCCGCAACATTGACTTATAGTATGAGAATAATCAGTATCT
>Ga0114974_10000765_pt1 | contig 26247 bp, 19 predicted proteins | sample S_130206_EF_Meta_FD_87318 | JGI IMG/M metagenome (GOLD analysis project Ga0114974, IMG submission 87318) | Freshwater microbial communities from Lake Simoncouche, Canada to study carbon cycling - S_130206_EF_MetaG | ecosystem: Environmental > Aquatic > Freshwater > Lake | place: Lake... | reverse complement strand
GTAGGACCTGGACCTGACAGTCCAGGCCGTCGCGGCGACCAAGGCTCTTTACAAGCCCACGGCCCTTGACCTGTGCCAGGTCGAGGGCTTCAGGCACGCTTAGGACCCGGCCCGATGGCACGCCAGCCTTGTTGAGGATAGATTCCCATTCGATCGCCGACTTCGCAGCAAGGCCGGCCTCGACTTCGATTGTCAGCGCAGCACGGTTTTTCTTGCGGTCCTCGCGCGAGGCGAAGCGCGGGTCCGTGACCAGGTCGGACCTACCAATCAATGCCGCCAGGGCGACGTACTGCTCCTGCTTATTGGCGGCGATGTTCAAGAGGCCGTCACCGGTCCTAAAAGCGCCGGACGGCGAGGCGGTGAAATTGCTGTTGCCCATCGGCTCGGGGGCCTGGCCACACATGAGATAGTTCGACACCACCCAGCCCATAGTGGCCAAGGTGGAATCCAGCATCGAAACATCGATGAATGCACCCTCACCCGTCCGGGCCTGTTTGGTCAGGGCCGCACAAATCGCAAAAGCTGCGGTAACGCCGCCAAGGGTGTCGGCCACCGGATAACCCACGCGGAGCGGCGCGCTTTCACTATCGCCGGTAATACTCATCACGCCCGAGAATCCCTGGACGATCTGGTCGTAGGCGGGAGCACCGCGCATAGGGCCACTCTGCCCAAAGCCGGAAATCGCACAATAGATCAGCCTGGGATTGGCAGCCCGGAGCAATTCCTGGCCGATGCCGAGCCGGTCCATCACACCGGGACGGAAGTTCTCAATCAAGACATCAGCTGTGGCAACAAGCGCCATGAGTGCGGACTTGCCGGCGTCGCTCTTGAGGTTGATCGTGATCGACGTCTTGCCAGCGTTCTGAGCCAGAAAGGACGCGCCCATCAGTTGCTTCGACAGCGCTGGATCATGGCCAAGAACCCGCGCCAAATCGCCCGTTCTCGGCGTCTCGACCTTAATGACCTCGGCACCCTGGAGGGCCAACTGGTAGGCGCAGAACGGGCCAGCCAGCACATTGGTCAGGTCAAGAACGCGGATGCCGTCGAGAACTCCGGGCATCAGATCAGCGCCGGATAAACGGGTTGGGAACGTCGAGGTCGCTGGATATCCAGACACACTTGGTATCGAGATATTCCTTGATCGCTTCACTGCCGCTCTCACGGCCAATGCCCGACTGTTTGAAGCCGCCGAACGGGGAGGTGAAGCTGGTGGCGCGGTAATTATTGACCCAAACCGTGCCGACTTTGAGCTTGTCGGTCATCTTCATGGCGCGCTTTAGATTTTGGGTCCAGACAGCTCCGGCCAAGCCGAAGATCACATCATTGCCGATGCGGATGGCGTCTTCCTCGTCCTTGAACTTGATCACCGACAGCACCGGGCCGAACACCTCCTCCTGGGCGATGCGCATGCTATTTTCGACATCGGTGAAGATGGTCGGCTCAATAAACTGGCCGGCACCGATATCGGGGCGCGCGCGGCCGCCAAGCACACAGGTGGCACCCTCGGCCTTGGCGATTTCGATATAGCTCATGATCTTGTCAAACTGCGGCTTGGTCGCCACCGGGCCGATTTGAGTGTCGAGCTCGGCCGGATCGCCGATCTTGGCGGCCTTCACAAAATCAATCAGGCGCTCCACAAATTCGTCATGGATCGTGTCCTGCACCAGCAGTCGCGAGCCGGCCTGACAGGTCTGGCCCGTGGCGGCAAAGATGCCGCTAACCACACCCTTGACCGCCTGATCGAGGTCGGCATCGTCGAAGACGATGTTAGGGCTCTTGCCACCTAGCTCCAGGGTAACGGTCTTCAGATGCGACGCCGCCAGGGCGTAGATACGCCGTCCCGCCGCGTCGCCGCCCGTGAAGCCGACGTGAGCAACGTCGGGATGAACGACGAGCGGTTCGCCGACCTCCTGCCCAAAGCCGGTTACGGCATTGACGACGCCCTTTGGAAAGCCGGCTTCCATAAACAGCGCCGCCATCTCGATCATCGAGGCGGAAGTGAATTCCGAGGGCTTGATCACCGCCGTGCATCCCGCAGCCAGGGCCGGTGCCAGCTTCCAGCTCGTCAGAGTCAGGGGCGAGTTCCAAGGGGTGATGATCGCCACCACACCCTTGGGCTCGTACTTGGTGTAGGCGAAGACTCCGGGCTTGTCGGTAGGAATGACATGGCTTTCGACCTTGTCGGCTAGGCCCGCATAGTAGTGGAAATATTCGCTCAGATACCGAACCTGGGCCACCACCTCGGCGGCGAGCTTGCCGTTGTCGGTCATTTCGATCTTGGCCAGATGCTCGGCACGGTCGAACACCAGGTCGGCGAACCGACGCATGAGCTTTCCGCGAGCGGTGGGGGTCAGCGCCCCCCACGCACCCTCGCCTACGGCCTTGGCGGCTGCGACTGCGGCGTCGACATCAGCAGAATTTCCGCGCGCGATCTCGGCCCAAGTCTCGCCACTGTAGGGATTTTCTGTCGAGAAATATTGGCCGCCAGAAGGGGCGACGCTCTCGCCGTTGATGAAATGGCCGTACTGCCGCATCTGCCGCTTCTGCCGCTTCCCTTAACCGAGCCTGTCGCTCGGTTTTTCCCCGAATTGTCAGCGCCCGCGAGCGCCTCACGGCACGGGCATAGGCAGCCCACGACGCTGGGTCAAAGTTATACGTACCCGTTCGTTACTTTATTGACCTAGAAAAGATCGAATGTCAATTTGGCACATGAACGAACTAGTTCAAAATATCCTTTTGCAGACAATGAGTCTCACCCATACTGGGAGGGGTAATCGACCCGAGGGGCGTTTCGTTTCGGCGAGGTAGAAGATGGTGGCGGCAAAACCAAGAGCACCGAGGCCCGGCGCGACGCGCACCAACGACCCAGAGCGCACCAAGGCCGATATCCTCGCCGTGGCAAGTCAGGAGTTCGCCGAGAGTGGCTATAGCGGTGGCCGTGTCGACGAGATCGCCGAGCGCACCAAAACTTCGAAGCGGATGATTTACTACTACTTCGGCAGCAAGGACGGCCTCTATCAGGCCGTGCTGCTGGAGTACTATGCCAAACTCCGCGGGGCCGAGGCGGAGCTGCACCTGGAAGGCCAGCCGCCGTTGCAGGCGATCCAACGTCTGATCGAGTTCACCTACGACTGGCACATTACCCATGCCGACGGTGTGCGGCTGGTTATGGTCGAAAATATCCACCGCGCCCGCCATTTGGCCGCCCTACCCAGTATCGAGCCAGTCAATTCCAAGGTGATCCAACTGGTTGAGAGCATGTTGGCGCGTGGGGTGACGGAAGGGGTGATCCGCAAAGGCGTAAACGCCCTGGACTTCTACCTCTCTATCGCCGCCCTCTGCTATTTCAGCGTCTCCAACCGCTACACGATCAATGCGATCTTCGGCTACGATATGGGCGCATCCGAGAATTTCGCCGCACGCCAGGGTGCCATCGTCGAGATGTTGCTACGTTCGATCGCGCCTTAAGCCTATCAGGGGCGTCAAGACGCTGTTGTGGCGCACAACAGCGCGACACTGATGAGACCATCAATGTCTTGGAAGCAGCCTATTTCGTCGGTGTGCAAGACCCCCGCGAGACATTAGCCGCCGCCGGAGCGTCAGGTCGACTTCAGTATCGCATTGGTCATCGGCAGGTTCCTGACCCGTTTGCCCGTGGCGGCGTAGATGGCGTTGCACAGCGCGGGGATCACTGATGGCAGAGCCGGTTCGCCAAGGCCGGTCGGCGGATTGTTGGTGATCAGAAAATGCACATCGACGGCGGTCGGGGCTCGATTGATACGGATCAGCGGATATCGGTCGAAATTGGCCTGGGTCGCTCGCCCCTTGTCGAAGGTAATCGCGTAGGACAGCTGGCCAAGGCCGTCGATCACCGCACCCTCTACCTGCGCAATCGCGCCGGTCGGGTTGATAATCTGAGAGCCGACATCGCCAACAACCCAGACCTTGCCGACCTTCCACACGCCTGTGGCCGGATCTACCCGCGTCTGCACGACATGGGCAAAATAGCCCAGGTGGCACCAATAGAAGGCCACGCCCATGCCGACACCCTTGGGCAGGGCTCCGCGCTTGGCCCAGCCGCTGCGCTCACCCACCAGCTTCAGCACCGCGCTCATGCGGCCATTGTCGAACGTTGCATTGGTCGCCGGCGCTGGACGGGCTGGGCCGAGCAGATCGAGCTTGAACTGCAACGGGTCCTTGCCAGCCTCGACCGCTAGTTCGTCGATGAAGGACTGAAACGCAAAACACAGGGCATTACTGCGCGGTGCCCGCATGGGCCCGGTCGGTGCGACCAGCGGCATGGTCGATTGCACATATTCGCAGTGCTGCACAAAGCCGGCCGGAAACTCCGTCGGCCCCAGAACGGCATTACTGACCAAGGTCTCGCCTTCGCCAAAGGTCACAAAGTGATCGCGGAACGCTACCACCTTGCCCGACGCATCGAGGCCGGCGCTGAAATTATGATAGCCGCCGGGGCGGTAAATATCGTGCTGCAGATCATCGCTGCGGTTCCACAGCAACTTGACCGGTCGCCCGGCCTGTTTGGAGATGGCGACCGCCTCGACAAAATAGTCATTCGACAGACGCCGCCCGAAACCACCACCAGCACGGATCATATGGATGGTCATGTCATCGGGCTTGATGCCCAGCGTTTCGGCAGTCAGTTGTCGGCCCGGTTCAGGGTTCTGAGACGTGGTCCAGATCTCGACCTTGCCGTCCTTATAGCTGGCGGTGCAGCCCTGCGGCTCCAGGGTCGCGTGAGACAGGAAGGGATAGCTGTAAGCCGCCTTCACCACCTTGGCTGCGCCGGCAAAGGCACTGCTCGGATCGCCAGCCTTTAACAGTGAACTCTGCGGCGGCTTTGCCGCCAGATCCGCGGCGCGGGAATCATAGAGCGCGGTGCTGTGATCGGCGTACTTGCCCTCGTCCCAGACGATCTTGAGGTCGGCACGGGCACGGTTGGCGGTCCAGTAATCGGAAGCCAGGATAGCGACGCCATCGACCAGCCCCGTCGGGTTGGTCCCGCCCTTGACCACGAAGGCGTCGATCACGCCGGGCCGGGCTTTGGCGGCGGTCAGGTCTGCGCTGACCAGCCGACCGCCATAGACCGCGCATTTCTCAAATACGGCGATCGCCATGCCTGGCACGACGACATCAACGCCGTAGAGCGGCTGGCCGGTGACGATCTTGGGGCTATCGACGCCCGAATGCGATTTGCCGATGATCTTGTAGGCGGCAGCGTCTTTTAATTTGAGGCCGGCTGGATCGGGCGGCGGCAGTGACGCCGCATCGTTGGCCACTTGGCCGTAGGTCAGCTTACGGCCAGTCGGCGTATGGGTGATCACCCCGGCAGCCGTGGTGCATTCCGCGGGCGAGGTTTTCCAGCGTGCGGCTGCAGCCATCACCAGCATTTCGCGCGCCGCCGCGCCAACCTGGCGCATCGGGATCCAAAGCGTTGGCGTCGCCGTACTGCCGCCGGCATACTGACGGCCATAGATTGCCTGGTTCGCCATCGCCTGTTCGATATGAATCTGGGTCCAGTCGACGTCCAGTTCCTCGGCGATCAGCATCGGCAGCATCGTCTTGATGCCCTGTCCGACCTCCGGGTTCTTGGCCATGACGGTGATCGAGCCATCTGGCCGAATGCTGACATAGGCACTGAGCTTGGCGGCCGTCTGGGCTGCCGCGCCCTGCACCATACCGATGCCCAGCATCAGCCCGCCGCCGGTGGCGACACTGGCTTTCAGAAAAGCGCGGCGAGAAGTCTGGAGTTCGGCGGTCATGTCATGCGCCATAATCAGATCTCCCGGCTGTCGGCGGTTGGCAGGCCGGCGGCCTGTTTGATCGCGGCGCGAATGCGGATGTAGGTGGCGCAGCGGCAGATATTCCCAGCCATGGCGGCGTCGATATCCGCGTCGGTCGGCTTGGGTTTAGCGGCCAACAGGCCCGCAGCGCTCATGATCTGGCCAGCTTGGCAGTAGCCGCATTGCACGACATCCAGGTCGAGCCAGGCTTTTTGGAGCTTTTCGCCAATCGGATCGGCTGCCATGGCCTCGATCGTGGTCACTGCCCGAGCACCAACCGCGCTGACCTTGGTTACGCAGGAGCGGGTGGCCTTGCCATCGAGATGCACTGTACAGGCACCACAAAATCCGCCGCCACAGCCAAACTTCGGCCCCTTGATGTCGAGCACATCGCGCAATGCCCACAGGAGGGGCATGTCTCCGTCAACATCGACGGTGCGGTTCTTGCCGTTGACCTTGATCGTGAACGCCATGGTGCACTCCCCTTTGATCGGCATAGAATACTCTTGCAGAGCGTCTCCGCAAATAGAGCGAACACCGTTTACAGCCTGGACCGGTTAGGTCGATAGTCATTGCGCGTTTTGTGGAGGAATCCATGGTTCAACTGACCATCAACGGCAAGCTGCGTGACCTGGACATCGAGCCAAATGCGCCCCTGCTCTGGGTGCTGCGCGACGAGTTGGGCCTAACCGGCACGAAATTCGGCTGCGGCATCGGGACCTGCGGTGCCTGTACGGTGCATATCGACGGCGTCGCCACCCGATCCTGCGTCACACCGATCGAGCGAGTGGCCGGGAAATCGGTAACGACCATTGAGGCACTGTCGGCGGATTCGACCCATGCGGTACAACAGGCCTGGATCGCCGAGGACGTCGTCCAGTGCGGCTATTGCCAGTCGGGACAGATCATGGCGGCGGTGGCCCTACTTCGCGCCACGCCCAACCCAACCGACGCTGACATTAATGCCAAGATGAGCAACCTTTGCCGCTGCGGCACCTATCCCCGCATCCGCAAGGCGATCCATCGCGCCGCCGCCGCCCTGGCCGCAGCCGGCAAGAGGGCTTGAACTCATGACAAAACACGACTTGGCCCTCTCACGGCGCGCCTTGATCAGCGCCATGCTCTCGGCCGGCGGCGGCCTCGCTGTCGGCGTCTTCGTGCCCAGCTTCGCCCAGGCAAAACAGCTTGGAGCCGTACTCTCAGGCGACGAGAGCCTGGCACCGCGAGAAATGAACGCCTTCATCGTCATCGATCCGGACAACACGGTCACCGTCCGCCTGCCCCATACCGAAATGGGCCAGGGCGCGGCCACGGCCCTGTCGATGATTGTCGCAGAAGAGCTTGAATGCGATTGGACGAAAGTGCAGTGCGAGCACGCCTCCGCCAACCGCAACCTGCGTGACAAGGGCGTCTACCGCAGCATGACGACGGTCGGCAGCCAGGGGGTACGGACCTCCTATGCCTATCTGCAACAGGCCGGTGCCAGTGCGCGCGTGCGGCTGGTGCAAACCGCCGCTGAACAATGGCAAGTTCCCGTCGTTGAATGCGCCGCAGCCAACGGCGCTGTAACCCATCTCCCGAGCAAGCGATCGCTGACCTTCGGTGCCCTGGCGACCAAGGCTGCCGCCATCACCCTGGGTACCGAGCCAACCACAAAGACGCCCGACCAATTTCGCTTCATTGGTAAGCATACCGCTCGCCTCGATTCCGCGCCGAAGGTGAATGGCTCGGCTCAGTTCGGCATCGATACCCAGCTCCCGGGTATGGTCTATGCGGCAGTGGCCAATTGCCCCGTGTTCGGCGGCTTGCTAAAAGCGGTGGACGATAGCCCCGCCAAGGGCCAGCGCGGCGTGATCGCCGTGGTCAAACTCGAAAACGCCGTCGTCGTCGTGGCTGACCGCTACTGGCGTGCGCGCTCGGCCCTGGCGCTGCTCAAGCCGGAATGGGACGTGGGCGATCGGGCTGCGGTGGACACACCGATGCTCAAGAAAATGTATCTCGACGCCCTTGATGGCCCGATGGTCACGGCGGAGAAGATCGGCGATCCAGCCGGCGCACTCGCGGCACCGGGCGCGAAACTTGTATCGGCCACCTATGAGGCGCCGATGCTTAGCCATGCGCCCATGGAGCCGATGAACGCCACGGTGCAGATTTCGGCAGAACGCGTCGATGTCTGGATCGGCAGTCAGTCACCGCCCGCAGCCCTGCGCCAGGCAGCCCAGGCGGCCGGCGTCGATCCCTCAAAGGTGTTCGTCCACAACTGCTATGTCGGCGGTGGCTTTGGCCGGCGCACCCAACATGAGGAGCTGATCCAGGCCGTGCAGGTGGCCAAGGTCGTGGGCAAGCCCGTCAAACTGATCTGGTCGCGGGAAGAAGACATACGCCAGGACCACTACCGGCCCCAGGCGGCGGCACGCTTCAACGCGGTCATTGGTCTCGACGGCAAGACCACAGCGCTGGACATCAAAATCGCCGTGCCATCGATCTTCCGCTCGCTGAAGATCAACCCTGCGGCTAACGGGCTAGAGCCCATGGCCTTCGAAACCATGGGTTCAGCGGCCAGCCCCTACAATATCCCCAACAAGCAGATCGGGTTGATGCTCAAGAACACCCACGTGCCGGTCATGTTCTGGCGCGGGGTTGGCGGCTCGCAGAACTGCTTCCTGATGGAAAGCTTCGTCGACGAAATGGCCCATGCGGCCGGAGTCGATCCCTGGGAATTCCGGCGCTCTATGGTCACGCGTCCCGACATGATCGGGGTGCTGAATGTGATGAAAGAGAAGGGCAACTGGGGCAAACCCATGGGCCCTGGCCAAGGCCGAGGCATGGCGATCTGCGAAAGCTATAACAGCGTCACCGGCCAGGTTGCCGAAGTCACGGTAACGCCGGACGGCAAGCTCAAGGTCGACCGCGTGGTCTGCGTGGTCGACTGCTATCACGTGGTCAATCCCAACACCGTAGAACAGCAATGCCAGGGCGGAGCGATCATGGCCCTGACCGCCGCCCTGTACGGCGAGATCAACATCGACAAGGGCGCGACGGTTCAGAGCAACTTTAACACCTACCGCCTGCTTAGCATGGCCGAGACGCCGCAGATCGAAGTCTATCTGCCGGCCTCGGGCGGACCCAAGTGGGGCGGGATCGGCGAGCCCTCGGTGCCGCCCCTCGCACCGGCGGTTTGCAACGCCATCTTCGCCGCCACAGGAATACGGGTGCGCAGCTTGCCGTTGAAGAACGTCAATCTGAAAAAGGCCTAGGCGGCCCCGTCACCGCCAAGATCAGCCCGGGTATCGACGTCGAACAACACGCCTCGGTCGCCTGTTTCGATAAGCGCCAAGTCGTCCCCCAGCCCGCTCAAAAGGGCACCAGCACCGCGGTCGCCCGTCAGGGCGAGCAGCTGCGGCATAAGCCCTGCCGCGATCAGGACGGGATGACCACGCTGGCCGTCACACACGGGGGCGGCAGCACGCGCGCCGCCCGCCAATGTCGCGATCAGCACGGGGGCCAGCGAAGCCGGCACTCGCGGCATGTCACCCAAAAATACGAATACGCCATCCAGACCTTCCGGCAGGGCGGAAAGGCCCGCCTTCAGCGAATGGGCCATACCGAGGGCGTGATCTTCGGCAATAAGAGTCGACAGCCGTCCATCGCTCGGAAGGACCGCGGCCACATCTGGCGCGAACTTCCCAAGCACCGTCACGACTGGCCCGTCGCAGGACGCCAGCGCCGCCTGCGCCGCCCAGACAATAAGCGGCTGCCCGCGCCAGAGCGCCGTCAGCTTACCGCCGCCGAACCGTTGGCCGGCTCCAGCGGCCAGAACCACAGCGCCGATGGTCACAGTGCCTTGCCGAACCGCGCAGCGACCAGCTGTGCAACCACAGAAAGGGCGATCTCGAAAGGGGCCTTGCCGCCGAGGTCGATCCCGATCGGGGCCTTTAGGCGGGCCAGCGCTGCCGTGTTCAGGCCTAAGTCACGCAGCGCCTTCAGCCGGCCGTCCAGCCGGTTGCGCGCACCCAGCAGGCCGACATAGCCCGCCTCAGAAGGCAGGGACGCCATCAGGGTTTCATGGTCGATTTCATCGTCGTGGCTACAGGCGGCCACCGCAGTCCAGCGGTCCAGGCCCCAAGCCGCCAGCGCTTGCGCCGGCGCACGGCGGTCATAGCCAACCCCCATCAACGGCGGCGGCGTTAATGGCCCGCGGGGCCGCACCAGCAGGGTTTCGAACCCGGTCTGGACCGCCAGAGCACACAGGGCCAGGGCTATGGGGTCGCCGCCAACCACGATCAGCCGCGCAGTCGGCGCGTGCCGCACTGTGATCCCACCCTCAATGGCCTCTGGCGTTTCCTCAGCGCAGGCCCTGCGCAGGCCATCGCTAACCCATACGGCCGGACGGCGGCGGCGGCGCAGATCAAACAGGGCCAGGGCCGCCGGGTCACCTGGCTGGATCGCCTCGACCAGCACCTCAAGCCGCGCCCCGCAAGCCAGCTGGATATCGGGCCAAGGCCCGCCCTCGCCATAGACCAGCCGCCGCGGCTGGCCGTCGGCAAGGCACGCCCGGGCGTGGCCAGCGACATCAGCCTCAATACAGCCCCCCGAGAGGAATCCTTCGACACCCATGGCACCGACAACCATGTGAGTTCCGGGCGGCCGCGGGCCGGACGGCGTTACCGAAATAACGGTTGCCAGAGCCACGGGGCCAAGCTCCAGCATGGCTTCCAGCGCCGGACGCACATCGGCGGTCAGGCCGGCTATCGGCCATTCCGGCCAAGCGGATTCAGGATCGGACGCGGAGCCGATATGGGTCACGGCCGCCGCACCTTCACATCTAGGCCTTGAGCGCGTTGCCTGGCCGGTCTTCTTCCAGCGCGCGCATGGCCGCCTGCACACCGCCAGCGCGGAACGGCACGCCCGCCATCGAGAGGCCCATCTCGACGCCACCCAGGGCACCAATCAGCATCAGGGGGTTGATGTCGCCCAGGTGACCAATACGGAAAGCCTTTCCGCCCAGCTTACCCAAGCCCATGCCGAGCGAGATATTGAAGTTGTCCAGGGCGATCTTGCGGAAGGCATCGGCATCGTGCCCCGGCGGCATCATGACCCCGGTCAGGATCGGTGAATAGTTCGGCTTGTCGAGGCAGAGGATCTCCAGGCCCCAGGCCTCTACGGCCTTGCGGGTTGCAGCGGCCAGTTTCTGATGCCGGGCAAACAGGTTGTTGAGCCCCTCCTCGTGAATCATGGCAATGACTTCGGCTAGGCCCCACAGCAGGTTGGTGGCGGGCGTCGACGGGAAGTAGCCGGCGGCATTGGGGGCCAGCATGTCTTCCCAGTCCCAATAGTAGCGTGGGGCCTTATTGGCCCGGGCGGCTGCAAAGGCCTTTTCTGAAACAGCGTTAAAGCCCAGGCCCGGGGGGAGCATAAACCCCTTCTGCGAGCCACTCACGGTGACATCGGCACCCCACTCGTCGTGCTTATACTCCGCCGAACCGAGCGAGGAGATGGCGTCGACGAGCAACAAGGCCGGGTGGTTGGCGTTGTCGATCGCCTTGCGAATATTGGGGATGTTGCTCAGGGCACCGGTGGAGGTCTCATTGTGGACCACCATCACAGCCTTGATCTTATGGCCCTTGTCCTCGACCAGCTTGGCCTCAATCTGAGCTGGGTCGCAACCGTGACGCCAGTCGCCCGGGATATAGTCCACCTCGAGCTGGAAACGATCGGCCATTTTCTTCCACAGCGCGGCGAAGTGGCCAGTTTCGACCATCAGCACCTTATCGCTGGCCGCCAGCACATTGACGATCGCCGCTTCCCAGGCACCGGTACCAGAGGACGGATAGATGATCACCGGCTGGGTGGTTTGAAAAATTGTCTTAATTCCCGCCAAGACCTCCTTGCCCAGCACAGCAAAAGCGGGGCCGCGGTGATCGATCACCTGACGGTCCATAGCGCGCAGAACCCGGTCAGGAACGGGGCTCGGGCCGGGAATCTGGAGGAAGTGGGGACCTTGGTGCTGCATCGGTCGGTTCCGTTTTATCTTAGCGGCTCAGTTGGCACCGATAAGGCGCCAATCGGCCATTTTCGCAACCCTTTCGGACAGGAAAGGGCCAGGACCGGCATAGGGTCCTGGCCGCCTGTCGTCCCTGCTAGCGCAGGGTCAGCTTCTGCACGCGGAAATTGCCGATCTCAGCCACAAAAAGCTGGCTTGGGTTGCGGCAGTCGATTTCGTTCACGGTCCCAAACTCGCCCGCAAGCTTACCCGCACGGCCGAACTTGCCGATCACCTTGCCGTCCAGCTCAAGCTTGTAGATTTCTCCAGCGTTATCAATGTCATTCACGCGGTTGGAGTTCGAACTATAGATGTAGGGGTGTGGGCCCGAGGTAATGCAGATTGCCATCGGATTGCCCACCCCGGTCAGTTGGGCCTTCACCTTGCCGTCGCTGTCGAACACCTGGATGCGGTTATTGCCGCGATCAGCAACATAGACGTTGCCGTTGGCGTCGACCTGGATGGAATGTACCTCGGCGAACTGTCCGGGTTCGGTTCCACGCGTTCCCCACGAGCGGATGAACACTCCATTCTTGTCGAACTTCACCACCCGTGCATTGATCAAACCATCAGCGACGTAGATGTTTCCAGCGCTGTCCCAGGCCACATCGGCGGGACGCTGGAACAGATCGGTCTGTTGGCCAGCACCGTTGTTAGCCGCCGGTGCCGGCTCTGGAACGTTTATGCTCTCCGGCTTGCGGCCCAACTGCATCAGAAACTGGCCCTGCGGGTCGAACTTCATGATCATGTTGCTGTACTGGTCGACTACCCAGATGTTGTCCTGCGGATCGATGCGCACCTGCTGGCCGACGAGGAAACCGTATACGCCCTTGCCGATCTCGCCGACGTACTTACCGGCGGCGTTGAACTTGAACAGGCGCGTCCCACCATGGGCGAAGGCGCGAGCGCCGCCCATATCGGCGGTTGCCGTGCCGGTGCGGGTATGGACGAACACCTCGCCCTTGGAATTGGTGGCAACCCCCGCGACTTCGCCCAGATAGATATCAGCGGGAAGCTGCAGCGGCGTAGTCGCCGTCAGAGCGATGGCGGGAACAGAGTCCTGGGCCAGGACCGGGGCACCCGTGAGGACAGACGCGGCAAACAGCAGCGGCAAAAAGCGTTTCATGACGGTCTCCTCAGTACGCGCGGGCGGGCTGCTGGGCGCCCAGGTTCAGTTGCTGCACCCGCCAGGATTCGATTTCCCCGACGACGATCTTGTTGGGATCGCGGCAGTCCATCATGTGCACGACCTGGAAGCCGCCGTGCTCTTTGCTGGGGTGGCCAAACTTGCCGATGATGCGGCCGTCCAACTCCATCTTGTAGATTTCACCGGTGATCGCCCAGGTTCCCGGCTGGTTGCCGTTCGGATTGGAATTCGAGGCAAAAAAGTATTGGTGGTCGCCCTGGGTCGAGATGCAGGCCGTCCAGCCAACACCGACGTTGGTGAACATGCCCTTAGGCTTCAGGTTGTTATCAAAGATGTCGTAGCGGCCGTTTGAACGGTCAGCGACATAGACATTGCCCTGGCGGTCCACTTGCAGCCCATGGGGCAGGTTGAATTCGCCCACGCCGCTGCCAGGCTTCTCGCTACCGACCTGGGTCACGTAGCGGCCGTTCTTGTCGTACTTAACCACGCGGTTGTTGCAGTAGCCGTCCGAGACGAAGATGTTGCCCTGCAGGTCCCAGCCCACGTCCGTCGGACGGCAGAAGGTGTATTTTCCGTCCGGCAGATTAGCACCGGTGCGGGTGGCCGCGAGGCCTGCCGCAGCGGACGGCCGGTGACCAAGCACCATGAGCAGTTTGCCCTCAGGACTGAACTTGGAGACGAGGTTGGTCCCCTCATCAACGGTCCAAATATTGTCCTGCGAATCGACGCGGACCGAATGGGCAAACAGGAAGCCGTAGTAATCCTTGCCGATCTCGCGAACGAATTTTCCGGTGGCGTCGAATTCCCAAAGCCGGTTGCGGTCGCGGCGCATAAACACGAACACATGGCCCTTCGAATTCGTGGCCACCCCGACAGCCTCCCCGAAATTCTCGCCCGGTGGAGCCTTTAAGAAGCTCGGCGTTGAGGTGTAGGCGATTTCCGGCACGCCTTGCGCCGTAGCCTTAGTTTGGGTCGACGCGGGACCGGCTGCGGCCAGCAGAGCGACAACCAGCGCGGATGTCAGGTATCGTTTCACGAGCCTCTCCCCAAAATGCCCGCCGCCATGGGAATCGCCCGACTATGGACCCCGGCGCGGCTGGACCTGCGCCATAAGGGCGCGAATTCTTCGTCTTTCGCAAGTCCCCGGACCATGGGAAATTCACGCGCACGGCTTAATATCGACGGGCGGGCCGCAACACGATAACCAGGACCAAGTTGGGAGATTTACATGGCGAGCGTGCTGTTGCCGGGCTTGGAGCGGCGTTTGAAAGCCGAGGTCCCGGGCGAAGTGATGTTCGACGCCTTCAGCCGCGGGCGCTATTCTACGGACGCGTCACACTATCAGGTCATGCCGGCTGGTGTCGTCACGCCGACCACAACAGACGGTGCCGCGCGCGCCCTGGCCCTGGCGCACGAAGAGGGCCTAACGGTCACCGCGCGGGGGGGCGGCACCTCACAATGCGGCCAGACCGTCGGCCAAGGCCTGGTGATCGACGGCTCGCGCCATCTCAATAAAATTCTATCCATCGACCCCGGAAACCGTCGCGTTACCGTGCAGCCCGGCATTGTGCTGGATGACCTGAACCGCGAACTGAAGGCGCATGGCCTGTGGTTCCCGGTGGATGTCTCCACCTCCTCGCGGGCCACCATCGGTGGCATGACTGGCAACAACAGCTGTGGCGGCCGCTCGCTGCGCTATGGCCTGATGCGCGACAACGTCATGGCCATCGACGCTGTGCTGGCCGACGGTCGCGAAATGCACTTCGGCGAGGTCGACGCGGCCCTGACAGAGATGGCACCTGGCCCTAACCGCGACCTGGCCGCCCGTCTGCTGGCGATCGGCAGTCGAGAGGCCGATGAAGTCGCCGCCCGGTTCCCTAACGTTCATCGCCGGGTCGGCGGTTATAACCTCGACATGCTTGACCCCGCCCTGGCCCGCCCGAACCTGGCGCGGCTTCTGGTGGGGTCGGAAGGCACCCTGGCCTATTTCACGGCCATCGAGCTGAAGCTTTGGCCGGTGCTCGGTAAGCGCGCCGTCGGCGTCTGCCACTTCGGCTCGTTCCAGGCGGCGATGGATTCGGCGCAGCACTTGGTCAAGCTGAAACCCCTGGCCGTCGAACTGGTCGACGCCACCATGCTGGGCCTAGCGGCCGAGATTCCGATGTTCCACGCTACTCTGGCGGCCATGCTCCGGGGTGAGCCAGAGGCCATCCTGCTGGTCGAGTTCGACGAAGGCGAGGAGGAGAACCTGCGCCGCATGAAGGCGCTCGACGAGATGATGGGCGACCTTGGCTTCGACTTCAGCCATTCGGGTGCCAAGTGGGGCGGCATCGTCGAGGTGTTCGAACCGGGCCTGCAGAACGCCATTACCGAGCTGCGCAAGTCCGGTCTCAACATCATGATGTCGATGAAGGACCAGGCCAAGCCGATCTCCTTCGTTGAGGACTGCGCCGTACCGCTGGAGCACCTGGCCGAATATACTGACAAGCTGAACCAGTGCTTCGCCCGTCACGGCACCAAGGGCACGTTCTACGCCCACGCGTCGGAAGGCTGCCTGCATGTTCGACCGCTGCTGAACCTGCGGTTGGAAAAGGACGTCAAGGCGATGCGCGCCATTGCCGAGGAGGCGTTCTCGCTGGTGCGCGCCTTCAAGGGATCGCACTCTGGCGAACATGGCGACGGCCTGGTGCGCAGCGAGTTTCACGGGGAGATGTTCGGTCAGCGTCTGGTCAAGGCGTTTGAAGACGTGAAGGACAGTTTCGACCCAGCCGGCTTTCTCAATCCGGGCAAGATCGTGCGGGCACCGAAATTCGATAACCGCTCGCTGTTCCGGTATTTCCCCGAATACGAGGTGCCGGACTTCACACCCAAACTCGACTGGTCAGAGTACCCCGGCTCGATCGGCGGACTGCAGGGCGCGGTCGAACAGTGTAACAACAACGGAGCCTGCCGAAAGATCGCCGGCGGAGCGATGTGCCCGTCATACCGCGCCACGCGCGACGAGGCGCATTCAACCCGCGGCCGGGCCAACAGCCTGCGTCTGGCTTTGTCGGGCCAGTTGGGGCCAGAAGCCTTCACCTCGGATGCGATGGCCGAGACGCTGAGCCTCTGCGTCTCCTGCAAGGCCTGTAAGCGCGAGTGCCCCACCGGCATTGATATGGCGCGGATGAAGATCGAGGTTTCCGCCGCCCGCGCCGCCAAACATGGCTTCTCCCTGCGCGATCGGCTGATCGCCGAGTTGCCGCGCTATGCGCCCTGGGCTGCAGCCTTCACCCCCTTGCTGAACCTGCGCAACAAGGTTCCATTGCTGCGTTGGCTGAGCGAGAAGGCTGTTGGATTTTCCGCCAAGCGCGCCCTACCGACCTGGCGCGGCGACCGCTTCCAGGCCCCCGCCCCCGGCCCCGCCGACGTGGGCGAAGTCGTGCTCTGGGCCGACACCTTCAACGCCACCTTCGAGCCAGAGAATCTGTACGCTGCCGTCGAGGTGTTGAACGCGGCGGGCTATCGCGTGCATTTCGCCAAGCCCGTGGACGGTTCCAAGCATCCATTGTGCTGCGGGCGCACCTATCTCTCGGTCGGCGATGTCGACGGTGCACGGCGCGAAATGGCCCGATCGCTAGACGCCCTGGCACCCTTCCTGGACCGTGGCGTGCCGGTGGTGGGGCTGGAACCTAGCTGCCTGCTGTCGTTCCGCGATGAGGTTCTGGCCGTCCTACCGGGCGAGGCTGCAAACCAGGCGGCCGCCAGTGCGCTTCTATTCGAGGAATTCATCACCCGCGAAGCCAAGGCCGGGCGCCTCGGCCTGCCGCTGGCACCAATCGACTCCAAGGTGCTGCTACATGGCCACTGCCACCAGAAGGCCTTTGGGGCCATGGGGGCAACCGAAGCGGCGCTTCGGCTGATTCCGAACATTCAACTGGAGACGATCGAGTCGAGCTGCTGCGGCATGGCCGGTGCCTTCGGCTATCAGGCCGAGACCATCGGCGTATCCCTGGCCATGGCCGAACTATCGCTGCTTCCGGCCGTACGCCAGGCGGGGCCTGAGGCGGTGATCGTAGCCGACGGCACCTCCTGCCGTCACCAGATCATAGATGGAACCGAGGCAACGCCGATCCATGTGGCGCGTCTGCTGGCAGCCAGCTATAAGGCGGCCTCCGCCAGACGGACCTAGCCGACCTCTGCGGCAACCTTGCGCAAGGCCTCTTCAAACACCTGCGCCGGCTGGCCACCGGAGATGAGATATGTATCGTTGATAACGATGGCCGGCACGGACGAAATGCCGCGCTGGCGCCAGAGGTCTTCCGCCTCGCGAACCTCCTGACTATAGCGGCCCGAGGTCACGACCTCGCGTGCGGCGTCCCGGTCTAGCCCCGCCTGTGCCGCAGCATCGGCGAGGACATCGGGTTCCTCCACATTGCGGTTGGTGGTGAAATAGGCCTCAAGCAGCGCCTGTTTGAGCAAGGCTTGCCGCCCTTGCGTCTCGGCCCAATGCAGCAGGCGATGGGCGCCAAAGGTGTTGTAGGATCGCGCGTTATCGTCGGCGTTCATTGTGAACCCAACCTCACCGGCGCGGTCACGGATCATGTCGCGGCTGGCCACGGCCTGTTCGGCGCTCATACCGTATTTATCCCGCAGCATCTGGGTACGATTGACCCCGCCCAGTGGCATATCTGGCCGCAATTCGAACGGTTGGAAATACAGCTGTGCCTCGACCTCGCCATCAAGCGTGCGCAACGCCTTGGTCAGTCCGCCCAGACCGATGGCGCACCAAGGACAGGCGACATCGGAGACGAAATCAATTCGCAGAGATTTAGCCATTTCGCTGTCGTCAGCCCCCGTATTCCAGAACGTTTAGGCCGCCGTTCCAGTCGGTCAGGTAGATGATCCCGTCAGGCTGGACGTTGACGTCGCAACTCATCGGCGCAGGCAGGTAGCCGGGGCGCGGGTCGAGTATCTTTGCCGGTGTCGGCGGCACGAAGCTGCCGATTTCGCTGGGCTGTTTGGCGTCGCGGATGTCGAAAATTCGCAGGCCCGCGTTGTGGTAGGTCACGAAGAGAATCTCCTCGCTGCGGAACGTGTCGGAACGATTTTCATGCAGGTTGTGCGGGCCGAAGTTCTGCCCCGGCAGGCACCAAGCCTTCTCGTTCGGCGTCGGCAGGGTGGAGAGGGTGAAGGGCTTTGTCAGGTCCTTCACGTCGTAAAGCCAAGTGTAGCTGATGCCCCGCGCGCAGGCGAAGGTGTTGGACTCGTCCAGCATCACCGCCATGTTTCGCCCCGGCAGCGGCAGGGGCGTATGGGTGCCTCCCGGCCCCGGCGGAGAGGTCACGGTGTGCGACAACATTTTGATGTTGGCGGGGTCCTTGACGTCCAGGATCGTGAAGCCGCCGTCGCGCCATGCGGCATAACCAATTCCGTTTGCGACGATCATGTGGTGGAGCGCCACGCGGCCCGTTTTCCAGTTGAGCTTCTCGCCGCCGGCGTCCCACATGCCAGGCAGCCACCAGCGGCCAGCTATAGTCGGTTTGGTTGGATCGGAGACATCGGCCACCACCACAATGTGGTCGGTGAATCCATTCATATGCGCCGCCAGATAGGCGTAGCGGCCGCCGTCATACCAAAGCCGGTTCAGACCCACGCCGGGGATCTTCAGGAAGGCGATTTCACGCGGCTCAGCGGGATTGGAAATGTCATGAATCTTCAGGCCTGCGGCAAAGTCGGCCCGGCCAGACACCGTCGAGGCGCTGGATTTCTCGTAGTAGTTCACCGCCACATTGAAGGTGGCCAAGGTGGGGATATCCGGACCGCAGATCGACAACAGCAAATTGTCATGCGCTTGCAGGTGGTGGGTGCGGGTGTTGGGCGGCGCGGCAATAAACTTCACCGCCTTGGGCTTGGAGGGGTCGGCTACATCCATCACCGTGATACCGTCGGCAAACATATTGCCGATGAACAGGTGCTTCTTATTGACCATGCACTGTACGCCGTCGGGACGGCCGCCCTGGTCGCTGTAGGCGAGGTGCTTCAACTTCACCCGCCCACCGATGGCAGGCGGCGCAGAGTTCTTGGCGATTGCCGGCATGGCCAGACCGACTGCCGGAATCCCGCCCAAGGCCACGAGAGCCCCACGTCGCGTCAAAGCCTTGCTCATCAATCGCCCCCTTGGCCCAGTTGATCGGGCCTTAGATTCGATCCTAGTTCAAGATTGCCGCCACGGTCGCGAAAGTTTTGCCTTGGCGGCGATGCCAACTGCGCTCCACGAATGACGCCCTGCGCAACGACAATGGGCACAAGACCATGGATGCAGACTTGGAACCCGAACCGCCAGCCTAGTTGTTGGCCGCTGCCAGCAGGATGGCCAGGCTCGCCGCCATCCCTGGGAGGCTCTTGGCCTTATCGACATCGGTGTATTCATCCAGCGAGTGGGCGCGCGCCCAGATACCGCCGGTGCCGATAGCGATGGCAGGAATACCAAGGCTGATCGGTATATTGGCGTCGGTCGAGCCAAACACGTCGCTGCCCGAGGGCGCGAAATCTGCCGGTTTTCCCGCGCTCGCCGCTATGGCCGCGAAAGCATTGGTAACCAGCGGATCGGTCAGTTTCGTCACGCCGGCTGGACGGTCGCCAATCAGTTTGATCTCGGCCTTAATCTCACCCAGCGCGGTCGAGCGGATCTTGTTCTCCTGCGCCACGGCGGCGGGAACGATGGCCAGGAAGGCCTGCTCCTCCTTGGCCAGTTCGGCCGGATCCTCCGAGCGCATGTCGACCTCAAGAAAGACACTGAACGGGATCGCATTCACGGAGGTGCCGCCACCGACCACGCTGGCCACGTGGGTGGTCTTAGGCTTCGACGGCACAGCGATCGCCTCGAACTGGCTGATGGTCTGAGCAAGCGCCGCCATCGGATTGACGATGCCGAAATTGCCGTAGGAATGTCCACCAGGGCCGGTGAAGGTGACGCGGTAACGCTTCGAGCCCGTGGCACCGTTGAGCACAAAGACACCGCCACCATCCATGGTGATGAAGGCGCTGATCCGGTCGTGGTACCGGCCCTTGTCGCTGAACAGATAGCGCATGCCGCGCAGATCGCCCTCGCCCTCCTCGCCCACATTGCCAATGAACAGTATGTCGTTTCTGGTCTTGATCCCCGCCTTATCTATGGCGCGGATATATGCCAGCAGCGTTGCAAGACCCCGGGTGTCGTCGCCAACGCCAGGGGCTGCCAGGATTGAGCCAGTGCGCTTGACGGTCACGTTGGTGCCCTGCGGAAACACCGTATCCTGGTGGGCGGCGATTGCGATCAGCTTGCCACTGCCGGTTCCCTTGCGGACACCCATGACATTGCCGATGCCATCCATCTCAACATCGGTGAGGCCCGCATCCCTTAACATGGCCATGTAGGCGTTGCCTCTGGCGGTCTCCTTGAACGGCGGGGCCGGGATTTCCGTCAGCTTGACGATCTCGCTGACAAAGCGGTCGTAGTCTGCATCGAGCGCGGCGACGGCAGCCTTGTAGTCCGCACCCGCGACGATGGCCGCAGCGGCGACTGGCTTGGCCGGCGCAGCCTGGGAGGCGGGGGCAAAGACCAAGGCCACGAGGACCGCGGTGAAGATGGTGTTCCTGGGTTTCACGGCTTTACTCCCTTAAGGCCTGCTGGCCATTACTGCGCCGAGGGGGGCCTGCCCTCAATGGCGAATTGCCGCGCGGCACACATCTTGGCCCCTATTCGATCAGACTGAGCCGCGAGATATCGGTAATGATCCGACCGGAGTGGCCGACCATCACGGGGTCGATGTAGCGCTTACCATAAGCCACCTGGCTGGGCAGGAAGGTATTGAGGCCATGCACAGTGGCGCCCATGGCGGAGTCCTGCGCCTGAACCGAAACGAAGAAGCGGGCCTGGCCCGCCTCCAACGCTTCCGGCTCCAAGCCGAACAAGGGACTGGTCTCATCGATCAAATGCATCAAGGTCCAGGTCAGGGGGAAGATCGGCATATCGTCGCGCACCAACTTGAGGTCTTGTACCCGGCGGAACACGCTTCCCTCGGGTGAGGTCTCTGCAATCAGCACCGAAAGGCGCGCCAAGGCATGGGTCAGCATGGTGAGCCGGGCATTGGCAATACGCAGCATCAGGGTGGGAAGGCCGTTGTGAAGCGTGATCACCGCCACATCGGCGAACAGGATTCGAGCCTGCGGCCGAGAGAAGCGCATGAACAAAATGCCGGTGAAGATGGCCGTGAAGGTCATCCCCGTCAGAATCTCGATCGACGCCACCGTATGGCCATAGGTGCTCATGGGGCATCCCACCGTAGCCGACGGTGGCCAGGGTCTCCAGACTGAAGAACATGGCCCCAATCACGTCGTAAGGGCGCAGGTTCAGCACCGCGTCGGGCTGCTGCACATACAGCACAGCGAAGACCAGATTCAGCAGCACCACGGCGGCAAAAGCCAGGCCAAAAAGGCCGGCCAGGATAGGGAGACGGCCAGGTGGTAGGGATCACGCAGGTCGAACTGCGCGACGCCCCGCTTATGCAGGTCAAACGCCAGGTCGGCGATGCGTATCGGGCGCGAAATGGATTCCTTGGGCGACTAGGCCATGGCCTAGCTAAGGCCAGGGGCGCTTACGTCTAGGCGGCACGCCAGCCCGGCTTTGTTGGATCGGTCAGCTTGTACTGGACCGGACCCATGCCAAACACGGCCACTTCACAAGGTTGCGGCTTGCCCGATGGAACACCGTCATAGTGTGGCGTCCCGGCGACGCGCCGAACGAAGCTGCCAGCCGGGACAGGAACGGTCATTGCCGGGTCGAAGTCGGGGCCACTGTTGCAGTACCAATCCCCAGACAACACCATGCAAATGCGGTCGGTCACATAGGTGTGCGGTGCGCTCATGAAGCCGGGATACCAACGGATCAGGGTGAGGTAGAGGCCAGGCTTGTTGATATCGCCGACCAGCACACAGTTGTCCTGGCACCCGGCGGGATAGGCCGGATTAGGGGCCCACGGAATCTTGGCCTTGGGGATTATGATGGTCTGTTCGGGATTGAGCGGGCTGCCCGAAGCTTCACCGGCCAGTGAGGCCATCATGGCGGTCATCAGGCCACCGATAAGCAGGTCGCGGCGCGCCGGGGTCAGGTCTTCCATGGAGCTTTCAACCTCTTGTCTACTAAGGGCCTTAGTCGCAATTCCCTCTATAGTCTCAGCGCCGGAACGAAAAGTCGAGATGCCAAACGCGCGACCTCAGCCGCGCAAGCGCCGAAGAATCGGCTAGGCAAGACTGGCTTCCAGTTCACCCCACAGGCTGACAATCTCGACGGCGGCGTGGCTCTCGGGAGCAGCCTATTCTACCGAGCGGCATTCGCGGAAGCGTAAACTGCGCGCGCATGCAGGGTGGTGTCGGCGATTGGAAATCCGGTGAATCGCGCCGCCTCGCGCGCCCGATGGACGAGCCCAGACTCGACCCCGTTACAGATAGGGTTCGGGGACCAACACCTTGCTGGCCTGGGCATCGGCCACCAGCTTAGCAGCGTCTTCGGGCAGCAGGTAACGCTCCGCCACCAGCTTGTTGGCCGCAACCTTCACCTTGGCGACAAACCCAGCATGATCGCCATAGCGTTCCTCTAGCGAGGGCCGTGGGTCCTTCGCGGCCATGCGCTGGGCCTTGGTCGTGGCAAACGGAATGAAGCCTCCTTGGTAGCCGCAGTTCTGGCCCTTGTAGTAACCGCCTGCCATGACGTTCCAGCCCAGGTAGGTACCGAGCGGTGCCTGCAGATTGACCGACTGCACGCCGGCTTCCTCATTGCCATCGCTGTTCACCTTGGGCATCAGCAGCGGCAGTTCACGCCAGGTGGGTGGCAGCTTGGTCATGATACCGCTGACGTCAACGCGATTGTATTGAGGCCCGAAGTCGTAGTCGTAGAACGGGTTGTAGACATCACCGGCGTGCGGCTTTCCAGGAATGGCCGGCGCGATCTTGGCGATCTCCGCAGGGCTCAGAAGCTCACCCTTCGACAGCAGCGGATACTGGCTGGGCGGCGGCTCGGCGTTCTTGGCGACCCAGCCCTCCATAGCAACATAGAGCGCTTTTACGGTGTCGGAGGTGGGGTTGGGATTGGCTGGCAGCAGACAGCGCTGAGCCGGGAGTTGCACCGCTGAGGGCGGGGGCAGGATCGCGGTCGAAAAGCCGCCGTTGCCGCCGCCATGGTTCACGCTTGGGTTATAATAGCGGCGCACATTGGGCGGGATCGGCAGGTCGGCCTTGCCATCGACGCCGACCAGATCGGGCGACATCCGGATATTCCAAAACTCGGTTGAGCCAAAAGTCTCGATCACCTTGGGGCAGGTCTTGCTGGTGTTGCAGCGATCAAGCAGGCTATGCGTACCCTCATCCCGCACGGTGTCGTTGTAGCGGGTCCAGGTGACCGTCCCCTCATTACCCCCGTCGTAGGTGAACGACGAGCCGCCTGGGGCGGAGAAGCGGATATTCAGGGCGCTCTGGCGGCCGGCGATGATCGGGATAGCGCCGTCAAACAGTTTGCGGCCCTTCTCGTCGATGGTGAAACCCAGGTTGATCATGCTGCGCAGGAAGTTACCCGACTGCGAGACACCCGTGCCGACCACATACTTGATCTTGCCGGCCACCGGATTGGGGGCGGCGGGCGTGTCGGGCGCATTGTGCATGAAGGAAATGATGTCGCGGGTGGCGGCGAGGCCAATGCCCATCACAATCGGATCCTTGGCCTGATAGACTAGGTCATAGGCGTATTTGGCGTCGAATCCGCCGCGAACGCACAGCTGGCCAGGGTCGGGCATGCCTGGGAACGGCGTCTTGCTACAGTCGGCAAAGGCGAAGTCCGTGGCGGCGATCGGCTCGCCGGCGTCGCCGACCTTCAGGTGGCGGAGCAGTTTGGCCGTGCTGGTGTCCATCGAGGCGGGCGCGGGCCGCGGCACACCGGGCGCGTTGCCGCCGCGCATCGGCAGGCTCTGAGCACCGGGCGCGAAGTCAACGAAGCGGGCCATGGCTGGGCCGACAATAGGCTTGCCGCCGGGACCCTTGGCCGCGGGGAAGGTTCCATATTGCAGAGTGTCAGACGCGGGGATGTCGCCCTGCCAGCCGCTGGTCAGGTGAACGCGGCCCGTTGGCTCGGCCTCCAGCCGCATGCCACCGCGGTTGGCGACGTCATAATACAGGAAGCCGTTGGCCTTGCTCATGTCGACCGGTTTGGACATCGAGAAGGTGGCGGAATACTCGACCTTGCCCTTGGCGTTGCGCGGGGCGGAGGTGATGTCCTGAATGATGGCGTTCTTGGTATCCTTCGGATCCAGTTCGCCAAAGAACTTGCCACGGATCAACTCATAGGGCCCGACGGCACCGGTATTTCCGGGCAGGGGCGCACGGCTGTCGATCTGGATTCGAACAACTTCCGCCTGGGCTGCCCCCGCGATCAGGGTGGCGAGGGTCAGGCTAAAAATGGCGACGCGGCGCATGGGCTTGGCGCTCCTTTTTGGATGGCGTTGAGGCTGCCTTAGCGCACAGGCTAGCGCTTGATGGGCCAGACCGCCAGCCGCCTAGTTTATTGGCGTCCAGTGCGCGAACAGCGCGGCCTGGCCATGGCGTTCACCGGCCTCGTCGAGCAGGTTCCAGACCGTGGCCCGCTCAATCCGGAAACGACGGCCGGTCGAGGAAACGCTCACGCCGCTATAGTCTTCGATGATGTCGTGCGCGGTGACACGGGCCAGCACCTGCTCACGCTCATCCCGCAGCATCGACCCGGCCGAAAGTCTCGAAGGCGGCTGGGTGAAGGCCTCAAATTCCAATTCGAACAGGCCCAGCGTGGTGCGGTTGCCAAAAAAGAATACCGGATCAGCCTGCGTGCCGTGGGCGACGATGGCGGTAGGATGGTTCCAGAGCCAGGTGGCCAGGTCCGCCGATGGCGGGGCGAGCGGCCGACCTGACAAGCGCTCGTAACTCTCCGCCAGCAATCGCAGGCGGGATTTAACGTCGGCGGAAAATAGCATCGCGGTCATCCTCACCCGAACTGAACGAGATCATCAAAGGCCACGCGGCAATGCTGCGTCTGTTGCGATGACCGAATGGACCTGACACCTTCGCCACCGGTCGCGGAGAGATGGTATGAACTTTCGGCTCGATGAAGATCGGTGTGCGCTGCAGGATGCGGCGCGGCGCTTCGCGCAGGCCGAACTGCCGGCCTTGGCGGCCGAACTCGAACAGACCAACCATGCCGTGCCGATCGAATGGCGACGACGCTATGCGCAGCAAGGTTTCCTCGGCATCAACACGCCGGAGGAATACGGCGGCTTGGGTCTGGGCGCGCTCGAGGCGCTGATCGTGTTGGAGGAGTTCGCCAAAATCTCCCCGGCGGTGGCTTTCCCGGTGTTCGAGAGCGCCGTGGGACCGGTGAGAACTGTGCTACATTTCGGCTCCGACAGCCTGAAATCTCGGATCATTCCCAAGGTCGTCTCCGGCGAGATGGTTGTGGCTGTGTCGATGTCCGAACCGCAGGCCGGATCGGCCCTGACCGACCTGACCACCCGAGCGGTCGTCAGCGGTGATACCATCACCGTCACCGGCCAGAAGCGCTGGTGCAGCGGCGGCGGCCATGCCGACGCCTATGTCGTCTACAGCAAGATGTCGGATGCGCCCGGCGCCGCAGGCATCGGGGCAGTACTGGTAGAGGCGGGCTCAAAAGGGCTGGGCTTTGGCTTGCCGGAGCAGCTGATGGGCTTTCGCGGCATCCCGTCGAGCGATGTGTTCCTCGATGGCGTTGAGGTCCCGACCGACAACCTGATCGTGCCGGCGGGCGGCTTCAAGAAGCTGATGGAGGCGTTCGATCTGGAGCGCTGCGGTAACGCCACCATGTGCCTTGGCATTGCTCAGGCGGCGCTGGATGAGGCCCTGGCCTATGCCCAGGAGCGCCGCCAGTTTGGCAAGGCGATTGTCGATTTCCAAGCCGTCCAGCTGAAACTGGCCGACATGGCGATGAAGACCGAGGCCAGCCGCCTGTTGATCTGGCGCGCCGCCCAGAACGCCGCCGATGGCCTGCCCTCGCCGCTGGAAAGCAGCATCGCAAAATGCTTCGCCAACGAGATGGTGCGCGAAGTGGCCATGACCGGGCTGCAAATCATGGGCGGATATGGCTACAGCCGTGAGAACCGGATGGAGCAAAGGCTTCGTGACGCTATTGGCTGGGGGATCGCTGGAGGTACGATCGATATTCAGAAGATCAATATCGCGGC
>Ga0114974_10000763_pt1 | contig 26396 bp, 27 predicted proteins | sample S_130206_EF_Meta_FD_87318 | JGI IMG/M metagenome (GOLD analysis project Ga0114974, IMG submission 87318) | Freshwater microbial communities from Lake Simoncouche, Canada to study carbon cycling - S_130206_EF_MetaG | ecosystem: Environmental > Aquatic > Freshwater > Lake | place: Lake... | reverse complement strand
ACGCCGCCCCCGCCGCCTGCGGTGCCGCCGGTCAATGTGCTTATGCACACCGCCCTGGGCGACATTCGCATCGCTCTCGACAAGCAGCATGCGCCGGTCACGGTCGCCAACTTCCTGCGTTATGTCGACAGCAAGCGGTTTGACGGCATCACCTTCTACCGGGCGGTCAAGATCGGCCCCTATGGCAACTACGGGATGCTGCAGGGAGGCCTGCGCGGCAACCCCAAGAAGCTCTATCCGCCGATTGCTCATGAGTCGCCGCGCACCACAGGCTTGAGTCATCTCGATGGCGCGCTGTCGATGGCGCGTGCCGCCCCAGGCAGTGCTAAGGCGGATTTCTTCTTTGTGATCGGTGATCTGGTGTCGCTGGATGGCCAACCCACCGGCGAGGAAGTGGGCTATGCCGTCTTTGGTCGGGTGACCGAGGGCATGGACGTGGTGCGCAAGATCCTCGACGAGCCCATTGCACTGGAGGCCGGCGAGGGCGTCATGAAAGGTCAGATGCTGTTTGATCCGGTCAAAATCCTGACTGTGCGGCGCGTAGATTGAGTTTCCTACACGAAGATTTATTGCGATTTTGGTTTGAGGAGTGCACCGCAGCACAGTGGTGGGGCAGTGATGCGCAGTTCGATGCGCTGATCCGACAGCGCTACGCCGCGCTGCACGGCAACGCGGTTGCCGGTGAGTTGCACGGTTGGCGCCATTCCGTGCAGGGTCGCTTGGCTGAAGTTATCGTGCTCGATCAATTCTCGCGCAACCTATACAGAGATCTGCCTGCGGCATTTGCTGCCGATGCCATGGCGCTGGCGCTAGCTCAGGAGACAGTGGCAGCCGGACTCGATGCACAACTGCCCGATGCACAGCGGCCGTTTCTGTACATGCCATACATGCACAGCGAATCTGCCTATATCCATATTCAGGCTCAATCGCTGTTCGCGGCCGCTGGTAACGCAGCCACCTTAAAGTTCGAACTCAAACACAAAGCCATCATCGACCGCTTTGGCCGCTATCCTCACCGCAACGCGATCCTGGGTCGCCCTTCCACGGCCGAGGAACTGGCCTTTTTGGCAATGCCGGGCTCCTCGTTTTGAGGTCTGCGGCGGAGTGATACATGGAACATGAACCCAGTTCTGCAGGTTTGCGACTGCTTAGTGAGGCAGCGACCTGCGATTCGCAGGCGGACCGGTTGGGTGTGCTGTTGCTTGCCACCACAGAGGAGCCCTCCTGGCCGCGGCTGGTGCTGTGGTTCGACAATCCGCTGGCCTTCGGCCGGTTCCTGGTCGAGGCATTGCCCGAGTTTTATTGCGGTGAAGACGATGTCGGCGATCTGGTCGAAAGACTCGAATCCCTGCTGCCTGCCATGGTTGCTGACGGTGTCACTCAAGAGCTGCTGGATGAGTTGGACAGCTGGCTCAACCGGTGGGTCACCATTGCGTGGTTGGGGAGCTTTAGCGATCTGTGTATCGCCGATACCGAGGCCACTGCGCGTGTCGTCGAGGCCTTTCGCATGGACCAGGGGCAGGATGGTGCAGACCCCGTGTTGCCCGATGAGGCCGATGACTTTGCCGATTATTTGACCCTGTGGTTTGAGGGCTGAGTAACTTCAGGACCTGACTTTGGCCAGCAGGGCCTCGGCCATGCGGATACTGGCCAGATCGATTAAGCGACCGTCCAGTGACACTGCGCCACGGCCCTCGCTGGCTGCTTGCTGCATCGCACTGATGATGCGACGCGCCCGCAATATCTCGTCGGCTGTGGGTGTAAAAACCTGATTGGCGAGCGCGACCTGTGAGGGATGTATAGCCCACTTGCCTTCAAAGCCCAGCACTGCGGCGCGCTGTGCGGCCACGCGATAGCCTTCCGGATCGCTGAAATCGCCAAACGGTCCATCAATGGGTCGCAGGCCGTGCGCACGACAGGCTACCAATAGCCGCGTTTGGGCAGCATGCCAAGGATCGCTCCAATGGCGTTGGCGGTGACCGCTCGCGTCGGCATCTGTTAGCACGACAGAGTCTGGGCTGGTGCCACCAATAACGGTGGTGCGCGCCCGCGTTGAAGCAGCGTAATCGGCGACTCCAAACGACAAAGCTTCTAGTCGTCGCGAGGACTGTGCGATGGCTTCAACGTTGGACAGACCCAACGCAGTTTCGATCAGTACTTCAAACCCCAGTCGTTTATCACGACCCATGGCGGTTTCGATCTGCGTGACCAGCATGTCCAGCGCATAGACATCCGCTGCAACGCCGACCTTGGGGATCAGTAGCATGTCCAGTCGCGGGCAGGCCTCCACGACATCCACCACATCGCGGTACATGTAGTGCGTGTCCAAGCCGTTGATGCGCAGCATCAGTGTCTTGCTGCCCCAGTCGATGTCGTTGAGTGCCGCAATGACATTGCGCCGCGCTTGCGGTTTGTCATCCGGCGCAACGGCATCTTCCAGATCAAGGAACACCACGTCTGCAACAGACGCAGCGGCTTTCTCGAACAACGCAGTGTTTGAGCCGGGCACTGCCAACTCTGAACGCTGCAGTCGGGGCCGTGCCTGAGTAATGCTAGTGAAGCTCATGGGCGAGTCTTCAAGTAACCAGATGCTGTGGGTTACCCTTCTGCCAAGCCTCGACGTTGTCGATCAGTTGGTCGGCCAGGAACTGCATCGCTTCGTTGGAGGCCCAAGCCACATGTGGCGTGAGGATGAAGTTGGGACGCCGAAGCTCGAGCAGCGGGTGGCCGTTACGCGGCGGTTCACTGGTTAGAACGTCAAAGCCCGCACCGGCGATCAATCCTTCATCCAAGGCCTGAATCAGCGCGGCTTCATCCACCAAGCCGCCGCGGGCGGTGTTGATCAGTAGTGCGCTGCGCTTCATGCGGCGCAGTTGCTCGATACCGATGAGGTTGCGGGTCGCTGGCGTTAGAGGGCAATGCAACGACAGGACATCGGACTCTGCCAGCACTTGTTCGAAGGGGGTGAACTCGACACCCGGCACCTTCGGCGGCGCATGGTCGGCAAACAGCACGCGCATACCAAAGGCGCGACCGATAGCCGCGGTGGCTTGACCGATAGCTCCTTCGCCGATGATGCCCAGCGTGCTGCCGCTGAGATCGGCAATGTCGTGGGTGAAGAAACAGAAGTTAGTGGCCTTTTGCCATAGACCGGCTTCCACGTCCTGACGATAGGCCAGAATGTTGCGCCGCAGCGCCAGAATCAGCGCGAAACTGTGCTCAGGGACGGTGTGTATGGCGTAGTTGCGGATGTTGGCTACTGCGATGCCCAGTTGCCGGCAGGCAGTGATATCCACACAGTCATAGCCCGTGGCAGCGACGCCGATCATGCGCAGATCCGGCAGCTGCGCCAGCACTTCGGCCCGCATCTGCGTCTTGTTGATCAGGACGACGCTGGCCCCTTGCAGACGCTCTACCACCTGATCAGCGGTCGTCGAGGCGTATTCGGCCCACTCATGGGCGAAATTGGGCCGCCGCACGTTGGCTTTGATGGAATCGCGCTCTAGAAAAACGACTTTGTGCGACATCTGCGGTGACCTCAGGAAACTGGGCAAAGTCCGAAGGGTAGACCACCTTGGCCTCTGCTGACAGCCGGAGAGTCATCGCGCCGTGGCATAGTTGGCCCTGCAGCGTGTGGCCGTGTGGCCGCCGGCAGGAGAATTTATGGCTCGTTGGATGCGCAGTCTGTGGATGGTGGTGGCTTTGGCCGGTTTCGGGAGTAGTGCTATGGCAGTCGAAGAGGCGGCCTATACGGTCGTGCGCGCCGATGGCGCTTATGAGCTGCGCGACTATGCGCCGCAGGTGTTGGCAGAGACGGTAGTGGCGGGAGAATTGGATGAAGCCGGTAGCGCTGCTTTTAGCCCTCTGTTTGGCTACATCAGCGGCAAGAACGCGGCGGGCAGCAAGTTCGAGATGACTGCGCCGGTGGCACAGCGTCCAGCCGCTGGTAAAGACCGTTGGGCAGTGAGCTTTGTGATGCCGGCAGGCAACGCGCTGGACAAGATGCCGGTCGCCAGTGATCCGCGCGTGCAGTTGCGTCAGGTGCCAGCCCAGCGCATGGCAGTTCTGCGCTACTCGGGAACGTGGAGCCTGAAGAACTATCAGCAGCACAAGCAATCACTGGATGCATGGATTGTGGCGCAAAGCTTGAAGCCAGCAGGAGAGGCAGTGTGGGCTCGATATAACGCGCCCTTTACGCCGTGGTTCATGCGTCGCAACGAAATTCTCGTGCCAGTGACCTGAGGATGATCGAGAGCGGCTTGATGCGCGCCTATGGCTGCGCGGTTTTGAGTGGTCTGTTGATGCTGGGTACTGCCAGCGCGGCCGACTATGACCCCCCGGTGGGCTTCAATGGCCATGCGTGGGGTGAACTGTTGTCTGCGTCACCAGCAATGGTGTTGTGGCAGGCCAATAAGGCCACGGGTTATGCCGGCAAAGTCACCGAGTTTCAGATGCGCTGCACGTCAGAGGGCAACAGCTGCAACTTTTTGCAGGCCGAGATGGTACAGCGCGTGGAGGGTGCGGGCACCTATGCCCTTGCCGAGTATTACCTGCGTAGCGATACCAACCCTTGGCAGGGTGTGGGCGTTGGTTTGATAGGCGTGACCTATATGTATTGCGCTAGTGGTGTGGGCAATCACCTGCCTGCGCCGCTACGTAAAAATCTGGGGCTGTGCGGCGCCCGCGCGTACTTCACCAGCGACACGGATGAGCTCAAAGCGCATCTGGGTCCTGATCATCAGTCCAACCTCGATCGACTGTTGCGCAAACTGGTGGCAGAGCACGGCATGCCGCCCGGCTACAAACCGCGCGGCAGCATCACCATAGATGTACTGGAGCCTGACGGCGCGGCCTTGCAAGCGCCGGCGGGTGGTGAGCAACTGCGCGCTTGGCGTTGGTGTGGCCTCAAAGAGGCAGGCAGCAGTCTTACGCCACCGTGTCCGGCGACGCTGACGCTGGTGTTTGATGGCAGTAAGGGTACCGGCATGCTGCTGTATGCCACACCGCCGATGTATGGCTATGCCTGGGCCCGACATGAGATGGGCGATACAGAAAACGAATTGTTTGTGTTGTTGTCTGGCCAGATCAAGGCGTCTGTGAAGCGCGACAAAATTCGTCAGTGCACGGGATCGCGCAACTGCGGGACCAGCAACACCGGCCTCTCTGCCAAGTCTCTCGCAGAGTTTCAACCCTGAGGGTCGTCATGTATCGACTGTGGATCGCCAACAAAAACTATTCGTCATGGTCATTGCGACCTTGGTTGATGATGCGTGTCCTCGAGATCCCGTTCGAAGAAGTGCTGCTTCCCTTTGGCCACACAGTCGAAGGTAAAAGTTTGGCGCAGATCTCACCCAGTGCCCGCGTGCCATTTTTGGAACATGAAGGTTTACAGATCTGGGACTCGCTGGCCATCGTCGAATATCTGGCCGAGCGGCATCCGCAGGTGTGGCCGCATGCATCGCCGGCCAGGGCCTATGCGCGTAGCGCCGCGGCCGAGATGCATTCGAGTTTTGCCACGCTGCGCAATGTCTGCGGGATGAGCTGCGGTGTGCGTGTGCAATTACATGAAATATCGGCAGCCCTACGTGCAGACATCGAGCGCCTCGACCGGTTGTGGCAGGACGGCCTGTCGCGTCACGGCGGACCGTGGCTGACAGGGCGCCGGTTCACGGCGATAGATGCCTTCTTCGCGCCGGTGGCATTTCGCATGCAGACCTATGGCTTGCCGTTTGCCGCCACGTCGCAGTCCTATCTGCAACGGCTGCTCGACTTGCCGGCCATGCAGTCGTGGTATGCCGCCGGGATTGCCGAGACTTGGCGCGATGGGCCCCACGACCAAGAGCTGCATGCTGTCGGCACCATCACTCAGGATCTACGCGCATGACCGAACCGTTGCGAACGGATGACTGGGCCGGTGAGATGGGCCAACGCTGGTTGGCTAACCTTGATCGCTTTGAATCGATGATGGAGCCGGTGGGCAATGCACTGCTGGCTCATGCTGCTTTCGCGCCCGGACAGCGGGTGCTCGATATTGGTTGTGGTGGTGGAGGCACTACGGTGTCCATCGCGCGCGCGGTAGCCCCGGGCGGGCACGTGCAGGGTCTGGATGTGTCGCCCGTGCTGGTGGCAGAGGCGCGACGCCGTGCCCGTGCATTGGCTGCGCAAGGCATCGACTATGTGCTTGCTGATGCGTCTTGCGATACGCTCCAAGGTGCGCCGTTTGACCGGTTGTTCTCGCGCTTTGGGGTGATGTTCTTCCCCGATCCACCCGCTGCGTTCGCCCACTTGGCAACACTGCTCAAGCCGGGTGGCCGATTTGATTTTGCTTGTTGGACACCGCTGGCTGAGAACCCGTGGATGGGTGCACTGGCCCAGGTGGTGCGCGCTCATATTGAGTTGCCAGTGCCGCCGCCTGGTGCTCCTGGTCCGTTCTCGTTGGCTGACGAGACACTGCTGCGGCAGTTGCTGCAGGACAGTGGCTACAGCCAGATCAGTTGCCGGCGTTGGCAGGGGCCCCAATGGCTTGGCGGCAAACGCGCCAGCGTGCAGGAGGCTGCAGAGTTTGCGCTGCAGTCGATGTCTTTCGGCCGTGTGGTAAAGGCTTTGGAACCGATGCTGCGCGAGCGAGTCGAAGCAGACATTGCTGCTTTCCTTGCGCGACACCATGCGCCAGAGGGCATTGCCTTGGATGCGGCAGCTTGGCTGGTCACCGCATATCGCGCATGAGAGTTGCAGCAGTGCTCTTAGGGACGCTGGCTTGCGCAGCGGTATTACCCGTCTGGTCTGCAGAGGGTTGGCAGTTCTCTGGTGCGATGCGTCTGCGCTACGAGGCCATTAGCGATCAGCCGCGTCTGGCCTATAACGAAGACGATCAATTGCTCCTGGCACGCACGTCAGTGCAAGCACGTTACGTACAGGGTCGTTGGCGCTGGGTTGCAGAGGTTCAAGACAGCCGTACGTGGATGGCCGATGCCGGCACGCCCTTGTCGACCAACGAGGTCAACCCCATCGATCTGACCCAAGCTTATGTGGTGGGAGACTTTGCTGGCAGCTTGGGTGAGGGCAGTTTGTTGTCGGTGCAGGCTGGCAGATTCTGGATGTCGCTGGGTTCGCGGCGCTTGGCTGCTTCGGAGGACTATCGCAACACCACCAACTCGATGACCGGGTTCAAAGCCGATTGGCAGCTTCGCAGCGGCACTGGCGGCACCGCATTTTTGGCCTTCCCAATGCCGCGACAGCCAGACACCCCTGCAGATTTGCTGCGTAACGAGGTGGTTGTCGATCACGAGCGTCTCGACACGCTGTGGTATGGCGCACAGTGGCGTTCGGCGCTGCAGGCCCAGTTTGGCGCAGTGGAAGTGTTGGCAGTAGGCCTGCGGGATCGTGACGCGCCCGGTCGCCCAACCCGTGACCGCGATTTGCGCACAGTGGATGTGCGCCTGATTCGCGAGCCTGCTGCCGGAAAGTGGGATTGGGATGTGGAAGCTGCGCTGCAGTGGGGGCATGCCAGCAGCAGTGCTGTGGCTAGTGCAGTCCCCCGCGAGGTCGCAGCCAATTTCCTGCATCTGCGCGCGGGCTACCAATGGAATAGGGCGTGGAAGCCGCGTCTGGCACTGGACTATGACTGGGCCAGTGGTGATGGCAGCGGCCCGGTTAGCCATCGCTTCGATACGTTGTATGGCGGCCGTCGCGCCGATTTTGCGCCGTCGGGCTTATATGCGTTGGTCGGACGCGCCAACATCAGCTCACCGGGCTTGCGTGTTGAGCTGACCCCGAATGCTCGTCTTGATTGGATGGCGACGCTGCGCGGGTTGTGGCTTGCATCGGCAGTGGATGTGTTCTCTACCAGCACCATCAAAGACGCATCAGGTGCAGCAGGGCGTTATGCCGGCACCCAATGGGATACGCGTTTGCGTTGGTGGATGGTGCCCAAGCGCGTGCAGGTGGAGGTCAACGCGGCGCTGCTGCAACACGGGCGCTTCTTACAAGAAGCACCGGCTGCGCGGCGCGAGTCTGCGACGCGCTTTGTGGCCGTCAGTGTGATGACCAGCTTCTAGCCGGTCATCACGGCCGCGGACCGTAGTGCGGCAGTGGCGCGCCATATTCGTAGGCGCCTAAGTCTGGTGCCTTGCCTAAGAAACCATCGGTGATGTTGGGTAACACCGTTCCGGCGTCGATGGCGACTGCGCCTTTACGTAACTGCAGGTCAATGCTGTCGCTCTTGACTACGTGAGTGACATCGCTGAAGTCGGGCATGGGCGCGTTGACAAAAATATCGTAATCCACCAGCCGGCTGTGCCGATCCTGTCCCGTGGCTTTAGCAAAAGCGGCGAGCGTTGCAAAGCTGCGCTTGACCAGTGGTGCGGTGGTGTCGGCGGACTCGGGGCGCTTGCGCTCGTTGTAGTAGTTGCGCACCTGATCAAACGGCGGTGAGTTCCAGGCAAATGCTTCGGGCTGTCCGGGGTTGGGTCTAAAGCCGTTGTAATCCGAACTGCTGTAATTGGTAAAGCTGTCCACGGCATAGACGCGCGGCTGTGTGGCCTGACCCAGAATCAGGTTGTTGCGCAGGTGCATGTTCGACGTAGGCATCAATTGCTTGAACTCGCCCACATAGGTGTTGTTCAGATAAAAGATGCCTGAGGGTTCGGCATGGATCTTCACCGGCCCCCACCAGTTGTTGTAGACCACGTTACGGATGAAATAGACGGGGCCGCCAAAGATCGGCTGCGGGCTCATGCCACCGAGGACTGCATTGAAGCAGCGATTGCGCAGCACCCGCACGTTGCGCGCGCTGCCGTCGGTTTCGATGCAGTTGTCATGCATCACGTCGATGTCATTGTTGTAGATGTCGATCGAAACCGGCAGTCGATCGGCTGGTGTGTCGGGATAGTCGTCGGGCATGCCGTAGGTAGCGTGGTCTAGGCCATCGTGAAAACCGCGCACACGGTTGTAAGCCAAGATATGGCCTTGGCCATAAACGGACACCGCATAAAACGACTTCATCTTGGCTTGCTCAAGAAAGTCGGGTCGATCGATCCAGGGCTTAACGCCATACCAAGTGGCCAAGCGATCCAGTCGCTCCCGCCCCAGCATGTCGTTGTCGGCAATATAAAAGCCCGCCGAACCGCTCCAGTCCGAGTGCACCGCAACACCTATGTCGACAAATCGCGAGCGCTTGACGGTCAAGCCTTTGGCGCCGGCAATATGCTTTTGACCTGCTTCGATGGCTGTACCGGTGTTGCGGAAAGTAAGTCCCTCAAAATAGGTGTGATCCGCAGCCATGACATTGAACAGCACCGTGTTGCCAGCGCCATCGAAGATGGCCTCGCCATCTCCGGCGCCGACAATGGCAATGGGCTGTTGCGCAGTGCCTTTGACATCCAAGTAGTAAGTGCCATCCCAGGGTGTAGCGCAGCAGGTTGTGTACTTGCTGTTGATCTCGTGGCTGTAGTGATCGCGCTTACTCAGGTAGACGCCTGCATGGATCAGCAAGGTGTCGCCCGGGCGCACACGCGGCGGCGAGGCGCGGCTCCAGTCGCCGCCCAATCCGGCCACGTTGTAGGCCTCAAGCAGTCCTGAATAGGCCGGCTGCAGTCGCTCTCCGGTGTAACCGGGCGGGTAGACGTGCAGTACGCGACCGCCAGCAGCCGGGCGTGGCTCTGCACGGGTGCGTGCAACGAGTGTGCGCACTGATTCGCCGCTAATCCCATCGGGATCGCTCAGCGTGAAGCGCACTTCATAGTTGGTGTCTTCTTGCAGGTCGAACAGGCTGCCGGAGAACAGATTCGGTGCGATGAAATCCAGTGCGTTGCGCACGAAACTCTCTTCGCGCTGCAGTCGCAGTAGATCCATGCCCTGTTTCCACTGGCTGTCGCCTTGACGGCGGTACTGCACTGCCACCCGAGCGTTGCGGTTGTCGTCACCTTCGATCTGCCAGTCAAAGCCCAGCGCAATGAGCGTCGGGGGCTCAACTTGCAGCGTCCCTGCTGTGATGGCGTTGCCGGCGTGGGCTGTGGTCAGGTTGCCGCAAAGCAGCAGGCAGGCGGCGGTGAGCGTTACACGCATAAGAGTTCTCCTTGGACTGCGGGTTTTATACGCCCGGCGCGCTGTGGCTGCCAGCGGGGCTATGCTGGTGCCGCTGCAAACCTGCCTCGGGAGGGTGGTCATGCCAATCGACATCAATAAGTTCAAGGTGGCTGCAGGAGCCAGGCTGGATCTGGGACGGCGCCCGACATTGGTCGATCCGTTTTATAAATCCGAGGACGATGCGCGCGATCGTCTGGCATCGCAGGTGCAACTAACCAGTGAATTGCAGGACATGTTGTATGCCTCCGCGCGCTGGTCGTTGCTGGTTATTTTTCAGGCGATGGATGCTGCCGGCAAAGACGGTGCTATTAAGCATGTGATGTCTGGCGTCAATCCGATGGGTTGCCAAGTCACCAGCTTCAAACAGCCCAGCAGCGACGAGCTGGCACACGATTTTTTGTGGCGTGCTGCGGTGGCCTTGCCCCGTCGTGGCTATATCGGCCTGTTCAACCGCAGCTATTACGAGGAAGTGCTGGTGGTGCGCGTGCATCCGGATCTGCTACAGCATCAGGGGTTGCCGCAGCCTGTGCCGCACGGCAAGGCGTTCTGGGAGCAGCGCTATCAGTCCATTTGTGACTTTGAGGCGCATCTAGAGCGCAATGGCACTCGCGTTATTAAGTTCTATCTGCACGTCAGCAAGGCCGAGCAAAAAAAGCGTTTCATCGAGCGCATCGACCACCCGGAGAAGAACTGGAAGTTCCAGCTCGGTGATGTCGCTGAGCGTGCGCACTGGGATGAGTATCGCGATGCCTATGAACAGTGTCTTGCTGCGACTAGCACGGCTGACGCGCCGTGGTATGTGGTACCTGCAGATGACAAGAAGAACGCGCGCTTGATCATGTCGCAGGTGATCAATCGGTCACTTGAATCTCTGAAGCTGAACTATCCGGTATTGGACAAGAGCCGGCGCGACGAGCTGCAGGCTGCACGGCGCGATCTGGACCGTTGAGCATCGCTCCAGCTGCTTGCAACGAGTTTTGCAGTGACAAGGCGGTCAGGTGACGTTATTGCAGCCGCAGGTGACTTGCCACAGCACGCGGTCTGCGGCGGCCAGATCACGATCGCTGACATCGGCCATCAAATGTGAGATGAACTCGTGGATCGGTTTACGGACGCGGCGATAGAGTTTGCGTCCACTGGGCGTGAGTGTGAACTGCGGGCTGCGCTTGTCGGTTGGGTCTTCGCGCCGATTGAGCAGGCCGCGGCGCAGCAGTTCGCGTGTAGCGCGACTCATTTCGGCGCGATCCACCGCAGCGCCGTCGGCAAGCGACCGCACAGTGCCAGTGGTGGTCACACCGAGTTGGGTAATGACGCGCCATTGCGGCAAGCTGACCTCACCATGCTGTGCCAGCAGTTTGCTGACCACGCGGTCGAACATCTTGGCTGCTACCACCATGCGATAGCCGAAGTAAGATCGGTTGCCTTTGTTGTAGAGCGGCAGTAGACCGATTACATCTGTTGCAGGACGTGCCGAAACTTTTCCCGGTATGCGCTTGGGTTTTTGGGATTTTTTGGGCTTCATTGCACGCTTGCGTATCGATTTAGTGCGTTCCAGTGTCGCAGGCTGCATTGCCGTTGACAATTTTTATTGAGTTTTCAATGAAACTGCGGAGAGTTGATGAAAATCATAGCGGCTGTGTCGCGCTCGACCACTGAACCCCCGCAACTCGAAGAGCTAGAGTTAGGCGCGCCGCGTGCCGATGAAGTGCTCGTGCAGGTGATGGCGGCAGGGGTCTGTCATACGGATCTGCGTGCGCATGCAGGCGGTGGCCTGCCCGTGCCGCGCCCGTTAGTGCTCGGTCACGAGGGTGCTGGCATCATTCTGCAGGTCGGCAGCGCTGTACAGCACCTGCAGCCTGGTGATCATGTGGTCTTGTCTGGTTCCAGTTGCGGGGGTTGCCCGTCGTGCCAGGCCAACCTGCCCAGCTACTGCGATGAAGTCCTGCCGCGCAGCTTTGGTGGCCAGCGTATCGACGGCTCATCGGCATTGAGTGCCCAGGGCGAACGCATCCACGGCCATTTCTTCGGCCAATCGAGTTTTGCCACCCATTGTCTGGCGGATGCGCGCGGCGCAGTACGCATTGCCGATGACATTCCCTTGCAGGTGGCTGCACCGCTGGGATGTGGAGTGATTACCGGCGCCGGCACTGTATTGCACGTGTTTGGCTTGCGCCCGGGAGCATCGCTGGTGGTGATTGGTGCTGGCAGCGTAGGGCTCAGCGCTGTGATGGCGGCACGGTTGTCCGGCGCTAGTCAGATTATTACGGTTGATCCACTGCCGCAGCGGCGCGCCCTATCGCTGGAACTGGGCGCTACGGCAACTCTGGATGCTGCCGGCGACGACATCGTGGCCGGGGTGCGAGAGCTGCTGCCGCGTGGCGCAGACTTTGCTCTCAACACCACTGCCGTGCCAGCGGCCTATGAAACTTCGCTGCAAGTGTTGGGCACTCGTGGCATGGCCGGTTTTGTGACGTCACCGCCAGAGCCATTTACAACGCGCTTGCAGACACTGCAGTACGGCGGCCGCAGTCTGCGTGGCATCATCGGCGGTGATGCTGCCCCACAGCTCACCATACCGTTGCTGCTCGACCACTGGAAACAAGGACGCTTCCCCATGGACCGCCTCATCACATATTTTAATTTTCCTGACATCGCGCAGGCGTTTTCTGCAGCCAAAGCCGGACAGGTGGTCAAACCTGTGTTGCTTATGGAGCATGCATGAGCGCCGTGCGTGAGGTGCTGGCACGACTGCGTGCCTTGGACCCCGAGTTCAACATGGCGCAGATCGCCGCCACGCGTGAGATTCTCGCGCCGCTCGTGCCGTACCCCGATGCAGCTGTCTGCACAGTACAACGCGATGTGGCCTATGGCAGCGATCCGCGGCAGCGTCTGGATGTGTTCGCACCCAAAGCCGCTGCGACAGCGCTGCGCACGGTGTTTGTCTATGTGCACGGCGGTGGCTTTGTTCAAGGTGAGAAGGGCGGCGCCGAGGCGCCTTTCTTTAATAACATCGGTGCTTGGGCTGTCGCACAGGGTTATGTGGGCGTGACCGTGACCTATCGTCTCGCACCCCAGTACCCATGGCCTGCCGGTTCAGCAGACCTGCATGCGGCCGTCGAGTGGTTGCGTGCCAATGTCGCGTCCGTGGGGGGTGATCCGCAGCGCATCGTTCTGTGTGGCCAGTCTGCAGGCGCTACGCATGTGGCCGGCTATATTGCCGGACACGGTCGCCCTGATGCTGCACGACCGCCATTGGCTGCGGCTGTGCTGGTGTCTGGTGTGTTTGATTTGACGCAGGTGGTGGACAGCGTCAATCACGCTGCGTATTACGGCGCTGATCGCAGTGTTGATGCGCAGCGTTCGACGCTGGATGCGTTGGCACACACTACGGTGCCCTGCTTGTATGTGATCTGCGAAAACGACCCCCCGCAGTTCCAGCGGCAGGCCGAGCGTGTGGTGCAGGCATGCGTGGCGCAGCGGGGTGTGTGGCCGCCGTTTATTTATTTGGCGGGTCACAACCACGTGTCGAGTGTGTTGCAAGTAGGCAGCGACATCGACACTCTCGGGCCGCAGCTACGGCACTTTATCGAGGTGGGCGCTGCCTTGCCGGGCTGACCGGAAGCGGTTGCTGAGCCAGACAGGCGAGTCTTGCTTCCGGAGGTCCCGGACAGGCCGCCTCTACGCCGCCTGGTTGGCGCTTGAGTTCGTCAAAGCGCTGTTTAATGTGCTTTCGCATCTGAGGCGGCAGTTCACGCAGCCGCTCGCGTTGCAACAGCGCGCGCTGGCGTTGTCCGGGTGACAGAGCCTGCCACTGCTGCAGGTTGGCAATCACCCGCTCGCGCTGTTCGGCGGGCATTTGCAACACGCGATCGGCATTGAGTACGAGCGCTGCACGCCGGCGCGGCGGTAGGGAGTTAAAATCAAATTGCAGCGCGCCCAGTATCTGCTGCTGGTCTGGGCTCAGTTGCGACCAGTTGGGCGCTTCGGCCGCGGCAGCAGCCAAGGGCAGCAATGCCAACAACACCCAAGCGGCAAGCCGATGCTTAAACATGCGGGTCTTGCTCCGGTGCAAGCCACTGCAACAGCTCTAGGTCGTCGCCAAACTCTGGTGCCAGATCCTCGTTGGCGGCTTCCACAGTATCTAGGGTGGCGGGCGCGCTGCCATGCAGCCAATGACCCAGTGGTGTAACGAGGGCCAGTACCACCAGCACCGAGGCAATGGCCAGGCCATCGAGGCCATGGCGCCACACACTGCTGGGTTTGCGGATGGCGCCGATAGCTTTACGGCGCGCGCTGGCCAATGTGGCTGCAGCGGCGGCATCGACGTGCTGTTCGATGCGTAACCGCGACCGCAGGGCACGCGCAAAGTCGCGCTGATGGGAGTCAAGGTCGTTGAGGTTGTTCACAGTGACACGTCCTTCAGTTCGTCTCGCAACCGGTGCAGGGCCCGCGACAGGTGGGTCTTGACGCTGCCTTGCGAGCAGCCCATGGCCTGCGCCGTGGCATCGACATCCAAGCCTTCCCAGATGCGCAGCTCAAAGGCCTCGCGCTGGCGCCTGGGCAGTTGCCATAGCGCCTGCTGCACCCGCTGCAGCAGTTGTTCTCGTTCCAAGGCATCTGCGGAATCGATGCCTGCCGGATCGGCAAGGGTGTCCAGAAGGTCTGGTGCGGATTCATCGGCGGTGGATTGCCAGAAGAACAGGGTCTGGCGCAATTTTCGGCGGCGGTGCCAGTCGCAGATGCCGTTGGTCAGAATGCGCGAGAACAGCAGTGGCCATTCGACGTCCGGGCGCTGCGCGTAATGGCGGGCGAGCCGCAGCATGGCGTCCTGAACCAGGTCCAGGGCATCTTCGCGGTTGCGCGTGGCGAACTCTGCGCGGCGTAGCGCCTGACGCTCTGTGGCAGCCAGAAACCGGTCTAGGCGTCTGGCATCGTGGGCAGCCCGTTCGGCAGGCGGTAGTGCTCCCGCCGGGTCGAACTGGGCAGCCATACTGCTATTGATCCAGGGCTCTGAAGACAAGGTTACACTCGGCACTGTTGCGGCTGGCTTCGGGGTACAACGCAAATTTGTTTCCGACGTTGACAGCAGGGTGGCAAAAAGTTGCGCGACTTGCGCGGGGGATATTGGCACAGCAATGACGAGCATTTCTTCCAGGCGACATTTTCTTGGCATGGCACTGGGTGGCATGGCATTGGCGGGCTATTCCCGTGTGCAGGCCGCCACAGGCGCCGCAGTGACCGTGACAGCTCTGGGTGACTCTGTGGCGGTACTGGCTGGTGCGGGCGGTAACGTCACCTTCCTGCGCGGCCCAACGGGCCCGTTGCTAGTGGACGGGGGTTCGGCAGATGGCAGCGGCGCACTGCTTGCGCAGGTGGCGCGGATCAGCGGCCAGCGTGGAGCGCCCGTGTTGTTTAACACGCACTGGCACGCTGAACAGACTGGTTCCAACCTTGCCGTGGGCAAGGCGGGTGGTCGCATCATTGCGCACGAGAACACGCGTCTGTGGCTCAACACTACCGTCGACTCTACTTGGCAGCAGCAGCAGTTCAAGCCACTGCCAAAGGCCGCGCTGCCAAACGATACGTTTTTCACCAGCGGTGCGATGCAGCATGGTGACCAGCACATTGAGTACGGCCATCTGCTGCAGGCACATACCGATGGCGACATCTTCGTGCACCTGCGCGATGCCAACGTGCTGATCGTAGGCGATCTGCTGGCTGTGGATGTTTACCCAATCTGTGATTACGTTACGTTCGGCTGGATCGGTGGCCTGGTCGATGCCAACAAAGCATTGCTGGCGCGCTGCAATGCCCAAACACGCATCGTCCCGGGTAAGGGCCCGGTGCAAACACTGGCTGATCTGCAGCGTCAGCACGACATGTTGGTGATCCTGCGTGACCGGCTTTATGAGCTGGTCAAGCGCGGCTATTCAGCTGACGAGCTGATCGCCGCCAAACCTACTCAAGATTACGATTCACGTTGCGGCGACCCACTGCTGTTCATACGCAATGCTGCGCGCGGCATTGCCCAGCACCAGCGACAGATTCCGGGAGTTGTATGAGACTGTTTTTTGCACCTGCGCTGAGTGGCGTTGTACTGCTGCTGCTAGGCGCTACTTCGACGGCTGTTGCAGCCGAGGCGCCGCTTGCACCGTTCGTCAACGAGTATTGCGGTGGCTGCCACAATGCAGTTGATTGGGCCGGTGGTCTGGCGTTCGATACGCTGAGCTCTACTGATGATCCAGCAGGCGATGCTGCGGTGTGGGAAAAGGCGGTACGCAAACTGCGCGGCCGATTGATGCCACCGCCGGGTCGTCCACAACCGACGCAGGCCAACATCGACGGTATGGTCGGCTGGCTCGAGGGCCGACTCGATACCGATGCGGCGGCTCACCCGGATCCGGGTCATGTGGTGTTGCGCCGCCTCAATCGCACCGAATATTCGCGTGCGGTCGAGGATGTGCTGGGCGTCAAGGTCGATTCCAAAATAGTTCTGCCGCGTGATGTATCCAGCGATGGCTTCGACACCGTCGCTGCCTCACTGCGCATTTCGCCGGCATTCCTCGAGCAATACATCGCTGCAGCACGGGCCGTTGCACGCCAAGCCGTGGCGCGGCCGCAGGTTAAAACGTCAAGTCGCGAATACCGCCATCCGGGCGGCGAGCAGTTGACGCATGTGCAGGGTCTGCCGTTGGGTACGCGCGGTGGCATGGTGGTAGATCACTACTTTCCTGCCGATGGTGAGTACGAGTTCAGCATTACCGACTTTCACTTTGCCGGTGCCGGGTACATCACTAAAATTGACGCAGCGCACCGTGTGGTGTTGTTGATCGATGACCGGCGCGTATTCGAGAACAGCTTCGGGGGTCCCGAAGATCTCAAGCTGGTCGATCAGACTTTTGCCGGAGGCGAAGGCGCATTACAGAGCCGCTTCAACCATATCCGCGTACAGGTTAAAGCCGGTCAACGTCGCGTGGGTGTGGCCTTTGTCGAGCGCTCGCATGCCGAGTCCGACTCGCAGTTGCAACCCATTGCCATGCTGCCCGAAATGGAACGCATACCCGGCATACCGGGTGTGGTGGTCTCTGGTCCGTTCAATTCCACTGGCGTGACGCCCACCACCAGTCGGCAGCGCTTGTTCGTCTGCCACCCTGCTACGGCGGATGATGAGCTGCCCTGTGCCAAGCGCATCCTGGGCGGCGTTGCCCAGCGTGCGTTTCGCCGTAGCGTTACCGACGACGACCTGCGGGCGCCTTTGCAGTTCTTTGCCCAAGGTCGTGCCGGCAATGACTTTGATGCAGGTATCGAGAGCGGTCTGACGGCAATCTTGTCGAGTACCAACTTTCTGTTTCAGGCCAAGTCCGTGCCCGAAGGGCTCTCACCTGGCGGTATCTGGAAACTCACTGACGTAGAACTGGCCTCGCGGTTGTCGTTCTTCTTGTGGAGTAGCGGCCCGGACCAAACACTGATCGAGCTGGCGGCCCGCGGGCGCCTGCAGGATCCGGCGGAGTTGCGTCGTCAGGTCACCCGCATGTTGGCCGACCCACGCTCTGCGTCGCTGGTGAGCAACTTTGCCTTTCAGTGGCTCAATGTCGGTCGTATCGACAATATCGAGCCCGATCCGCTCACGTTCCCAGATTTCGACCGTAGTCTGCGTGAGGGCCTGCGCGAAGAGATCCGTTTGTTTATTGACAGCGTGTTGCGTGCTGATCGCAGCGTGCTGGATCTGCTGCAGGCCGATTACAGCTTTCTCAACGAGCGTGTTGCCAGGCACTACGGCATTGAGGGCATTCGTGGCTCGCAGTTCCGGCGTGTGAACTTGGCTGATGCCAACCGCCACGGCCTGCTGGGTAAGGGCGCCCTGTTGATGGGTACCTCTTATGGCAATCGCACCTCGCCGGTACTGCGCGGTGCGTGGGTGCTCGAGACGCTGTCCGGTACACCGCCCACCGCGCCGCCGTTGGGTGTCGAGGCCTTGGCCGAAGGCGAGGCAGGCAAGCGCGTGCTGACGGTGCGCGAACGTATCGAAGCACATCGTGCACAAGCGTCCTGCAATGCCTGCCATGGAGTCATCGATCCGCTGGGCTTTGCACTCGAAAATTACGATGTGACGGGCGCCTGGCGTGCCAAAGATTTGGATGCCGGCAATGTCATCGATGCCCGTGGCGTGTTGCCGGATGGGCAGCGAGTGGGTAGCCCTGCCGATCTGCGTCGTGCGTTGCTGTCACGGCCTCAGCAGTTTGTGCAGACGCTGACCGAGAAACTGATGGTCTATGCGCTAGGGCGCAGCGTGGAGCATCAAGACATGCCGTTGGTGCGCTCCATCACGCGCGGTAGCGCCACAGCAGGCTATCGCTTCGAGGCTATCGTTCAGGCCGTGGTGGCCAGCGATGCATTTCGGTTGCAGCGCTTGCCGCTGCAGGTAGAGACTCGTCAGGCGTCCAACGCCGGACCTTAGGAGAGGACTGTCATGTTCATCACTCGTAAGCACCTTGATCGACGCACACTGCTGCGTGGCTTGGGCGCCAGCGTGGCGCTGCCGTTGCTGGATGCGATGATTCCGGCGCGCACGGCACTGGCCAAGACTGCTGCGGCACCCAAGCCGCGTCTGGGTTTTGTGTACTTTCCCCATGGCGCGATCATGGAAAAGTGGACACCGTCGACAGCCGGTAGAGACTTCGCATTAAGCCCCATTCTCGAGCCACTGGCGGCGTTCAAAAAGCAGCTGACGGTGGTGAGTAATCTGGGCAACAAGCCCGGTGAAAGCCGCGCTGTGCATGCGCTGGTGCCTGGCACCTGGCTCACTTGCACGCATCCGACCGAAGGCGTCAGTTCCCATATCAGCACATCGGCCGATCAGCTCGCTGCGCAGTACATGGGACAGGACACGCCGTATCCGTCACTGGAGATCGCAACCGCTCAAGGGCATGGTGTGGGCAGCGCCTGCGAGCGCGGCTATGGTTGTAGCTACTCGGGGACGGTGTCGTTTCGTACGCCTACGACGCCACTGCCGGTTGAGAACAATCCGCGCGAACTATTTTTGCGCTTGTTCGGGCAAGGAGACACGCCCGAAGAGCGGCGCTTTCTCGCTGATCAAACCCGCAGCATTCTCGATATGGTGGCTGGCGAGGCGGCGCAGCTCAAACGTCGCATTGGTGCTCAGGATCAGGCGATGTTGGGGGATTACCTCGACAGCATCCGTGAGATTGAGCGGCGTGTGCAGAACGCCGGCAACGGCGACCGATCGCGGATCGTTCTGCCGGATACGCCCGGCGCGACACCGGATTCGTTCCATGAACACCTGACACTGTTGTTTGATCTGTTGGCGCTGGCCTACCAGGGTGATCTGACACGCGTCAGCACTTTCATGATGGCACCCGAGGTCAGCGAACAGACCTATAACCACATCGGTGTGCCCGATGCGTTTCATGCGGTTTCCCATCACGCCAACGACCAGGCTAAAAAAGATCGGTTGGTCCTGATTCAGCGTTATCACACCGAGGTGTTTGCCGGCTTCCTGGGCAAGCTGGCGCGCATGCCTGATGGTGATGGCAGCCTGCTCGATCACTCCACGTTCATGTATGGCAGCAACATGAGCAACAGCAACATGCACAATCAGTGGCCGCTGCCAGCGGTGATTGTCGGTGGTGGTGCGGGTAAGTGGCGCGGTGGACAGCATATTGAGTTTGCCCAGCGCACACCCTTGGCCAATCTGTTGCTCACAGTCGTGCAAAAAGCCGGTGTACCGGTTGAGAAGTTTGGCGATAGCACTGGCGCGATAGCAGAGGCCTGATCATGACAAGTGCATTACGACTGACTTGTTTGCTGGGCGCCGCGCTGTGGGCGGCCAATGCTACGGCAGTGGCCGCGCCTGCTGCCGATGTTGCGGGGGATGGCACCACTGCCTTGCACTGGGCCGTGCATCATGGCGACAAAGCCGAGGTCGAGCGGCTGCTCAAGGCTGGCGCTGATGTGCGCGCGCGCAATGATTACGGCGCAACGGCGATGTCGGAGGCTGCGGTGCTCGGTGATGCTGCCTTGATTGAACGGCTGCTCAAGGCTGGCGCCAATGTCGACTCGCCCAACGACGATGGCCAAACTGCGCTCATGCTGGTGGCGCGCAGTGGCAACGTGGCTGCTGCAAAGCTGTTGCTGCGCCATGGCGCTAACATTAACGCACGTGAGAACTGGAGACAGCAGACAGCATTGATGTGGGCTGCTGCCCAGGCACAACCGGAGATGGTCAAGCTTTTGGCCAGCAAGGGTGCCCAGCTCAATGCGCGCTCGTTGGTCAACGACTGGGAACGACAGATCACGGTAGAGCCGCGCAGCCAGGCACGTCCGGGCGGTGGCTTTACGCCTCTGCTGTACGCAGCCCGCCGTGGATGCCTGGCCTGTGCAAAGGCGTTGGTTGAAGCAGGTGCCGATATCAACATGGCGTCACCTGAGGGGGTCACGCCGCTGCTGATGGCCACGCAAAATCTGGCTTTCGATACGGCAGCCTTTCTGCTTTCAAAGGGTGCGGACCCGGATCGTTGGGATTCAACCGGTCGCGTGCCGCTGTATGCCGCCGTAGACGTCAACACATTGCCTAGTGGCGGTCGCGCGGATCGACCGTCGGTTGATGCGGTCTCGGCCATCGAGTTGATTGAGCGTCTGCTTAAGGCCGGCGCCAATCCCAACATCCAACTCAAGCTGATGCCGCCGTTTCGCTCGCTGCGTGATGACCGCGGCGCCGACAATTTGCTCACGACAGGCACTACGCCCTTGTTGCGCGCTGCCAAGGCCGGCGACGTTGCAGCAGTCAAAGTATTGCTGGCGCATGGCGCCAAGACCGACATTGCCAATGTCACGGGTATTACGCCCTTGATGGCAGCAGCGGGCAATGCATCATCCAAAATCGATACGCGCGGCCGTTACAAAACTCCCGCACAAGCTATCGACACCATTGAGCTGCTGGTCAAGGCTGGCGCCGATGTGAATCAGCGTGATGCCGGCGGGCAAACGGCGTTATTCGGTGCTGCCATGTGGGGTTGGAACGATGTAATCCACAGGCTGTTGGCGCACGGCGCGACAGTAGATGCCAAGGATGCGCGCGGTCGTAATGCAGCTGATGCGGCGATGGGTGCTGCAGGTGCCTCGGGGCGTACCAGCAGTGATCCGCAGCCTGCGACAGCTGCCATGTTGCGCGACTTGATTGCTCAAGCCGGCACCAAATAACGCCGGTCAGTTGCGACGCGGCGGACGTGGCAGGAAGGCGGATGTGCGTCGCACATAGTCGGCGTAGCCGGGGCGACGTTCGCCGATGTCCTTTTCCAACAAGGTCACGCCAGAGACTTTGAGTAACAGTAGCGTCATCAGTAGCGGGCCTGGAATGCTCCACCAGCCACCTGCTGCAATGCCCAGGACACCCAGGCCCCACCAAGCGCAGGCATCGCCAAAGTAGTTGGGGTGGCGCGTCCAGCCCCAGAAGCCGCGGTCCATCACCTTGCCGGTATTGGCAGGATTGGCGGTGAAGCGGGCTAATTGCCAATCACCACCGGCTTCAAACACAAATCCGATCAGCCACAGTGCGCAGCCCACTGCGTCAAGCACGCCCAGCGGCTCTGTGCTGGTTGCAGCAGCGAGCAGGGGCAGCGAGATGATCCAGGCCAGCAGAGCCTGTAGGCCGAACACGATGTACAGGCTCTTGAAGGCAAAGCCCGGGTCATTGTTGCGACGAATTTGTTGATAGCGGCGGTCTTCACCGTGACCGTGGTTGCGCCAGGTGATGTGCGCTGACAAGCGCACAGCCCATAGAGCTACCAGCACCAGCATCAGTTGTGCGCGCTGAGAGGGCGCCGCCTGAGCGACGACATAGACACCTGCACACAGCAGAAATTTGAGTGACCAGATGCTATCGACCAAGCTGACATTGCGAAGCGGCAGACTGATGAGCCAGCCTGCGACCGCTACTACTAGCAAGGCGCCCAGCGCGTGCGACCACAGAGTGAAATCAAACATGGCTTATTGCAGCCTGCCGTAATTGATCAGCTTATCCTGATAGCCGCTGACCGTGAGCGTGATGGTGATGGGCTTCTCACTGACGTTGAGCCAATACCAACCATGCTCGCCCTTGAAGGGCGCCACCAGCGAGCCGTTGCGCGCGTTGATGCCGTCGGCTTCTTCGTACCGTACCCAGAATCGATCGCCGAGCGAAGGGTCGTGGCCATGGAAGTCGACATAGACGTTGCCGCCCTCGACGCTCCATGAATAGAGAATCATTTTGCCCTTAGCTAGTTGCGCTTTGATCTCGGTCTTTTCGTCGACACCCAGATGAATTTTGAGAGTCTCTGTTTTAGGGGCTGTGGCTTGTACCTGATGCACTTGCGGATTGGGCAGCGGCACGGGCTCGCGCCCATCGCCGACCTGCACCTGAGTGGTCAGTGCATCGTTGCCACCGACTACATCTTGCAGTGCAACGGTTTGGCTGGGTGGTTCTGGCGCTGCGCTACTGGCATGCAGCTTGGTAAGGCCCAGCAGTTTGCCGATGCCAGTTGGGTCGCGACCGTATTCGGCCGGTAACACCACTGTGAATAGCAGTACTCCTGCCACACCGATGGCCAGTGCAATGTTGCGCAGGACGGCGGACTTGGAAGGCGAGGGTGTATTCATGTCGTGATCCTAGTCATGCCAGCCACAGGCCGGCCAGTTGGAAGCCGCATAGCAGAAAACCGGCAGTCATCAGCACGAAGTTGGCAAGCCGCGCGTGGCGCGTGAAGCTGCTGGTGCTGCGCCACAGCACAAACAGCAGCACCATGAAGGTAAGTGCTGTCAGCTGTCCGAGCTCTACTCCGACATTAAAAGACAGCATATTGCCAAGCAGACCATCGGGCGACAGATTGAGCGCCTGTAGTTTGGTGGCTAGGCCCAGACCATGTACCAGACCAAAGCCGAGCACGGCCAGCCGCGAGTCCAGGCCAATCCCGAGTGCACGCATGCCACCAATATTTTCGAAGGCCTTCCACGCCACAGACAGTCCGATGATGGCATCGACGATGTAGGCGTTGGCCTGCCAGCCCAGCAGGACGCTGCCCATCAGCGTAAGGCTGTGTCCCAGTGCAAACAGCGAGGCGTAAATAGCCACATCACGCAGCCGGTACAGGAAAAAGATAACTCCTGCGAGGAACAGCAAATGGTCATAGCCCGTGACCATGTGTTTGGCGCCCAGATACATGAAGGGCAGCACCTGCACACCGCGTACCGTTTCGATAAAGCTGGCGTCGCGTGCGGCCACGCCATGCGCCAGGGCCAGCGTGGGCAGTAGCACTAGGGCGATACTGCAAAGGATGCTTTGCTTGCGGTTCATAAGTGATGTTTTAGCACGTCAATTGCTCAGCGTGCTTTACGAAAGGTCAGGTTGATGCGGCAACTGCCGGTCAGCGGATGGTCCCCGGTGCGTAGCGGTGTGATGGCATGAAAGGCCAGCCTGGATTCACCGCCCCAGACCACCACATCGCCGTGCTCCAGCAGGACTGACTGCAGCGGATCAGTGCGCAACAGGCCGCCGAAGCGAAACCGCGCCGGCAGTCCCAGCGACACCGACACGATGGGCGCTGTGAAGTCTTGTTCATCACGGTCTTGATGCAGACCCATACCGGCACCGATGGCATATCGATTGATGAGGCAGACGTCGGGCTCAAAACCCGCAAAGCCAGCGGCCAGGGCGGCCTTGGCAGCCAGTTCACCAAACGCAGGCGGCATGACCGGCCAGGGTTGGCCACCGAGGGGATCGATGCTGCTGTAGCGGTAGCCCTGGTGATCACTGATCCATCCAGCTGAACCGCAATTGCTGGTCTCGACAGCCATGGGTTTGCCGCCGGGCGTATAAAGCCGGCGCCAAGGCGATTGCTGTAGCAGCGTGGCCAGTGCTTCATAAAGCTGTGCTGCGCCGGGTAACGCAAAGCCGCGCAGTACCACTGCCTGCGCCGCCAGGTGTTGCAGCACCGGTGCGCCGGGTGCTGTCCCAAACAGGTCTGCTGTCAGGTTGTTCAGGCTCGGCTCTCACGCAGCAACAGCTGACGCTTGAGATCAAGACCCCAGTGAAAGCCGCCCAGACTGCCGTCGCTGCGCAACACGCGATGGCAGGGGATCAGCACTGCGATGGGATTGGCGCCACAGGCAGTGCCCACCGCGCGCACTGCACCAGGTTGCTCTATGAATTGAGCCAGCTGCGCATAACTGCGTGTCTGACCGGCGGGAATGTTGCGCAAGGCCTGCCAGACGCGTCGCTGGAACTCTGTGCCCTGAGGGTCCAACGAGAAGGGCAAAGGACTAGCCCCTCCGTTGAGTGCCGCCACAACCGCTGTGGCGCGCTCCTGCGCGCTGGCAGCAGCTAGGGCGTGCAGCTTCGCGCCAGGCACGCGCCGCTGCAGGTCCTGCAGCCGTGCTGAAGCGTCGGCCCCTGGCAGCGCTGCACACAAGCCCTGTCCCGTCCAGGCCAGCAACACCGAGCCCATAGTGCAATCGGCTGTGGTGTAGCTGACCAGCAGAGGTTTGATGGGGGTGGGCATGGCTTGATTGTCGATCCAAACAGCGCTCGTTGCCACTACGTCGTGCGGCTGTGCAAAGGCGCTGGCAGTTGCTACCGTGCCGGCCGGGGCTTACAGGAAAAAAAAATGAACAACGCAAATAATGCCAGTGCGCCAGGCTATCAGCTGCGGCTGATTCTCATCCTCACGCTGAGCTTCGGCTTTGTGTTTTTGGACCGCAATGCCTTCAGTTTTCTGGCGCCATTTATCGTGCCGGATCTGGGTTTGAGCAACACGCAAGTTGGTCTGCTGACCTCGGCGCTGTCATTTACCTGGGCGATTGCCGGCTATGTGATCAGCCGCCTGTCCGACGCCACTGGCCGCCGCAAACCGTTTCTGCTCGCAGCGTTCGTGGTGTTTTCGCTCAGTTCGGTATTCAGTGGTTTGGCTCAGGGCTTCGTGATGCTGCTGGCCGTGCGGCTTGTCATGGGCTTTGCCGAAGGCCCGATTCTGCCGATCTCCCAATCACTGGTGGTGCTAGAGACCACCGAACGAAACCGCGGTAATGCCATGGGCATCATGCAGAACTTCAGTAGCAACTTTATTGGCAGCTTCATCGCGCCGTTGCTGCTGGTGTGGATCGCCACGCAATACAACTGGCGCGTCTCATTCTATGTGGCGGCAATTCCCGGCTTGGTCATGGCTGCGCTGATTGCGCTGTTTGTCCGTGAACCCCCGATTGCGGCGCGCGCTGCTGGCGACAAAGACGAAGCTACGATGGGTATTGGCGCCATGCTGGCCAATCGCAACATTCGACTCTGCGTGTTGATCTGCTGTGTGATGGTGGCGTGGATGGTGTTGGGCTGGGCCTTTATGCCGCTGTACTTCATCAACGTTCGTCATCTGCCGCCCGATGAGATGAGTCTGCTCATGAGTGTGCTGGGACTGTCGGCTGCAGCATTTGCCTTTGTGGTGCCTGCGCTGTCTGACCGATTCGGTCGCCGCCCAGTCATCGTGTTGTTCTGTTTCGTGGGGGTATTGGTTCCGCTATCGGCTGTGTGGTTCCAAGGCTCGTCCATGGCCCTGGCTGTGCTCATCTTCCTAGGTTGGTCTGCCAGCGGTGCGCTGCCGTTGATCATGGCCACCATTCCTGCTGAAACATTACCGTTGCGCTATATCGCGTCAGCCACTGGTCTGGTGGTGGGTTTGGGCGAGGTCATCGGTGGCGTGTCTGCGCCGTCGCTGGCAGGCATGGCAGCAGATGCCTGGGGTCTGCAGGCACCCATGTTCATCATGGCCGGTTGCGCCTTGATGGGCGCATTGGTGTCGCTGGGTCTGACCGAAACCGCGCCGGTACGTCGATTGGCGGCTTGACTGCGGATCACCGGCAAACAAGTTGTCATCGCCTGCCTTTAGTATTGGCGTAGTGCCAAGGAGTCCTGTCATGTTGCGTCGCTGCTCAATCGTTGCCTCGGCTGTGCTTTTTTCGGTGTCGGTGGGCGCGATGGCTGCAGCACCGGGTCTTGATACAGAGTTCATTCGCGGCAAGGCGCGAGTGGCTGCGCGTGCAGCGCAGCAGCCGGGCAGTCGCCCGCATGCACGCAACGTCATTTTGTTTGTCGGTGATGGCATGGGCATTTCCACCATCACTGCGGCGCGCATTCTCGAAGGTCAGCTAAAGGGCGGCATGGGCGAAGACAATCGCCTTGCCTTTGAAGACTTCCCGCAATTGGCATTGGTCAAAACGTTCACGGCCAACCAGCAGACACCGGACTCGGCACCCACCGCCACAGCCATGGT
>Ga0114974_10000762_pt1 | contig 26396 bp, 33 predicted proteins | sample S_130206_EF_Meta_FD_87318 | JGI IMG/M metagenome (GOLD analysis project Ga0114974, IMG submission 87318) | Freshwater microbial communities from Lake Simoncouche, Canada to study carbon cycling - S_130206_EF_MetaG | ecosystem: Environmental > Aquatic > Freshwater > Lake | place: Lake... | reverse complement strand
GGCCAACATGTCTTGGATACGCTTGTGCGCCGCATCGCGCCCAGTCAGCATCTTGCCGTTGAGCAGCAACCGGTCGCCCTGCTTCCAGCTGCACACCTCGGCTTGCGTGAGTGTATCGAGATTGACGCGTTTTGCCGCCTTGTCCGGCGTCCAGTGGACATCGGGCCATTCATCCAGCTTTGGCGTCTCGAGGAAAGTCGGCCCCGAGCCATCGAGCGAGAAATGGGCGTGGCGGGTGGCGGCGCAATTGGGGATCATCGCCACCGGCTTGCCCGCGGCATGGCACGGCCAATCAAGGATCTTGACGTCAAGAATGGTCGAAAGCCCGCCCAGCCCCTGCGCCCCGATGCCTAGCGCATTGACCTTGTCGAAAATCTCGATGCGCATCGCCTCGATATCGGTCTTGGCCCCGCGCAGCTTGAGCTGGGCCATGTCGATCGGCTCCATCAGGCTCTGCTTGGCCAGGCTCATGCAATGTTCCGCCGTGCCGCCAATGCCGATACCGAGCATGCCTGGCGGACACCAGCCCGCGCCCATCTGGGGGAGCATTTCCAGCACCCAGTCGACGATGTTGTCGCTGGGGTTCATCATCTTGAACTTGCTCTTGTTCTCGCTGCCGCCGCCCTTGGCCGCGACATCGACCCCAACCTTGTTGCCCGGCACCATGTTGACACTCAATACACAGGGCGTGTTGTCGCGGGTGTTGCGGCGGGTGAAGGCGGGATCGGCGAGGATCGAGGCGCGCAGCTTGTTTTCGGGGTTCATGTAGCCCCGGCGCACGCCCTCATCGACCACATCCTGCAGCGACTTGTCCGATTCGAGGCGGCAATTCTGGCCCCATTCGATGAACACATTGACGATGCCGGTGTCCTGGCAGATCGGGCGGTGGCCTTCGGCGCACATCCGGCTGTTGGTCAGAATCTGCGCGATGGCATCCTTGGCAGCCGGGCCCTGTTCGGCCTTGTAGGCCTCGCCCAGCGCGCGGATATAGTCCATCGGATGGTAGAAGCTGATGAATTGCAGCGCATCGGCCACGCTGTCGATCAGGTCCTGCTCGCGGATGGTCACCATGTCGGCCATGAAATTCGCTCCTGCTGCGTCTGGATGCCGCCCCATAAGCACCGGTGCAGGCGAAGGTCAAAGCCGCTTTTGCTGCACCCTGCGACAAGCTCCGACACATTTGGCAATTGTGCCGCAGCGCAGCCAATGTAATAGGCTGGCCCGCAAAGAATTTGGGAATGACCATGACCGGACAGCAACCCGCCGCCGAGCCATCTGCATCTGATGCGGCCCGCCGCGCAATGATCGACAGCCAGCTGCGCACCAGCGGCGTGAACGAGCCATGGGTGCTTGCCGCCATGGCCCGCGTACCCCGCGAAGACTTCGTGCCCGAACAGGCCAGGGCAGCAGCCTATATCGACCGCGCCTTGCCGCTGGGCGGCGGGCGCTACCTTGCCCCGCCGCTGGTACACGGCAAGATGCTGGCCGAGGCGGCGCCTGTGGCGAGCGACAAGGCGCTGCTGATCGGCGACGGACAGGGCTATCTGGCAGCATTGCTCCGCCCGCTGGTCGGTTCGCTTGAGTGCATCGATCCGGAGGCGGCCGCCAAGGGCAATGGCAAGGGGACCTATTCGCTGATCCTGATCGACGGCGCCATCGAACAGCTGCCTGACTGGGCTGCGGCCCGGCTCGACGACAATGGCCGGCTGGTCACGGGTTTGGTCGAGCACGGCGTCACCCGCCTCGCGGCCGGGCGCAAGGCCGGGGGCGCAGTTGCGCTTATGCCGCTGGCCGATCTCGGCATTCCCGTTCTGCCCCAGTTCGCCGCGCCGAAGCGCTGGAGCTTCTAGCCATGGCGCGATTCGCGCGGCGTTTGCTGCTGGCTGTTGGAATTTGCGCCGTGGCCGCGCCGGCCTTGGCCGACGATCTGCGCGAGGCGCTGCTCCAGGCATATCAAAGCAATCCGACGCTCGACGCCGCCCGCGCCAACCAGCGCGCGACCGACGAGACCGTGCCGATTGCCCGGGCCGCAGGCCTACCTTCGCTGAGCGGGGCGGCGAGCTACACTGAATTCCTCAAAAAGAGCGCCAACAACTTCACCTCGCCCGATCGTAATTTCGACGCCCAGGCCAATCTCTCGATCCCGATTTATTCGGGCGGTGCGGTGCGCAATTCGGTGCTGGCGGCAGAGACTCGGGTGGATGCCGGGCAAGCCGATCTGCGCGGCTCGGAATCGTCGATATTCAGCCAGGTGGTCGCGGCCTATATGGACGTGATCCTGAATGAAGCCGTGGTCGGGCTCAACCGCAACAATGTCGATGTGCTCAGCGTCAACGTGCAGGCGACAACCGACCGCTTCACCATCGGCGATCTCACCCGCACCGATGTCGCCCAGTCGCAATCGCGCCTCGCCATTGCCTGGACCGACTTGCGCACGGCGCAGTCCAATCTGATCGGCAGCCGCGAACGCTATGTCCAGGTGGTCGGCAAGGCCCCGGTCGATCTGGCGCCTCCGCCGCCGCTGCCCGGCCTGCCGGCAACGCCCGAAGAAGCAGTCCAGATCGCGCTCGACAGCAACCCCGATCTGATCGCGGCACGAACCCGCAGCAAGGCCTCGGGCTATGACGTGAGCACCGCTGGCGCAGCGCGGCTGCCCAAGGTCTCTGTCTTCACCGGTGCGGACTACACCGATTATCTGGGAACTCTGGGCGGCAGCACGGCTTCGTCAGGAGCCTTCAGCCAGCGCCAGACCACCGCCCAAGCCGGTATCCGCGCCACCATTCCGTTGTTCCAGGGCGGCCTGCCTGCAGCCCAGCGCCGCCAGGCCCAGGCGCGCGAAAGCGCCGCGCTTGAGCAGGAGATCGCCGCCGAGCGTGCGGTCATCGCGCAGGTGCGCACGTCGTTTGCTTCGTGGCAGGCGGCAAACGAGATCATCGGTTCGAGCCAGACCGCAGTCGACGCTGCGACGCTCAGCCTTGAAGGCGTGCGCGCCGAAAACAGCGTGGGTAACCGCACGATCCTGGACATTCTCAATGCCGAGCAGGAATTGCTGCAGGCCCGCACCCGGCTGGTCACGGCGCGGCGCAATGCCTACGTTGCAGGCTTCTCGCTGCTCGCCGCGATGGGCAAGGCCGAAGCGCGCGATCTCGGCCTCGATGGCGGGGTGCTCTATGATCCACAAAGCAATTATTCGCGGGTGCGCCGCAGCTGGTCCGACTGGTCGAGCGATCCGGCACCGACGGCCAAGGCCACGCGAACGGTTGACATTCCAGCCCAGAATGGGTCAATTCCGGGCAAGTGATCCGGTTCTAACAGGGGTTTTCGATGCGTCAGGACAGCGAACCTTCGGTCGAGGAGATTCTCGAATCGATCAAGCAGGTCATCGCCCGCGACAACCGCGCCGAAGCCGCCGAGGAACGCCAGCGGCGTGAGAAAGTCGGTCAGCCCGAGTCTTTCGAAACGGATGAACCGGCTGAGGAAGAAGTGCTCGATCTCGCCGCCGAATCGGAACTGACCGAGGAGTTCGATTCCGAGCCTGAATTAGTGGCCGAAGCAGAAGCGCCACTGGTATCCGACGATGCGCGCATGTCGATGCAGGATTCACTGGCCGCTCTGGCCTTGCTCTCCGAACCCGGCGCGCGCCCGCAAATTGTGCGTAGTGGCGAGACCTCGCTTGAGGGCCTGACCCGTGAGTTGCTACGCCCGGCGCTGGCCGACTGGCTGGAAAAGAACCTTCCCGCGATGGTCGAGCGGCTGGTCGCCGCAGAAGTTGCCCGGATCGTGGGCAAGCGTGGCTGATTTCCGACAGGGATGGACGCGGCTGCGCTGACATTCTAGCGAAACCGGATGGCCAAACCCGATCCCGCGCTGCTTGATCCCGCCCGCTACCCCTTCTCGTGCCAGATCGAGACCCGCTACCGCGATCTCGACAGCAATCTGCACATCAACAATGGCGTCATGGCCAGCCTGCTCGAAGAGGGCCGGGTGCGCTTCCACAGTGCCAGCCAGTTCGGCGGCGTTACGAGCGAAATAACTGCGATGGTGGCCAGTGCGGCCATTGAATATCTCGGCCAGAGCCATCATCCCGATCCACTCGACATATATGTCGGCGCCTCGCGGATCGGGACAACCAGCTACGAATTGTCTCAGCTGGTGATGCAGGGCCGCGATGTTATTGTCTTTGCCCGGGTGACGCTGGTCTGCATGAAACATGGAAAGCCCCATGCCATTCCCGCCGATCAGCGCGAACAGGCACAGGCCTGGATGATGGCGTCATGACCGAACAAAGCCCGCGCCTCGTCGCCGCCCGCGCCAATTTTGCCGAGGAAGGCTATGCCAAGACCCGGCGCCACATTTTTCTCTGCGCCGAAGCCGCCAAGGCCAAATGCTGCCCGCGCAGTCAGGGCTCCGCCTCGTGGCAGTTCCTCAAGCGGCGGCTGCGCGAACTGGGACTCGACCGCGAAGGCGGGATTGCGCGGACCAAGGCCGATTGCCTGAAGATCTGCGCCAGCGGCCCAGTCGCAGTGGTCTGGCCCGATGGCGTGTGGTATCATAGCTGCAACGAGGCCGCGCTCGAGCGGATCATTCAGGAGCATTTGGTCGGCGGCGTGCCTGTTGAGGAATTCCGTCTCGACGTAGCGGACTAATCGTCGTCGTCCTCATTTTCTGACAGATCGCCGACCGCTTCGTCATGCCCGGTGCCGCTGGAAAGGAAGACCAGCCCCATCAGCGCCGACATCAGCAACATGGCAAAGCCCACCATCAGTCCGGTCGCAACATAGAAATGCGCCGAAACCATGCCGTCTTCGCGGTACAAGGCGACAAATGAGCCGCCAACCATGATCAATGTGATCACCATCATGAAGCGCATCAGCCGCTTGTAGCGCGCCCAGGCGTGAGCGGCGGTATCGGGATCGTCGAGGGGAGAGCGGGGAATCATCGTCAGCGCCATGCGCCCCGGCAGGGCGTGCGGCAAGTGGTTTGGCCCGATTGGCCAAATCAATTGCTTTGTGTCATCATCCCTTTCTGCACAGGGAAGGGAGAGTCGAAATGACGATTGCCCGTCTGTTGGAGAGCCGCAGTGGCGAGATTTTCTCCTGCGATGCCAACACCTCGGTCCGCGAAGCTGTCACCTTGCTGGCCAGCCGACGAATCGGCGCGCTGCCGGTCATGGCAGCAGGTCGGGTAGCCGGGATCTTTTCGGAGCGCGATGTCATCTATCAGCTGCAGGCGCAGGGCCCGGCGGTGCTCGATCGGCCCGTTGGGGACGTGATGACCGCGCCGGCCGTGACTGTCTCGCCCGATACCGATGTGCTCGAAGCACTGGGCCTGATGACCCGGCGCCGCATCCGCCACCTTCCGGTTTTGGCGGGCGGAGCCATGGTCGGCTTCGTTTCGATCGGCGATCTGGTGAAATACCGCATTGAACGCATCGAATCAGAGGCCGAGGCCATGCGAGTCTATATCCAGACCGCCTGATCATAATAGCCTTGGCGGCTTGCCGCGAGGCCTTGCCGCGCTTACATCTAGGCCATGCAAAGTCAGGAAGTCACGCTCAGTCCCTCCGCCGCCGCCCGGGTGGCGACGATTGCGGCCAAGCTGGCCAAACCGGCAAGGTTGCGCCTTTCGGTTGAAGGTGGCGGCTGTTCGGGTTTCCAGTATCAGTTCGGCCTCGCCGACGAAGCTGAGGCCGACGATACCATTGCCGAAACCGATGGCGTGCAATTGCTGGTCGATCCGGTCAGCCTCGAACTGGTCGCAGGCTGCGTGGTAGATTTTGTCGAATCGCTCGGCGGCGCTGCCTTCAAGGTCGAGAACCCGAATGCCACGGCAGGCTGCGGCTGCGGTTCGAGTTTCGCTGTGTGATCAAGGTCGCCAGTTTCAATATCAATGGCATCAAGGCGCGGCTGCCGCGCTTGCTCGAATGGCTCAAGGAAACCCGCCCTTCGGTCGCCTGCCTGCAGGAGATCAAGACCCAGGACGAGGGCTTTCCTGCCGATGAGTTCGAGCGCATCGGCTATCAGGCGATCTGGCATGGCCAGAAGAGCTTCAACGGAGTCGCGATCCTGGCAGACGGCGCAATGCCGGTTGAAGTGCAACGCGGGCTGGCGGGTGAGCCGGAAGACGAACATTCGCGCTATCTTGAGGTCGATGTCTTCGGCCTGCGCGTCGCCTGCATCTATCTGCCCAACGGCAATCCGCAGCCGGGGCCCAAATTCGACTACAAATTGCGCTGGATGGAGCGACTGCGCGCGCGGATGCGCGCCATTTCCGCCGAGGAAGTGCCCGCCATTGTCACCGGCGATTTCAATGTGGTGCCCGAGGACAAGGACATCTGGTCACCGCAGGCACTGGCCGACGACGCCCTTATGCAGCCCGAATCGCGCGATGCCTATGCCCGCCTGCTTGGGCTGGGCTGGACCGACGCGATCAATACACACAATCCGCGCGGCGGGGTCTGGACCTATTGGGACTATCAGGCCGGAGCCTGGCAGCGCGACCACGGTTTTCGCATCGACCATGCTCTGCTTTCGCCTGAACTTGCCGGAAGGCTGGTTTCATGCGGCGTCGACAAGGCGCATCGCGGCCGCGAAAAGGCCAGCGATCACGCGCCGATCTGGGTCGAGCTTTCCGATAGCTGAATCAGCGACAGCCGCAGGGTTTGCCTGCGGCTGTCACCAATCTCAACGATAGAAGACGTGATTTTCGATGCGGCCGACGCGGGCGAGCCGCCACGCGGGCGATACACGCGCCGCATGGAAATAGAGCGCGCCTTCGACCGGGCTATGCCACGAGCCGGCATGGGCGATCTGGGCCACTGCCACGGCATTGCGCCACTGCTGCGATCCGCGCGCGATTCCCGGCATGCCGCCGCCACGCACAAAAGAAAATTGCGAAGGCTGGAACACTACGCCGCAATAGGAGTTTGGAAAGCGACCCGATTTCGAGCGGGCAACGATCACCCGGCCAACTGCCAGCTGGCCCGAAAGCGATTCGCTCTTGGCTTCGAAATAGATCGCGCCGGCAAGGCAATTGAGCTCACGCGGCAGATCGGACGACTGCGGCTGGCTGGCGACAAGCGAAGCCAGAGCCAGTGCGCGGGCCGGTGCCGGATCGCTTGCGGGAGCCGAATTGGCAGAATCTGTGTTGGAAGTGACCGGTTCGGCAGCATCGGGCTGATCGATAACCGGAACGGGATCTTTCGCCACTGGCTGGGCCAGCGCCTGTGGCAGCTGGTTGATCCCGGGAGCGGCTCGGGTCATGCCAGAACTTGCCAGAGCAGCAAGCAGGGATGAGGCCAAAGCAATATTGGACGCAATTTTAACCTTCGAAAGCATCAAATCAAATTCTTGGGCGGTGACCAGACCTGTCGCAGGTGGAACAATTTGCCATGCGGAAGCATGGTGCCTTGCTGCAATTCCTGCCGGCTGACCCCCGTCTGCGCGCTTGCCCTGGTAGCCGTTTGCTTTCCAGAAGCCGCCCTCGCATGAACGTTCGGGGCCCCTACATGTTGCTTTGCAGCAAGGTCAACCCTTGGGCTCGGGCAATCCGATGAGCCGTTCACCGTTCACGATATCCAGTTCGACAATCCACAGATCGCTGTCCTGCTCGCCTCGTCGCGCCAGGTATTCGGATATTCTCTCTGCATTATCAACGCTATGGCGCATGGAGCAATGCCAGCTGCGGCTGCCGTCAAGCTGCGGCATCCGCTCGTAAACCCGCGGATTTGCGCCGTTTTCCGTCAGAAGCAGCACGATCGACCCGGCCTGATCGTCACCGCTCTTGAGCACGGCAGCAAAACCGCCGCCATTCTGGGCGAGGCGGATCAGCGCGCCGATTTCCAGCCGGGCGGGAAGCCGCGCCTCCTCGCTCATGATGAGGCCGGGCTCAGTGCTTCCGCATAGCCGGCCAGGCTGGACAGGGGAATCCGAGAGCGCTGGAAGGTGCCGGTGCCCCGGCCGATCTCCTCGCCATCCACATCGATCAGCCGCGATTCGGCGACCAGGACCCGCCGCCGACCGCTGATCCAGCGGCCTTCGGCACGCACCGGTCCCTTGCGGACGGGCCGCGTGAAATGGAGGTTGAAGGAAGTGGTCAGCAAAAACCGGTCTGTCACCAGAGTATTGGCGGCATAGAAGGCAGCATCGTCGAGCATCTTGAAGTAGATCGTGCCGTGCGCCGCGCCGGCCGCATGATAGTGGCGCTCATCGACCATGAAGCAGATCGCGGCCTTGCCTTCTTCGGGAATGCTCAGTGTCGAATCAAACAACTGGTTGATCGGCGCCGAGGCATAGAGCCCTTCGAGCGCCCGCCAGTGTACAGCAGCTCCGATTGGGGCAGCCCCGCCAAGCGCCATTCCACCCAGCGACGGATCAGGCAGCGTCGCGGTCAATGACATTGCTGAGCAGACCATAGAGCACTTCCGCGTCGGTCGCCTGCAACAGCGCGGCATGCATGTGCTCATCGCGCATCGTCCGCGATATCGCGGCAAGGGCATGGAGATGCGCGGTTCCCGCCTGTTCGGGCGAAAGCAGGCCGAATACCAGATCGACCGGCATGGCATCGGCGGCGTCGAAAATGACCGGCGATTCGAGGCGCAGAAATGCCGCAACCGGCCGTCCGAGATCCGGGATACGGGCATGCGGAATGGCAACGCCGCGGCCAAAGCCGGTGCTGCCCAGCTTCTCTCGGTCTTCAAGACCGGCCAAAACCGTCGCCGCATCAAGCTGATAGACGTCAGCGAAGCGGTCCGCGAGTGCGCGCAGGATTGCCGGCTTGCCATCGGCGCGGATGGTAGCAACAGCTTCAGGCAAGAGAGTGAACAGTGCAGTCATGACCAATTCGCATTCATACCAAGGGCGCGTTGCCATTGGGTGAACGGGAGTGCTGCGGGAAATCCCGCCAGTGTCACTCCCCTCCAATTGGCAAGAAACGCCCCTGTCGGCCCCATATTGGCGGCGCCGAAGCAGCGTCAGCCGGGTTCGACCCACCCAATCGACCCGTCGCCGCGGCGGTAAACCATATTATGCTTCCCAGTGCCAGCATTTTTGAAAAGCAGGGCATTGGTGTTGCGCAGATCGAGCATCATGACTGCATCGGAGACTGTGGCTTCGGGCACATCGACGCGGGTTTCAGCGATAACCACCGGTGCATCGGCCGGGGCTTCCTCCTCGATCGGCGATTCCTCGAAGACGACATAGGCGGCTTCTTCCTCGCGGACCGCATGGGCAGATTGCGCATGCCGGTCGCGCAGGCGGCGCTTGTATCGGCGCAGCTGGGTGTCGATCTTTTCCGCCGCCTGGTCGAGCGCGAGATGGGCGTCGGCAGCAATCCCGGCGCCCTTGAGGATCAGGCCGTGGGTAACATGGGTGATGATATCGCAGCGGAAGAAATTCGACGGGGCCTTGCCGAAGGTGACATGGCTCGATTGGGCTCGGTCGAAATATTTGCCGACTATGGCGGTGAGCCGTTCGGATGCGTGCGTCTGCAGCGCCTCGCCCGTGTTCATCTGATGGCCGGAAATTCGGATATCCATGGCTCTCGCTCCTTCCAATGCATCGTTGTGATATGTGGGAACAAATTTTCCGCAAACAACGACGCAACAACAATCATTTAGCGCGCCTTGAGCCGGGCCTGCTTGCGCTGGGTCAAATTCACGCCTGGTTTCGCCACAGCGGCGCTGTGATGGTTTCGAGAAACGCTTCGTGCGCTGCGAGTTCGGCCGGATCGGCGGCGTGTGGCCGGGGTTCCCGGTATCTGCGGGTGATGGTGACACGCGCGACGGAGCCGGAAGTCACTTCTCCGCTTTCCGCTGCCAGTTCGAGTCCGATCTGCCGCCCGCCGGTCAGCTCGACATAGACCTGGCACAGCAATTCGGCATCGAGCAGCGCGCCGTGCTTGGTGCGATGCGAGCGGTCGATGCCATAGCGGGTGCACAGCGCATCGAGCGAATTCTTGGCGCCGGGATGCCGCACCCGGGCCATGGCCACCGTATCGACCATGCGCTCGCGCCCCAGCGGCTCGAGCCCGCATCGGGCCAGTTCCATGTTGAGGAAGCCGAAATCGAACCCGGCATTGTGCGCGACGAGTGGGGAATCGCCGATGAATTCGAGCAGTTCCGACGCCTTGCTGGCGAACAGCGGCTTGTCGGCGAGGAAAGCATCGCCCAGCCCGTGAATGGCCTCCGCAGCCGCGGCCATTTGGCGCTCTGGATTGAAATAACAATGGAAGGTGCGCCCGGTTTCGACCCGGTTGACCATTTCGATGCAGCCGATTTCCACCAGCCGGTCGCCGCCCTGAGGGTCGAGGCCGGTAGTTTCGGTATCGAATATCACTTCACGCATTGCCGGGACTATCGGACTGGCCGTGCCGGGACGCAAGGGGATTGCGGGGATTATTTCGGGCGGGTCAATTTATCCACCAAGCGCTCGACCGAAGCACGGGTTTCGTCGAGCGGGCACCCGGTATCGATGACATAGTCGGCGCAGGCGCGCTTTTCGGCGTCGGGCACCTGGATCGCCATGATCTGCGCGAATTTTTCCTCGGTCATGCCCGGTCGCGCCAGCACGCGGGCGCACTGCTGATCCGGTGGTGCGGAGACAACCGCGACCTTATCGATCATGTGGAAGTCGCCTTTTTCGAACAGCAGGGGGATATCGAAGACAATCAGCTTCTGCCCGGCATTCTCCTCAAGGAAGCCGGCACGCATTGCGCCGACAGCGGGGTGGACGATGGCCTCCAGCCGCTTGAGCTTCTCCGGATCGCCAAACACTGCCACGCCGAGCTTTATCCGGTCTACCCCTTGCGCTCCGGTGGTTCCGGGAAACGCATCCTCGATCATCGGCAACAGAGCGCCGCCGGGGCCCTGCAATTCATGCACCGCAGCATCGGCATCGAACACCGGCACGCCCGCTTCGCGAAACATCGCCGAGACAGTCGACTTGCCCATGCCGATCGAGCCGGTGAGGCCGAGGATGAAAGGTTTGGTCATGCGGTGAGCAGAATGCGGAGTTCGGGGTCGTGCTGGCGGGGGGCGGGTTGGCCGAAGAACAGTTCGAAAGCGACAGCCGCCTGACCAATCAGCATGGCCAGACCATCTATCGTTGCCAAACCCCGTTCGCGCGCCGCCTTGAGCAGGCGGGTTTCGAGCGGTGCATAGACAATATCGTAGACCAGACCACCATCGGCGACCTGTTGCTCGACGGGTGGCAATTCGGGCTGGCCGACCATGCCGAGCGACGATGTGTTGACCAGAAGATCGGCCATTCGCCCTTGCTCGCCCAGCGGCACGGCGCAGCCTTTGAGCCCGAATTCGGCAAGCAGGGCCTGCGCCTTGTCGACGCTGCGGTTTTGGACCGAGACCCATTGCGCCCCGCGCGTTGCCAGTCCCGCCAGCACCGCCCGCGCCGCGCCGCCCGCACCGATCACTGTGACCACTTCAAAGCGGCGATCCCCGAGCGGCTCGAGGAAACCGGCGCAATCGGTGTTATGTCCGGACAGGGTGCCTCCGGCGCAGATCACGGTGTTGATGGCTCCAATTGCCCTGGCTGCATCGCCAATGGAATCGACTTCGGCCAAGGCGGCGACCTTGTGTGGCACCGTGATATTGCACCCCCGCCACGCCGCGTCTCCGCGCTTCTGCATGAAATAGACCGCCAGTTCTTCAGCCTTCACATGGCAACGGCGATATTCGGCATCGATCCCGAGCTTCTCCAGCCAGAAATTGTGGATCAGCGGCGATTTGGAGTGGCTGATCGGATCGCCAATTACTTCTGCATAGGGACGGGTCATCGCGGCAGCTCCCCCATCTCGCGCAATGCCCCCAGCACTGGCAGCAAGGGCATGCCCAGCACCGTGAAATGATCACCCTCGATCGCCGAGAACAACTGCACGCCGCGCGCCTCCAGGCGGAATACCCCAACGCAGCCCGACACCGCTGGCCATTCGGCATCGAGATAGCTCTCGATAAAAGCGTCGGATAAATCAATCACACGCAGCAAGGCCATGGCGTCAAACTGCCACAGGGTCTCTCCTCCCCGCGTCAGGGCCGCCGCGCTGTGCAACTGCATGGCCTTGCCCGAAAAGAACCGCAGATGCATGGCCGCATCCTCGCGGCTGGCCGGTTTGTCGAAGCGGCGCCCCGCCACCTCGACCAGCGAATCGCTGCCCAGCACCAGGGCGCCGGGATCGGCGCGCGACACTGCGAGCGCCTTGGCCACGGCGAGGCCGCGCGCAATGTCTCCTGGCGGCGCGCCTGCCATACCAGCTTCAATACTGCGTTCGTCGAGATGCGCGGGCCGCGCGGTAAACTGCACGCCCGCTGCCGCCAGCATCGCCTTGCGCGAGGCACTTTGCGAAGCGAGAACAATCATATCGCCCCCTGCCCGATCCCGCTGTCCGCACGCCGCTCGTTGAGCAGATTGATCACTGCGGCTGCCGTCTCCTCGATCGAGCGGCGCGTGACATCGATCACCGGCCAGCCATTGTCGGCAAACATCCGCCGGGCATACTTTATTTCGCTTTCGACCTTGTCGCTATCGACATAGGCGGTTTCGGGCGCCTGTCCCAGCGACAGCAGCCGGTTGCGCCGCACCTGGATCAGCCGTTCGGGCGCAGTTGTCAGACCCACCACCAAAGGCTGGCGCAGGCCAAACAGCGCCGATGGCGGCGGGCTTTCCACGACAATCGGGATATTCGCGGTTTTGTAGCCACGATTGGCGAGATAGATGCTGGTCGGCGTCTTGGAAGTGCGCGAGACGCCGGCCAGCACGATATCGGCCTGCTCCCAGTTTTCCCAATTGGTGCCGTCGTCATGGGCAATGGTGAACTGGATCGCCTCGACCCGCGCAAAGTAGGCGTCGTCCATCAGGTGTTGCCGCCCGGGCCGGGCCTTGGCCTGCTGACCGAGTTTGTCCTCGAGCGCAGCCGTCACGGCGTCAAGCGCGGCTATAGTCGGCAATCCCAGCGCCCGGCAGCGCTCTTCCAGCCGCGCGCGCACATCGGCATTGACCAAAGTGAACAGCACCAGGCCCGGATTGGCCGCAATATCGCCGAGAATCCGGTCAAGATGCTGCTGCGATCGCACCATTGGCCAGAAATGCCGGATGACATCGGTATCGTCGAACTGGGCGAGCGCGGCCTTGGCGATCATCTCCAGCGTTTCGCCGGTCGAGTCCGAAAGCAGATGAAGGTGAAGCCGTGACATGGGGTGCGCGCTGGAGCCTGCGTGTCCTGTTGACAAGTGATGCATAAACCACGGGACGAAGGGGCTGACAACTTTGCCGCTTCATTCACTCCCCGTTAGGCCTGTTCGGGCACAGGCCTTGTGAACATGTGGATCGAGATTCCCACAGGCTGGGGATAGCGCGGATAAGCTCTGCTTGACGTCGGATTGCCGCGATTCGAACTCGCCTGCCCCCTGTTCAGCCGGGGACAAATCGGGCAAGGCGCACTCATCCCCGATATCCACAGACCAACTACTATCTTCAACCTTATATAAAATCTCTTAATTTTAGTAGGAAAGAGCCCGATGCCCGGTTTGCTGCTCGATACATTGCGTGGATCAAACGGCAGTGAACGGCCAGTATGGCTGATGCGCCAGGCCGGACGTTACCTGCCCGAGTATCGCGCTCTGAGAGCACAGAAGGGCGGATTTCTTCCCTTGGTCTATGACAGCGCGGCAGCGGCTGAAATCACCCTGCAACCGATCCGCCGGTTCGGCTTCGACGGGGCGATCCTGTTCTCCGATATTCTCATCGTGCCCTATGCCATGGGTCAGAATCTCGAGTTCCTCGTCGGTGAAGGCCCTCATCTCAGTCCGCGTCTGCTCGATGCCACGCTCGCCAGCCTGCATGCCGTCCCCGAACGGCTCACACCGATCTATGAGACGGTGCGACAGGTCAAGGCGGGGCTGGGTGGCAGCAGGACCCTGCTGGGCTTTGCCGGCAGCCCCTGGACGGTGGCGACCTATATGGTGGCGGGTGAAGGCAGCCGCGACCAGCATGACACCCGGGCTCTGGCCTATCGTGATCCCGGGGCTTTCCAGACGATCATCGATGCAATTGCAGGTGTCACCACCGAATATCTGCTCGGCCAGATCGCGGCCGGGGCCGAGGCCGTGCAATTGTTCGACAGCTGGGCGGGGAGTCTTGCTCCTGCCGAATTCGAACGCTGGGTGATTGCGCCGACTACAGCAATAGTGAAAGCGTTGCATGCGCGCGCGCCGCATGTGCCTGTTATCGGCTTTCCCAAGGGCGCTGGCGAAAAGCTCGCAGCCTATGCGGCGGAAACCGGAGTCGATGCGGTCGGGATCGATGAAACGATAGATCCGGTGTGGGCGTCCAAGGCCTTGCCCTCTGGCATGCCGGTACAAGGCAATCTCGATCCATTGTTGCTGCTGGCGGGCGGCGATGAGCTGGATCGTCAGGCGCTCCAGGTGCTCGATTGCTTTGCCGATCGCCCGCATGTGTTCAATCTTGGCCACGGCATTGGCCAGACGACCCCGCTTGAGCATGTCGAACAGCTGTTAGGCGTGGTGCGGGGCTGGCGGCGCCGCTAGAACGTAACTATATTCATATGATGCTGCAGGTGCTGACAATGACCTATCTCTGGCTCAAGGCCGGTCACATCATTTTTGTCGTGTTCTGGATGGCTGGCTTGTTCATGCTGCCGCGCTTTTTTGTCTACCACCAGGAAGCCGCGCCGGAATCTCCGGAAAACGCGCAGTGGATTGAGCGCGAGAGCAAGCTGCTCAAAATCATCATGTGGCCCTCGCTGGTGCTGGTTTGGGTGCTGGGGATGTCATTGGCCGTCACCCTCGATTCCTTTGCCCAAGGCTGGTTTGCCCTGAAGCTGGCGCTGGTGATTGTGCTTTCGGCTTACCATATATGGCTGGCGCGCTATGCTGCCAGACTGGCGCGTGGTGAGCGCAAGTTGACCGGGAAGCAACTGCGCTTGCTCAACGAGGTTCCGGGCGTTGCAGCCGCTCTGATCGTCGTTTTGGTGGTCCTCAAACCCTTCTGAACTCGGTCTGTCGACGAGCGATTGACGCGGGTCCGCGCGGTCCCTATCGGACATTTCAGCGTTCCGGAATTCAACCGCCTTACAACTGCGGTTCCAATCTGCTTTCCCCAAGCCCTTTGATTGTCCGGCCGACACGCACGATAACTCATGGAATACAATTATTTATGCATCTGAAAGAACTCAAGAAGAAGACCGCGGCCGAACTCGTCGAAATGGCCGAGGAACTGGAAATTGAAGGCGCATCGACCATGCGCCGGCAGGACATCATGTTCGCCATCCTCAAGGAAGTCGCTGAAGACGGCGAGGAAATCATGGGACTGGGCACGATTGAAGTGCTGTCCGATGGCTTCGGCTTCCTGCGCAGCCCGGAATCGAACTATCTGGCCGGACCCGACGATATCTATGTCTCGCCGAACCAGGTCCGTAAATGGGGCCTGCGCACGGGCGATACCGTTGAAGGCGAGATCCGCGCACCCAAGGATGGCGAGCGCTATTTCGCGATCAACCGCCTCACCAGTGTCAACTTCGACGATCCCGACGCGGTGCGCCACCGGGTCAGTTTTGATAACCTGACGCCGCTCTATCCGGACGAGAAGCTTAATCTCGATAATGTCGATCCGACCGTCAAGGACAAGTCGGCGCGGATCATCGATATCATAAGCCCACAGGGCAAAGGTCAGCGCGCACTGATCGTGGCACCGCCGCGTACCGGCAAGACCGTGCTGCTGCAGAACATCGCCAAGGCGATCACTGACAATCACCCTGAGGTTTTCCTGCTGGTGCTGCTGGTCGACGAGCGCCCCGAGGAAGTCACTGACATGCAGCGCTCGGTGAAGGGCGAGGTCATCTCTTCGACTTTCGACGAACCCGCCACCCGCCACGTCCAGGTTGCCGAAATGGTGATCGAAAAGGCTAAGCGGCTGGTCGAGCACAAGCGCGATGTCGTGATCCTGCTCGATTCGATCACTCGTCTGGGCCGCGCCTACAATACCGTGGTGCCGAGTTCGGGCAAGGTGCTGACTGGCGGCGTTGACGCCAATGCCCTGCAGCGCCCCAAGCGCTTTTTCGGTGCCGCGCGCAACATCGAGGAAGGCGGTTCACTTTCGATCATCGCCACCGCATTGATCGATACCGGCAGCCGCATGGACGAAGTCATCTTTGAAGAGTTCAAAGGCACCGGCAACTCGGAAATCGTGCTCGACCGCAAGGTTTCCGACAAGCGCATCTTCCCCTCGCTCGATGTCGGCAAGTCTGGCACCCGCAAGGAAGAACTGTTGGTCGAAAAGGACAAGCTCTCCAAGATGTGGGTGCTGCGCCGTATCCTCATGCAGATGGGCACGGTCGATGCGATGGAATTCCTGCTCGACAAGATGAAGGATTCCAAGAGCAACGAGGATTTTTTCGCGACGATGAACCAGTAGACCGGATAAAGCCGAACGATGCTCGCCAATCTCGATTTTTCGGCGGTGTTCACCGCCGGCGGCCTCGCCATGCTGGCGCAGATTATCATCGCCGATCTGACCATGGCCGGCGACAATGTGCTGATCATGGGGACCTTGGCCTCAGGATTGCCCGAAAAGGATCGCCGCAAGGTCATCCTGTTCGGCGTTTCGATGGCGCTGGTGTTCCTGATCGGCTTTGCATTGATAGCGACATGGCTGCTCAGCTTCACCGGGCTGGTATTGGCTGGTGGGTTCCTGCTGCTGTGGGTCGCCTTCAACATGTATCGCGAGCTGCGTCCGGCGAAAGTCGTGGTGGCTGACGATCCGGATACGCCGCAAGTCGAAGGTCCGCCTGCCACCAAGACCTTTTTTCAGGCCGCCGTCCAGATCACCATCGCCGATCTCTCGATGAGCCTCGACAATGTGCTGGTCGTGGCTGGAATTGCCCGGGAAAACCCGGCAGTACTGTTCATTGGCCTGACTTTTTCGGTGCTGTTGATGGGGACCGCCGCTGGCCTGGTTGCCAGACTGATCCAGCGTTATCACTGGATCGCCTGGATCGGCCTTTTCCTGATCCTCTATGTCGCTCTCAAGATGATCTGGGAGGGCTGGCATCAGGTGACGCCGCAGGTCATGTATTTGATCGGCTGAGTTCAGCCAAAAATCAGGCTGCCCAGCATCCGGCCAGGCATCAGGGCAAACAGGCCGGCTACGCAGAGGCCAATGAAGGTGCCGCGCATGGCACGGCGATGGCCTTCGACATTGCCTTTGTGAATCGCATAAATGCCCATGGGCAGCGAAATCAGCGTCACCACTGAGAAGATGTGGATCGGCCCGATATGGCCCGTCACTTCGCGGATCCAGAAGCTGTCGATCGCGGTAATCAGCATCAACGCCGCCCAGATCTTGCCGAGCAGCATGTGCAGGGCGTCGCCCTTGCTGCTGAAGATCACATAGCCGCCGAGCGGCAGGGCGGGAATGACCGTCAGCAGATGAAGCGTGATGGCCCATTGCGGTGTGACATAGCTGTCCTGCGGCGAACGGCCGATCGCTTTACTGGCGGCAATCATTAGGCCAGTGATGGCTGTGGCGAGGATCAACAAGGCGAGCGGCTTGGCAATGGCGCGAAGGTTGATGGCAGTCATGGGGCTGGGCCTCCTGTCGGGTTGTCCAATGCTCATGCCGCAAGCCCGTTCGTCAGCAAGCCGGACTACGTGGACGGTGAAAATTGTTCGCGAATCCGCCAGTTTCGCGCTAGCCAACCATTTCACGCTTCGTGAATTGGCACCGAAGCAGCGGGGAATTGCAAGGCTTGGCACGGCGAATCTCCATCGAATTGCTGGTCGCCATAATGATCGGAGCGCTGCTTGGGCTACTCGGGCCTTTCGATACCTATCGCCTGGGCATCGGGCCACGCATGGCTTCGTGGATATTCATGATCGTGGCAGGTTTCGCGATCTTCCGCCCGACCCTGACCGTCAGCGACTGGCTCGGCGCCGAACTTGGCCTCCCTGGCTGGGTGGCGGGCGGCGTGGCGATTGCGATCGGCAGCCTGCCTATGACCTTGCTGGTCACCTGGCTATTCACCGGCTTCGATCTCACCCGCGCCCTGCATTTTGCCGGGCTGCCGGTGGTCTACGGGCAAGTGCTGCTGATCAGCATTCTGACATATAGCGTCTACAGGGTGATGTTCGGGGCTGACGCCTTGGTGTCACCAGCTCCGCTGGTACCCACTTCCCGGTCGAATTCTGAAACGGAGGCTCCTCACGATCTCCCGCAAATTCCATCACGCATCGAAGCGCGCCTCCCCGCCGGTTTCGGCCCTTTGCTCGCGCTCAGCAGCGAGGACCACTATGTCCGCGCCCACGCGGAGCAATCGACCACTCTGATCCTGATCCGCCTGCGCGATGCCATTGCCGAGCTCGATCCCGCCGTCGAGGGCATGCAGGTCCACCGCAGCTGGTGGGTCGCCCGCGCGGCGGTTGACAGCCACAAGCGCAGCGACCGCGCGCTGCGGCTGGTGCTTGGCAATGGCCTTGAAGTGCCGGTATCGCGCGATCGGATAGCCGATCTGAAAGCGAGTGGTTGGATCTAGCCCACATTCACCGCAAAGAACTCCGCGGTCCGCTTTTCCGCCAGCTTTGCACCATGCTCGTCCCGGCGCGCGCCGAAGGTGTCGGCAAAGCCGTGGTCGAGGCCTTCATAGTCGTGGATTGTCACATGGGCATTGCCGTCAAGTCCGGCGTGCATTGCTTTCTGCGCCTCGGGTGCCACGAATCCATCGGCGGTTGGCACATGCAGCAGCAAGGGCTTGGCGATGGCGTGGCTCTCGTTCAGCATCTGGTCGATACCGACACCATAATAGCCGACTGAAGCATCGATGTCAGTGCGCGCTGCCGCCATATAGGCGACTTTGCCGCCCATGCAGAAGCCTTCGAGGCCGACCTTGGCTAAGCCCTGATCGCGGCGGATCCAGTGAATTACTGCTTCGACATCCTCGATGCCCGCTTCGAAATCGTGCTTCATCATGAAACCGATGGCTTGTTGAAATTCCTCGGGCACATCGGGATTGAATTCGACGCCGGGCTGCTGACGCCAGAACACGTCGGGCGCCACCGCAAGATAGCCGGCCGCGGCCCAGTCTTCGGCCTTCTTGGCGATCCCGGGGTTCACCCCGAAAATCTCCTGGATCACAATGATCGCGCCGCGCGGCTCTCCGGCGGGCTTGACGACATAGGCCGGGAAGGTGTCCTTGCCGTCAAGTGTGGGGATCGATGTGTTGGTGGGCATGACTGCTCTCCTCAAGGGTGGGTCTGACGCCACTATGCGGCCTGCATGGACTTTGCCAAGGGCATGTGTCAGCTTTGTGTGCTTGGAGAACAGATATGAAGGTCAACCTGGAATTCGATTGCACGCCCGAAGAGGCGCGGCGCCTGTTGGGGCTGCCCGACGTCAGCAAGGCCAACGAAGCCTATGCCGCCGCAGCGGAAAAGCTGATGAAGGGCGCGGGCAGTTTCGATCAGTTGCAGGAAATGGCCAAGCAGATCGCGCCGATGGGTGAGATGGGGCTGAAGATGTTCCAGAGCTTGCTGGCGGGTGGTGCGGCGATGGCCATGGGGGGCAAGAAGAAGGCGGACTAGCCACTTCCTGCTAATGCGGAGCCATGACCGAAACAATTTTTGCGCTGTCGAGTGGCGCGCCGCCTGCCGCTATTGCCGTGATCCGGATCAGCGGGCCAGAAGCGGGGAATGCCTTGTGTGCACTAGCGGGCAAACTTCCCGCGCCGCGCCGCGCTGTGGCTGTCACGCTGCGCGACGGCGCAGGAGAGGAACTCGATCGCGCCCTGGCTCTATGGCTGCCTGGCCCAGGGACGGCGACGGGCGAGGATATTGCCGAGCTCCACTGCCATGGCGGTCGTGCCGTCATTGCTTCGGTCGAGGCCGCGCTGGCCGCGCTTTCGGTATCTGGGCCAAAGTTGCGCCGCGCAACTTCCGGCGAATTCACCCGCCGCGCCTTTGCCAATGGCAAGATCGATCTGGCCGAAGCCGAGGGTCTGGCGGATTTGCTGTCTGCCGAGACTGAACTGCAGCGCAAGAGCGCCCTCGCCATGGCAGACGGGACCTTTTCGCGCCAGGTTGAGCATTGGCGGAGGGAGCTGCTGGATTGCTCTGCTGCGCTCGAAGCCGTACTTGATTTCGCCGATGAGGACGATGTGGCCAGTCTACCGGTCGATTTTGCGGGCAAGTTGGAAGGACTTGGCGGTGAAATTGCGGACTGGCTAAACCGTCCCCGCGCAGAAACGCTTCGTGAAGGCTTCCGGGTAGTCCTCGCTGGTCCGCCGAACTCAGGAAAAAGCACTTTATTCAATGCTTTGGTTGAAAGCGAAGCGGCAATTACGGCGCCAATCGCCGGGACCACGCGTGACGTCTTGAACCAAAGTGTCGCAATTGGCGGCGTACCGTTCCGTTTCGCCGATACTGCTGGTCTTCGTCATAATTCTGAGGATGCGATTGAGGCAATCGGGGTCGAGCGGGCCCGTGCCGCCATGGAGGATGCCGATTTGATCCTGTGGTTGGGCCCCGAAGGCACTGGACCGACCGGGGCGTGGGAGCTCGAGCCACAGATCGATCGGCAAAACCATCAGGGCAAGCAACGCCCGCGCCACCGGATCTCGGCGCTGACTGGCGAGGGCATGGACGCGCTGCGCCGCGATCTCGTCGCCCACGCCCGCGCGGCTTTGCCCCGCCCGGGGGCCGCCGCGCTCAACCAACGCCAGCATGGCCTGCTGTCCGATGCGGCCGGAGCGTTGGCAGCGGCCCTGCGGCATAGCGACCCGCTGCTTGCCGCCGAAGAGCTGCGGCTGGCCAGATTGGCTTTTGATGCCTTGTTGGGGCGAACCACGACGGAGGACATGCTCGATGCGCTGTTCGGGCGGTTCTGTATCGGGAAGTGACATGTTCCACGTGGAACACCCGGTGCTTTGACCAGCCCCAATACCTCCGCTAAAGGCGCGGCCATGCGAAATTTCGACATCATTGTCATCGGCGGCGGCCATGCCGGCTGCGAGGCGGCGGCTGTCGCGGCGCGGATGGGTGCGCGGGTGGCCTTGGTCAGTTTCGATCTGGCAGCCGTCGGCGCGATGAGCTGCAATCCGGCGATTGGCGGGCTGGGCAAGGGTCATCTGGTGCGCGAGGTCGATGCCTTTGACGGGCTGATCGCAAAGGCCGCGGATTCGGCGGCGATCCATTACCGCATGCTAAATCGTTCCAAGGGCAGCGCAGTGCAGGGGCCGCGCGTCCAGGCCGATCGCAAGTTATTCAAAGCAGCGATCCAGCAGCTGCTTAATGAGCAGGGCGATCTGACGCTGGTCCAGGGCGAGGCGGCGGGGCTTGATCTGCAGGGCGGCTGCGTCGTCGGGGTGAAGCTGGCAGATGGCACTGTGTTGGCATCGCAAGCGGTGGTCCTGTGCACTGGCACCTTTCTTGGCGGCACGCTGTTTCGCGGCGAAGAGCGGATGATCGGCGGGCGGATCGGCGAATCGTCTGCGCAAGTTCTGGCCAGCCAGCTGCGCGAGGCACAGTTGCCGATGGCGCGGCTCAAGACCGGCACCCCGCCCCGCCTCGATGGGCGCACGATTGATTGGGCCATGCTCGCCGAACAGGCTTCGGATACCGAGCCCTGGTGCATGTCGGCCATCAACAAGGCCCGCGCCAATCCCCAGATCAGCTGTGCGATCACCCGCACCAATGAGCGCAGTCACGAAGTCATCCGCGCCAACCTGCATCGCTCGCCGCTGTTTTCCGGCGCCATTGGCGCGCAAGGGCCGCGTTATTGTCCTTCGATCGAGGACAAGATCCACCGCTTTGCCGATCGCGATGGCCACCAGATCTTCCTCGAGCCCGAAGGCCTCGATACCCACCTCGTCTATCCCAACGGGATCAGCACTTCGCTGCCTGCCGACGTCCAGCTCGCCATGCTCAGGACGATGGAAGGGTTGGAACGGGTCGAGATGGTCGTGCCGGGCTATGCCGTTGAATACGATCACATCGACCCGCGCGCGCTGCGGCCAAGCCTGGAGCTGCGCGCGATTCCCGGCCTCTATTGTGCCGGGCAGATCAATGGCACCACGGGTTACGAGGAAGCTGCCGCGCAGGGGCTGGTCGCGGGCATGCATGCCGCCGCATCGGTACTAGGCCACGAGCCCGCGCCGCTCGACCGGGCGAATAGCTACATGGCGGTGATGATCGACGATCTGACGCTGCACGGCGTCACTGAACCCTATCGCATGCTCACCGCGCGCGCCGAATACCGGCTGCGCCTGCGCGCTAACAATGCTTCGACCCGGCTTACCCCGCTGGCAATTGCGGCGGGCTGCGTCGGCTCGGCGCGGCGCGAGTGGTTTGCCGCGCGGATGGAGGCCAAGGCGGGCTTGCATGTGGCGCTGGAGCGCAAAGTCGGCGCGGGCGAGCTGGCGACAGCGGATTTGCCGGTGCGTGTCGATGCGGGCCGGCTGTCCTTGCGTGAGTGGTTGCGGTTTAACGGCGTGACGCTTGCCGGTCTGGCGCCATGGATCGAAGCGGAAGCGCTTGGTGACGCCGATCTCGCCGATGAAGTGGCTGAAGACGCCGCCTACGCGCCCTATCTCGCCCGTCAGGACAGCGAACTACGTGAATTGCGCGCGAGCGAGGCTTTGCCGCTGGGCGATGACTTTGCCTATGACGCCATTCCCGGCCTGTCGCGCGAGATGGTCGAACGGCTCACCCGGGCACGGCCGGGCAGTCTGGCGGCGGCGGGCCGGGTGCCAGGGGTGACTCCCGCAGCTCTGGCTGCCTTGCTGGTCCATGCGCGGCGGCTCGCGGCATGATTACCAGCGAGCAAGCGGCAAAGGACTGGCTGCGCGCGCTTCCCGAATGCGATGATGTGGCATTTGCCAGGCTCGAGCAATTGGTGACGTCATTGACCGCAGAGAACGAGCGGCAGAACCTGGTGTCGGCCACATCGTTGGCCTCGGTATGGCAGCGCCACATTGCCGATTCGGCGCAATTGCTCTGCCATGTTCCACGTGAAACATGCTCCCCATGGCTCGATCTGGGGACCGGCGCCGGCTTTCCCGGTCTGGTAGTTTCCGCGCTGCGCCCGGAGGTCCGCGTGGTCATGGTCGAATCGCGGCCCCTGCGTGGGGCCTGGCTCGAGCAGATGCGAATCGCTTTAGGACTGGATAGGGCTGAGGTTGTGCCGCAACGCCTCGAATTGGTCGAAACCGAACCATTTCGGGCCATCTCCGCGCGGGCATTTGCACCACTTGATCGCTTGCTGCGCTTATCCGCAAGATTTTCCACAGCCGACACGCTATGGCTGTTGCCCAAGGGACGCTCGGCAAAGCAGGAGTTGCAAGTCCTGCAGGGTTGGGATCATATGTTCCACGTGGAACAATCGCTGACGGATAGCGAGGCTGGCATTGTTGTTGGCACGCTGAGAGGTCGGAAAGGGCGCAAGAAGTGATCAGCATAGCCATTGCCAACCAGAAGGGCGGGGTGGGCAAGACCACCACTGCGATCAACCTCGCCACCGCGCTGGCCGCGACGGGTTCCAAAGTGCTGCTGATCGACCTTGATCCTCAGGGCAATGCCTCGACCGGTATTGGCATTGCCACGGCCGATCGCGAGCGCTCATCCTACGACCTGCTGGTCGATGCGGCGCCGCTGCGCTCCTGCGTGTCAAAGACCCGGATCCCGGGGCTCGACATCATCCCGGCGACAGTCGATCTGTCGGGGGCGGAAATTGAGCTTGTCTCGGTCGAGGATCGCACCGGACGACTCCGCGATTCGCTGGCGCAGGAAATTGGCTACGATATCTGCGTAATCGATTGTCCGCCGTCGCTGGGTTTGCTTACGCTCAACGCGCTGACCGCTGCAGATACCTTGCTGGTGCCGCTGCAATGCGAATTCTTTGCGCTCGAGGGGCTAAGTCATCTGCTCCAGACCGTTGAACGGGTGCAACAGCGCTTCAATCCCGATCTCGGCATTATCGGCGTTGCCCTGACGATGTATGATCGCCGCAACCGGCTGACCGATCTGGTTTCTGAAGATGTCCGCAGCTGCCTCGGTGATCTGGTGTTCCAGGCGACAATCCCGCGCAATGTCCGGCTGTCCGAAGCGCCGAGCCACGGTTTGCCTGCATTGGTCTACGATCACAGTTGTTCCGGTAGCCGCGCCTACATAGCTCTGGCCCGCGAGCTGATTGCCCGCTTGCCCGAGAGGAAGATAGCCGCATGAGCGATAGTCCTTCCAATTCTGTAGGCCTCGCCGCAGCAGCAGCGACGCGCCGCAAGCCGATGGCACTGGGGCGCGGACTCGGCGCACTGATGGGCGAAACCCGGCGCGAGGAACCGCTGGTCATTTCGGCGCCAGCCAATGCCGCGGCGTCCGCTGCAGGTGGCCTGGCCATGCTGGCCATTGCCAGCATCGTGCCGCATCCCGATCAGCCGCGTCGGAACTTCGACGAAGCTGCGCTCGATGAGCTGGCCGCTTCGATTGCCGCGCGCGGGGTGATCCAGCCGGTCATTGTCCGCCCGCAGGCCGATGGCTCTTATCAGCTGGTCGCCGGCGAACGTCGCTGGCGCGCCGCCCAGCGTGCACAACTGCATGAAATACCAGCCTTAATTCGCGATCTCGACAACCGCGAAGTCATGGCTCTGGCCCTGATCGAGAACCTCCAGCGCGAGGACCTCAATCCGGTCGAAGAGGCGCGCGCCTATCAGCGGTTGTCTGAGCTCGAAGGGCTGACACAGGCGGAAATCGCTCGCATGGTCGATAAGTCGCGCAGCCATGTCGCTAATCTCCAGCGTTTGCTGGCGCTGCCCGATGCGGTCCTGTCATTGGTCGAGGCGGGGAAGCTGGCGATGGGCCATGCCCGCGCGCTGATCGGCGCGGCTGATGCCGAGCGACTTGCCGAGGCGGCTGTCGCCAAGAGCCTGTCGGTTCGCGAAGTCGAGCGCCTGGTGCGCCGCGCGCAGCAGGGCACAGCCCCACGCCGCAATGCGCGCATGGAGCACAAGTCAGCCGATGCTGCCGACATTGCCGCAGTGCAGGGCCATCTCGAGGAATTTCTCGGGCTGCCGGTGCGCATCAATGCCGATGCCGACCCGCGCTCGGGCGCGGTAACGATTCGCTACCGCACGCTCGATCAGCTCGATTTGATCTGCCAACGATTGACCGGTGGCGGAATTTAGGGCGCGATGCGAATCCGCTTGTCGTGGATCACGGGACGGGCGCGGCGGTGCTGGATGATGCGACTGCGAATCGGCTCATAGCGCTCGGTCACCACTTCTTCGACCTGCCGTCCGCCTGACTGGTAAGTCGTGGTCTGGGACTGGTACGACGAGGCATAGGCGCGCTGGGCGTATGCGGCCTGATAGTGGTAATAGTCGTCGAAATAGGCCTCGCAATTGTCATTGCCCCTAGTGTAGTCCTCGACATGGCCGCGATCATGGCCATGGCGGCGGGCGCTGCGATAATAGTCGCCGTAATTGTCATAGCTGCCGTAATCGTAAACCGGCGTCATGCGGCGGTGGCATTCGCGCAGCCACTGTTCGCGCGCCCGGCTGTCGGGCAGCACAATCGCCGTGTAACTATCATTCCACCATGAGGGCCGCCATTCGCCGGGCGGCGGCAAGGGTATGGGATTGACAGCAACGGGCATGCTCCGCGGTCGCTTGTCTGCCGAGGCGCAAGCAGCCAGGCTTGTCACGAGAGCAAGCGCCAACGCGACTTTGGCACCGCATTTCATGGCTTTTCCGCGAATAGACATGTGAATCCCCTGACAGCCTGCCGGGACAGCACCCGGCCTTAACTCCAAATTTAGCATCGCAACACCGATGAATCCAAGGCTTGGCGCGCTCTCACTTGCAGGCTGTGCCACATTGGTGCAGCCGGGGTCGGCAAGATTACGGCTGGATGCCTGGCCAGGCATGACATCTCACCATTGCCGAGCCGCCCCGCACCGCCTATCTCTGCACCTATGATGACAGGCAAACGCAAACTCTTGGCTTGGCTGGGCGCGATTGTGCTCGTGCTCTTGGTGTTCGGTGCCTGGGTGTGGCACGGCAACCCCTCGAGCCGTGATCCATCCGCCACGACGGGCAAGCAGCCGACTCTGGTCGAGGTTGAAACCGAAACAATCCCGAGCGTCGGCCTCGCCAAATCGATCGGCTGGGGCAGCAGCGCACCGACTCCTGCCGCCGGGCTCGCGGTCAGCCGCTTTGCCGAGGGGCTCGATCATCCGCGTACCATGCTGACTCTGCCTAATGGCGATGTGCTGGTGGCCGAAACCAATTCGCCGCCGCGCAAGGGCGGTGGAGGCGGTGGTATCACCGGGTTCTTCATGAAGCTGTTCATGAGCCGGGTCGGCGCGGGCGAGCCATCGCCGAACAAG
>Ga0114974_10000761_pt1 | contig 26417 bp, 47 predicted proteins | sample S_130206_EF_Meta_FD_87318 | JGI IMG/M metagenome (GOLD analysis project Ga0114974, IMG submission 87318) | Freshwater microbial communities from Lake Simoncouche, Canada to study carbon cycling - S_130206_EF_MetaG | ecosystem: Environmental > Aquatic > Freshwater > Lake | place: Lake... | reverse complement strand
CAGTATTCCAAGTAGAAATAAAATCACTTGCAACAAGTCCACCATCTGTAATAGTCCAGTTATTAGGCGCACCTTGTAGTACTGCTTTACCTGCCGAACCAGCCGAAGTGTATTGAATAGAACCAAAGTTAGCAGTTACACTTGGTTGTAATGTTAAAGTACTCCATCCGTTATAAATCGCATCTAAATTAGTAGAAGAATAGTCGGCACTCGTTTTAAAGTCCATAAAACCAGTCATAGATAAAACATTGCTAACATCCCAAGAACCAATATTTTGATTAAATGCGGTTGCGCCTTCAAACATACTTACCATATCTGTAACAGAGCTTACATTCCAAGAACCAATAGGTTGATTAAAATCTACTGCCGAAGCAAACATAGTATTCATATTTGTAACATTACTCACATCCCAAGAACTAATATCTTGATTAAATGCGTTGGCGAAATAAAACATACTTGCCATATCATTAACAGAACTTGTATTCCAAGAACTAATGTTTTGATTAAAATCAGTTGCATTAGTAAACATACCGCTCATAGTGGTAACAGAACTTGTATTCCAAGAAGATATATTACCATTAAATGAAGTTGCTCCAAAAAACATATCAGACATAATTGTAACTGAAGAAACATCCCAAGAATTTAACGATTGATTAAAAGCTGAACAACCATTAAACATATCGGCAGTTGCTTGTACAGAAGAAAAATCCCAAGAGTTAACGTTATTTATAGTTGTTAACGATGTACAACCGTTAAAGCAATCACTTAAATCAGTTGTTCCAGTTAAGTCTAAAATATCAGAAACAGAACTTAAATTCAAATTAGCACATCCCCAGAAATTATTTCCGCTATTTCCTAAATTTAAATTTCCCCAATCAGTAACAGAAGTTATTTTTAATCTATCTCCGTTATTATTGAAGTTCCAACCAGTACATACCCCATCAATTGTAATTGTATATGTACCGCTTGAAGCGTATGTATGCAAAGTTTGAGCTTGATTCCAAGTAGTAATTGTATCTGTATTTCCATCTCCCCAATCTACCACAAAGTTATAAGTACCTAATGAATCTAAAGGCAATTGTACTTGTGTTGAAGTTGAAGAACCTCCAGAGGTGTTAGCAGTATTCCAAGTTGAAACAAAACCAGTAATAGGAGGAACTGGCGCACCAACGGTCAAATCCCCATAAATGTAATAACTCGATGGAGTATATACAATATTTCCTTGATAGCTAAAGTTTCCTTGACCTAATGTATTTAAAGCATCTACAACGCCTTGAATGTTTGGTGTAGTTACTGCAACTGTATAAGAAACAACAGTCGGACTTGAAGTATTAGATATTTCTATTGTAGCACTATTAACGCCAGTAAAATCTTGACCAGTTAAATCAAACTCGTAAAGAGCATTACTACCGTTTGCGGAAGCCGTACTTGCAACAATTCCTAAAATTTGAACATCCTGCGACAAAGCGGTGTTATTTACAATTTTAAGGTTTATTTGACTTTTTAATATTTTCATAACTTTTTATTTTTTAGAAGTAAGTAAACGGTCAATCCTATTAAAGCAATCGATGTCCATCTTAAAACTTGCGGACTTACATAAGTTTTATTTTTTGCAAAATTTACAAAATGCTCACAATTAAAATTTAAGAAGTCGTATTTATATTTTTTTAGTTCTTGATAAAGATTATCAATATCATCTGGCTTCAAATTTGTTTTTTCAACCGAAACTATTTCTCTACCTTTTATCCATTTCTCAAGAGGTTCTCTTACCGTATTACCGCCTTTTGAATTTATCTTATCTGGGTGGTTATGTATGATAAATAAGCCTTCAACTTTCTTTTCCACTATTCCATAATGATAAATAAGCGGATAACTATCCGCTTTTGTCTTTATCAAATCTCCAGTCTGTAATTTTGAAATTAGATAATCTCTATTTTCAATTTTAATCTTTCTTATTGCGTCAACAGAACTATTCGATGTAGTCATTTTTAATATTTAATTGACTAACAAAAAAATCATCACAGAAAAATCCAGTAGGTTGTACGCAATCTCTATTCGACATTTGATTAGTATATAAAATTAAAGATACCGATTCGTTTGGCAAAATAGTAAAGTTCAAATTTGTCCTACCATCTAAAACCACATCATCTTTCTTCATATCCAAAAATATAGAGGATTGATATTGATATGGGTCAATTGTAGGCGCATCAACAAACGATTCTAAATTACCATTCACATTATATCTATTGAACTTAAAAGATTCTAAAATCTGGTCGTTTGAATTTGCCTTAATATAAATTTCACTAACTCCATAGACAAAACTGCCCATAGAGTTAATGATAGTTTGGTATGCGGTTGAATCGGTGCTTGACACACTTACAACTCCATCCGCATAAGTCGTTATTGTTGGTGTATATACTGCCATTATTCTACCGTTTCTTGAGCAACTACTTTACCATCTTTGCCCATAGCTCTTAACAATCCAGTTTTTTTGTTAGCCATAATCTTAACTCCATAATCTTGAAAAATCATAGAACTTAATTTGTCTAACTCTTTTTTACTTTCTTTGCTACTGATAGCTTCACGCATAGCTTGTAAGCCAATTGTAGCGTTCTCTTTTAATTTTAATTCTTTATCTGAAACTTGATTAGGTTCAGCATACTTTACATCCAAAAGGTTTTTTTTGCTTTTAGAACTTTTTGGTCTTAATACCCAAATAAGAATCAATGCTCCAGCTAATGTTATAAATAATGTTTTTGTTTCCTTATCCATTTTTTTTCTTTTTTAATCCCAATACAACAAACGCCAATAAAATTACACCTGCTCCCAAAACGATGAAAGAGGTATATCTTTTACTTTTTAACTTGTTAAGCATTTCATTATTATTCTGTTCTGCCAAATATTCATAGTATGCTTGTTGTTTAGCAACTTCTCCTTCAACATTCTGCATCCTTTCGGCAAGCTCTTTTTGTTGCGCTAAATCAAGTTTAGCTAATTCTTCCTCTAATTGTCTTTGCTTTTTAGCATCCGCTTTAGCAAATGCTGAAGTTATTACTGCTCCAGCAATCATACCGCCTAATTGAGTTCCAATTTGAGCGCCACTTGATAGTTTAGATACGTTATTTGGTGCGACTGGTGTAGGCATAATTAATCGTTTGAAGTCATTAAATATAATCCGTATAACACTCCTAAACCAACTCCAGTTCCAGTCGTAGTAAGCCAAGTATCTCTTAATCTTATAGTGCTTTCTTTTTGCAAAGTTTCTCTATATGATGTAAGATTACCAGCTAAAACTCCAAGTCTATAATTTTCTTGGTCAGCTCTTATTTTTTCTTCGGTTAATTTTTCAGTTGAAGCTAATTCAGCAAGTTTTAATTGCTTTTGCAATTCTCTTGTCTTTTCAGCTTGTTTAGATGCGGAAGAAGCTCCAAGAAAACTTGTGCCAATAGAAACTACCATTCCGCCTACCGCAATATAGCTCATACAAATTATTTTAATCGTTTATATTCGTTGTATTCCTCAAAATTGGATACAACCATCCTTTTTTCTAATTCTTCAATATCATTTATATTTTCTGGGTTTGGATGAACATTGACAAAAACACAATCTTCTAAAGCATATACAACTCTTTTAGTTCCAGATGGAGAAACACCATAAGTAGGAGCTTCCATTTCTATCAAACCTTTTTCAGTTGACATTTGCAATTTCCCTTTCATAAGAAAAAAAGTATGCTCGTGCTTGTGAATTTTGCCAATGGCAATCATTCCCTTTTTTATAAAAATTTCTCTTGTATAAATTCCTTCGGAAAAGCTATGTTCTAAAGGAAATTGTTCAGAATTACCAATATAAATATCGGGAGAACCGCTTTCTTTTAAAACCTTTTCAAGATGTTCAACTTGCTCATCAAAAGACAAGCTACTTGTGGCATCTAAAAAATTATTTACTTTTTCTAATTTATCCGAATCCATTTATACAAAAAATAAATTAAATATATGCAATATTACAAAAATTATTATTAAGAATATTATTTCAACGCATTTATTATTTGTTGAGTGTCAAACACTTCGTATAGGTCGTTATATGGTATTGTGCTAATGTCCTCGAACAATAAATGCTTCGCATAAAACGGATGGCTTGTATTGATTTCTTTTTTAGGCTCGTTGGCTTGAATGTTAGTGTGCATATCGTATCCGAACACTTTTGGATTTGTACCCACCCAAGTTACAACAGATGGTAAATTTAAGGCAGTAGCGATGTGCATTGAGCTTGAATCAATCAAAAGTCTTTTTTCAGACAAAGACAATAAAACCGCAATACTTCTGAAAGAATCTAATGCTTGAAGCGTATTATCGTAAACTAATTGGTCATCTCTTTTGATATGCAAAACTGCATAATCATTTGCAAAATGATTGATTACATCCTGCATAATTGGTTGAGGAATATCTCTTGTCCAACTGTACTTCAAAGGTTGCCCTACTGCTCCTCCGTTTGGTTGAATAGCAAAGATAGGTTTGTCAAGTTTGTAGAAAGGTTCAAAGTATTGTTTTTCTGCTTTTGACAAAAATAACTCTGGCATTTCGCCATCATATTTCAATCCGTACATTTCGCACCAAATTTGAATTAGTTGCTTGCTTTCTGCAATGTAGTCAGAAGTATGATAAGGGTCTGCTACAAATACTTTAGCATCCTTATTCATAATGTTATTGGCATACATACCATTTGTTTGACTTGGATTCAAAACCTTGTTTACGTTTGGATTTCCAATAAATACATCTGGATAAGGCGAAACTACTATGATATTAGCCTTTTTGTATTGTTTTTTAATCGCTTTTAATACTGCGGTAGCCATTATGTTTTTACCTAAACCACCTTCAATTGAGAAAATTACATTCATTTTTTTATCTATTTATTATTTGTTAATCCGTATTTTATCCACTTATACCATACTCTTTCGTGTATATAGTACTGAATTGGCTTGTACACTAATTCAGCTACTCCAAATGCAGTTCCTATTGTTACAGAACCGCTAATTACCCATACAACCGCAAAACCAATTCCAGTACTTACTATTCTGTAAGATATTGTTTTCGCTATGTGTCGCTTGCTATCTACCATAACTCTTTTTTTGAAAAAGATTTGTATAATTCAATTTTATCTAAAAGTTCGTTAACCGAAGTAATTTCGTCAACTCCAGTCGTGTCAATATATATAAAATCACTTTCTGGATTTTCAAAATTTTGAACGTGATATTTTTCACGACCTCTAACATCTTTTGTTGTAACAAGAATTTCAATTATCTCTTTAGCTTGTAACTTTAGTTTTTCTCTTAAATCTCTATAAGGAGAAACCATTGCTATAATAACATCAAAATTTTCAGTAGAATCTAAATATCTGGCTATTGCGTGAGCATTTGCAATATTTGTTCTTCTGCCATCTTCAGAATAGTCCTTGTTGTCAAGTACTTTACGCAATAAATCGCCATCCAAAATGTAAACATCTCTATCTGGATAAGCAGAGTTAAGTACGGTCTTTAAATGATTGGCTAAAGTAGTCTTTCCAGAGTGAGGTTGTCCTATAAAAGAGTAAATCATATTTTTGTTGTTTTAGTTTCTTTGATTTCAAAAGTAATAAAAATAAATTATATTTTGTACCAAAACCCAAATAAAAAAAGCACCCATATTGGAGTGCTTTATTTTTTTAAAAAATATTCTTAAATTTTGGCTTCAACCATATTTCTTTTTCTATACTTGACTGCAAGTTAATATTTATAACGTGGTCGTTGTTCGGATGAAATCTGTAATAGTAAACTGGTTCTGAACAAAATTTTATGTTTTTATGCCCTGCAATTTCTATAAGAGGTAACATCATTGCTACATCATAAGTCATTTGATAAAAATTACCATCGTTATCCTTATAAGATGATAGTTCGGAATCTTGTTTTAAAAACTCTTGGAATAACTTATACTTAAATGTTTTTAAATGAGAAGCATACCATTGAGAACCTCTTATGTTTTCTATATGTTCAGCATCCATTTCTCTACAATGCCCAATTGCATTTCCAGTAGTATATTGACCATAAGTAAGTAAAGTAGATTCGTCTGAATATAAATCATTTATTTTCATTAAAGAATTATTATCCAATAAAAAATCATCTCCATCAAGCATACAAATAATATCTTCCTTGTTATACTCCTCTTGCAACAACGCATAAGCTATGTTAGGCAATGCCGTAACCCTTTCTGAATTTTTTCTTATCTTAAACCTTGAATCTTCTGGAATACGAGAAAGAGTATAATCATTTGAACAATCATCGCAAAATATAGCAGTCCAATTCTGATATGTTTGATTTATCAATGAATTAGCACATTGACCAATATAATCCTGCACATTTCTAAAAGGAATTATAAAAACGAAGTGATTTTTTTGCTCCATACTATTTTATTTTATCAAAAACCATTATGGTATTTTTAAACCAAGACAAAGTAGATAGATTTCTCAAAATAGAAGAATTGTATTCATCGTATTCAAATCCATTTTCTTTAAGTTTAGATATAATGTAATGATTGTCTTGACAATTAACGTGTCCATCTCCTCCTTGACCTACAATTGCCCAACTCAATATTAATTTTGAATTAGTATGATTACAAATGTTATCTATAAATACTTGCTCAAATTCTTTTGGAATATGCTCTCCTACTTCAAGACTAATTACGCAATCATATTTCTTTTTTAAATCAAATTTTTTAGAAAAATCAAGAACCTTTCCTATACCTCCAGTTAACATTTCTGTGTTTGGATTACCATCAAAAGCATCACATTGCCATCCAGAAGAAATTATTGTTCTTGAATAATCTCCCATTCCACAACCAAAATCACATACTGTTTGTAAATTTTTAGCACTTAAATACTCTATTATACCGCCACATAATCTTTGGTCGTGTATATGCCCCGAACCATCTTGTGATTCCCAAAATCCTCTATCGTGTATTATTAAACTCATATCTTAAAAAAATTAAACGTATCCAAAATAATCATAAAACCATTTGTAGTGGTTTTTTAAATTCATTGAAATATCGTATCCTAACACATCCATAAAATCATCTGGTTTACGCTCGAACTTTGGTCGAAGTGTATGGTCGCCATAAATTCCGTGAATCATATCGTTTTCTTGTGTATGTTGAGTTATATTCTCAAAATCGTGCTTATCATACTCTGCAACTCCAAAGTACTCGTAAATGCGCTTCATTTCGTTTTCTGGATTATCCATTAAATCTTCGTAACGTACAAAAAGCATTTTTTCTGCAATACCTTGCTGAATAACATCTTGTAGTCTGTCAATAGCAACTCCTACTGGAACTCCACCTGCCCAAATATCTACTCTTTTATTAAGAGTAGTACCTACTAAATTAGGAACATCTTGAACGTGGTTTTCTCTATGCGGATTTTTTCTGAAGTTTTTTTCCATTGAAGAATAAATAGAACGAATATCTCGAACCATACATATAATCTTTGGCTCTGGATTAATCATATTAATCAATCCGTAGTTTACGCCCCATTCTCTACTTTTATCAACTACAAAAGGCTTATTTGTAAGTCCATTAAAATAACCATTTATGCCACTTGCTATAAAGTTTAAAAATGCTGATTGCATTTCGTCTTTGTTTTGAGCAAGCATTGCTTGTGAGTTGTTGTAAGTACCTCTTGCGTTAAGAACTAAATCTGCAAGTCCAGAGGTAGGCGTACAATAAAAATCTGGATTTTGCGCTAATAAATTTTGAATCAACGTACTACCGCTTCTGGGTAATGACGAATTAAAAAAGATTTTTTTCATTTTGTTAAGTTTCTTGTTAGTACAAATATATAAAAAAAGGCAAAACCTACATAAATAAATTTTGCCTTTAGTGAATTAGAATATAACCTAATTATGCTTGTGGTTGAGCATCTGCTAAAACTTTAGCATCGTGCTTTGCTTTCAACTCAACTTTTAATTCATCGATTAAAGTTTTAATGTTTGCATCAACATCTTCTGCTTTTACATCGAATCCGTTTTCAATTTGCCATCTAATATCATCTCCGTTAAAAATATGAATAACGTGATACACCTTTTCAGTCAATAAGCTATCCGTTGGTTTTTTTGCCCAAATAGCATCAACTAAAGCACTTACTTTTGTAAATCCTTCTGTTGCATCTTTAAAAGAGTAATCAGCGTTAATTTGAGTTTCTCCGTATCCAAAAATATGGATTGTGTAATTTTTGTTTTCGTTTGAATCTGCCATTTTTTATTTTTTTAATTGTTATTTATTTTTTAATATTTCAATTCCATTCCAGTTTTGAACTGCATCTTTATCTTTTCTTGTTCCGATTATAAGAACGTTGTATTTCATATCTGAATTAGCAAATATAGTAACAATTTCTTCTTTATCATCTAATTTACCATAAGCGATACCAAAACCTTCTTCTGGTGTTACCCAAATTTGAGTGTCTTTATTCAAGAATTTGTAATACTCTGGCAATACAATTGATGCTTTTCCATCTACGACATCTACAACAAATCTATAAATGTTATCTCCTTCTGTTGGAGATTCAACAAATGAGTGTTGTAAGTAGTGAGTGTCTGTCTTTTTAGGATTAGGATGACTAATTCTAAACGTACCACTTGTTTTAGATAAACCTTGAACGAAAGTTGTATTATCTGCTGAAGCAGTTAAACTTGAGCCTATTACGTGAGAATTAACACACGCATTAATGTTTGATACCCCACCTAAAATAGAGGAGCAAGCACCCGACACTGTATTACTACAACCTCCGCCTATAAATGAATTATTTCCGCTTGCTACGTTAAAACCACCTCCAGAAATATTTGCGCAAGTTGCGGTACATATTTTATTTTGAACTCCACCTCCAATAGCACTATGGGTAGAAACACCCATCAAGCAGTTGGATTGACCCCCCGATACTACTGAACAGTTAGAATAAATTCTAATAGCAGTACCTCCGCCAATAGATGAAGCTATCCCGCAATTAATATTACTTGACCCTCCTAAAATAGAAGAATTAGCACAACACGCCCAATTTGACCTTCCTCCTGCGACAACAGAACAAGTTCCAACTGCGAGATTTGCCTGACCTCCTCCCACAAAACCCAAATTACCACTTGCAGTATTAACCGAACCACCACCTACAAATGAATTAGTTCCACTTGCGGTATTAGTTTTACCTCCTACCACAACAGAACAAACTCCGCTTGCGGTATTACATCTTCCTCCTACTACAACAGAACTTACACTTGAAACCGTATTTGCATTACCTCCAACAATTACTGATGAATTACCAGTAACTGAATTGCCCGAATAAGTATTAGGAGCATAATAGGCACTTCCTCCAGCGCCTACAAAAGAACAAGTTCCAGAAACAGTATTACATTTACCACCTATAATTACAGAGTAATTTGCATTTGCAACATTACAACAACCTCCTCCTACAAAAGAAACTTCTGCACAAGCTCTGTTATATTTACCTCCTCCAACTGTTGAGCCAATAGCAGTTGCGAAATTATATCTACCACCACCAACTGATGCGTATGTATTTAAAGCTCTATTAAATTTACCTCCAAGTACTGATGAGAAATCTCCAGTACTGCAATTAGTGCAACCTCCTGCGGTAATAGAAAAATTACCTCCAGCCGTATTTGAACTGCCTTTTCCATAAATAGAACAAGTTCCAGTTCCTGCAACCATTACTGGAGTAGCTGACGCTACTGGCACTAAAAGTCCATTTGTACTAATACCAACAACACATCCACTACAAGAAGATGCAGATACGATTGTTAAATCGTTTACAAAAGTTGTACAATCTCTGTTTGCAGTAATGTTTGAACCTATTACGTGAGAATTAGCACAAGCATTTGTATTTGTTGTTCCGCCTAAAATAGAAGAAAATTGACCAGAAACTGTATTACTCGTACCTGCTAAAATTGAAGAATAAGCACCACTAACAGTATTAAATCTTCCTGCTCCAATAATAGCTTCTACATCTGATACTACATTACAAACTCCACCTGCAATTACTGATGAACTACCAGTTACAGAATTACGTTGACCACTACCTATAAAAGAAGTTACTGATGTTGTTGAGTTTCTATCCCCTCCAACTATTACAGAAGCATATCCATTTGAGCAGTTTCTTATTCCAGCACCTGCAAAAGATGCGTAACCATTTGCCGTGTTTAAATATCCATTTCCTTTAATAGAACAAGTTCCAGCTCCACGAACCATTACTGGAGTAGCTGATGCTACTGGCACTAAAAGTCCGTTAGTACTAATCCCAACACCACATCCACTACAAGAAGATGCAGATACGATTGTTAAATCGTTTACGAAAGTTGTACAATCTCTATTTGCAGTAATGTTTGAACCTATTACGTGAGAATTAGCACAAGCATTAGTATTTGTTGTTCCTCCTATAATAGAAGAACAAGCTCCAGAAACAGTATTGCTTAATCCTCCTAAAATAGAAGAATATGCTCCACTAACTGAATTACTTGCTCCATTAACAACAGAACTATGTATTCCGCTTGCTAAATTACAATAACCAGTACCTACAAAAGTATGATTATTAGAAGCGCTATTTTCTGTTCCTGCTCCAACAAAAGCGTAAGTATCAGATGCACAGTTTTTATATCCAGCAACAATAGCTGAATAATACCCAGTTGCATTATTTACAGTTCCACCTCCAACAAAAGAGCCACAACCAGAAGCGGTATTATTTCCACCACCGCCTACAAAAGCTAAACCACAAGAAGCCGTATTATTAAGACCTCCTACAACAGAAGTGTGCGTTGCACTTGCAGTATTGTTTTGTCCACCTTCAGCAGATGACCAAGCTCCAGAAGCATCATTATTTACACATACTCTTAAAGAAGAACAAGACCCTGCTCCTACTTGTATAATTGAAGTAGTTGGCGTTGGAGTACCTCCATCGCTAAATCCTAAATTAGCTTCCGCAAAAGCTATAAAACTATTTACGGTAAATGCAGTATCAGTTGAATCTATACATAAAGATAAAGGCTGAACAAATACATTAGTATTGTTAGCCAAATACTTATTAAAAATTTCTATATATGGAGTATCTTGATAAAGACTTAATACGTTGATTGCGCAATATTCTTTTGGCGCAACAAGGATTATCGTTGCTCCATCAGAAACTTGTAAACTTTGGTCAACTATTTGTAATTTTAACATATCGTTATTTTTTATTTTATTATCCTAAATTAGCTTCTGCAAAAGCTATAAAACTTGCAACATCAAAAGGAACTGCCAAAGAATCTTCACAAGAAGATAAAGGCTGAACAAATATATTTGTATTGTTTGCATTATACTTGTTGTATATTTCAACAATAGGAGTTGTTTGTTGCAAAGCTAAAGCATTAATGGCGCAAGCATCTTTTGGATACAAAAGAATTACCGTTGAGCCATTAAATATTTTCAAACTACCATCTGCAATTTCTAATCTAAACATATCTTTTTTTTTAGAAAATTCTATCCCAGAATTTAATTACTAATCCCCAAACGATTGTTACAACCGCTCCAGCACCTACTATTCTTGACTTGAACTCTTTGTCGCCATCGATATACTTTTGATGCTCTTGTACTTGCTCTACCAAACCTTTCTGACCATAAGTATTATCTCCAATTACCGTTTGATTTACCTTAATCAAGGTTACATCCATTTCTTGTAATTTTAAACTCATTGTGGAAAGCGTTTCTTTTATCCATTGAATATCATTTGCGCCTACCTCAATCTTATCTTCTTTTTTGACCGTTGGTTTTCTTGTTAGAGCCATACCTATTCTGTTATTTTATAAACCTAATCCCGACAATTCTTTTGCCAAAGACACATTTTTACCATTTTTAAATCCGTTATAAAATGCTAATCCTATGTTATTTTGCACTTGCATAATAAAAGAACAAACATTTTGAATATCATCATTTGTGTCATTCGCATACATTTCTAACGACTTTTTCAAATAAGGATTGGCTAATGCTTCGTATTGAAACAAATCCATTTTTTTATCCATAATTTGTAAAAAAGAAACTTCTTCCACCGTTTTAAACTGCTTACACATTGTGTAAATTACAGTACCATTTGGATTGTTAGTAACTTTAATTTGAACTTCATTTGCTGGAACTCCGTATGCTTTTGCGTATTTTGTAATTCCAGTAGTCATTATTTTTTTAACGATTCCTTCTATCATTTTGTTGTTTTTTTTAAGTTTATTGGTCTGATTTATAGCGTAAAAATAATTATTTTATACCTAAAAATTGTGCAATTTTTGGATTATTTTTTTTGAACGCACTTATTTTACCGCTTAAATTATAATCCTTTAGCAAATCCGCTGAATACTCAAACGATTGTTGGTCGAATTTAAGGGTATAATCAATACCTAAAAACTTAACTCTTACAGTTCCAGTAACCTCTACATTAATTGGTTTTTTAGCCAATACATCTTGAACGAAAGGCAATACTGATAATTTAGCTTGCGTTAAGTTAATTACTCCAGTTGTTGTAAGAGTAAATGAATTATTAGGGTAAACTATAAATGTTTCGTTTGATACTGCATTGGCGAAATTTTGCCCTTTAAAGAACAATTTTAAGTCATAACCATACACTTGTACTTGAAAAGCAGAATTGTTAGTTATTTCGACCTCTATTTCAGCCGTTACATCCGTTGCTCCAACTTTTATAACCTTGAAATTTTTGATTTTGTAATCGTAATTCAAAGCCATATCTACTTGATACTTGAAATATCGGTAAAAACCGAACCCAGCCAAAGCTATTCCGCCAAAAATTAATCCTTTTTTCATTTTTTATCTTATTTTTACGTTGACTTGATTTCCGCCAGTTTTTTTAAGAATTAGTCTTTGAAATAAAAATAAAGTAAGTGATGCTCCAAGTAAAAGCAAAGCATATTGAACTACTTTTTTATTTTGATTTTCTCTTTCCTTATCTATCAAGTCCATTTGAGCTTGTTGTTGATTCATAAACTCATCAAGTCTGTTAAATTCTGCTGAATCGTATGTTTTTCCTGCGGTTTCACTTACTGCCATAATTATTTTTTCTTTCCGTTAAACATTGTTATAATTACCAATCCAGCAACCAACACAAGTCCTCCAAAAAAAACTCTTTGTTGTGTTTGATATTTAGTTTCCTCATCAATTCTTGCTTCATCTAAAGCGGTAAATTGAGAAATAGTTTTATTGGTTTCGTTTTGAGCTATTTTATTTAGAACTAACAAACATCCTTTGGTTTCAAAGTCAAGTTTATATTGTGCTAATGTTTTTTTATACCCTTCAATTTCAGAGAGCTTTCTCTTATCGTACAAAGCAAGTTTGCTTTCGGTTGAGATAAGATTAATCATAGATTCGATTTGTTGATTTAAAGTAATGCAATCCATACTTTCTTTGTCAACAACACATCCTAAACTATCATATTTTGCTTTTTGAACATCATATTTTTGTTTAGTGTCTAAATACTCTGCACTATTTTCTTTGCCTTGAGATTTTAGAAAATCCATTTGCATTTGATATAAGTCAAATCCATTCATCGAATCTTTTAAATCATTACAAGTTTTAATATTATCTATTATTGTTAAAGACATACGATTATTTTTTTACAATTATGTATAGTCCAACAAGTAAAACTAACGCTCCTAAACCAATATAAATCTTTTGCTCTACATTATTCTTTGTTAACACAGATTCTTCGCTTTCAATAGCTCCTTTTGTTAATAACAAACCGCTTTCAATTTGTCTTGACTTCTCTATTTTTTGAGAACAACTATTGTTTGTAAATCCAAACTCCATTGTAGTTTTTATATCCTCAAGAGCTTTTAAATAATAATTGTCTGGATTTGACTTTAATCTTTCCGATACAATTTTATCAGAAAGTCTTTTTATAAGTAAGTCGAGAGAAACACAATCAGAAGCTCCAGTACCAAATTCATTTTGAACTTTCTGTATTGCTTCTGACATTAATGTGTCGTAACTTTTATAATTAGCCATAAAATTAAATTTTTATGTTGCTGAAATTAATATTCCCTAATCCAGTTTGCATATTTTGCAATTCAGAAATGGTTTGCTGACTTAATGTTGGCATCCCAATATTTCCTAAAGTTGCACAAGAAGGACAAACTTTGTCAATAGATTCTTTTAATTTTTGAGTTTCAGATTCTGATAGGTTATTAAAATTACTTAAAACACCTCCAACACCTTTGTCTATTACATCCTTTTCGGTAGTGGCAACATATTGCACATTGCTTTTTAAAGCAGTATCGACTTGCGTACCACCCGACTTATAGTAATTAGATAAATTCTCCAACCCTACAAGTTGCGTACTTGCAGTAGTAGGTTTATTTTTTTTAAAATAATAATACCCCAACAAGGCAATACCGCCAAGCATAACTAAAGCACCTATTTTATTTTTGTTTTCCATTACTTTTTATATAGCTTGTAAGCTACTAATGCTACTAATACATAAGCACCACCATATAACCAATATTTATTATAGCTTTTTGAAGCCATTGGAGTAATTGTAGATTCTGCAATAGTTGTGTCTGTTGTAGTTTCAATAGCTGGAGTATTCGTTGGAATAGCTGGAGCTACATTTGGAACATTAGGCACAATTTGCATCCTTTCTATTGGTTGAATTTCGGCATCTAAATCATATATCTTAACATTCCCTAAAGGACTATCAGCCATATATGTATTTGTAGCACCTGCACCTTCATTTAAAGGCGATGTAGTTGCGTAATTATCTTTCTCTACCATAATATAATTTTTAGAACGCTAAACCTGCGTTTGTTACTGTTTTTTTAGCCAAATTATAAGTAAGTAAGTTTGAATATCCTAACTCGCTTCTAAACCACTCAACTAAATCTTGGTCTTTATAACCAAACAACCAAGCTGAAATAGTAGGCTCTCCATCAATGTAATAACTTTTCTTCCCAAAAGTATTATACACTTTTAAGAAATCGTCTTTCTTTTGAAGTTTTTCTAATACAGAATAAATGGTATCTTCGTCAGTACCATTGTCTTTCATAGCATTATACAATTGATTTGAATAAGTATTTGCTAAAGCATCTGAAATAGTAACTTTTGTAACATCTACATCTAAAGGTTTAAAATCACTTGCCCCGATTGATTTGTTAGAAAACAATCCAGTAATACCAGATTGAGTTCTTTTTACAATAGTATATCCTATAACTACAATAGCAATAGCTCCGCCAACATATAGTAACGGTTTTTTATTATCTTGAATAAAATTACCTGCTTGTCCGATGTAGTTTTTCATAGTTTTAGTTTTTTACTGTTGAACCTCCTTGTGTATTTATGGTCTTACCATTAAACACGAAAGTAGGCTGATTTGCTTTAATGGCATTTGCCCAAGCTGATAAAAACTCTGGCTTAAAAGTTTCAATAAAATTTCTGTTTGCGTGCTTTCCTGCATTGATAATAGTATCTACGTTTGCAATTGAATCTGCGCTTGTAGTGTTCGTTTTAATTCTTTTGTATATTGCATATCCACCACCAACAAGGATAGCTAATGCAACAACTTGGAATACCATTTCTTTTTTCATTTTTTAAACTGTTTGGTTAGTTGTAGTGCTTTCTTTTTTGCCTAACCTTAAAGATTCAAGCAATTTTTTGATAGATTCATAAGCAGTTACATAAGGAGCAGTTTCTGAACTTGTAGTTTCATCTGCTACTTCTACTGGCGGATTAAGATTAACGGTAACTTTGTTTTCGTTTTTCTTTTTCCCATACAAATAAGCGCCTACACCGATTAAAACTGCACCAATAACGTAATATGTGGTATGTTTTTTCATAACTTATTATTTTGTGATTATCTTATTATATTCTTCAAGACTGATACTTTTTTTACCAGTTACCGCTAATAATCTCGCTTGTGTTAGCACACCAAATATATCATCTACTTTCAACTGACCTAATGCAGTTTGTAATTGACCTACCTCTGGAGAAACTGTTCCTTTAGATAGAACTTTTTTAAAGTCTAACATTGCGCTTGTATCTGGCTTGTTTAAATCCTCACTTACTGGATTAACTTTTTTTCTGTTCATAAGGTAATAACCTAAACCAACAAGGGCAACAGATGCTATAATAATTTTACTTTTTTGTGTCATTTTTTTTTGTTTTATCGTATTACCATTTTATTTTTTTCAAAGTTTCTGATAAAATTATTGATTCTATCATAACGCTTTTTGTTTTGCTGACTTGGAGAATCCTTGAACACTTCTAAAAATGCTTGAAACGCTTCAATTCTCGGATACCCTAAACCTAAATATATCAAAAGTCCGTTAATATCGGCTTCTGATTCGTTATCCATATCTTCGTTAACGTAGAAATGGCTAAACTCGTGGCAAAGGATAGCGAACTTCATTGGAACTGTATAATCATCAAATTGCTTTTTAGAAACTTGAATCCTTCCAGTTACTTTTGAAATTCTCGCTGGAGTTGTAAGCTCTCTACCATCTTTATTGACAATAGTCGGTAAGTATTCAATCATAAATTCTCCGTTGTCTGACTGATACGATTTATTCGTAGCCAAATAAGGAGAATTAAAACAAAATCTTTGTGCAAAATCTACAAAATGCTTGACATCTCCGTTTTTAATATCAACAACATCCATTCTTTTTTCAAGAGGGGTTTTGTCAACAGAAACAACTTCAATGTTTTTTTCTTGTTCTTTTGGAGTATTTCCTTTTTTATCGTCATAAACCGAAAGAACCACATTATCCGAAGTAATAGGAAGTCTTATGTAAAAATCCTCGACACTCTGAACTGTTTTATATCTGTCGGTAAAAACAATTTTAGGTTTCGCTTCATCGTAAATCTTAATTCTGACGATAGTAGGCGTTTTAACCTTTATTTTTACCGCCAAACACATTTCATCGTATCTGGTATTTATCCTAAAATTCATATTACTTATTTTTGTTATAAATTTTGTATGCTAATGCACCCCCGATAACCACTAAACTTGACAACAATAACCACTTATTAAGACCGAAAACTTTGTTTTTATCCAAAGATGGCTGATTTACCTTATTTAAGCCTAAAGCATCTTCAAATTTAGTCGTATCTAAAGCATCTCCTTCGATACCATCAATACCTTTAAATTTTTTGTTAGGTATAATTTCGCCTTTTTCTTTTTCTCTTTCAATCCAATCTTTGAAACTTAAAGTAGTGTTACTTTCTTTCCAAAGTTGATTTGCACTCTTGTTAAAATTGTCCATAGTTTATTTTGTTGTTACAGTTGTTGATTTCAATTCATCAGAAGTCATGCTTTCAACTTCTTTTTTAGGCGCATAATAACCTTTGTAAAGATAAGCTAATACACCTACACCAACTGAAAATAAAACTGCGCCAAATATTTTCTTCTTCTTATTCATCTGTTGTGATTTTAATTAACAAAGGCTTAAAAAAGCCTTTGAATTAGGCTTTTTGACTTTTTCTCCAAGCCTTTCCTACAACCCATACGGTTGCGAACAATACTACTAATCCAACACCTACACTTACTAAATATTTAGTAGTTACTGTTGATTTTACATCTTCTTTTACTGCTTCTGTTGTTTGTGCTACTGATTCCATTTTTAAATTTTTTATAAAGTTAGTATTTTTTTTAATTAATTTTTGAATTGATTTATTCTTGTGATTTTTTCCAGCCTTTTCCGATGATATAAGAATATCCGTAAACTACTGCGAAAGATAAGGCAAGTCCTACAACTGCACCTAAAACATTTTCTTTTTTCATTTTATTTTTATTTAAAATTATACGTTTTGAGCTTTGTTTTTATTAGTACTCCATTGATGATATACTAATCCAACAAACGCTACCGCTAACACTCCTAAAATTAAGTTTGATTTTTTCATTTCACTTATTTTTTATTCACAATCATAGCGGTTGCAACACCACCTATAATAGCTCCAATTAAACCACTTACATAGATATTTTTATCTTTGTAATAACCTACCATAAGACCTAATACAAGACCAGTAACTGCACCGTTTACAGATGCTTTTGTAGTAAGCAAAAGAATATCTCTTTTATCTTGACTTACAATGTCCTTTACTTCTTGTAGGTAGTCTGTTTTAGTTTCTTCTTCCATCTTATTCAGATTTACTTTTTGTTACTGCAAATATTACTACTCCCAAAATAACAACTGCTCCAATTCCTAATCCAACGTAAAGCATTGTGTTACCAGAAGGTTTAGCACTTGCGCTTTGAGCTTGCGCTCTTGTAGCTTCAAGTTGTAATTGAGCAATAGCTAATTGATTTTTAGCTTTGTCCGCTTCAATTTGAGCTTGTTGATTTAATAATTGCTTTTGTTGATTTGAAGCAATCAAACCAGTTCCAAGATTAAGAACGCTTCCAATACCTTGACTAATAGTGTTCTGACCTGCTTCTGTACTAAAATATCCCATTTTTCTATTTTTTTTAAATTAATTCTTTATTGGCTTCAACAAATGATGCGAAATCATTTCTAAAAGATTCAGAAGAAACTAATCCATTTGTAACCGCTTCTATTAATTGAGAAACGTTATAGTTCTGCGCATCAAGTACAACTACATTTTTATTAAGCATTTCAGCGACTTCTTTAGGGAATAATACTACTGTTCTACCTATTATTATTGCTAATACTTCTTGTTCGCTCATAATATTATTTTTTTACCATTTTATAAGTAAGAAATCCCAATAAACCAATTCCTACTAAACCTAATACAACATAAATTGGAGTAGCATTAAATTCAGCACCATTGTTAGCACCGCTATTTCCAGATTGTGATTGTAATTTTTCCAATTCAATAGAAGCATCTGCTAATTTTACTTTAGCTTCGTTTTCTTTCATTTTTGTATAGTCAGAGAATAATCCTTGACCTAATAAAAGATACTTTTCAAATCCACTTATTTTATCTGCACCACTTGTAGTTGTAGATGTTTGTTTTGGAGTTGTTGCAGGCACTTGTGATGAAAGACTTTTGAACAAAGGGTCTGTTGGGTCAAATGATGAATCGTAAGTAAAACCATTTACATTACTATAAGCACCACCCATATTAGAATAAAGTCCAGACATATTTGAAGTAAGACCACTTACTACATCTTCGCTTTGAACTAATTTAGTAAAATCTTTTTCAAAAGACTTTGAATTTTTTAGCATTTCAGTTACTACTAATGCTACTTGCATATCATTAGAGTTACTTGGCACTACTACGCCATTTTTCAACAATAAGGCGATTACATCTCCTTTTTTGTTCTTTACTGCATACATAACAATAAATGCTCCTAAATCTGATTTTGATTTCATACTTGTTATTTTTTATAGATTAAAGCAGTAACAATAAATAGAGTAGCAACAACTAACACTATATTAGTTTGATGCGCCATAGTTTCGGTTTTAGCTTCTTTCGGAGCTTCACTTCCACTTGCGTTAAAATAATGCTCTTGGTTTCTTGCGCCTTTGCATTTACCACAAGAACATTCAGCTTTTTCATCTTTAGAATTTAATTCTAAAATGATGTCTTTGTCTGGATGATATTCCATCACTTTAACCAACGCTGGCTCTCCCACTTGGGAAACCAACTCGCTTAAACTTTGCCCTAAATTTCTACGGTCTGTAACTTCATAACCAAAAGAATTGATTATAAGTTCCGCACCTCTCGGGTCGTTATCGGCAACATATTGATATACTGACATATTTGTTTTTTTATAAAAAAAGGCAAGTAGAATTGAATCATACTTGCCCTTTTTCAATTATACAATTAATTGGTTTTTATCTCATTAAGATAATTATCCTTTAATTCTAATAGTTTGACCATTAGTAACTGGTGGAGTACCAAATTGTTTGCTTACAGAATTACCGCCTAATGCACGAGATAGGTTTATGTTATCTGCTGGGTAGAAGTATAATTTCACAGTAGCATTTGCCAATACTTGACGAATGATAATTTTAGTGAAACCATCAATTCTATACGCATATTTCATAGCGATAATTGTAGTTTGTTGCTGATATGGGTCAATAGTTGGCACTAAAGTTTTTTGCGCCAAGTTACCATTTGCATCTTTAGTGTTAACACTTAAAGTTTCTAACACTTGGTTAGCAGTAGCTGATTGGATATAAGTTAAACCAACTGAATAAGGATTATTCATAAATTGGTATAACATCTCACGATAGTTTACATCTGAAATTCCAGAGCTAATTGTAATTGAACCAATTACTAAATCTCCACCTGCGGTAAAACCAGAGTTGTTGATGTATTGGTAAGAACCTAATACTTCAAAGTTAGACACTGCTGCACCAGAAGTAGAAGTTACATTTACGATATACGGTTGAGAAGTTTGAACATTTTGGCTTCCCATTCCTTCTGCGTTGAAGAAATCATCTCCAGTAAATGATAAATCATTATCGATGAATCCATCAGCGTTTGAGAAAGATTCCATTGCGTTTCTTTGCGCATTGGCTAAATACTTACGAACGTTTGACATTTTAATTAATTTTTATTGTTTGATAAATTTGTTTTTTTACTCTTGTGTTGGCACTTCTAAAGGTGCAACGATGCTTTTTGACAAAAACTTTCTTTCGATTGCATTTGCGATTAATACTCCAACGATTACATATCCAACCGCTTTTGCTAAAGTTACAAGTTCATTTTTCATTACAGAATGATTAAATTATTATTAATGATATTTATATACAGATATAATATCACTTTCCAAAAGTATAATAAATACATATTATAAAGACAAACTTTTTTATAATTAACCGAAACTACAATGCCTTAAAAAAGTTTCATTTAAGAAAATAAAAAAGCCACCCTATGTGGATGGCTATTGTAGTATGTATGTTTTTGGATTATTTTATAAGTAAGTAGCCAGTAGCTCCTATTCCTATGTAAGCAAACAACTTATATATAAATGTAGCATTTTTGGATTTCCTCAATTCTTTTTTATAGGAATTAGATATTACCTCTTGCTTTGATATTACTTCATCCTTGTAAGAAATTACTAATTCAAGATTTGATTTCTGTTTACTCAACACATTAATTACGCTATCTTTCACAGAAACTTTTTTTTCCAAAAGAGAAATGTTATTTTCGGTAAGTTTTAGCTTCGCCTTACATACATCTCCAGAAACCAAATCATTGGCTATTTTTTTGGCTAACTCTACATCAATAACGACCTTATTATTTGTAACGGTCTGCGAAATACTTTTCCCACTCAACATTACCGTAAGAAGCAAAAGAACTAATTTGATTTTTTTCATAAATTTTTAGATTTTGAATTTTTTTATTATTAATGTCGATACCGTTGTCAATTTTTGTGATTTCGGTTTTGAAGCTATCCAACTTTCTCTGAAGTTTTTTATTTTCTTTGTAAACTGAATTTAGTTCCGATTTTACTTCTTTAATTTCGTCTTTTATATATTCAATTTTATCGCTATCCTTTAAATTGAAAAAGTTGTTGACTAATAGCATTAGCAATACTACTATTAATAATCCTATTTTAAAGGATTCTCTATCTATATTACTATCTTTAAGCATAAGTCTGATATGTAGTTTTACCTTTTACTTTTATTGCTCTTAAAATCTGCTTACGTTGTTTGCCAGTAGATTCAAAAGAAACGTGTACCCAATCTGGAGCATCTTTAGTTCCAAATTCCCAAATCATCTGGTCAAAGTTTAAGTTTCCTTTGATGTATTCAAAAACCATTTTATTGGTTACACCATTAGCGCTTCCATCCATATCAATATCAATTGCTTCTCCAGTACAATGTTGGCTTGACAAACTACCTCCAATAGCATCATTAAGAGCTTTACTTCTGTAACCAGAAGAAATATGAATTGGTACACCAAAATGTTTCCTAATTGGCTCAAAAATATTTTCAGCTAATTTTTTAAAATTTTCTAAATGCTCTGCGGTAGGCTGATTGCTAATTCCTTTTCTTTTTGCACTATCGCTTCTTGTAACTTCTGCTAAATCTAAATGTTCTGATATTTTCATAATTTATTTTTTTACTAAATATTTTCTCTAATGAATTATTTTATTCAAAATTAGAAAATATAATTATTTATTGTTTTTTGCTTTTCGTAATAATTCATTGTTGTGAAACTACTTTTTGTATTTTTAAAGTTGACTTTTACCCAATCTGAAGGAGGACTAAATGCTCCAAAGTTTTGATACTCAAAAGCCGTTGAACTTGTTAAGTCAAAAAGTAATTGATGGCTATCTCCTTTTGAAAATTCAATTTTATATCCGTGTAATTTATATTCGTCAATGTAATTTTTTATTTTTTCTATTTGTACCGCATCCAAATGTGGTTTAAATCCAAATTTCAAACTTTTATCGTCTTTTCCGTGAGTAAGGATGAAACAACGATTTTCAAATAAGTAATGGTCAATAAATTTTCGTTGATTGATAACCGAAACGTTTTTATATTTTAGCTCAATATAAGACTTAAAAGCCGAATTTACGATATAACCAAAAGAGCCAGAATGATTGTCATTGCAAATATTTACAATATGGATTTCACTATAATACTTAATTAAAGCATCTATTAAAGTTATTTTGAAACTTAAAGCAACATCAAATGCTTTTTGATTATCCATATTTTGAGGTAATTCGTGTCCGCCTCTGGTAGTCAATCCGTTGTACCCATCCATAAAATCGCCTAAATCGTGGATTAGAAGTTTATTTGATTTTTGATTATTGACAATTTCATTTGCAAATATATCACGCCTTTTAAAAAGCTCATCTTCGTTCCAAACTCCATCATATAAAGAATGTCCATCACTAACTTTCATCCCAACGTGTATGTCGGTTAAAACGGCTCTATCAAACAAGGCTATTGAATTTACAATTTTCGGCTTTATGTCAACTGGGATAATTTTACCTTCAAAAAATTTTGAGAAGTCAATTTTCTCTAAATCTACACTCGATTCTTTTATTGGCTCTGAAATTATCCATTGTTGACCATTTGTAACATTGGTAGAAACTCTTTTAATTTCGTGGTTTAAAGGAATGTCAATTAATTTTTTTTGACCTAACTTTTCAACAGTAGAAATAACTTTTCCGTTATCATTTAGAGTTCTTCGGACTTCTTTAAATTCGGTTTTATGAAAATCTCTTAATTTATTCAGTTGCTGAATTTTTTCTTTTGAGAGCGAGTACTTACAATTTCCTTTCGTATTTGAAATTTTATTTTTCAAAACCAAACCCAAAGCAATAGCTTCCATTTCGCTCAATCTAAATCTTTGATTTGACATAAGTTAGATTTTTTTGTATTTCATATTGCACTTTTATATTTTATAGAAATAATTCATTTTTTATTTTCTACTGTTTTTGTTCCAAAGTAATAAGAGAAAATCAAAAGTATCAATGTTTTAATTAAGTCGAATAATTGACCATCCTCTTGCTTCGATAATAATGCTATTTTAAAGGCTATAACCTTGTCGGCTACCCAAACCCCAACAAGAGCAGTAAATATTAGAAGTATGAATCTAACTAATATTTCCTGCGTATTGTCAGCGAAAAGTTTGTTGACTAAATATAAACAAATGAAAATTAGCAGTAAAGACATTACTACTCCGCTAATCATTATTATTTCATTCTCCGAACTAAACACTATTTCTTGCCAAATATTTTTTCAGCTCCAGTTATTCCTAAAGCTCCAAAAGATAATAACGCTACTGCGTTCACTAATGATTCGCTTGGTGCAGTAGTAACGTGAGTGAAACTATTAGCAAACATAGTTCCGAATAAAGTCAATGAACCTATAATACCTACAAATCTTTTTGAACTTGGCGAGTTGTTTTCACAAAATAATTGAGCAATAAAACCTCTCTCTTTTACTTCCTTTTTATTTTCCATTTTACTGAATTTTAATTGATTAATTCTGTAAAAATAAAAAATTAATCTAAATAGTAAGCCATTATCCTTTGCTTCTGCTCTTTTACTGCTGATTCTGGCGTATGAACCTTTACTCCTTTACCTAAATCTCTACGTTGCAACATTGGAGAAATTATCTTTTTATAATTGTCCGACAAATACTGCTCCACAATAGTTTCAAATTTCTTTCTGTCAACTCCTTTAATCTTTTCATCTTCAATATCAACGTAACAGAAATACCTTTGGTTATTATAAGTATGATACTCATTATTAACATAATTTTCTACTAATTTAAGCATTTCGTACTTATCTTCAAATTTAGTTCTGTGCTTATCAACACTATCAGTATTCTTGTGAAATCTTATCCAATTAAGATTTTGCCAAATTTTCGGACTAACCCTCCCAACAGACTGAAAATGTAAAATAATATCAGTATCGGTATGACGATTAGTACAAATAGCACCAACCAAATCGTTTGGTAGATAATCAGAAATGTATCTGTTAACATCTTCAATAAGTAATAAGCCACCTCTATAATCATTTAAAACTTTAAACAAAACTTCTTGGATTTCTCCAATTGTCATTCTTTTTCCATCATCGTGGAAAGGTCTAATTCTTCTTGCTTCAATTTTTGGATGCGCTGAAAATCGCATTACATCCGCAACTTTTAATCCTTTTATGTGTTCAAATTCATCGTTTACATCCAAAATCAATGCTCTACGAGGAGCAACTCCTTTGGCTGGATTACCAGCTATATATTGTTCAATCATTTTAGTAGTTTGGTATGTCTTACCACAACCTTTTCTACCTACGGCAACCCCTAATTTTGGTTCTCTTTCTTCCATATTACAAAAAGTTTTTTAGTTTAAATATGAAAAACGACAACCAAATAACAAGGGCAAGTAGTATTACCAACAAGCCTTTGTTATTATCGTTGTTATTTTGTGAATTTAATTCCATTTTTTATTTCTTTGGTGTTCTTGGTGTTCTCGGTGTTCTTGGCTTTTTAGCAACCGCAGAAGTTCTTCTTTTTCTAACTGGTTTAGTAGGCTCATCGCTTAATTTTGATAATTCAGAAAGAATATCTTTATCTCCAAATTGTGGCATACCACTTGGCTCTACATATTCTTCTTTAAAACCTCCAGTACTTTTCAAGTTATTAAATACACTTCCTGCTTCCTCTGGCTCAAAAAATTCAACTTGTTCCTCTAAATTAGTTTTAGGAGCAGTTCTTTTTGGTCTGCTTACAATTTCTTCTTCTACTACATTACTTACACTATCGTACTCATCAAAACTTTCTTCCTTTTTAGGAGCTGATGGTGTTGGTGTAGGTGTTGGAGTTGGTGTAGGTCTTTGAGTTTCTCTTATTGCCAAAGTGTTTTCTCTCAATGAATCCAAAATGTTATTTGCGGTTTTACGCAACATAAATGCTTGTGCTGATTTCGTTCCTAAATCCGTAACAAAATAGTAAGCTAACAATTGCTCGTCAGTCATACCAATTCCACGTTTCTTGAATACACGCACCAATGGTGGTCTTACCTTATCTTTGAAATCATCACTTACTTCAAAAGCATCTTTAATACTATTGTTGTATTCAACTGCAAAATCCTTAACTCCTAAATTACCGCTTTCAGTAGGTAATTGGATATTAGGGTCGATTTCTCCTTCTGCAATTAATGAATCTAATTTATCTTCGCTAATTTCTGGTATCTTACCTAAAAATCCACAACCTTTTTCATAGATGTCTAATGTCATTTCTGCCATCATCTCCGCACCCATAGTCTTTTCCTTGCCATCTAATTCGCTATACGCTTCATTAAAAGGTTTTGCTGGTTCTTTTTCTGCTTCTTCTCCAGCACCACCTTCAAAATCATCAAAGGATGGCGGTTGATAAGTTGGTTCTTCCAAATCCGCAACTACTTCCGCATCATCGTAAATTTTATGATTAGTGTACGACCTTTGTTTTACTGGCGCATCTAAAGGAGAAAAATCATCCATAATTATCTCCGCTTGTTCAAATGTTTCTTGATTACTCATTATCTATTGTTTTAAGTTTTTTATTTATGTTTTCAATTCGTTCTATGATAAAAATATCTGATTTTAGCTTTGGGTTCAACTCGTTTACTTCTGCTAAATACAAAGAAACCAAATTGTTTGGCTTCTTAATTAAAAAGGAAATATCGGCTAAATCTAAATTCAAACGTTCTTTTAAAATAAAAGCAGTAATACCTATTGCATACCTTCTATTATTCTTTCTCATTCTGGAATAGAAATCATCGGTTGCTATATTAAATTCATCACAAACGATTCTTATTATTCCGTGAGATTGTTGCTTTATATTTTCATCTAAAACGCTAATATTTTCTCTGGATATTTTAAGTAATTCCATTGTTTTTTCAGCGCCTATTATTTGAATAGTACTGCTTAATTCGGATAAAACATCCGAAAGTTTGTTGTTAGTT
>Ga0114974_10000760_pt1 | contig 26439 bp, 22 predicted proteins | sample S_130206_EF_Meta_FD_87318 | JGI IMG/M metagenome (GOLD analysis project Ga0114974, IMG submission 87318) | Freshwater microbial communities from Lake Simoncouche, Canada to study carbon cycling - S_130206_EF_MetaG | ecosystem: Environmental > Aquatic > Freshwater > Lake | place: Lake... | reverse complement strand
GGCCATCGCTTTTGGCCAAAGCGCCGGGCTCGACATGCCGCAGGTGCTCGACGTGATCGGCAAGGGGGCCGCGCAGAGCTGGCAGCTCGACAACCGCGGCAAGACCATGGCCGCCGGAAAATTCGATTTCGGATTTGCCGTCGACTGGATGCGCAAGGATCTTGGCCTGGTGCTGGACGAGGCGCGACGCAACGGAGCGCGGCTGCCAGTCACGGCGCTGGTCGACCAGTTCTACGCGGACGTGCAGCAAATGGGCGGCGGACGCTGGGATACCTCCAGCCTGATCAAGCGCCTGACCCCGTCTTGAGACGCCGCCGGCGAGCCGGGCTCGCCTCAGGAGGTGGGCGCTGGCATGCTCCGCTTGAGTTCCTCTTCCGAAATGATCTCCAGCACCCGGACTACTTTTTCTACGCCACGGGTGCCGCGCGCAATTTCGGTCGCCCGGTCGGCCTCGCGCTGGGTCACGCGGCCCATCAGGTAGACGGTGCCACGTTCGACGACGACCTTGAAGGAGTTGGCAAATACATCCTTCGCGTCGATCATCGACGCTTTGACCAGGCCCCTAGTCAAAGCGTCGGTGGAGCGTTGCGTCAGCGTTGCGTTGGGCTGCACTTCCAGTTCGTTGACGATCGCCCGCACATTGTCGACGCCCGAAACGATCTTGTGGACCAGCGGCTTGTCCTGGGCATTCGGAATCTGCCCGGTTAGCAGCACCTGGCGGTTGTAGCTGGTCACCGTGATGTTGGCGCGGTCACCAATGCTCGAGCGGATGCGCCCGAAGGACCGTAGCTCGATGCCTTCGTCCTCGAGTTGCGTTCCCGATGTGCGGCGATCGGTCGCCACCAAGGTGCTCATGGCGACGCCTCCCAGCACGGCTGGCGCGCACCCAGAAAGGCTTCCCGCGAGCGCCAACGCGCACATCGCCGTCGCGCCATAGATTCCGGTCTTCAGTTTCATGGTGTAGTTTCCTCTTGTTCACCCAGCAATTGACTATCCACCGCATCGCAAATACAGTGCAACGCAAGCATGTGTACCTCGAGTATGCGCGCTAGGCGATCGTGCGGCACACAAATATGCATGTCGGTGTCGCGCAACGCGCTCGCCATCTTTCCGCCGCCATGGCCACTCAGGCCCACCACGATCATCTCCCGCTCGTGCGCTGCGGCTATCGCCTCATGCAAATTCGCACAGTTTCCGTCGGTCGATATCGCCAGCAAGATGTCGCCCGAGTTCCCCAGCGCACGGATCTGCCTTGAAAAAACCGCGCTGAATGCCTGCGCATTGGCAATCGCCGTCACCGTCGCGCTGTTGACCGCCAGCGCAATCGCCGCAAGCTCCGGCCGTTCGCGCTCGAAATGACCGACAAATCCCGCCGCAAATTGCTCAGCTGCGGCAGCGCAGGCGCCGTTGCCGCACGACAGTACCTTGCCGCCACTGGTCACGCAGACCACGATGGCCTGCACCGCTGCCGCGATAGGGTGGCTCAGGACCTGCGCCGCCTGATAGTTCAGGTCGGCACTGTCGATGAAGTGTTGTTCGATCCGCTGCTCGAGCATGCTTGCGATGATAACCGTGGCCTGCGCCGCCGCGCCCTGCTTCGCCGCCGACACAAGGGCTTCGATGCCTTTCAGCCGGCGTCAAAGGCGCCGCGTAGCCAGACCAGGTGTGCGTCCTCGAGCAGCACAACGTCGAAGCGGCAAGGCGGCGGTTGGGCCAGACGCATGAGATAGTGGCGGGCGGCAAACACAATGCGCCTTTGCTTGGACGCATCGACGCTGGCGCCAGCGCCTCCGTGCGCCGTTGCGCGGCGTGCCCGCACCTCGACGAATACCAAGGTGCCATCGGCCGCGCGCATGATCAGGTCGATTTCACCGCCCCCGCGTCCGGGGGTCCGATAATTGCGCTGGAGCAGCTGCATGCCAGCTTGCTGCAAATGGCGCAAGGCGGCGTCCTCGGCGGCGTCACCGGACTGCTTGCTCGTCGCAGCGCCCATGGCCGCCCTTCAACCTGGAACTTCGCATTGACTTCTTCCTATGCCTCGGCACTGGCCGCAGCGAGCGACGCGGCCTCTTCGCAGCATTATCCGATCGCCGCGCTGTATATGGTTGCGACGCCGATCGGCAATTTGGCCGATATCAGCCTGCGCGCGCTGCACACGCTGCAGATCGCCGATACGATCGCTTGCGAAGACACACGCCACACCCAGACCCTGCTGCGGGCCTATGGCATCGACAAGGCCGCCGCCAGGCTGCTGCCGCTGCACCAGCACAACGAGCGTGAGGCGGCGGCGTTGGTGGTCGAGCGGCTGCGTCAGGGCCAGCGCGTGGCCTACGCCAGCGACGCCGGCACGCCGGGCATCAGCGACCCGGGTGCGCGACTGGTGGCGGCAGTGGGCGCAGCCGGCTTGCGCGTGATCCCGATCCCGGGCCCCAGCAGCGTGACCGCAGCGCTGAGCATCGCCGGTATCGAGACCGATGCAGCTGCGCACGGCAGCTTTGTATTTGCCGGGTTTCTGCCATCCAGGTCCGCCGAGCGGGCGGCGCGAATCGCCGATCTTGCAACCGAAGACCGCAGCGTGGTGCTGCTGGAAGCACCCCACCGGATCGAGGCGCTCGCTGGCGCGCTGGCGGTTCTGGGGCCGCGACAGCTCACCGTCGGGCGCGAACTGAGCAAGCAGTTCGAGGAAATAGCGAGTGTCCAGGCGCAGGGGTTCACGGCCTGGCTGCAGGCAGACGCTAACCGCTGCCGCGGCGAGTTTGTTCTGGTGCTGCACCCCCAGCCGGCGAGCAAGGGCGCGGGTGACGAGCTGCGGGTACTCAGGCTGCTGCTGGCCGAACTGCCGCTCAAGAGCGCCGTGCGCATCGCCGCCGAGATCAGTGGCGCTTCGCGCAACGCCTTGTACGACGCAGCGCTGGACATCAAAAATGGTGCGGCTTAGCAATCACCCCTAGAATGCGCAGCGCGCCCACGCGGCCGCATCCCCGACACCTTAACCCGGAGGCCTCCTATGCTCACCTTTTATTACAACGCTGCGCCCAACCCGATGAAGGTCGCGCTGCTGCTCGAAGAGCTGGGCCTGCCCTTTGAGGCTGTGCCGATCGATACGCGCAAGGGGGAGCAGTTTTCCGATAGCTACCGCGCCATCAACCCCAATGCCAAGGTGCCGGCGATCGTCGACGACGGCGTCACGGTTTTCGACAGCAACGCGATCCTGCTCTATCTGGCGGACCGTGAAAAGAAGTTTGTTCCGCTCGACGCTGCGTCGGCACCGCGCGCCAGCATGTTGTCGTGGCTGATGTTCATCGCCAGCGGGGTCGGTCCATTTTCAGGGCAGTCGGTGCATTTTCGAAACGCTGCGCCCGAGCCCAAGGCGTACGCGCTCAACCGCTACGACTATGAAGCGCACCGCCACTGGCAACTGCTCGAGGACCACCTGGCGCATCACCATTACATGCTTGACTCCGGCTACTCCATCGTTGACATGGCGTTCTGGGGCTGGGCGCGGCTGCTGCCCTATGTGCTGGGCACCGACGACACCTGGACACGCTACCCGCAGATCAAGCGCCTGCTCGACGAAATCAGCGAGCGCCCGGCTGCGCAGCGCGCCGAGCAGCTAAAGGCGCGCCACGCCTTCAAAGCCGAACTCGACGCCGAGGCGCGCCGCTTCATGTTCCCGCAAAACGAGCGCCTGAAGCAGTAAGAGGTGGGCGCGCCGCGTTCGACGGCCCGTGCCGATCCGGTGGTCGTCGCTCGCCTGATCGGCGCACCCCATCAGCACACCGCCCACCGCTAGCCAGTCGACTCCGGGCTCCGTTTAGCGCCACGCGCGCTGGCGCAGCCAGGGACTGACGCGGTAGCGTTCGCCACGGTAGTAGGCGTCGAGCGCGTCGAGCAAAGCGATCGCGGCTTGCGGGTTCCAGTTTGCCAGCCACTCGAAAGGCCCCGCCGGGTAGTTCACCCCCAACCTCATCGCTGCGTCGGCGCCGTCGACCGTACAGACGCCCTGATGGACGGCGTCGGATGCCTCGTTGATCAGCATCGCCAGCGTTCGCGCCACCACAAGGCCCGGCACATCGGCGACGCGCAGTGGCTGCAGGCCCAGCGCATGGAGCCACTGCTCGGCCTCTTGCACCCAGGCTGCGCTGGCGCGCAGCGACGGCGCCCAGGCCAGGGCAGCGCCAGGCGCGAGGGTGAATGCCAGGTCGAAAACCGCCACCTCGGCCCCCGTCTCGGAGGCGGTTCTTCCATCGGTCATGCGCAACGCACCCGATGGCACTTCCAGGCCCATCCAGTCGCTGCCCGCGACGCGGTCGATCCGATGGCCGGCCTGCAGCAGGCTGGCGGCAAAGTGATCGGCCATCGACCCCTGGCCGTGCAAGCGGACCACCTGGGGCTCGCGAGGCGGGGCTAGCGGCGCCGAGGCGGGCGGGGGCCTGGTGCCAGCATGGGCATGGTCGTAGAAGCCGCGGCCTGATTTCCTGCCAAGCAAACCGCCGTCGACCATCTCGCGCTGCAGCAGCGAAGGCGTGTAGCGCTTATCGAAGAAGTTCGCCTCGAAAACCGACTGGGTGACGGCGAAATTGGTGTCGTGGCCAATCAGGTCCATCAGTTCGCAGGGCCCCATGCGAAAGCCCACCGCGCGCAGGCATTGGTCGATCACCTCGGGTGTACAGGCACGCTCCTGTAACAGCCCGAGGGCTTCGGCATAAAAAGGGCGGGCGATCCGATTGACGATGAAGCCCGGCGTTGATCGGGCATGCACCGGCTGCTTGCCCCAGATGGTCGACAGCGCGTATACCGCCGCCGCTGCCGCCACGTCGGTCTGCAGGCCCGACACCACCTCGACGAGCTTCATCAACGGCACCGGATTGAAGAAATGCATCCCGACCAGCCGGCCCGGATGTTGCAAACCGCTGGCCATCGTGGTCACCGAGATAGACGAGGTGTTGGTCGCGAGGATGCAGTGCGCGCCAACGATGGTTTCGAGTTGCTTGAAGAGACCGCGTTTGTCGTCGAGCCGCTCGACGATGGCCTCGACCACCAGTCGGGCATGTCCTGCCGCGCCAAGTGAGGCAATGGGTTGCACCCGCGCCAGCGTCTGCGCAGCCGCCGAGTCGCTCAAGCGGTTCTTGGCAACCAGCGCGTCCAGCGTCCCGGCGAGCCGATCCCTTGCCTGCAGGGCGGCGCCGTCCCGCGTGTCGTGCAGCATCACCGTGTGGCCCGCCTGTGCTGCCACCTGCGCGATGCCCAGCCCCATGATTCCCGCACCAACGACCAGCACCGGAGCGCCTGGCAGGTTGTAGCTCGTGTCCATCAATAGGTTTCCAGGTGCAGGCGGCCTTCGGCGTTCAGCGAAGCTGCCACGGTGTCCCAGTGTAGCCCGGCCTGCTGCGCGACATCGCGCAGCGCCAGTACAACGCCGTCTTCCATGCTCTTGAGCCCACAGACATAAAGGCAGGTGTTGGCGTCGCGTAGCAGGGCGCCAAGGTCGGCGGCGCGCTCGCGCATCAGGTCTTGCACATAGCGCTTGGGCTGGCCGGGAACGCGCGAAAAAGCGAAGTTGATGTCGATGAAATCCGTCGGCAGGCTCTGCAGCGGTCCGAAATAGGGCAGTTCTTCCTTGCTCCTGGCGCCGAAGAACAGCATCAGTGTGCCGGGCTCAAATTTGCCGCCGGCGCGCAGGCGCCGGCGCCATTCGGTCATGGCGCGCATGGGCGCGCTGCCAGTGCCGGTACAGATCATCACGATGTTCGACCGGGGGTGGTTGGGCATCAGGAAGCTGCTCCCAAAGGGGCCGGTCACCTGCACCTGGTCGCCCACCTGCAGGTCGCACAGGTAGTTCGACGCGACGCCGCGCACGGGCCGGCCCTGGTGGTCCTCAAGCACCCGCTTGACCGTCAGCGACAGGTTGTTATAGCCGGGACGCTCGCCGTTGCGCGGGCTGGCAATTGAATACTGGCGCGCATGGTGCGGTCGCCCGCTGGCGTCGAGTCCGCCGGGGACGATGCCGATCGACTGGCCTTCTAGCACCGGGAACGGCATGGCACCGAAATCGAGTACGACATGGTGCGTGTCGTAGTCATGGCCCACCGCCGTGACACGCACGTTGCCGGCGACGGTGGCCGTCACGAAGCGTGCAGCCGCCTTCGGGCCATAGAGGTTCGTGTAGGGGTGTGCCGCCGACCATGGCGCGATCGTCGCGCCGTATGGCACGCGGCTGGCATTGGACCCAAGCGCTGAGCCGGCAGAAAATTCGGCGCGCGCTGCATCGGCGCGCGCGGTGCCGGCCGGCGGTGGCTCTGGCGTCCGCTCGGGCGGTAGGGCGTCCCAGCGGAACTGCTCCGACACGCTGTAGGCGCTGGCGCGCGCCACGGTACGCCAGTTGTCGATTGAGCCGGTAGGGCAAGGCGCTATGCAAGCCATGCAGGAGTTGCACCGGTCGGCGTCGACCACATAATTGCGGTCGTCGTGCGTAATGGCGCCTACCGGGCAACTGGCCTCGCAGGTGTTGCAGCGGATGCAGATCTCCGGATCAATCAGGTGCTGCTGGATGGCTTTTTCTGCGTCGACCTCCAAGGCGATCTCCAGTGGCACGAGGTGTCAGTTGAAGCGCACATAGTCGAAGTCGGCGCTCTGGCGGTTGACGCCCATGGCCGGCGGCGCAATCCAGTTCGCGAACTTTCCTGGCTCGACCACCGGGCCCATCAGCGAGGCGACGAAGGCCCGGTCCTGCGGGCTGGGCAGCCAGGCGTCGGCGTTCGCATTCCACTGCGCATCGGAAAGCAACTGGCCGTCGGGCGATAGCTTGACGCCCGACAGCGCGCCGATCTGGCGGTGAAAGGCCTTGTGCGGCACCCTGAGCCTGAAGGAAATCCCGGCTTTCTCCAGAACCCGGTTCCAGCGCTCGACGCCGGCCACGGAGTCCTTGATGTAGTCGTCGCGCAGCACTTCGTTGAGCGCGTTGCGCATCGGCACGTCCTTATCGACCAACTGGCCGTCGCGCGCCTCGAGCACCTTGTAGGTCTGGCCCTGCAGCATATGGTCGTCGGCGCGCTTGGCTTCCTCGTAGCGGCCCTTCAGTCCGGTGTTGTAGAAGGTCGCCGCGTTGCTCGACTCGTCGGCGCCAAACAGGTCGATCGTGACGCTGTAGTGAAAGTTGATGTAGCGCTGGATCGTCGGCAGGTCGATCACGCCGGCAGCGCGCAGCCGGCCGACGTCGTCGGTCTTGAGTTCGTTCATCCGTTGCGCTGTGCGCTGGATGATGCGCGCGATACCGCTTTCGCCGACGAACATGTGGTGCGCCTCTTCGGTCAGCATGAACCGGGTGGTGCGCGCGAGCGGCTCGAAGGCGCTCTCGGCCAGCGCGCAGAGCTGGAACTTGCCGTCCCGGTCGGTGAAATAGGTGAACATGAAGAAGCTCAGCCAGTCCGGCGTCGCCTCGTTGAAGGCGCCCAGGATGCGCGGGTTGTTCTCGTCGCCGCTGCGTCGCACCAGCAGCGCCTCGGCCTCCTCGCGCCCGTCGCGCCCGAAGTGCTTGTGCAGCAGGTAGACCATGGCCCACAGATGGCGCCCCTCCTCGACGTTGATCTGGTAGAGGTTCCGCAGGTCATACAGGCTCGGCGCCGTCAGCCCTAGATGGCGTTGCTGCTCGACCGACGCCGGTTCGGTGTCGCCTTGCGTCACGATGATGCGGCGCAGGTTGGCGCGGTATTCGCCGGGAACCTCGTTCCAGACCTTCTCGCCCTTGTGGTCGCCGAAATGAATCCTTCGCTCGCTGTCGCCGGGATGCAGGAAGATGCCCCATCGGTAGTCACGCATCTTCACGTGACTGAAGTGGGCCCATCCCTGCGGGTCGACGCTGATGGCGGTACGCAGGTAGACCTCGGAATTCGCCGAGGCTGCGGGACCGATGTCGTCCCACCAGTTGATGAACTGGGGCTGCCACTGCTCCAGCGCGCGCTGCAAAGCACGGTCTTCGCCAAGGTTGACGTTGTTCGGTATTTTTTCGCTGTAGTTAATCGCTGCCATACGGCCCTCCGTCCATTGAAATGCTGCTGCCGCGCTGCGCCCGGTCGGCGCAGCGGCCCTGCTGGCTACACCCGGCTCCAGTCGAACTGCGCCCGCTCGCCTTTGCCATATACCTTCAGTGCGCCCCTGTCGCCAATGGCATTGGGACGCTGGAAGATCCAGTTTTGCCAGGCGCTCAGGCGGCCGAAGATGCGCGTGGCCATGGTTTCGGTTCCGTTGAAGCGCAGGTTCGCTTCCAAGCCGCTTAGCGCGTCGGGCGACATCGCGATGCGCTCCTCGATCGCGATGCGCAACTCGTCGTCCCAGTCGATGTCGTCCGGGTTCGCCGTCACAAGGCCCAGCGCGAAGGCGGCGTCGGCGTCCAGTCGCAGGCCGGTGGCGGCCCGCACCGCGTCGAGCGCTGCCTTCTCGTCGTAAAAGCGACGAGCCAGCCGGCTCTGGCCGGTGGCCATCGGGTAGAGGGCGAAATTGCAATCGGTCACAGCGATGCGCGGTGCGCGTGCGGCGTCGTCGGCAAGCGCCAACTGGTAGCTGCGGTCGCATGCCAGCGCGAGTTCCAGCAGGGTGCCGGCAAAGCACGAACCGGCGTCGATCACCGCAAACAGGCTACGCGCAGACAAGTCCAGGCGGCTCAGCGTGCGGCGTAGCAGGCCGATGGTCTCGCGGACCCGCCAGTTCGTCCGCAATGCCAGCAAAAGGGCGTCCATCGCCAGCACCGCGTCGACGGCGCCTTCGGTCTTGAGCAGCCAGATTCCGATGTCGGGTTCATTGCTGCGCATCGACAGGATCGCGTCGTCGAGTTCCCGCGCCATCGCCAGCGGATACCAGTCGGCGCCCGCGGCTTCGACGGCAGCGATGTCCTCCGGTTGCTGGCCGCTGGGCGCCTTGACGGTGAAGGTCGCCGCGCGCCTGGAGCGGTCGATGCGCACCGCAACATGGGTATAGATCAGCGCGTCGGGCTCTGCGCTGCGCTGCAGCGGCGTGAGCACCACGCCCTGCGCATCGGCAGGACGGTCGCTGCCGGCGGCGAGTTCGAGTGCGCGCTGCCGGACCTTGGCGGCGAAGACGGCCGGCTTGGCCAGCGCATCGACCAGTCGCCAGGCAAGCGCCTTCTCGCCGCGCACGCCCTCGGCGCTGGTGCAGAAGACATCGGCCAGATCGTGGCGCACATGGCGCTTGTCGGTCAGCCGGGTCAGTCCGCCGGTGCCGGGCAGCACGCCGAGCATCGGCACTTCGGGCAGGCTGACCGCCGAGGAGTGGTCGTCGACCAGGATGATCTCGTCGCACGCCAGCGCCAATTCGTAGCCGCCGCCGGCGCAAGCGCCGTTGACCGCCGCCAGGAATTTGAGTCCGCTGTACGCCGACGCATCTTCCATCCCGTTGCGCGTCTCGTTGGTGAACTTGCAGAAATTCACTTTCCAGGCGTGGCTGCTCAGGCCCAACATGAAGATGTTGGCGCCCGAGCAAAACACCCTTTCCTTGGCGCTGGTGATCACGACGGTGCGCACCACCGGATGCTCAAAGCGGATGCGGCTGATGGCGTCGTGGAGCTCAATGTCAACGCCGAGGTCGTAGCTGTTGAGCTTGAGCTTGTAGCCCGGCCGCAAGCCGCCGTTCTCGTCAAAGTTGGCCTTTAGCGTCGCAACGGGGCCATTGAATTCCAGCGTCCAGTGGCGGTAGCGCGACGGGTGGCTTTGGTATTCGACATGACTGGAATGGCTCACTTCGGCGGTCCCTTCAGAAGCGTTGCGGCGGCACTGCGGTTCGAAAATCCGACCTGGCCAGCCCTAATACGCATAATAATGCATATTTCTTCCATTATGCATTTTCATGCATCTTTTGGGCGCGTCAGCGCGGCAACCGCAGCATGTCCCGCACCATGGTGCGCAAGGCTGCGGCTGTTGGCTCCAGCGCCTGCGCGCTGGTGTCGAGTCTGGCGTGCGCCTTGGCATAGAAGGGCGCGCGGCTGGCTAGTATGGCTTGGAGGTCGTGCATGGCCTCCTTGCTCGCCGCCATGGGCCGCAGATCGCCTTGCGCCGTCACGCGCTGCATATGGTCGTGCGGGTCTGCCCGCAACCACACCGCGGTGCACTGCGCCAGCAATTGATTGAAGGTGCCGGGATCGGACACCAGCCCACCAGGGATCGCGATCACCGCCTTCGGATGGACCCGGATCGCCTCCTCCAGCGCGCGCCGCTCGTAGCGCCGGTACGCGTTCGCACCGTACAGCGCCTGGATCTCCGCCACCGTGCAGCCGGCGATCTTCTCGATCGCGCGGCTCAGTTCCACAAAGGGGAAACCCAGGTCGTCGGCAAGCATCTGGCCCAGCGTCGACTTGCCGGCGCCGCGCAGCCCGAGCAGGGCGACGCGCGCGCCCACGGTGGCGCTGCCGGCGTGGGTGTCGAGCATGGCGGCGATGGCCACCCGCACCCGCTGTAGGGTGGGCTCGTCGCGTTGTTCGAGCAGTTCGCGGATCATCAGCCACTCGGGCGACGAGGTCGTCACGTCGCCGATCAACTCGCCCAGCGGGCACTGCAGCGCTTGCGCCACCTGCTGCAGTACCAGGATCGACGCGTTGCCCACCCCGTACTCCAGGTTGGCCAGGTGCCGTTGCGACACGCCGGCTGCCAGCGCCACCGCCTTGCGCGTCATGCCACGGCGCGCCCGCAGTTCGCGCGCACGCGCACCGAGCCGGGTCAAAAAAGGGTTCATCTCGCTTGTCAGATCATCGCCCGGACCGGCGACCGCGGGGGATTCCCTTGTGCCGGTGCCGACAGGACCCGATGGGGACGCCTTCTTAGGCAATATCGTGCTGGACATGATGGGTGCTGCTGGCAATCGTCTGTTTATGCATAATACTTCACATTTTCGGCGCGGGCAAGCCAGGCCGCCGCGCAGCCACTGCCACGGAGACGCGCATGAAGCCCCTACACCACCTGCAGCAGGAAAGCGAGGACGCTGTCGAGTCGCCCCCGACCGGTGCGCTGGTGGCGCTCGACGCAGCAGCCCCGTTGGGCGCCGCGCCGCAGTTTGTCGATGTCGACTGTGACGGCCGCGCAGTCCGGATCGAGCACCAATGGCTCAATGGCGAGCGCGCAGACGCTGCCTTGCTGGTATTCCTGCACGAAGGGCTGGGCTCGTTGTCCATGTGGCGGGATTTCCCGCAGCAGTTGTGCGATGCGGCAGGCTGCCGCGGCCTGGTCTATTCACGCCCGGGCTACGGCCGCTCGACGCCGCGCGCGCGGGGCGAAAGTTGGGGCGCGGACTACATGCACCGCCAGGCCTGTGCGCTGCTGCCGGCGCTACTCAGCGCGCTGAAGGTCGACCGGGTGGCGCCGCCGCCATGGCTATTCGGCCATAGCGACGGCGGCTCGATCGCGCTGCTGTACGCCGCCCGGCATCCGGACCGCGTCGCTGGCTGCATCGTGGTGGCGCCGCACATCATGGTCGAAGCCCTGTCGATTGAAGGCGTCAGCGATGCCCGCGCGGCGTATCTGCATTCCGGCCTGCGCGCGCGCCTTGCCAAATACCATGAGGATCCCGATTCGGCTTTCTGGGGCTGGAACGAGGTCTGGCTTGACCCGCGCTTTCTCGCCTGGTCGATCGAAGCCGAACTCGCTGCCATCCGCTGCCCATTGCTCGCGGTGCAGGGCCTGGACGATGTCTACGGCAGCGTGGCGCAAATTAGGGGCATCGCGCGCCGCGCGCCGCAGTCCGTGCTGCTGGAACTCGCCGGCTGCGGCCACTCGCCGCATCGCGACCAACCCGCGCAGCTGATCGCTGCCTGCACCGCTTTTCTGCAGCGCCACGGCCGTGCGGGCAAAATGCCGCACGGCCGAAGCCGTTCAAACCCGACCGACCGCTCAGCGTGATGGCAAAGGATTTCTCATTCACTGTGTAAGGCGTCGTCATGAACTGCGAGCGGTCCTGTCCGGCTCTCGCTGCGTTTTCCCGGCCTCGGTTTTCGACCCGGTATCGGCCCGCATCGCCCGGCATGTGGGCTATGAAGTGGCGATGTTGGCCGGCTCGGTGGCATCGCTTGCCGTCCTCGGTGCTCCCGACCTGGTGGTCCTGACGCTGACCGAACTCGCGCAACAGGCCCACCGCATCACGCGCGCCACCGACCTGCCCTTGTTGATCGACGCCGACCATGGTTTTGGCCATGCATTGAAGGTCCGCCGTAGCGTTGAAGAGCTGGAAACTGCGGGCGTTGCCGGTCTCACGATTGAGGATACCGAGCTGCCGCAGGGATTCGGCGCAGCCTTCGCAATCTAGAATCCAGCCGAGACTACCCATCGGATTCGATCATGCCCATTCGCAGACAGTCTTCCCTGATGGCCGAAGCGCTGCGGCATATGCCGCAAGGAGTTGCCGAGAATTATCGTTACTGGGGCGACGACAAAACCGTATTTATCGAAAATGCCAAGGGTTGCCGGCTCACCGACAGCGATGGTAAGGAGTATGTGGATTTTCGCCTCGGGTATGGCCCCATCATCCTTGGCTACCGGGACGAGCGCGTCGATCGCGCCGTGGTGGAGCAGATCACGCAGCGCGGGACGCTTTGCGGGTTTTCAACCGCGCTCGACACGGCGGTTGTCCGGCAAATCAAGGCGCTGTGCCCCAACATCGACAAGCTGCGATTCGCCAACTCGGGAACCGAGGCCGTCATGGGGGCGGTTCGCACAGCGCGCGGCTTCACCAGGCGGGACCATATCGCCATCGTCGAGGGTGGTTTTCACGGACTGTACGACGAGGTGATGTGGAAATCGGACCTGGAGAACTGGGACCCCAGCAGCGGGCGAGAGCCCGGCGTTATCGCCTTTGGCGCGGGCATACCGCAGCGCTCGCGTGCGCTGGTCGACTTCATCCGCCTCAACGACTTTGACACGCTTGAGCAGCTTTTTGTGAACCGCTGCGACACGCTCGCCGCTGTGATCCTGGAGCCCATCATCGGCAACGCCGGCAGTATCGCGGCAAGTCAGCAGTGGCTGCAGCGCCTGCGCGATCTGTGCGACCGGCACGGCGCGCTGTTGATTCTCGACGAGGTCAAGACCGGCTTTCGGGTGGCTAAGGGCGGCGCGCAGGAGCTTTATGCTATCCACGCCGACCTGAGCACCTACGCCAAGGCAATGGGCAACGGTTACCCGGTTGCGGCCTTTGGAGGACGCGCCGAGGTGATGGACATGGTGGGGTCGCACGCCGGTGGCGTGGTGCACGGCGGCACCTACACCGCCAATCTGGTCGCGCTGGGCGCTGCCAGTGCCACATTGCAGATACTTGCTGAAACCGACGCACTGCAGACGATTGATCGCGTCGGTGCGCAGATCCGCGACCTGCTGGGGCGGGTTTTTTCGGCAGCGGGGATTGCGCACGCGTTCGCCGGGCCGCCAGCGATGTTCGGCATCCATTTCACGCCCCGCGTTCCTGCCAACTATCGGGACTGGCGCCTGAGCAATACCGCGCTGTATCAGCGCTTTGCCTGGCAACTGATCGAGAACGGCGTAATGCTCGAGCCCGACTCGCGCGAACCCTGGTTCATCTGCGAAGCGCACCAGGACGTCGACCTCGGGTGGCTCGAGGAGGTGGCTACGCGGTCGATGCGCTGCGCCCTCGAAGCCGGATGAGGAGTTTTGCCACCGCAGCGACCAGAGGTTGCGGGTAACTGCCGCCGTGAGCCGTAAAATCGCGGCGTATTCAAAATACCCTTAAGGCCAGGAGAGAAGATGATTCATTTTGTATTGCACGACGCCAAAGACACGGTGGCGGTTGTGGTGGTGGAGGGCGTGTGCGCAGGCGCTGCGATGACCGGGTGGATCATGGACGAGGACCGGATGGTCGAGGTGACGGCGGGCCAGGACATACCGATCGGCCACAAGGTTGCTCTCAAGGACATGGCGGTAGGCGACACGGTGTGGAAGTACGGCATCGACATGGGCAAGGTGGTGGCGCCGATTAAGACCGGCGAGCACGCGCATGTGCACAACATCAAGACCAAGCGCTGGTGATCGACCGGCTCCCTACACATTCCATCTGAAAGAACCGCATGTCCATCGTCAGCAAAGATAGCAGCTTCCTGGGCTACCGCCGTGAAAACGGGCGCGTGGGTATCCGCAACCATGTGATCATCCTGCCGCTGGACGACCTGTCCAACGCGGCCGCAGAGGCGGTGGCCCACAACATCAAGGGCGCGATGGCGATACCGCATCCTTACGGCCGGCTGCAGTTCGGCGCCGACCTCGACCTGCATTTCCGCACGCTGATCGGAACCGGCTGCAACCCCAATGTTGCGGCGGTGGTGGTGATCGGCATCGAGGACGGCTGGACGCAGAAAGTGGTCGACGGCATCAAGACCACCGGCAAGCCGGTGGTGGGCTTCGGCATCGAACTGCACGGCGACCACGACACCATCATGCGCGCCTCCAAGGCCGCGCGCGAGTATGTGCAGTGGGCCAGCGAGAAGCAGCGCGAGGCCTGCGCGATCTCGGAGTTGTGGGTCAGCACCAAGTGCGGCGAGTCCGACACCACCAGTGGCTGCGGCGCCAACCCGAGCGTTGGCAACGCCTTTGACAAGCTGCACCCGCTGGGCAGCACGCTGTGCTTTGGTGAGACCACCGAAATCACCGGCGGCGAGCACATCGTTGCGGCGCGCTGCGCCAACGACGCGGTGCGCGACAAGTTCATGTTCATGTTCAACCGCTACCAGGACGTGATCAACCGCCACAAGACCAGCGACCTGTCCGACAGCCAGCCCACCAAGGGCAACATCGCCGGCGGCCTGACGACGATCGAGGAAAAGGCGCTGGGCAACATCCAGAAGATCGGCAAGAAGTGCAGTGTCGACGGCGTCATCGACAAGGCAGAAATTCCGAGCCATCCGGGTCTGTGGTTCATGGACTCGAGCAGCGCGGCAGCCGAGATGGTGACGCTGTGCGCGGCGTCGGGCTATGCGCTGCACTTCTTCCCCACTGGGCAGGGCAACGTGATCGGCAACCCGATTCTTCCGGTCATCAAGATCTGCGCGAACCCACGCACCGTGCGCACCATGAGCGAGCACATCGACGTCGACGTCACCGGCTTGCTGCAGCGCGAACTCACGCTCGACCAGGCCGGCGACAAGCTGCTCGACAACATGCTGCGCACCGCCAATGGCCGTCTCACCGCGGCCGAGGCGCTGGGGCACCGCGAGTTCGTGCTGACCCGGCTTTACGAGTCGGCGTGAACGGCGGCGCCTTGCACGCCACGGTAGAAGGGTCGGCCGCTGCGCCGCGGGCCGATGTCCCCAGCCGGCGGCTGACGCCGCCTATCGCGGGCACGACGCGCGCGGCATTGCGCTGATGGCCCGGATTACCCTGGCGCAAGCCACCGAAAGCGCAGCGCGCGCACTGCGTCAGGCCGGCGCCAGCGACGACATGGCCCGTTCAACGGCGCGCGCGTTGGTGATGGCCGAGGCGCAGGGACTGGCCTCGCACGGCCTGGGCCGGGTTCCCCAGTACGCGACGCACCTGCGCAACGGCCGCGCCGACGGACAGGCGGTGGCGGTGCTTGAGCGGCGCAAAGCTTCCGCGCTGCTGGTCGACGCGCGTCAGGGACTGGCTTTTCCGGCCTGCGACCTGGCGCTGCGCGAGGCGCTTGCCATGGCCGCCGAAACCGGTGTGTGCTTTGCCGGCGTGCGCAACAGCCACCACTGCGGCGTGCTGGTCGATCACCTGCGCGTCGTCGCCGAAGCGGGCATGGTCGGGCTGGGTTTCGCGAACTCTCCGGCCGCGATGCCGGCAGCAGGGGGCCGGCATCCGATATTCGGCACCAATCCGGTGGCAGCCGTATTTCCGCGCAGAAGCGCAGACGCGTTGATGGTCGACCTGTCGCTGAGCGAGGTCGCCCGTGGCAAGCTGATGGTCGCCGCCAAGGCCGGCGCCCGCATTCCAACCGGATGGGCGCTGGACAGCGCGGGCCAGCCGACCACCGACCCGCAGGCCGGCTTGCAGGGCAGCATGCTGCCGATCGGCGCTGCCAGCAGTCCCAAGGGCGCCATGCTCGCGCTGGTGGTCGAGTTGTTGGTCACGGCGCTGATCGGCGCGCAGTTTGGTTTCGAGGCGTCGTCTTTTTTTGTCGACGCCGGCAACCCGCCACGCATCGGCCAGGCCTTCATCGTGATCGACCCCGGCGCGCTGGCGGGCAAGGACCTGTACTTCGACCGCATGGAATGCCTCATCGCCGAGATGCTGTCCGACGACGGCGTGCGCCTGGCAGGCGCACGGCGCCTGGCACTCGAGCGGCTGGCGCACAGCGAGGGCCTGGAGATCCCGGATGCCCTGCTGGCCCAGATCGACGCCCTGGCACAGGGCGTTGTGCTCTGACCAGGCGCGATCGCTTTTCGGACTATTTAAGGGTAAAGGCTAAAGGAGCTGCGCGACTAGACGTTGGAGTCGGGGAAGGAGGCTTTGCGCCGGTTCGCATAGTCCAGCACCGCTTCGTCGACGGCGGGGTCCATGGCGGGCAGCTCGTACTCGGTGAGCTGCTTCTTCCAGCTGGCGTTGGCGCGCTGCGCTAGGTCGCGCGCGCCCTCGGCCTCCCACTGCTCGAAGCTGTTGTTGTCGGTGATCGGCGAGCGGTAAAAGGCGGTCTCGAAGTTGGCCTGGGTGTGGGCGCAGCCCAGGAAATGCTTACCCGGGCCGACTTCGCGGATCGCGTCCATCGCCTGGCCGTTTTCGCTCAGGTCGACGCCCGCCAGCAGCGTATGCATCATGCCGGCCTGGTCGACGTCCATGACAAATTTCTCATAGCCCATCGACAGCCCGCCTTCGAGCCAGCCCGCTGCGTGCAGGACGAAGTTCACGCCGCCCAGGCAGGTCGGCAGCATGGTGTTGGCCGACTCGGAGGCGGCCTGCGCGTCGGCGATCTTCGAGCCGCACAGGCCGCCACCGGAACGAAAGGGAACGCCGACGCGGCGCGCGAGCGCCGCCATCGCGTAGAGCACCAGCGCGGGCTCGGGCGTTCCGAAAGTGGGGGCGCCCGACTGCATCGAGATGCTCGACGCAAAGCTGCCCAGCACCACCGGTGCACCCGGGCTGCACAGCTGCACAAAAGCCATGCCGGCGAGCGCCTCGGCCAGGGTCTGGGCGCAGGTTCCGGCGACTGTGACCGGCGACATCGCGCCGGCCAGGATGAAGGGCGTGATGATCGTCGCCTGGTTGGCGCGTGCGTAGACCTTGGCGGCGCCGAGCATGGTCTCGTCGAAGGTCATCGGCGAATTCGCGTTGATCAGGTTGATTACCACCGTGCGCTGTTTTCCGGTCAGCGGGTCGAACGCGTCGTCGCCGAAAAGCAGCTTGGCCATCTCGACCGTGTCGCGCGCGCGGTCGGGATGCGTGACAGAGCCCATGAAGGGCTTGTCGCTGTACTTCATGTGCGCGTAGACCATGTCGAAGTGGCGCTTGTTGACCGGCAGGTCGACCGGCTCGCAGATCGTTCCGCCCGAGTGGTGCAGCGGGTTCGCCATGTAGCTGAGCTTGACGAAGTTCTGGAAGTCTTCAATCGTCGCGTAGCGCCTGCCGCGGTCGAGGTCACGGACAAAGGGCGACCCGTAGGCCGGCGCGAAGACCGTGTGCCGGCCGCCGATGACGACGTTGTGCGCCGGATTGCGCGCGTACTGGGTGAACTCGCGCGGCGCCGTCGCCTGCACCAGCTGGCGCGCCAGACCGCGCGGGAAGCGCACCCGCTCGCCGCGCACGTCGCAGCCTGCAGCGCGAAACAGCGCAAGCGCTTCGGCGTCGTCGCGAAAATCGATGCCGGTCTCTTCCAGGATCGTGTCGGCGTTGCGCTCGATGCATTGCAGGCCCTCCTCGTCCAGCACCTCGTAGTAGGGGATCTTGCGCGTGATGTAGGCAACCGACTGCGCGCTGCGTGCCGTTCGCGCCGCGCGCTTGGCCTCGCGCCCGCCGCCGGGTCGCCGTCCGCGCGGGGCTTGCGGCGCGGCCGAGGTCTCTGTGTCTTCCATGGCATGCTCCAGAAAATTACCGTGCCGGGTCAGGGGGGGGGCTTCGGGGCCCAAGCGGCTTCAAGTATGGTCAGGCGACCCGCTACCCGGTGGTCCGCAAGCGACGCCATTTTGTGCGCGCACGGCATTGGCAGGGGTCGGCGGCGGCGGTGGGGCCAAGCCTGTCGCTTACGGATTGCCCGGTGTCGTTTCGCGGACACGGGGCCCACGGTGGCTCCCGACAATTCAAGCTTTGGCGATGGGCGCAGCCTGGCGCCGGCGTCCTGTTCTGAAAGTAGCCATGGCACTGAGCGTTTTCGACCTGTTCAAGATCGGCATCGGCCCGTCTTCATCGCACACCGTCGGGCCGATGAAAGCCGCCGCCATGTTCGTCCGGCGACTGGCCAAGTCCGGTTTGATCGAGCGCACCGCGCGGGTCGAGACCCGGCTCTACGGCTCGCTGGGCGCCACCGGAAAAGGCCACGGCACCGACACCGCCGTGATGCTGGGCCTGGAGGGTGCGATGCCCGATAGCGTGGACCCCGACAGCGTCGATGCGCGGCTGCAGCGGATCCGCGCGCAGTCGAGCCTGCTGCTCGACGCCACGCATGCGATGGCTTTTCACGAGCGCGACGACATCCTTTTTCTGCGCCGCGAGTCGCTGCCCTTTCATTCGAACGGCCTGCGCTTTTTCGCCTATTCTGCCGACGCCAGCCTGCTGGAGGAGCGGCGCTATTTCTCGGTCGGTGGTGGCTTTGTGGTGTCGCAGGAAGAGGCCGACGCGTCGGCCGAGCACCCGCGTATGGTGGTCGACCCGACCGTGCTGCAGCACCCTTTTTCCAGCGGCGACGAGCTGCTGGCGATCACGAACCGGACCGGATTGTCAATCGCGCAGGTGATGCGCAGGAACGAGCAGGCCTGGCGCAGCGACGCCGAACTCGACGCGGGACTGGACCGGATCTGGGACGCGATGAAGTCCTGCGTCGAGCGCGGCTGCCGCACCGATGGCCACCTGCCCGGCGCCATGCGGGTGAAGCGCCGCGCGGCGGAGATCCACCGCTCGCTCAGCAGCCGGCCCGAGCAGGGGCTCAAGGACCAGTTGACGATCCTGGACTTTGTGAATGTCTACGCGATGGCGGTCAACGAGGAGAACGCCGCCGGCGGGCGCGTCGTCACCGCGCCAACCAACGGCGCCGCAGGTATCGTGCCCGCGGTGATGCACTACTACGACCGCTTCGTGTCGGGCGCAAGCCAGTCGGGCATCCGCGACTTCCTGCTGACGGCCGGCGCGATCGGACTGCTGTACAAGGAAAACGCGTCGATCAGCGGCGCCGAGGTCGGCTGCCAGGGCGAGGTCGGCGTCGCGTGCTCGATGGCCGCAGCCGGTCTCGCCGCGGTGATGGGCGGCACGCCGGCGCAGGTGGAAAACGCCGCCGAGATCGGCATGGAGCACAACCTCGGGCTGACCTGCGACCCGGTCGGCGGGCGGGTCCAGATACCGTGCATCGAGCGCAATGCGATGGGATCGGTGAAGGCGCTTAACGCCGCGCGCATGGCGTTGCGCGGCGACGGCACCCACTATGTATCGCTCGACAAGGTGATTAAGACCATGCGCGACACCGGCCGCGACATGATGACCAAGTACAAGGAGACCAGCCGGGGCGGTCTGGCGGTCAATGTCATCGAATGCTAGAAAATAGCGAGCCAACCAACGGGACCTGATGTGAGCCATTTTTCAATTTTTTCCATCGCTCGCAACGCGCTCTCGTACCACGAGAACTGGCAGAAGCAGTGGCGCAGCCCGGAGCCACGGCCCCACTACGACGCGGTCATCGTCGGCGGCGGCGGCCACGGCCTGGCGACCGCATACTACCTGGCCAAGGAGCACGGCATGCGCAACATCGCGGTGGTCGAGCGCGGCTGGCTTGGCGGCGGCAACACCGCGCGCAACACCACCATCGTGCGCTCCAACTACCTGTGGGACGACGCGACGCACCTGTACGAAAAGGCGCTGCAATTGTGGGAAGGCCTATCGCAGGAACTCAACTACAACACCATGTTCAGCCAGCGCGGCGTGATGAACGTCGGCCATTCGCTGCAGGATATGCGCGACATCCACCGACGCGTCAACGCGAACCGGCTCAACGGCGTCGACGGCGTGGTGCTGAGCCCGCAGCAGATCAAGGACATGGTGCCGATCATGAACACATCGGCATCGCTGCGTTATCCGGTGATGGGCGCGTCGTTCCAGCCGCGCGGCGGCGTCGCGCGCCACGACGCGATCGCCTGGGGCTTCGCCCGCGCCGCCGACGCGCTGGGCGTCGACATCTTGCAGAACTGCGAGGTCATCGGCATCCGCCGCGATGGCGATCAGGTGGTAGGCATCGAGACCACGCGCGGTAGCATCGCGAGCAAGAAGGTCGGCATCGTGTCGGCCGGCCACAGCAGCGTGCTGGCCGACATGGCGGGAATCCGCCTGCCGCTGGAGAGCCATCCCCTGCAGGCGCTGGTGTCGGAGCCGCTCAAGCCGATCCTGCACACGGTGGTGATGTCCAACGCGATTCACGCCTACGTCAGCCAGTCCGACAAGGGCGACCTGGTGATTGGCGCCGGAATCGACAGCTACCTGGGCTACGGGCAGCGCGGCAGCTTCCCGGTCATCGAGCACACGCTGCAGGCGATCTGCGAGCTGTTTCCGATCTTCCGTCGCGTGCGCATGAACCGGCAGTGGGGCGGCATCGTCGACGTCTCGCCCGACGCCTGCCCGATCATCTCCAAGACGCACATCAAGGGCCTGTACTTCAACTGCGGCTGGGGAACGGGCGGCTTCAAGGCCACGCCCGGATCGGGCTGGGTGATGGCCCACACCATGGCGCAGGACCGGCCGCACGCGCTCAACGCGGCATTCGCGCTCGAGCGCTTCAGCACCGGTCATCTGATTGACGAACACGGAGCGGCGGGCGTCGCCCACTAACCATGGCCCCCACGCTTGCCACTTCGTGTACTGCGCTTCCCCCCGAGGGGGCCGCAGTCGCCTTGGGGCGGCCCGGCGGCGACTAGGAACTTAGACCATGCTAAAAATTACCTGCCCCTGGTGCGGACCCCGCGCCGAAAGCGAGTTCAACTGCGGCGGCGAAGCGCATATTGCCCGCCCACTCGATACCGACGCCCTGAGCGACGCGCAATGGGGCGACTACCTGTTCATGCGCAAGAACCCCAAGGGCCTTCACCGCGAGCAGTGGCTGCATGCGCAGGGCTGCCGGCGCTGGTTTAACGCCGAGCGCCACACGGTGAGCTATCAGTTCACGAAGTTCTACAAGCCGGGCGAGAACCCGGACGCGACCGGGGAGGGCGCAGCATGAGCGCAACCCGCATGGCGTCGGGCGGCACGCGGATTGACCGCGCCCGCCCGCTGAATTTCCTGTTCAACGGCCGCCATTACAGCGGCTTTGCCGGCGATACGCTGGCCTCGGCGGTGCTCGCCGCCGGCGAGGGCGTGCTGTCGCGCTCCTGGAAATACCACCGTCCCCGCGCCATCGTCAGCAGTGGCGTCGAGGAGCCTTCGGCGCTGGTGCAGCTTGAGAGCGGCGCGTCGACGATTCCCAACGCGAAGATGCCCGAAGTCGAGCTGTATCAGGGGCTGCGCAGCGAAAGCGTCAACGCCTGGCCGAGTCCGGGCCGCCAACTGCTGAGCATCAACCGCTGGTTCACCCCGCTGTTCCCGGCCGGCTTCTACTACAAGACCTTCATGTGGCCGGCCAAGGCCTGGATGTGGTGCGAACACTTCATTCGCAAGGCCGGCGGCCTGGGCGCGGCGCCGACCGAAGCGGACCAGAGCCGCTATGTGCAGCAGAACCTGCACTGCGATGTGCTGGTCGTCGGCGGCGGCGTGGCTGGCCTGGCGGCCGCGCTGGCGGCCGGCCGCAGCGGCGCGCGGGTGGTGCTGGCCGACCTTGGCGCGCACCTGGGCGGCTGCGCGCACCGGCTCGGCGGCAGCATCGACGGCAAGTCCGCCTCGCAGTGGGTGCAGGACGCCGAGCGCGAACTCGCGCAGATGCCCGAGCTGCGCATCATCCGCCGCGGCGTCGTCTTCGGTTACCACGACTCCAACTTCCTGACCATTCGCGAGTCGCTCACCGACCACCTGCCGCTGGCGCAGCGCGCGGGTTTTCGCGAGCGACTGTGGCGCGTGCGCGCGACACAGGTGGTGCTGGCCACGGGCGCGCATGAGCGCCCGATGGTATTTGGCAACAACGACCTGCCCGGCGTAATGCTGTCCTCGGCGCTGGCCGACTATGCTGCGCTGTACGGCGTTCGCGTGGGCCAGCGCGTCGTGCTGCTGACCAATAACGACAGCGCCTATGCGGACGCGCTGGTGCTGCGCCGCGCGCTGGCGCAGGTCAGTGTGGTCGACGTCCGCGCAGCAAAGCTGCCTCCCGGCGGGCTGGCGCAGCAGGCGCAGGACGCCGGCGTCGAGGTACTGCGCGGCTATGTGCCGCTGCACGCCAGCGGCAGCGTGGGCGTCACCGCGGTGACGGTGCAGCGCCAGCTCGGCGGCAAGGCCACAGGCGACCGGCGCAGCCTGCCCTGCGACGCGCTGGGCATGGCGGGTGGCTGGAACCCGGCCATCCACCTGTATTCGCATTCAGGCGGCAAGGCGCGCTGGGACGCGGCGGCGGTCTGCTTCGCGCCCGCCCAGCCGATGCCGGCGCAGTCCAGTGTCGGCGCGTGCGCCGCCGACTGGTCGCTGGCCCATGCGCTGGCCGACGCGAGCCGGGCGGGTGCCGCAGCGGCTGCCAGCGCCGGCTTTGTCGCGCGTGCTGCCGCCTACGCCGTGGTGGAGCCGGCTACCGAGCCCGCGGAGGCTTTCTGGATCGCCGAGACCGGCGAGCCGGTGTCGCGCCGCGCCAAGGCCTTCGTCGACTACCAGAACGACGTCGCCGCCAGCGACATCGAACTGGCGATCCGCGAGGGCTTCGAGTCGATCGAGCACATCAAACGCTATACCGCGATGGGCTTTGGCACCGACCAGGGCAAGCTGGGCAACATCAACGGCATGGCGCTGGCCGCGCGCGCGATGGGCAAGACGATCGACCAGGTCGGCACCACCACCTTCAGGCCGAATTACCTGCCTGTGAGCTTCGGAACCTTTGCCGGTGTCGACCGCGGAGAGCTGTTCGACCCGGCGCGCAAGACCTGCGCGCACGGGCAGCATGTGGCCGCAGGCGCGCTGTTCGAGGATGTCGGCCAATGGAAGCGCCCATGGTATTTCCCGCATGGCGGCGAGGACCTGCACCAGGCGGTGCGGCGCGAATGCCTGGCGGTGCGCCACAGCGTGGGCATGCTCGACGCGTCGACGCTGGGCAAGATCGACATCCAGGGGCCGGACGCCGCCAAGCTGCTGAACTGGGTCTATACCAATCCCTGGCTCAAGCTGGAGGTTGGCAAGTGCCGCTACGGCCTGATGCTCGATGAAAACGGTATGGTGTTCGACGACGGCGTCACCGCGCGCCTGGGCGAGAACCATTTCCTGATGACCACCACCACCGGCGGCGCCGCGCGGGTGCTGGGCTGGCTCGAGCGCTGGGTACAGACCGAGTGGCCCGATATGCAGGTCTACATGACCTCGGTGACCGACCACTGGTCGACCTTTGCCGTCGTGGGTCCGCGCAGCCGCGCGGTGGTGCAAAAGCTGTGCAACGATGTGGACCTGTCGAACCAGGCCTTCCCGTTCATGAGCTGGCGCGCGGGTACGGTGGCCGGTGTGGCGGCGCGCATTATGCGCATCAGCTTCTCGGGCGAAATGTCCTACGAGGTCAACGTGGCGTCGAACGCTGGCGCGCACGTCTGGACGGCGCTGATGGCCGCCGGTGCCGAGTACGGCATCACGCCTTACGGAACCGAGGCGATGCATGTGCTGCGCGCCGAAAAGGGTTACATCATCGTCGGCCAGGACACGGACGGGTCGATCTCGCCCTACGATCTCGGCATGGGCGCGATGGTTTCCGGCACCAAGGACTTTCTCGGCCGGCGTTCGCTGACCCGCAGCGACACGGCGCGCACCGACCGCAAGCAGCTCGTCGGCCTGCAGACCGACGACGACCAGCTGGTGCTGCCCGAAGGCACCCAGCTGACCGAGCAAGAGCGCGCTGGTCCGCCGCCGATTCCGATGATCGGCCATGTGACATCAAGTTACTTCAGCCCCACGCTCGGGCGCTCGATCGCGATGGCGGTCGTGCGTTCGGGGACCGAACGCATGGGCACCAAGATACACGCCGCGCTGGCGGATGGGCGCCATGTTGCGGCCACGGTATGCAGCCCGGTCTTTTATGACCCGCAAGGAAAGCGCCTCCATGACTGAAGCCATTCTGCAAAGCCAGCTGGCTGGTGTCCTGGACCCGGCGGGGCGCACGCTGTGGGTTGACGGCCGCAGCTGCAGCCTGGCCGAGATCCCGTTCGACGCCATGCTCAATCTGCGCGGCACGGCAGCCGATGCGCGTTTTGCCGACGCCGTGCTTGGCTGCGCCGGCCTTGCGTTGCCGCTGCAGGCGAACACCGCAAGCCTGGCAGCCGGACGCCAGCTGCTCTGGCTGGGGCCCGACGAGTGGCTGCTGAAACTGCGCGACGGCACCGGCACGGCTGTCGCCAACCGACTGCGCGCGGCGCTGCAGGGGCTGCACTGCGCCGTGGTGGAGGTCGGTGACGGCAACACGAGCCTTCGCGTGCAGGGCCCGGGCGCCGCCGACCTGCTGGCGCGCGGCTGCCCGCTGGACCTGCATCCGCGCGCCTTTGCCGACGGTGCGCTGGCGCAGACCCACATAGCGCGGTGCAGCACGACCATTGTCTGCCTGCAGGCGGGCGTGCACTACGAGATCACGGTGCGGCGCAGCTTTGCCGACTACCTCGTGCGCTGGCTGTGCGAAGCCGGGGCCGATTGAGCGCCGCTGCGTTCGCCAGCGCACCGGGCGCATGAGCTATTTTCTGGGTATCGACACCGGCGGCACTTATACCGACGCGGTGTTGCTCGACGCCGACCGGCAGGTGGTCGCTGCCGCCAAGAGCCTGACGACGCGCTTTGATCTGTCGCTGGGCATTGGCGGCGCGCTCGACAGGCTGCCGGCACCGATGCTGGCCGGGGTCACGCTGGTCTCGCTATCGACCACGCTGACCACCAACTCGGTGGTAGAGGGCAAGGGAGCGCCGGTGTGTGTGCTGCTGGCGGGCTACGACGCCGCGCAAATCAAGTCCAGTGGGCTGATCGACCTGGTCGGCATGGAGTCGATCGTCGCCCTTGGCGGTGGGCACGATGCGGGCGGCGTGGCGCTGCAGCCGCTGGACCAGGACGCGGCGCGTGCCGCGATCCTGCGCCAGGCGCCGCGCGTTTCGGCCTTTGCCATATCGGCGAGTTTTGGAGTGCGCAACCCAGAGCACGAGTTGCAGTTGCGCGGCTGGGTCGAGGCCTTGTGCGACAAGCCGGTGGCTTGCGGGCACGAGCTCGCGTCGAGCCTGGGCGCGCCGCGCCGTGCGCTGACGGTGGCACTCAACGCGCGCATGGTGTCGCAGGTGAAGCTGCTGATTGACTCGGTGCGCAGCACGCTCGCCGCGCGCCGCATCGACGCGCCGCTGATGATCGTCAAAGGTGACGGTAGCCTCATCAACGTTGAAAGCGCGCTGCGCCGGCCGGTCGGAACCGTCCTGTCGGGACCTGCGGCGAGTGTGCTGGGCGCTTGCGCGCTGAGCGGCCAGCAGGACGCCATCGTGGCCGATATGGGCGGCACGACCACCGACATAGCGGTCGTGCGCGGTGGCCGACCCGAGCTCGGTTTTGACGGCGCGATGGTTGGCCATTGGCGACCGATGATCGAAGCCGTGAAGGTCTACGCGATCGGCCTGGGGGGTGACAGCGAGGTGCGTTTCGGCGGCGGCGAGGGCCTGGTGATCGGTCCGCGGCGTGTCGTTCCGCTGAGCCTGCTGGTGCACGAGCACCCGCAACTGCTGGCCGTTCTTGAGCGCCAGCAGGGCGAGTCGCCGCACGCCGGCCAGATCCGGTTTGCGCAGCGCTTGCACGCCGACGCCGCGCTGATCGCGCGGCTGCCCGACGACGAGGCGCAGGCCTGGGAGCGGCTGGCGCAGGGCCCGGTCGATATGGAGCACGCCAACCTGCACGAGCGCGGTCTGTCGCGTGCGCTGGCCCGGCTCGAACGCAAGGGGCTCGCGATTTACAGCGGCTTCACGCCCAGCGACGCGGCACATGTGCTGTGCATGTCGTCGCACTGGAGCCGCGAAGCAGCCGTCTTGGGGGCGCGGATCTGGGCCCGGCAGATGCGCCACCTGTACGGGCTCGGATCCTGGGCGCAGGGCGACGCGCAAGGTCCTTCGCGCCAGGTGGTCGACAAGGTGATCGCCACCATCTGCCAGAAGCTGATCGAGGCCGG